>Ga0308170_10001808_pt1 | contig 19348 bp, 18 predicted proteins | sample PhyBR2_2_FD_202136 | JGI IMG/M metagenome (GOLD analysis project Ga0308170, IMG submission 202136) | Phyllosphere microbial communities from UC Gill Tract Community Farm, Albany, California, United States - DLSLSB.R2 | ecosystem: Host-associated > Plants > Phyllosphere > Unclassified | place...
CGCGGCTGAACCAAAAATTCAAGGAAGAAGGCAACGGCGCCTCCCTTGAGGAGTTCCTCCGCGCGGAACTTGCCGAGATCGTGGGCAAGCGGGGCGGCGATGACCGCACCAGCACCGACGTCGTGCTCTACGGCTTTGGCCGTATCGGCCGCCTGCTGGCACGCCTTCTCATCGAAAAGGCCGGCGGCGGCCATGGCCTGCGCCTGCGTGCCATCGTGGTGCGGAAGGGCTCGGACAACGACCTCTCCAAGCGCGCGAGCCTGCTGCGCCGGGACTCCGTGCACGGTTCCTTTGAGGGCACTATCCGGATTGACGAGGAAGCCAACACCATCACGGCCAACGGTGTCCGGATCCAGGTCATCTACTCGAATGACCCCGCCACCATCGACTACACCGCCTACGGCATCAACAACGCCCTCGTGGTGGACAACACCGGCCGCTGGCGCGATGCGGAAGGCCTCTCCCAGCACCTGCAGAGCAAGGGCGTGGCCCGGGTCCTGCTGACCGCACCGGGCAAGGGCGAGCTGAAGAACATCGTCCACGGCATCAACCACCGGGACATCAACGATTCGGACAAGATCGTCTCCGCGGCGTCCTGCACCACCAACGCCATCACCCCGGTCCTGAAGGCCATCAACGACAAGTTCGGCGTGGTCCACGGCCATGTGGAAACCGTCCACTCCTTCACCAATGACCAGAACCTGATCGACAACTTCCACAAGGGCGACCGCCGCGGCCGTTCCGCAGCACTGAACATGGTGATCACCGAAACCGGTGCCGCCAAGGCTGTGGCCAAGGCCCTGCCCGAGCTCCTGGGCAAGCTGACCGGCAGCTCCATCCGCGTTCCCACCCCGGACGTGTCGCTGGCCATCCTGAACCTCACCCTGGAGAATGGCACCACCAAGGACGAGGTCAACAACTACCTGCGGGAGATGTCGCTGCACTCGGACCTGCGCAAGCAGATCGACTACATCGATTCACCCGAAGTTGTCTCCACCGACTTTGTCGGCTCCCGGCGCGCCGGCATCGTCGATGGCCTGGCCACCGTGTCCACGGACAAGAACCTGGTTCTCTACGTCTGGTACGACAACGAGTTCGGCTACAGCTGCCAGGTGGTCCGCGTTATGGAGGAAATGGCAGGCGTAAACCCGCCGTCGTTCCCCGCCAAGGAAAGCGCGGCCGCCCTGGCCGCGATCGCTGTCTAACGATCCGCTTTCGTCCTGCGAATTCCCGGCTGGTTCTCTGGAATCAGCCGGGATTCGGGACCACACTGGTGGCATGGACAACGAATCGACTCTTCAGCACGAAACCACCCTCGAACACGCCCTGGACGTGGCCAAGGCCAATCACAAGGAAGCAATACGGCTGCTCGAACGCGCCCGCGCGGCCCAGAAGACCGGCGACGTCTCAGACGAGCGGGTACGCCAGCTTGAGGGACTGCTGGCCATCGCCGAGGAAGACCTCCGCAGGGTGACCAGGGAGCAATAACCAGCCGGGGCCGGCCGCCGTGTGACCCATCACTCGTCCTCAACAGTGTGGATATCACCGGCCGTGGCTGCCCATTGTCCTAAGCTCTTGGGGTGCCCGACTTTCCCATCCCGGCGTCCACCCCATGACCGTCAGCTGGTCCTCCTACCGCCGGGCACGCCGCCGTTCCCGGCAGGCCTGGGCGCTGCTGGTCACCGCAACCGTCGCCATCCTGGCCGGGCTCTTCTGGTTCTTCACCGCAGGACAGTTCGCCGCGGCCGGGCCGGGACAGCAGGGGCCCACGGAGGCGCCCGTGTTCGACCCCGCCTGGATGAACCCGGTGCAGGAACCCAACCCCGTACCGGCAGGGACCGCCGCCTCGGCGCTTGAGGGCCTGGCCGTGAAGGGCCGGGCACCGAACACCGACTACAGCCGCGAGGCCTTCGGCCAGGCATGGTTGGATGTTGACCGGAACGGCTGCGACACCCGCAATGACATCCTCCGCAGGGACCTTGCCGACGTGGTATTTGCCGAAGGATCCACCTGCAAGGTAACGGCCGGCCACTTCCGTGAGCCGTACACGGGCCAGGACGTGGACTTCCGCCGCGGCTCCGACAGCAGCCGGGCAGTGCAGATCGACCATGTGGTGGCCTTGGGCGACGCCTGGCAAAAGGGAGCGCAGGGCCTGCCTCCGAAGGAACGCCAAAGCCTGGCCAACGATCCGCTGAACCTTATCGCTGCCGACGGCGCTGCGAACCAGCAAAAAAGTGCGGGAGACGCCGCGACCTGGCTGCCAAAGAACACCGCCATCCGCTGCCACTATGTGGCCCGCCAGATTTCGGTGAAGGCCGCCTACGGGCTGTGGGTCACGACGGCTGAGAAGGACGCCATGAAGCGTGTCCTGGCCTCCTGCCCGCAGCAGCAGACCATCACGGCCCGATAGGGGGCGTTCCACCCCGCTGACCGGGGCCGCCGTTGTTGCGGCCTAGTGGCCGAACGGGTCCGGATCGACGCCGGGCATCCACGTGAGGCCCGGCACGCCCCACCCGTTTTTCTTGGCCTGCTTCATGGCCTTTCGCGAGTAACGGTCCATAAGCCTGTTCACGTACAGCTTGCCGTCCAAGTGGTCGTACTCGTGCTGGATGACCCTGGCGAACCAGCCCGTCGCCTCGAACTTCACCGGGTTGCCGTGCCCGTCAAAGCCCTCCACCCTTGCCCACTCAGCGCGCTTGAGCGGGTACTGCTCACCCGGGAAGGACAGGCAGCCCTCTTCCTCCTCGTCGGGGTCGGGAGCGGCACCGGAGACCTTGGACAGGGTCAGGACCGGGTTCACCAGCACGCCGGTTGGGGGAGCACCGTCCTCGTTGGCGTACTTGTAGACGAAGATCCGCTTGCCCACGCCGATCTGCGGGGCCGCGAGGCCAACTCCATTGGCGGCGTCGTTGGTTTCGAACATGTCGGCGATCAGGCTGCGCAGTTCGTCGTCGAAGACCTCCACCTCGCTGGCGCGCCGGTGCAGGACGGGCTCGCCCCAGATGGTGATCGGCAGAACAGTCATATCAGTAGTCCTTTGACTTCGCGGTGTCCCCGGCTGCAATGCGTGTACCCCGGTGGGGCACGAAAAAGGAGGCCGCACCGGATATCCGGTGCGGCCTCCTTTGTTGACGGCTGCATGTGCCGCCCCGTGAGGGTGAGCGACGGGGGTTGAACCCGCGACCTCCTGGACCACAACCAGGCGCTCTGCCAACTGAGCTACGCCCACCATGTGCCTCAAGGGAAATCCGCTTTACCGGCTCCCTGGAAACGCAACTCAAATAGCTTACCTGCTCGGAAGGGGTGCTTTGTCCACTTTCAGCGATTTCGGCAAAATTTCATCCAAACGTGGCGCAGATTACTTCCCGGGCTCTCCGGCGGCGGCGCCGTTGGTAATCCCTTGGGCGATCTTCTGGGCCGTGGCGCTGTCCGGACCGGGGGCGGGAACGAACACGGCTTCCCGGTAGTACCGCAGCTCGTCGATGGAGTCCTTGATGTCTCCCAGGGCGCGGTGGCCGCCCTTTTTGGCGGGGGACTGGAAGTAGGCCCTGGCGTACCAGCGACGGGACAGTTCCTTGATGGTGCTGACGTCGATCACCCGGTAGTGGAGGTGCTCCACGACGGCAGGCATGTCCCGGGACAGGAAGACGCGGTCAGTCCCCACGGAGTTGCCGCCCAGCGGTGCTTTGCGCGGATCCGGAACCCAGGCCGAGATGTACTCCATTACCGCGGCCTCGGCTTCTGCCATGGTCTTGCCATGGGGAAGTTCGGCCAGCAGCCCGGACTTGGTGTGCATGTCCCGGACAAATTCGGACATCTGGGCCACGGCGGCATCGTCGGGCTTGATGACTACGTCGACCCCGTCGCCCAGAATGTTTAATTCCGAATCGGTGACCAGGGCTGCCACCTCGATGAGGGCGTCGTTCTTGATGTCCAGACCGGTCATTTCGCAGTCGATCCAGACGATTCGTTCGTTAGATATAGGCACCGGACCAGCCTACCGTTACACTTCCGCGCGCCCGGCCGATGCTAGGATTTCGGGTACGCGGCGGGTCGCCCTTCCGCCCTGAATCATGTCCCGGCCGGCCTGTTTGGCCCGCCGGGGGAACCGCGGAAACGCAAGAAGATTGGACGATCCTGAGATGACGGCGCCTGTGCCCGCAACGGGGGAGATGGCGGCGGCCGGCATTGCCGAGGTGGACAATCCCCGCTCACCCCTGCTTGCCGGTTTCCTGGGCTCCATGTGCATGCTGGTGGGATCCATCGGCGTGGGCTGGCTGGCCCCTGTCTCGGAGCTGCGCCGCATGCCCCTCTTCATCTGGATGCGCACCGAGGCGCCCGGCGTGGCCTTGTCCATTGTCCTGGTGGCGGCAGGGGGCATGCTGCTGGTGCGCGCGTGGCTGCGGCTGGGCCAGAAAGTCCGGGTGTGGGGCGAGCAGGCGCGGAGGGCAACGTTGGCGGCAGTGGTGGCCTGGGGACTTCCCATGTTGTTCAGCGTGCCGCTGTTCAGCCGCGACGTTTATGCCTACATCGGGCAGGGGCGGCTGATGGTGGAAGGATTCAACCCCTACGAAAACGGCATCTCGGCGCTGTCCAACTATTTCCAGCTCGGCGCCGACAAAATGTGGACCGAAGCCCCGGTCCCTTACGGGCAGCTGTTCCTATGGATCGAGCAGTTGGTCGTCTGGGGCACGAACGTCCAGCCGGAGGCCTGCGTGATGCTCTTCCGGCTGGTGGCGGTGGCCGGCGTGGTGCTGTGCGTCATCTACGTCCCCCGGCTTGCCGAACTGCACGGCGTCAACCCGCACCGTGCACTCTGGCTTACCGTGGCCAACCCGCTCTTCCTGACCAACTTCATCGCCAGCGTCCACAACGACTCACTGATGATCGGGCTGGCCCTGGCCGGACTGTACTACTCCGCCACCCGGCGTGCGTTGCGGGGGATCGTGCTGGTGACCCTGTCCATCGCGGTGAAACCCATCACCATCGTCTTCCTGCCGTTTATCGGCCTGCTGTGGGCGGGCAGGAACGCCGGGTGGCTGCGGAAGGTTGCTTTCTGGGCCCTGACGGCAGGACTGAGCCTGGCGCTGCTGACCGCGATGAGCATGGTCAACGGGTTTGGCTTCGGCTGGATCAACGGGCTTTCCGCTCCGGGCAGTATCTCCATCTGGTACGCCCCCGTGGGTCTGATCGGCATGGTGGTCGGATCCCTGGCCAGTGCGCTCGGCTTTGACGGCTCGGTACCGGCGGGCTGGGTGTTCGACGCCGGAAAGCTGCTTGCCGTCGGCATCATCGCCTGGCAGATCTTCAAGGGCGACCATGACCGCCTCATGCGCCGCCTCACGCTCGCCCTGGCAGCAGTGGTGCTGCTGGCCCCCATCATCCAGGCCTGGTACGTCGTCTGGCTGATCCCGCTCTTTGCCGTTACGGGCATCCGGAATGACTGGCAGGTCAAGGCACTGTACTTTGTGGTGTCGTTCTTCATGATCTACGCCATTTCAGACCAGCTGGACGTCTTCCCGTACCTCCAGACCCAGGACCTGGGGTTCGCTCTTGCCCTGGCCCGGGTTGCCGCTGCACTGACGGCGCTCCTGTTTGCCCTGTACCTGATCTTCTGGGACCCCGGCACCCGCCGGCTGTTCCGCAAGTCGCACGAGCCGGTCCTTGAGCGCCCCGTAATCTAGCGCGGTTGCGGCAGGGCCGCTCCGGCAGCAATCCGCCGCAAAGCCTCCTTCCGGGACAGGGGACTCATGGCATCCCCGTGCCCGGCAACGAACGCCTCCACCCATTCCGGTGCCGTCCTGGCATATTGGCGCAGGGCCCAGCCGATTGCCTTCCGGATAAAGAATTCGCGGTCTGCAAGGTTCGGTTCGATGACGGCGGCGAGCAGTTGCGGATCGGTTGCCTTTCCGGCCTGCAGTTGCGAGGTGATGGCGGCCCTCCGGATCCAAAAATCAGGGTCGCGGCTCCACTGCCTGAGAACCCTCGTCATCTCTGCCGGGTGGGCCAGCAGCAGCTTGCAGATCCGGCCGGACACAGCGTCGGCAAAATCCCACCAGGCGCCTGTGCGGATGATCTCCTCATAGACCGGCAGCATGTCCAGGTCGTCAGCCGCCAGCCGGTGCGCTGTCAGGTCAATGGCCGCGTACCGCTCCTCCCGGAAGGCGGAGCTGCGCCACAGCTCCAACACGGTGGCACGGAGCTGCGCGGCAGATGCCGGCGGAAACTCCCGGGCAGCCCGTACCGCAGTCCGGCGTACTTCGGGGACCCGGATACCGAGGGAGGGGATCGAGGACTTCATGTAGGCCTGCGCGCCGGCCGCCCGTTCCGGGTCGGCGAGGTCCCGCAGCGCAGTACGGATGGCCTTGATGAGGTCCTGATCGGCGGCTGTTTCCATTCGGCCACCTTAGCCACTATCGAAACGGGGTGTGCGGTACGCTGGTGAGCGCTAACACACTCCTGAGCCAGAGGGAACCATGACCGGAACCGAAGTCCACCTCACCCACGGACGCTACTCCGCCGTCGTCACCGTCCGAGGGGGAGCGCTCCGTGAATTGCGCTTCGGGGACCGGAACCTTGTTGTGGGTTTCGGGTCGGAAGGCGCGGTGCCCGATTACCGGGGCGTCATCTGCGCGCCGTGGCCCAACCGCCTCGCTGACGGCACCTATACCTATGCGGGCAAGTCCTATGCCGCCACCGTTAATGAGCCCGAACGGGGGTCCGCCCTTCACGGCCTGGCGATTCACCTCCCGTGGGAGGTCCAGGAGGCAGCCGCTGACCGCGCAGTCCTGCGCTGCCGCATACCGTCCGGCCCCGACTATCCCGGCACGGTGGACCTGACCGTCACGTACTCCCTGTCCGACGACGGGCTCCACGGGACGGTGCAGGCCGTCAACACGGGCTCCGTCTCCGCGCCGTACGGAGTATGCCCGCATCCCTATCTGGTAGCCGGACCGTCCCCGCTGGATGACTGGTCGCTGGAACTACCCGCGAACACATTCCTGGAGGTCACGCCGGACCGGCTGCTGCCCGTGGGCCTGCGGCAGGTGGACGGCGGCGCCTTCGACTTCCGTGCCCCCGGACGCCTGGGGCCGGTCAAGATCGACCACGCCTTCACGGACATCTCCCGCGACGCTGCGGGCCTGGCGCGGGTGCGGGTCTTTGATCCATCAGGTACAGGCGTGGAGCTGGAATGGGGGGCGGAGTGGCCCTGGGTCCAGGTGCACACGGGGGACAAGCGCGTTGGCCCGGACCGGCTCGGGTTGGCAGTCGAACCCATGACGTGCCCGCCCGACGCGCTGCATTCGGGGACCGACCTGATCCACCTGCAGCCCGGACAGTCCCACTCGGCGTCGTGGACCATCCGGGGGCTGGACTGAGCATCAGGGCACTGTGAAGGGGCCCGGGACCGCAATAGTTTCAGCTGGCCGCAGCCGCTGCAACCGGTAACTGCGCCCATCCGGCACGCTCCAGCCAGGCAGCGCACAGCGCCGTCCACTGGCGCGGCCCGGGATCACCGGCAGCAAGTCCCAGCCCGTGCCGTCCTTGCGGGAAGACGTGCAACTCGGCTGGAACGCCGGCCGCAAAGAGTGCCTTGGCGTAGTTCATGCTGTTGCTCACCGGGACGGCTGCGTCATCGGCGGTGTGCCAGATGAACGCCGGGGGCGTTCTGGACGTGACGTTCAGCTCCGCGGACAAAGCCGTGAGAAGGTTCGACGGCGGCGCGGCGCCAAGGAGGTTCTCCACCGATCCCTGGTGGGTCTCGTTCGTCATGGACGCCACCGGGTAACAGAGCACCGAAAGGTCGGGGAGGGCGCCGGCAACGTCCAGGGCCGGATTCCCCGTGGCGGCTGCCGTAGACAGGGTGGCTGCCAGGTGGCCGCCGGCCGAAAATCCCAGGACGCCGACGCGGTCGGTGTCGACGGCGAGGCCGTGAGGCCCATTGCGGATGTAGAGCATGGCCTTTTTGGCATCTTCCAAGGGGGCCGGGTGCCGGTGCGGCGCCACCCGGTAACGCAGTACGAAGGCGTGAATGCCCAAAGAGGCCAGCCACTCTGCCACCGGTTCTGCCTCATGGTCAGCCTGGCGGGCATAGCCGCCGCCGGGCAGGACCAGGATGGCAGGGCGCGGACCCGCGTCCGGAGGTGACGGGACAACAGTCAGCCCGCGGGGCGCCCTCACGCTGCCGCTTCCGTGCTGCGCCTGAGCGTAACCTCGCCGGTGATCCCGCCGGGAAGATCCTCGTCCACCTCCTCGCCGCCAGGCTGAGCGGCGGTGGCCCGGGTGGCCAGGCGCCCGATGTCTTCCAGCGGCAGGCGGACGGTGGAAAGGGCAGGCCGGAAGTCCCGCAGGGTTTCGATGTCATCGAAGCCCGCGATGGCAGCATCGCGCGGAATGCGCAGACCCTGCGCACGGAGGGCCGCTGCCGCCCCGATGGCCATCACGTCGTTCACGGCGAAAATGCACAGCTTGCGCGCCGGCGTCCCTCCGGACCGGGCCGCCTTGATTCGTCCGGCCAGTTGCAGCCCGGCCTCGTAACCTCCGGACCGGTTGAATCCGGTCCGGAGGACTTCGGCCTGCGGCCTTCCGGCCTGCTCCAGCCCTTCCTGGAAGCCGCGGACACGGTCATCGGAGGTCAGGAGGCCCTCGGGTCCGCCCACGATGACGAAGTCGCCGTCCCAGGCCTCGGTGAGTTGCGTTGCCAGCTTGCCGGCGAGCTCCTGGTTGGGGACTGTCACCACGTGGTAGCCCTCCCGGGCCGCGGAACCCACCACGGGATGCCCTACGACAGCCACCTGTCCGCCGTTCCTGCAGTACCGGTCAAGTTCCGCGGCAAGTTCGGCGTTGCCCTCCTGGTCCTCGGCGCGGCAGGACCGGGACCCGGCAATGACGATCGAGTCCGCGCGCCGGGCAGCGAACGCAGCCACAGCTTCCTTTTCCTCGGCGGGCCCGCCGCCCGTGGTGGCCAGCAGCACCATTTTGCGCTGTTCCCGGGCCGCTTCCTGTACCCCTCGTGCGATGGCGGCGAAATACGGGTCGGCGATGTCGTGCACGATCAGGCCGATCAGCCCGGAGCTGGACTTGGCCAGTCCCTGGGCCTGCGCGTTGGGAATGTAGCCAAGCGAGTCGGCGGCCTGCCGGACACGCTCGGCGATGTCCTTGCCAGGCTTGCGGGCCGATCCGTTCAGCACGCGGGAGGCCGTGGCGGGGGAAACGCCGGCAAGGCGCGCCACCTCGGTAAGGGTACTTGCAGCCACTGCATCTCCTGGTCGGTAAGGGCTCGAAGGCTAAGCCCATTATGGCAGTCCAACCTACTTCTCGGAAAGCGCTTGCCAACGGGAAAGGCGACATGCATCATTGAAGGAGTGGGAACGCGCTTTCCCAACAGGCTTCCTTATAACGCTCACTCACCGTGGAGGACACATGGGCTTCGAAACTAAAACGATCCGCATCGCCATGAACGGCATCACCGGCCGGATGGGCTACCGCCAGCACCTGCTGCGCTCCATCCTGCCCATCCGTGACGCCGGCGGCTTCACCCTGGAGGACGGCACCCGGGTCCAGGTCGAGCCCATCCTGGTGGGCCGCAACGAGGCCAAAATCCGCGAACTGGCGGAGAAACACAAGGTTTCCGAATGGTCCACGGACCTTGATGCCGTGATTAACGACCCCACAGTGGACGTCGTCTTCGATGCATCCATGACCAGTCTCCGCGCCGCCACCCTCAAGAAGGCCATGCTGGCCGGCAAGCACATCTTCACTGAAAAGCCCACGGCTGAAACGCTGGAAGAGGCCATCGAGCTGGCCCGCATCGGCAAGGAAACCGGCGTTACTGCCGGCGTTGTGCACGACAAGCTGTACCTGCCCGGCCTGGTCAAGCTCCGCCGGCTGGTGGACGAAGGCTTCTTCGGCCGTATCCTCTCCATCCGCGGCGAGTTTGGCTACTGGGTCTTCGAAGGTGACATCCAGGCGGCCCAGCGCCCGTCCTGGAACTACCGCAAGGAAGACGGAGGCGGAATGACCACCGACATGTTTTGCCACTGGAACTACGTCCTCGAGGGCATCATCGGCCAGGTCAAAAGTGTCAACGCCAAGACGGCCACCCACATCCCCGCCCGGTGGAACGAGGCCGGCAAGGAGTACAAGGCCACCGCGGACGACGCCTCCTACGGCATCTTCGAACTCGAAACCCCGGGCGGCGATGAGGTGATCGGCCAGATCAACTCCTCGTGGGCGGTGCGGGTGTACCGCGACGAGCTGGTGGAGTTCCAGGTGGACGGCACCCACGGCTCCGCAGTGGCAGGCCTGAACAAGTGCGTCGCCCAGCAGCGCGCCCACACGCCCAAGCCCGTCTGGAACCCGGACCTGCCGGTCACCGAATCGTTCCGTGCCCAGTGGCAGGAAGTTCCCGCCAACGCCGAGCTGGACAACGGCTTCAAGCTGCAGTGGGAAGAGTTCCTGCGGGATGTGGTGGCTGGCCGCGAGCACCGGTTTGGGCTTCTCTCCGCCGCCCGCGGTGTCCAGCTTGCCGAACTCGGCCTGCGCTCGAACGACGAACGCCGCACCATCGACATCCCGGAGATCACCCTCTAATGACTTCCCTCATCCTTCCCTCCGAAGACGGAGGCACCCGGGAATACCGCCTGCAGGGCGGCACCTCCTGGGCCAAGCCCACCGCCCCCTTAGTAGCGCGCCGTGCCTACGCGGCCGCTCATGTGATACCTGAAGTCCTCGCCGACAACACGCCCGGCGCCCCGGCCCGGCTGGACTGGGATGCCACCATGTCCTACCGGCATGAGCTCTGGTCCTATGGCCTTGGTGTCGCCGACGCCATGGACACCGCCCAGCGCGGCATGGGCCTGGACTGGGCTGCCACGCAACAGCTCATCAAGCGCACCGGCGTGGAAGCTGCCACGGTGGTCGCGGCGAACAACCCTGCCACCGCCGGCAAGTCCGTACAGGACCTGGTGTCCTGCGGGGCCGGCACCGACCAGCTGGACATCGATGCCCTGCCGGCGGGGGAGGCCGGGATCAAGGCAGTCCTGGACGCCTACCGGGAGCAAATCGCGGTCATCACGGAGTCCGGGCCGAAGGTCATTCTCATGGCATCCCGCGCACTGGCGAAGGTGGCCCGCGGCCCGGAGGACTACCTCAACGTGTACTCCACGCTATTGCAGGAAGTTGACCAGCCGGTCATCCTGCACTGGTTGGGCACCATGTTCGATCCCGCCCTTGCCGGCTACTGGGGCTCCGACGACGTCCCCGCCGCCACCGAAACTTTCCTGGGCCTGATCCGGGACAACGAGGACAAGGTGGACGGTGTCAAGGTATCCCTGCTCGACGCCGCTCACGAGGTGGGGCTGCGTGCCGCCCTCCCCGAGGAGGTCCGCCTCTACACCGGCGACGATTTCAACTACCCCGAACTGATCGACGGCGACGGCAGCCACCACTCCGACGCCCTGCTGGGCATCTTCGCTGCGATCTACCCTGCAGCGTCGGTGGCCCTGCAGAACTACGACGCCGGCAACAACGCCAAGGCGCGCGAAATCCTCGACTCCACCCGCGAACTGGGCAAGCATATCTTCAGCGCCCCCACGTTCTACTACAAGACCGGCATCGCCTTCATGTCCTGGCTCAACGGCAAGCAGCCCGGCTTCCAGATGGTGGGCGGACTGCACTCGGGCCGCTCGGTATGCCATCTATCCAGGACCTTCGAACTGGCAGACCAGGCCGGCCTGCTGAGGGATCCCGCGCTCGCTGCGTTCCGGATGTCCGATTACCTGCGGATCAACGGGGTGGGAGTATGAGCGACTTCTCCCGCCTGTCCATCAACAGCGCCACCACCAAGAAGTGGACCCTCGCCCAGGTTGTGGAGGGCTGCGTCAACGCGGGTATCCCGGCCGTCGGCCCCTGGCGCGACCGCGTCGAGGAAGCCGGCCTGGACAAGGCGGCACGCCTGATCAAGGACGCCGGACTGCGCGTCTCCTCCCTGTGCCGGGGCGGCTTCCTCACCGCTGCCGACGCCGAGGGACAGGCTGCCGCGCTCGCGGACAACCGCGCCGCCATCCTTGAAGCCGTGGCCCTGGGCACCAGGGAACTGTTCCTGGTGGTCGGCGGCCTGGCCCCGGGGGAGAAGGACGTGGTGGCAGCTCGGCAGCGCGTCGCGGACCGCCTGGCCGACCTTGTCCCGTTCGCGGAAGAGAACGGCGTCCGGCTCGTCCTGGAACCTCTGCACCCGATGTACGCGGCGGACCGGGCACTGATCTCCACCCTGGGCCAGGCCCTGGACCTCGCAGCTCCGTTCGACGCCGCATCGGTGGGCGTGGCCGTCGATACCTTCCATGTCTGGTGGGATCCCGAACTGAAGGCGCAGATTGAACGGGCCGGACAGGAGAACCGGATCGCGTCCTACCAGGTCAGCGACTTCAACATGCCCATCGCCGCCGATCCGCTGCTCTCCCGTGGCTACATGGGCGACGGCGTGGTGGACTTCGCCACGATCGGCTCCTGGGTCCGCGACGCCGGATACACCGGCGACATCGAGGTGGAGATTTTCAATCAGGAGATCTGGGACACGGACGGTAACACTGTCCTGGCCACGGTCAAGGAGCGCTACGCGGAGCTCGTCCAGCCGTACGCCTGACCTGATCCAAGACCGCGGGCTCCTGCTACGTCACGGCAGGAGCCTGCGCCCCACATAAAAAGGACCCGGACCGCAGGTGGAATTTCCCACCCGTCGTCCGGGTCCTTTCCTGCCCGCTGCCTGCTGCTGCCCTACGTGTACAACGAGGCGAACCGGCGGTACCTTGCCAGCACGCCGGCGTCGTCCTTTCCCTGCGGAAGGTCGACGGCGGCTGCCGACCATGCCGGGAATTCTCCGGTGAGTGCCGCCGCGGCCTGGCGCGCGGCGCCGTCGGCAACGTACTCACCCGGTTCCGGGACCGTGACATCCGTTCCCAGCAGGCTGGCGGCGACCTCCTGGACAGCGGCTGACTGGGCGCCCCCGCCCACCAGGAGGATCCGCCGGGCGGACACCCCCTGGTCCTGAAGCGCCGCCAGGCCGTCCGCCAGGGAGCAGACCACGCCTTCGACGGCGGCGCGCGCCAGGTTGGCGGGCGTGTAGTTGGCCCTCGTGATGCCATGCAGCGAACCGGTGGCATCCGGGAGGTTGGGCGTCCGCTCGCCGTCGAGGTAGGGGACAAGGGTGAGACCTCCCGAGCCCGCACCGGCGGACAGCGCCAGCCGGTTGAACTCCGTGAGGTCCACGCCCAGCAGGGCAGCCGTGGCATCAAAGACACGGGTGGCGTTCAACGTGCATACCAGCGGCAGGAAGTGCCCGGCGGCATCTGCGAAGCCTGCCACCAATCCGGAGGGGTCTGCCGCCGGCGTCTCGGAAACTGCAAACACGGTGCCGGAGGTGCCCAAGGACATCACCACATCACCCAGTGCGGCGCCTGCCCCCAGGGCGGCGGCCGCGTTGTCACCGGCACCCGCGGCCAGAAGGGCACCTGCCGGCGTCTTCCCCGCGGTTTCCAGCGGGCCGAGGACCCTGGGCAGGACCGGCACATGGCCGAGCGATGCGGTCAGGACGTCCGGCAGATACCCGCCCTGGGCCGTCGAGTAGTAGCCCGTGCCTGACGCGTCGGAGCGGTCAGTGGCCAGGGCTGCCAAACCCTCTTCGCCACTGCCGGGCCCGTAGCCTGCCAGCCGCCAGGTGAGCCAGTCATGCGGCAGGCAGACCGCGGCCACCTTCGCAGCGTTCTCCGGCTCGTTTGCCGCCAGCCAGCGCAGCTTGGTCACGGTCAGCGAGGCAACCGGGACGGTACCGGTGGCCTTTGCCCAGTACTCCGCGCCTGCGGCCGGATCGCCACCGCCTGCGCCCTCAATGAGCTCCACGGCTTCGCCTGCGCTGCGGGTGTCGTTCCATAGCAGCGCCGGACGGATCACGGCACCGTCGCCGTCCAGGCAGACCATGCCGTGCTGTTGGCCACCGATGGAGACCGCGCTGACGTCGTCGAGCCCGCCGGCGCCTGCCGCGGCCTTTTGCAGCGCGGTCCACCAGTGGTCCGGGTGGACCTCGGTTCCCTCGGGGTGGGCGGCCCGGCCCTGGCGCACGAGTGCTCCGGTGTCCGCGTCGCGGATAACTACTTTGCAGGACTGGGTGGAGCTGTCGACTCCGGCTACGAGCGGCATGGTGTTCTCTTCTTCGTGCAGGAATGGAAACGCTGCGGGACCAGGAGCATTTCCCAGGCCCCGCAGCGGGTACGGGTGGCTAGTGGGCGCCCAGGAGGTGCTCGATGGCCAGCTGGTTGAGGCGGACGAACGCGAAGGAACGTTCGGCGGCCTTGTCGGCGTCGAAGTCCTCGAACGCTGCGGCGTCGGCCAGCAGGTCAGCAGTGCTTTCACCGGCGGCGAGGGTGGTTTCACCCAGTTCGAAGACGCCGGATGCCTTGAGGGCTTCCTGCACCTGCGGGTCTGCGCGGAAGGCCAAGGCCCGTTCCTTGAGCAGCAGGTACATGGCCATGTTGGCCTTGGCGGAATCCCATACGCCGTCGTAGCCGTCGGTGCGCGAGGGCTTGTAGTCGAAGTGGCGCGGACCGTCGTACTTCGGACCGCCATTCGGGAAGCCGTTCTCCAGCAGGTCCACCGTAAAGAAGGCGCTGGTGAGGTCGCCGTGGCCGAAGACCAGGTCCTGGTCGTACTTGATGCCGCGCTGACCGTTGAGGTCGATGTGGAAGAGCTTGCCGGCCCACAATGCCTGGGCGATACCGTGGGTGAAGTTCAGCCCTGCCATCTGCTCGTGGCCGGTTTCGGGGTTCAGGCCCACGATGTCGCCGTGTTCCAGCTGGGCGATGAAGGCCAGGCCATGGCCGACGGTGGGCAGGAAGATATCGCCGCGTGGTTCGTTCGGCTTGGGCTCGAGGGCGATCCGGAGGTTGTAGCCCTTTTCCTTGATGTAGCCGGCTGCGGTGTCCACGCCTTCCTTCATACGGTCCAGTGCGGCGGCGAGGTCCTTGGAGCCGTCGTATTCACTGCCTTCGCGTCCACCCCACATGACGAAGGTTTCGGCGCCGAGTTCGGCGGCGAGGTCGATGTTGCGCAGGACCTTGGACAGCGCGAAACGGCGGATGGAGCGGTCGTTGGAGGTGAAGCCGCCGTCCTTGAACACCGGGTGGCTGAACAGGTTGGTGGTGACCATCGGAACCTTCAATCCTGTTTCAGCCAGGGCTGCGCGGAAGTTCTTCAGGATCAGGTCCCGCTCCGAGGCGGAGGCGCCGAACGGAACGAGGTCATTGTCATGGAAGGTGATGCCGTAAGCGCCAAGCTCACTGAGCTTGTGCACTGCTTCAACCGGGTCAAGGGGGGCGCGGGTTGCGACGCCGAAGGGATCGGCGCCGGTCCAGCCGACGGTCCACAGGCCAAAAGTGAATTTGTCGGCGGGGGTGGGCGAGAGAGTCATGATGCGTCCTTGCGATCGTGCGCTTCGCGGAATTGCGAAGCATTAGTTCATTGCCTGAACTATATGAGCGGACGTAGGGTGGGGTCAATAGTCCAGCTGGCGACAGCAGGAAAAATTTACGCAGCGCTAGACCGAGGAGCTTTGTGATGGTGATGCCGGCGCCTGCAGTGGCGGGACCCGGAGGCGCAGCCCCGGGAAGCGTGGGGGATGTCCGGCGCAGCAACCTTGCGCTGGTCCTCGGAGCGATCGCGGAATTCCCGCCCGGCACCTGTCCCAGCCGCGCGCAGATAGCGGGAGCCACCGGACTAACCAAAGCGTCGGTGTCGAGCCTGGTGCTGGACCTCCTCGACGCTGGGATCATCCATGAAATCGGGCTGAACCCGCAAGGCCGGGGAAGGCCGGGAGTCGGTTTGGAGCTCAACCCCAGCCGTGCGGTCATGGGCATGGAGATCAATGTCGACTACATCTCGGCGGCCGTGGTTGACCTGGCCGGGAACGTGCTCGTTCGCGAGGTGAAGGAGCGCGATAACCGCAACAGCTCTGATGCTCCCGTCCTGGCCGCCCTCGCCGTCCTTGCCGCCCGGGTTCGGAGCAGGGCGGGGGAGAGCGGGGTGGAAGTCCTTGGCGGAGGGCTGGCGGTCCCGGGTCTCGTTGACCCTCCCGCGGCACGGGTGCTCACTGCCCCCAACCTTGGCTGGGTCGACGTGGACCTTGACCTCGGTGTCCTGCTGCCCGAAGCTCCCCTGGGTGTGGCGCTCTTCAACGAGGCCAACGCCGCAGCATTGGCTGAACTGCGGCACCGGCCGGACGGCGCGTCCGACTTCCTGTTTGTTTCGGGTGAAGTCGGCGTCGGTGGCGGGCTCGTCATCGGCTCCGAATTGTTCACGGGCCCGGAAGGCCACGCCGGCGAGGTGGGGCACATCGTGGTGGACCCGGATGGCAGCCGCTGTTCGTGCGGGGGAACGGGCTGCTTGGAAACCGTTGCTGGCCAGGACGCCATCTTCGCCGGCGCCGGACTGGCTCCGGAGGCTGCGTCGCGTTCTGCCAATATGTCAGAGCTCCTGCAGGCGCTGGGGGCCGGAGAGTCCCAGGCGCTGTCCGCCGTCGAACGCGCCGGTCGATGCCTGGGCATAGCGCTCGCATCAACGGCACGGGTGGTCAACATCCACTCAGTGGTCCTGGGCGGCCACTTCGCGGTCCTTGAACCCTGGCTGCGCAATCCGCTGCTGGAAAGCCTGCAGAAGTACGCGCCCGGCAAGTACGCCTCGGAACAGGTGACAGTGTCCGCCGTAGGTGAATCCGGCGCCCTGCTGGGGGCGGCCGGGAGCGTCATCCGGTCCCTCGTGGAGGCGCCTCACCGGCTTCACCCGTAACCGGAAATGCAAAAGCGCCCCGGTCCGAAGACCGGGGCGCTGCCACCAAGGTGCCCCAGGAGGGAATCGAACCCCCGACCGGCGGATTAGAAGGCCGCTGCTCTATCCCCTGAGCTACTGAGGCATCGGCTTCCGGCTCTCAGGCCGGCGCCTCCAAAAGTTTACATTGCCCGGGGCGCCGGCGGCGGCATCCGGCCGCCACCACTCCTCCACATGTGCCGGGGCGGCAACTGTTGTCCACATACGCAAACCCGTGCCTCCTGCCCGGTGATATCCGGCGCAATGCTGGTCATGCCTGCTAAAGGCGCCACCATCCAGACAGGACGTAGAAATGAGTGAAACGAGCATCACCATCCGGGGTTTCGTAGCCACGGAGATAACAAGTTCCACCACGCCGGGGGGAGTGGCAACAGCCTCCTTCCGGCTCGGGTCCACCACGCGTCGCTTTGACCGGGCGTCCAAAACCTGGGGCGACGGGCACACCAACTGGTACACCGTCCAGGGCTACCGCAACCTGGCTGGAACCCTGGGCTGCAGCATCAGGAAGGGCCAGCCGGTCATAGTGGTGGGCAAGCTGAAGATCCATACTTGGGAAAAGGATGGACGGATGCACCACTCCACCATCATTGATGCCGAGGCCGTGGGCCACGACCTCACCTTTGGATCGGCAAACTTCATTCGCACCGCTTCCAGACCCGCGCTTTCCCTCGTGGAGCAGCCTCCCGCACCTGATGACGCCCCCGGAATGGATCAGCTACCGGACGAACCGGAGGACCACGAGGACGAGCACCCTGAAGACCAGGGGCACCCTGCCGTCGTCATTGAGGACAATGACGGTGCCCTCGCCTCGCTGGACCTGGAAACGGGGGAACTCGCCGAAGTCTAGGAAACACGTATCAGTACCAGCGTTCCCGTTCAGACCCGGGCGGACGGAACGGCGGCACCCCCGGCTGCCTTCCGTCCGCCCGCTCACATTCCATGGTTCTTCCGCCGTCGGCACACACCCGGGTGTCATGCCCGGGGCCAGGCCAGGGTGTGCCGGTACGCATGGCAGAATGACAGCATGCATCCCACCCCCAACAAGCGGCAGAACAAGCGTGCCGGTGCAGTGCTGGCATGCGGCGTCCTGGCCGTTCTTTTGTCAGGGTGCGTTGCCGGTCCTTCAGCGCAACCGGCGGTGGGAAACCCCGGGAGCCAGGCATCATCGCCGGCAACTGCTCCGTCCCCAGCCGGACAGGGAGAGCCGTCCGGGGCCCCGGGGGCAAAGGGAAGTAACGCTGAACCCGGCGGCGAACCCCTGGCCAACACCTCCGCGAGTGCATCGGCGGCGGCAGCCGCCGCCACCGAAACAATGAAGAGGACTGTTACGGACACCTTGACCAAACTGGCGGCGGCAGCTCCGAAACCGGCCACGGCCCAGGTCAGCGACGCCCTGACCGGAGCAGGCATCGCCCCCGCAGTTCTCCAGGTCTCGCAAAGCCGTACGCCCACCGGGCTGGAGGCGGACGCCATCGAAGCCGCCGTGCTCCAGGGCAAGGACTGTGTCATCGGGCAGGTGCGCGAGGGTGCCGTGACCGTGACGGTCCTTCGGGTACTGGCCAGCGGTAAGTGCTTCGTGGGGTCCTGATCCCGCCGGCCTGTCGGCCCAAAAATGTGAGTTCTGCCCGCGGACCCACTAGATTTGAGACCATGGCGGAATTTATCTACACAATGACCAAGGCCCGCAAGGCCGTTGGCGAAAAACTCATTCTTGATGACGTAAGCATGTCCTTCTTCCCGGGCGCCAAGATTGGTGTTGTGGGCCCGAACGGTGCCGGTAAGTCCACCATCCTCAAGATCATGGCCGGGCTGGACACGCCCTCCAACGGTGAGGCACGGCTCAGCCCCGGCTACAGCGTGGGCATCCTCATGCAGGAACCGCCGCTGAACGAGGAAAAGACGGTCCTGGGCAACGTCCAGGAAGGCGTCGGCGAGATCTACGGCAAGATCCAGCGCTTCAACGAGATCTCCGAGGAAATGGCCAGCCCCGATGCTGACTACGACACCCTCCTCGAAGAGATGGGCAAGCTGCAGGAAGCCATCGACGCCGCCGATGCCTGGGACCTTGATTCCCAGTTGGAACAGGCCATGGACGCCCTCCGCTGCCCGCCGGCCGACGCCGACGTCACCAACCTTTCCGGTGGTGAACGCCGCCGCGTCGCTTTGTGCAAGCTCCTCCTGCAGAAGCCGGACCTGCTGCTCCTCGACGAGCCCACCAACCACCTGGACGCTGAAAGCGTGCTGTGGCTCGAGCAGCACCTCTCCAGCTACCCCGGCGCCGTCCTGGCCGTGACCCACGACCGTTACTTCCTCGACCACGTGGCGGAATGGATCGCGGAAGTGGACCGCGGGCACCTTTACCCGTACGAAGGCAACTACTCCACCTACCTGGAGAAGAAGCGCGCACGCTTGGAGATCCAGGGCAAGAAGGACGCCAAGCAGGCCAAGCGGCTCGCCGAAGAACTCGAGTGGGTCC
>Ga0308170_10001810_pt1 | contig 19346 bp, 15 predicted proteins | sample PhyBR2_2_FD_202136 | JGI IMG/M metagenome (GOLD analysis project Ga0308170, IMG submission 202136) | Phyllosphere microbial communities from UC Gill Tract Community Farm, Albany, California, United States - DLSLSB.R2 | ecosystem: Host-associated > Plants > Phyllosphere > Unclassified | place...
CTCTGCGGTGGTCACGCTGATCGCCGTGCTTGCCGGCTTCGGCATCATCGCCGGGTCCGGTGACGACCCGGCCGTCGCGCACGATCCGGCCGACGCGGCGGCCGCGGTCGCGCAGGTGATGACCCCGACCCCATCGGCCGACGCTCCCGTGAGCCCATCCGCCGACTCGTCGAGCAGTCCGTCCGGCAGTCCGTCCGGCAGTCCGTCCGCCAGCGCGACGCCGAGCGCGTCCGCACCCGCTGTCAGCACCGCCCTGCCCGCGGACTCGGGCACCGGCCGCCGCGCGGTCTTCTCCCAGTCCGAGCAGCGGGTCTGGATCGTCGGCGACGACGACAAGGTCGAGCGGACGTACCTCGCCTCGGGCAGCATCGAGGACAACCTCCGGCCCGGGACGTACCACGTCTACGGCAAGTCGCGCTGGGCCACGGGCATCGAGGACTCGGGCGTGATGCAGTACTTCGTCCGGTTCGCCCACGGCACCGACTCCGGTGCATCGATCGGCTTCCACTCGATCCCGACCAAGCACGGCCAGCCCCTGCAGACCATCGCCCAGCTCGGCACCCCGCTCTCGCACGGCTGCATCCGGCAGAAGACCGAGGACGCCATCGCGATGTGGGAGTTCGCCGACATCGGCACCGAGGTCGTCGTCGTCGCCTGAGGCCGGCGACGCGCGTCCGGGCCAAAAGGTCACCGTGACCGTTCGGGGCGAGAGTGACCCATCGCAACGGTCACCGTCGAAGCAAAAGGTCACCGTGACACTTCGGAAGTGTCACGGTGACCTTTTGCGATGCGGGCGGCCGGGTCACTCCGCGGCGGGAGCACCTTCGCCGGCCGGCTTGGCACCGGTCGAGCGGCGGCGACGACGGCGGGCCGGCTTCTTGGCCTCGCCCTCCGCCCCTGCGCCCTCCGACCCTGTGCCCTCCGACCCTGCGCCCTCAGCACCGTGAGCCGCTGCTCCGGGCGCGGCGGCGACGGGGGCCTCAGCGCCCTCGGCGCCGGCGACGACCTCACCACCACGCGAGCGGGTACGCGTACGGTCGCGGTTGCGCGGAGCGCGCTCGGAGCGCTCGCCGTCCTTGGAGGCCGGCCGGTCGGAGCGCTCGGCGCGCGGGGTGGGCTCGGACTTCTTCAGCCGGCCCTTGGTGCCCTTCGCGATGCCCATGTCGTGCAGGAAGTTCTCCGAGGAGGAGTAGGTCTCCACGATCTCGTCGAATGGCAGGTCGAGCGCCTTGTTGATCAGCTTCCACTTCACCAGGTCGGCCCAGTCGACCAGGGTGACGGCGATGCCGGAGGCACCGGCGCGGCCCGTACGGCCGATGCGGTGGACGTAGGTCTTCTCGTCGTCCGGGGTCGTGTAGTTGATGACGTGGGAGACGCCGGTGACGTCGATGCCGCGGGCGGCCACATCGGTGCAGACCAGGATCTGGACCTTGCCGTCGCGGAAGCGCTGCATGGTCTTCTCACGGGCGACCTGCGCCATGTCGCCGTGCAGGGCGCCGGCGTTGAAGCCGCGGTCGACCAGGTCGTCGGCGACGCGCTGGGCCTGGCGCTTGGTGCGGGCGAAGACGACGACCTTGTCGACGTCGGGGGAGCCGACCAGGATGCGGCCGATCATCTCCGGCTTGTCGAGGTCGTGGGCCTGGTAGACGTACTGCGCGGTCGCCGGCACCATCGTGGTGTCGTACGAGGACTCGGCGCGGATGTTCATCGGCGTGCGCATGTAGGTGCGCGCCAGGGCCACGATCGGGCCCGGCATGGTCGCCGAGAAGAGCATCGTCTGGCGGGTCTCGGGGGTCAGCTTGATGAGCTTCTGGATGTCCTCGAGGAAGCCGAGGTCGAGCATCTCGTCGGCCTCATCGAGCACGAGCGCGTGCACGTGCGAGAGGTCGAGGACCTTGCGGTTGGCGAGGTCGATGAGACGCCCCGGGGTGCCGATGACGATGTCGACGCCCGACTCGAGCGCCTCGATCTGGCTCTCGTACGGGGTGCCGCCGTAGATGGCGAGCGTCCGCACGCCGCGGGTGGATCCGGCGAGCGTGATGTCACCGTAGACCTGGAGCGCGAGCTCACGGGTCGGGGCGACGATCAGCGCCTGCGGCTTGCCCTGCGGGATCTGGGGATAGTCCGGGTCGGTCGGCGCGACGGTGCGCTGCACCACCGGGATGCCGAAGGCGAGGGTCTTGCCGGTGCCCGTACGGGCCTGGCCGATGAGGTCGGTGCCCTGGAGGGCGACGGAGAGGGTCATCTCCTGGATGGCGAACGGCTTGCTGATGCCCTTGGAGTCGAGGGCGTCGCAGATCTCAGGCATGACGCCGAGGTCACGGAAGGTGGTCATGATGTTCAGATGTCGCTTTCGCTTGGCGGGAGCGGCTCTGTCGTCTCGACCGTGGGTCTTCCAACCTCAGGGAAAGCACAGTGCCGCGCACATACAGTTAGAGCCCAGGATATCGGTAGGGTGCTCCCGTGGTTGCATCCGTGGCTCCCGACCTGACCGACCCGCGCTATCGCGCCGCGATCACCGATCTGCTCGGTGCGATCGGCTACGGCGAGATCTCCGCCGCTGAGCGGCTCTCCGAGGACGCGGGCCGTGCGCCCTCGCTGGGGGACAAGGTCGAGCTCCTGCAGCTCGCGCACGCGCAGTTCTCGAAGGTCGAGCCGATCATCGCCGCGCTGCGTGACCTGGGCGCCGACCCCGACGAGGCGATGGCGCCGTTCCAGGCCCCGATCGACGCGTTCCACGCCCACACCGCGCCCGCCGACTGGTGGGAGTCGCTGGTCAAGGCCTACGTCGGGGACAACCTGGTGCGCGACTTCTACCGCGAGTTCGCCGTGCACCTGGACCCGAAGACCCGCGGCATCATCGAGTCGACCCTGGTGGAGGACCGCAGCGAGTTCGTCGTCGACCGGGTGCGCGCCGGCATCGAGGCCGATCATCTGATCGCCGGCCGGTTGGCGCTGTGGGGACGCCGGATCATGGGGGAGGCCCTCACCCAGACCCAGCACGTCGCCGCCGAGCGCGACTCGCTCTCCGACGTCCTGGCCGGCGACGTGATCGGCTCCCTGGACCTGGCGAGCATCGCGGAGATGTTCGGCCGGATCACCCAGCGCCACATCGAGCGGATGGGCAAGCTCGGCCTCGAGCACTGACACAGCAGCGGCCCCGACCCGGAGGGGTCGGGGCCGCTGCCTGTCGTACGGGCTGCGTCAGACGCGTCGGGTGTCGCGGCCCGTGATGAAGGACGCGGCCATCACCGCCAGGACGGCGACGCCGACCTGCCAGGCGTGGCGCCACCAGTCGATGCCCTTGGTCATGTTGTCCCACTTGTCGCTGGGGCTGTCCTTGAAGATCGCGTAGTAGAGCGTGTTGCCGACGATCATGCCGATGATGCCGCACACGACCGTGAGCCAGAACGGGATGTTGTCGCGGTGGCCCGGCGCGAGCAGCTTGCCGAGTGCGCCGATGATGATGCCGCCGACGAGGATGACAATGATCGTCCAGAGCATGGTGGGTCCCTTCAGACTGTCAGCCGGGAGCAACCTGCTCCCCACCTGATCTTGCACCTAACAGGACCCGCTGTACCCCTCTGACCCCACAGCACGCCGCCGCGTGTCGCGACGGCGTGCTGTGGTGCCAGGAAACAGGCGGTTCAGTTCAGGAAGCCGACCTTGCGGTCGGAGCCGGCGCCGATCTCCACGTAGGTGATCTTGTCGGCCGCGACGAAGACGTGCTTGCCCTTGCGGTCGGTCAGGCTGAGCAGGCCACCGGCGGCGATGGCGTCGGCCACCTGCTTCTGGACCGCCTCCGCGCTCTCGTCGCTCTCCACGACCAGCTCGCGGGCGCTGTACTGGACGCCGATCTTGATCTCCACGTCGTGCTCCTTCAGTGCTGCTCGTCGATCTTCGGATAGCCGGCGATGCCTCGCCAGGCGAGGTTACCGACGAAGGTAGCCGCCTCGTCCTTGCTCATCCGGCGACGGCTGTCCAGCCAGAACCGGGAGGAGACCTGCGCCATTCCCACCAGGGAGACGGCGAGCAGGAGCGCAGCGGGCTCGGGCAGGTCGGTGTCGGCCGCGATGACCTCGGCGATCGCCTCCGTGCACTCGTTGGTGACCCGGTCGACCTGCTCGCGCACGGCGGGCTCGTTGGTGAGGTCGGACTCGAAGACCAGCCGGTACGCACCGGAGTCGCTGGCGACGTAGTCGTAGAAGGCCTGGACCGTGCGGGAGACGCGCTCGTTGTTGTCGTGCGTCGAGTTCAGCGCCTCGCGGACGTTGTTGATCATCGCGTCGCAGGACTGCTCCAGCAGCGCGAGGTAGAGCTCGAGCTTGCCGGGGAAGTGCTGGTAGAGCACGGGCTTGGAGACGCCGGCGCGCTCGGCGATGTCGTCCATCGCGGCGGAGTGGTAGCCCTGGGCGACGAAGACCTCGAGGGCGGCACCCAGCAGCTGGGTGCGCCGCTCCGAGCGCGGCATCCGGGCCCCGCGGCGGCGAGGGTCGTCGAGGTCGTACTGGTCCGTGCTCACGGGGCTCCCGCTGGTCATGTCGGCTGATCGGTCGGCAGTGGATGGTGCTGGCACTGTGCCTGAAGGCGCAGCCTACCGGGCGGTAGCGGGTTTCGGATGCCGGGACCGGTACGGCGCGCCCCGAAGGGCCGGGAACAATGATGACCGGGCCCGGCGTTGGGTCTGCACCATCTGGCATCACCGCACGCAACACCAAAAGGAGCATTCCTGTGCCGCTCGCACCGCTCGTGGAGCCTGCTGAGTCCCTCAGCATCGACGAGGTCCGTCGCTACAGCCGCCACCTGATCATCCCCGACGTGGGCATGGCGGGTCAGAAGCGGCTCAAGAACGCGAAGGTGCTGGTCATCGGCGCCGGCGGTCTGGGCAGCCCGGCGCTGCTCTACCTGGCCGCGGCCGGCGTCGGCACGCTCGGCATCGTGGAGTTCGACGAGGTCGACGAGTCGAACCTCCAGCGCCAGATCATCCACAAGCAGTCGACCATCGGCCAGCCGAAGGCGCAGTCGGCCGCCGCGGCCGTCGCCGACGTCAACCCGCTCGTGAACGTGGTCCTGCACGAGGAGCGGCTCGACAACGACAACGTCTACCGGATCTTCGAGGGCTACGACCTCATCGTCGACGGCACCGACAACTTCGCGACCCGCTACCTGGTCAACGACGCCGCGTACTTCCTCGGCATCCCGTACGTCTGGGGCTCGATCTACCGCTTCGACGGCCAGGCGTCGGTCTTCGCCGCCGGCCTGCGCAACAGCAAGAACGAGGTCCTCGCCAAGGCCGCCGAGAACGCGCCCTGCTACCGCTGCCTCTACCCCGAGCCGCCGCCGCCGGGCATGGTCCCCTCCTGCGCCGAGGGCGGCGTCCTGGGTGTGCTGTGCGCGAGCATCGGCAGCATCCAGGTCAACGAGGCGATCAAGCTGCTCGCCGGCATCGGCGAGCCGCTCGTCGGCGAGCTGATGGTCTACGACGCGCTCGAGATGGAGTACCGCAAGCTGAAGGTCCGCAAGGACCCCAACTGCCGGCTGTGCGGTGAGAACCCGGAGGTCACGGGGCTCATCGACTACGACTACTTCTGCGGCAACATCTCCGACGAGGCCGCCGACGCGGCCGCCGGCTCGACGATCTCGGTGCACCAGCTCGACCAGTGGATCAAGGACCGTGACGACTTCGTGCTCGTCGACGTCCGTGAGCCCAACGAGTACGAGATCAACAAGATCCCCGGCTCGGTCCTCATCCCGAAGGGCGAGTTCCTCAACGGCAACGCGCTCGAGGAGCTGGGCAAGCTGACCGACGGTGGCTCCAAGCAGCTGGTGCTGCACTGCAAGTCCGGGGTGCGCTCGGCCGAGTGCCTGCTGGTCGCCAAGGGCGCCGGCTACTCCGACGCCGTGCACGTCGGCGGTGGAGTGGTCGCGTGGGTCAGCCAGATCGACCCGTCGCAGCCCGCGTACTGATCGATCATCGGTCGGATGACCGGCACGCATGATGCAGAGGACCGCCTCGACTATGTCGAGGCGGTCCTCGCGTTGGTGGACCAGGTGCCGTGGGGGAGGGCGACCACGTACGGCGCCATCGCCGACGCGCTCTTCGACGAGTACGGCGGCGGTCCCCGTCAGCCGGCGGCGGTGATGGCACGCCACGCGCACGGCGTGCCGTGGTGGCGGATCGTGCGGGCCGACGGGACGCTGCCGCCGCACCTCGCCGACGAGGCGCGCCAGGCCTATCTGGAGGAGGGCACTCCGCTGCGGCCCTCGGGCGCCGTGGACCTGCGGGCGGCGATGTGGCTGCCGTAGGCGCCGAGCCGGCGCGTGCTCATTCCCGCCAGACGTACTCGTGCTCGGGGCGGCCCGTGCTCCCGTAGCGCAGCCGCAGCTCCACCCGGCCCGCGCGGGCCAGATCGGACAGGTAGCGCTGCGCGGTCGCGCGCGAGACGCCGGTCAGGTCGGCCACCGCGATCGCGGTCAGCGGCTCACCCGCCCGGCGCAGGGCGTCGGCGACCGCCTCCGCGGTCACGGCCGAGCGCCCCTTCGGCAGCGGTGCCGCGGCCGCGTCGCCCTCGCGCAGGGTGGCGAGGGCCCGGTCGACGTCGGCCTGGCTCAGCGGCCCGACCCCGTTCAGCAGGGTCCAGCACCGAGCGAAGGCGGTCAGCTTGGCTGCCAGCACGGCCGGCGAGAACGGCTTGACGACGAGATTGAGCACGCCGCCGGCGAGCGCGCGGCGTAGCGTCGCGGCGTCGTCGGCCGCGGTCACCATGATCACCGCGGTGCCGAGCTCGCCCACGATCTCGGTGCCGCGCCGGTCGGGCAGGTACTCGTCGAGCAGCACCAGGTCGGGTGCGAGATCGCGGACGGCCGCCAGTGCGTCCGCCGCCGTGTGGCTGAGGCCCACCACCTCGAAGCCCGGCACCTGACCGATGATGGCGGCATGGATCCGGGCGACCCGGAAGTCGTCGTCGACGACGAGCGTGCGGATCATCGTGTCTCCACTCCCGCCGCGACCGTCGGCGGCTCGACGACGTCGCACATCCGAGCGGTGAAAATAGCGCCTGCGTCCTCACCGCCCGGGTCGGCGAGGGTGACGTCACCGCGGTGCGAGCGCGCGGTCAGCCGCGCCACCGCCAGGCCGAAGCCGTGCTCGGTGGCGCTGTGACTTCGGGTGGTGAAGCCGCGCTCGAAGATGCGGGACACGTCGGGCGGCGCGACGCCCGGCCCGCTGTCGAGGACGTGCATGACGAGGTCCGGGCCGTCGGAGGCGACGGTCAGCTCGACGTACGCCGGTCGGCGCTCGCCGCCGGCGGCGGCACGGATCGCGTTGTCCAGGAGGTTGCCCAGCACCGTCACGACGTCGAGGGGTGCGACGACCGTGCCGTCGACGTACGTGGACGCCTCGACGTCGAGCCGTACGCCCGACTCCGAGGCGATCGCGCGCTTGGCCGCGACCAGACCGCTGAGATAGGGATCGCCCAGGCCCTCGACCGGGCTCAGGTCGATGCTCAGCTCGTCGAGGTAGTGCTGCGCCTGCTCGATGTGGCCCAAGTGCAGCAGGCCGCCCAGCGCGTGGATCCGGTTGCGGTACTCGTGGGACTGGGCTCGCAGCGCGTCGGTGAGCGCCCGGGTCGCCTCCAGCTCCCGGGAGGCGAGGTCGAGATCGGTGCGATCGCGCAGGGTCAGCACCCGCCCGAGGTCGCGGCCCTCCCGGGTCACGGCGATCCGGTCGGCCACCACCACCCGGCCCTCGAGAGCACAGACCGCTCCGGCCGGCGCAGGCTCCCTGGTGAGCATCTCCTTGATCTCGGCCGGTAGGTCGGCCTCGGCCAGGCGAGTGCCGCGCTCGGGGGAACGGCCGATGAGTCGCCGGGCGGCCTGGTTGACCACGGTGACCCGATCGCGCGCGTCGACCGCGATGATCCCGTCCCGCACACCGCCGAGGACGGCGGCGTGCTCGCGCACCAGGTCGGCCATCTCCTCCGGTTCCAGGCCGAGGGTGGTGCGCCGCAGTCGCCGGCCCAGCGTGACCGCCCCGGAGATGCCCACCGCGAGGGCACCGGCCGCGATCAGCCCGAGGACGAGCACCAGCTGCCAGGTACGGGCGTTCACCGTGTTCATCGAGATGCCGACGCTCACCTCGCCGACCACGGCCCCGGTGCTGTCGCGCAGCGGCACCTTGCCGCGGGCCGAGAGGCCCAGGGTGCCTCGTTCCACGGTGACGACCTGCCGCCCGGCCAGGACCGCGTCCGGGCTGGTGCTGACGACCGCGCCGATGCTGGCCGGATGCGGATGGCTGAACCGGATGCCGCGCTTGTCGGTGATGACGACGTACAGCGCCCCGGTCGAGCGGCGTACGTCCTCGGCGGTGCGCTGCACGGGCCCGTCGGGCGTGGGCGCGCCTCCGGTCACCTCGGCCGCGAGGTCGGGCTGCTGGGCGACGCTGCGGGCGATGGCGAGTGCGCGCTGCTCGTACTCGCGCGAGAGGTCGTGGCGCAGTACGTAGGCCGCCCCGGCCAGGAGCAGCAGCACGACCGCGAGGAGGAGCCCGACCAGGAGCAGGACGTTCTTCGTGCTGAACGTCCACCGGGGGTGTGGCGCCGGTAACACCCGCTGAGTGTAGGCGCTCAGAAACGGATGAGCAGTATGAGCACAACGGCACTTGTGCGTTCAACGCCCGCATCGATCACAAGACTGTGACCGCGGTCACCCAGTGCCTAGCGTCCGGCGTCATGAGTGAACACGCCATCGCCCTCCGCGGCGCCACCAAGCAGTTCCCGCACCGAGCGGGCGGGACCTTCACCGCCATCCGCGACGTCGACATCGACGTGGCCCCGGGCGAGTTCGTCACCGTCGTCGGCCCGACCGGTTGCGGCAAGTCCACCACCTTGTCGCTCGTCTCCGGCCTGGAGCCGGCGACGCACGGCACGGTCACCGTCAACGGCCGGCCGGTCCAGGGCATCCCCGACGGCGTCGGCTACATGTTCCAGACCGACGCGACCCTGCCGTGGAAGAACGTGCTCGACAACGTCGCCCTCGGCCTGCGGTACCGCGGCACCCCGAAGGCGGAGGCCAACGCCAAGGCCCGCGACTGGATCGAGCGCGTCGGCCTCGCCGGCTTCGAGGACCGCTACCCCCACCAGCTGTCCGGCGGCATGCGTAAGCGCGTCTCCATGGCGCAGACGCTCATCACGGAGCCGAACGTGCTCCTGATGGACGAGCCGTTCGGCGCCCTCGACGTCCAGACCCGCGAGCTGATGCAGGACGAGCTGCTGCGGCTGTGGTCCGGCACCGGCGCCGCGGTCGTGTTCGTGACCCACGACCTGACCGAGGCCATCGCGCTCGCCGACCGGGTGGTCGTGATGACGGCCGGCCCCGCGACGGTCAAGGACGTGGTCACCGTCGACCTGCCGCGTCCGCGCAAGGTCGAGGAGATCCGGCTGACGCCGGAGTTCACCGAGCTGTACCGGCGGGTCTGGGACTCGCTGCGTGAAGAGGTCGAGATCACCCGAGCCCGAGGAGCCGAGAATGTTGCATGAGATCCCTGTCCCCGTCGGCGCCGAGCTGGAGACGAAGGTCGCGCCCGCGGCGACCACGACCAGCCGCCGGGCCCGGTCCAAGAGCCGCGGTCCCTGGACCGTGTACGGCGTCCGTGCGCTTCTCGTGGCCGTCTGGCTCGGTGCGTGGGAGCTGTGCGCCCGCACCTTCATGGACCCGTTCCTGATCTCGATGCCGAGCCAGATCTGGCAGCGACTCGTCACCTGGTTCACCGACGGCACGTCGCAGGGCAGCATCTGGGAGAACATCTGGGTGACCCTCGAGGAGGCGGCGGGCGGCTTCGTCCTCGGCGTCATCGGCGGCGTCGTCCTGGGCGTCGTGCTCGGCCGGGCCCGGTTCGCCGCCGACGTCCTGGCGCCGTTCATCAAGGCGGCCAACGCCATCCCGCGCATCGTGCTCGCGTCGCTCTTCGTGATCTGGTTCGGCCTCGGCATGGAGTCCAAGATCGCCACGGCGTTCGTCCTGGTCTTCTTCGCGGTCTTCTTCAACGCCTTCCAGGGTGCCCGCGAGGTCGACAGGACGCTCATCGACAACGCCCGCATCCTCGGTGCCGGCCGCTGGCAGCTGATGCGCACGATCGTCCTCCCCAGCGCCACCAGCTGGATCCTCGCCTCGATGCACGTGGCCTTCGGCTTCGCGCTCATCGGCGCGGTCGTCGGCGAGGTCATCGGCGCCTCTCGGGGCGTGGGCCTGCTGATCCAACAGTCCCAGGGCAACTTCGACTCCGCGGGCGTCTACGCCGGGATGGTCGTCATCACCGCCGTCGCATTGATCGCCGAGACCCTCATCACCCGCCTGGAGAAGCACCTCACCGCCTGGCGTCCGCAGGCCACCTCGACCAGCGCCTCCGGCGTCTGAACCTCACCCTCACGAAAGCAGGAAGAACGATGATCCGTACGTCCCGCATGGCTGCCGCCGCAGCCGGCCTCGCCCTGGTCGCCTCCACGCTCGCCGCGTGCGGCAACAGCTCCGGCGGTGACGCCGGCGGTCAGGTCACCATCATGGTCGGTGGCATCGACAAGGTGATCTATCTGCCCGCGATGCTCACCCAGCAGCTCGGCTACTTCAAGGACGAGGGCATCGACGTGAAGCTGATGACCGAGCCGTCGGGAGCCAGCGCCGAGACCGAGCTGGTCGCCAACAAGGTCAACGGCGTGGTCGGCTTCTACGACCACACCGTCACCTTGGAGGCGCAGGGCAAGTGCGTGGAGAGCGTGGTCCAGCTGGCCAAGGTGCCGGGAGAGGTCGAGATGGTCTCCACCAAGTCGGCGGCCCAGGTGACGAGCCCGGGCGACTTCAAGGGCAGGAAGCTCGGCGTCACCTCCGCCGGGTCCTCGACCGACTACCTGACCCAGTACCTCGCCACCAAGGCCGGTGTGGAGACCAAGGACTACACCACCGTCGCGGTCGGCGCGGGCTCCACGTTCCTCGCCGGCATGCAGCAGGGCAGCATCGACGCGGGCATGACCACGGACCCGACCGTCGAGACGGTGCTGAACCAGGGCGCCGGCAAGATCCTGCTCGACATGCGTACCGAGGAGGGCACCCAGCAGGCACTGGGCGGTCTCTACCCGGCCGCGTCGCTGTACATGAACTGCGACTACGTCAAGAAGAACCCGCAGACCGTGCAGAAGATCGCGAACGCCTTCGTGAAGACCCTCGGCTGGATCGGAGGCCACTCCGCCGCCGACATCGCCGCGAAGATGCCGGCCGGCTACGCGGGCGGCGACATGGCGACGTACACCAAGGCGATCGACGGCTCCAAGGGGATCTTCACCCCGGACGGCAAGATGCCCGACGGCGGTCCGCAGACGGTGCTCGACGTGCTGGGCACCTTCTCCCCGGTGGTCAAGCCCAAGAAGGACTCGCTCGACCTGTCCAAGACCTACACCACGACGTTCGTCGACGCGGCCAAGTAGGCGCGCAGCCCACCCGCGGGGGTGCGGCGATAGACGGGGGCGGTCCACCACGGACCGCCCCCGTTCGCGTTACTGACCGGTCTCCCCGATGATCGGTGCGTGCTCTACCGACTGCTGCACGCGATCATCCCGCCGCTGCTCCGTCTGATCTGGCGCCCACGCGTGACCGGGCGCGAGCGGGTCCCTCGTACGGGCGGGGTGCTGATCGCGAGCAACCACCTGAGCTTCGTCGACTCCGTGGTGATCCCGTCCACATCGCCGCGCCCGGTGCGCTTCCTGGCCAAGTCCGACTACTTCACCGGCACCGGCGTCAAGGGCACCCTGATGCGGCTCTGGTTCCAGGGCCTCGGCATGCTGCCCGTCGATCGCGACGACCCGCAGGCCGCGCTCGACTCGCTCGACACGGCGCTGGAGGTGCTGCGCCGCGGGGAGGCGTTCGGGATCTACCCCGAGGGCACCCGCTCGCGCGACGGCCGGCTCTACCGCGGCCGTACGGGAGTCGCGCACCTCGCGCTGACCGCCGGGGTTCCCGTGGTCCCCGTCGGGCTCAAGGGCACCGAGAACCTGCAGCCGGTCGGCTCCAACCTGCCGCGGCTGGTGCGGGTCGAGGTGGCCTTCGGTGAGCCCATCCAGGTCGCCGGACGCTTCGACGGGATGGCGCTGGGCAAGGCCCGCCGGCTGCTCACCGACGAGATCATGACCGCCATCCAGCAGCTGTCGGGGCAGGTGGAGGCCGGCGTCTACAACGAGCGGGCCGCCGACGCCTGAGGCAGGCTCTTGAGAAGGGCCCGCCGCAGGCGCACCATAGAAGTGACGCCCGTCACGAACGAGGTGAGGTCCATGGGCACGACCGACTGCTTGAGGGAATCCGTCCAGCACACCTACGACGACCTGCACGGCCGACTCGACGCCGCCTGCGAGATCCACGGCAGCGCGTCGCACTCCCGCCGCGGAAGCCCGCCCATCGACATGCTCTGCGCGTGTGTCGCCCAGCACCTGCACGCCGTCGACGAGGTCCTGCTGCCCTGCCTGCCGATGCACCGTGACACCCGGGGCTTCCGGGCCGCGCAGCACGAGGTCGAGATCGTGCTGGCCCATGTGAAGGCGCACGAGTTCGGCTCCACGTACGAGCACGACGTCTCCTGGCCGGCCATGTGGAGCGACGTCCGCGCCGCGATGGCCGCACTGCAGCGCGAGGAGGAGGCGATGGTCGCTCGGCTGGGGGAGATGCTCGACGACGGCGAGCTGGCGAAGATGACCGATGAGCTGGCCCGTCGCGAGCCCCATGAGCCGACCCGACCGCATCCGTACCTGCCGCACACCGGGTCGGCCGGCCAGGCCATGAGGCGCGTGATGCGGGTGGTCGACGGCTTCTGGGACGAGGCCGACGGCCGCTACGTTCCCGTCGCGCCGCGGCCGCCACGCAAGGCTCCGGGCCGGCTCAAGCAGTACCTCATGGGCAATCCGCGCTTCGACGACGAGGACTGACGCGAGCGCTGGCCGGGGGGTCCCGCGCCGAGACTGTCGGTGGGGTCTGATTCAGTGGTCCCGTGACGACGACGTACCGCCTCGAGCGACCAGCGGGACCCGCCGCTGTGCCCCTGCTCGACGAGCACCAGCGGCGCGTCGTCGACCATCCCGGCGGCCCGCTCCTGGTGCTGGCCGGCCCGGGCACGGGCAAGACCACGACCCTCGTCGAGGCCGTCGTCGACCGGATCGAGCAGCGCGGCGCCCGCCCCGACGAGGTGCTGGCGCTGACCTTCTCCCGCAAGGCGGCCGACGAGCTGCGCGACCGCATCACCGCGCGGCTCGGTCAGACCATGAGCGGCACGCCCTGCTCGACCTTCCACTCCTTCGCCTACGGCCTGATCCGCGCCTACGCCCCGCAGGATCTCTACGAGGCGCCGCTGCGTCTGCTCAGCGCACCGGAGGCCGACGTCGTGCTCCGTGAGCTGCTCAGCGACCACCCGGAGTCGGTGCGCTGGCCCGAGGGGCTGCGCCACGCCCTCGGCACGCGCGGTTTCGCGCGCGAGGTGCAGGCGGTGCTCTCGCGGGCCCGTGAGAAGGGGCTCGAGGGCGAGGAGCTGCGGCTGCTCGGCGAGCGCGAGGGCATCCCCGAGTTCGCCGCCGCGGGGCTCTTCCTCGACGCCTACCTCACCAACCTCGACAGCCAGGGCGCGACCGACTACGCCGACCTGATCCGGCGCGCCACCATCGAGGCCGAGTACCACCGCGATGAGCTGCGCGCCCGCTACCGGCACGTCTTCGTGGACGAGTACCAGGACACCGATCCGGGCCAGGTCGCGCTGCTGCGGGCCCTGGCCGGAGACGGGCGTGACCTGGTCGTGGTCGGCGATCCCCACCAGTCCATCTACGGCTTCCGGGGCGCGGAGGTGCGCGGGATCCTCGAGTTCCCCACCGAGTTCCCGCAGGCCGACGGTGCCCCGGCGCCGGTGGTGGCGCTGCGCACCACGCGCCGGTTCGGTCCCCGTGTGCTGACCGCCGCGCAGCGCGTCGCCGGCCGGATCGGCCTGCCCGGCACCATCGACGAGGCCGCCCGCGAGGCCTTCCTCGCCCCGCGCGCGGAGGGTCCCGCCGGCAAGGTCCAGGTGATGACGTTCGACAGCGAGCGCGCCGAGGCCGAGCACCTCGCCGATCTGTTGCGCCGCGCCCATCTCGAGGACGGCATCGGCTGGGACGAGATGGCCGTCCTGGTCCGCTCCGGACGCAGCACCATCCCGCCCCTGCGCCGCGCCCTGGGCGCGCTCGGGGTCCCGGTGGAGGTCGCCGGCGACGAGGTGCCGCTGGTCCGCGACCCGGCCGTCGAGCCGCTGCTCGCGGCCTTGCGCGCAGCGCTCAACCTCACCAACGACGATCCGCTGCATGCCGACTACGTCGACCACGCGCAGGTCGAGAGCCTGCTCACTGGTCCGCTCGGCGGCCTCACCGCCCCGGACGTGCGCCGCCTGGCCCGGGCGCTGCGGGCCACCGAGAAGCTGCGAGCGTCAGCCGAGGAACGGCCGGTGCGGTCCTCGCGCGAGCTGCTGCGTGCTGCGCTCGTCGACCCCGGCTTCCTGGCCGCCGTGCCGGCAGGCACCGACGTGTCGCGTGCCCGGGAGGCGGTCGCTCTGCTGCACCGGGTCGCCGCGCTGGAGTCCGACGGCGCCAGCCCCGAGGAGCTGCTGTGGGAGCTGTGGTCGTCGACCCGCTGGCCGGCCCGATTGCAGCGCTCGGTCGAGCTCGGCGGCGCGGCCGCGCGCCGTGCCCATCGCGATCTCGATGCCGTGCTCGCGCTCTTCGAGACCGCCGCCCGGCTCGAGGCACAGCGGGACCACGCCGGCGCCCGGGCGTTCCTGGAGTTGCTGGGCGCCCAGCAGATCCCCGCTGACACCCTCGCCGATCGAGGTGCTCGCGGCGCCGCGGTACGGCTCCTGACCGCACACCGCTCCAAGGGGCTGGAGTGGCGCCTGGTCGTCATCGCCCACGTCCAGGCCGAGGCCTGGCCCGACCTGCGCCGGCGCAGCAGCCTCCTCCAACCCGATCGGATCGGCGAGCACGGCCTCACCCCGCCGCTGACCGCGCGCGAGCTGCTCGCCGAGGAGCGGCGGCTGTTCTACGTCGCCTGCACCCGGGCCCGCGAGCGCCTCATCGTCACCGCCGTGCACTCCGACGACGACGAGGGTGAGCAGCCCAGCCGGTTCCTCGACGAGCTCGGCGTCGCCATCGAGCGGACCCTCGGACGCCCTCGCCGGCCGCTGTCCCTCGGTGGCCTGGTCGCCGAGCTGCGGCGGGTGGCCTCCGATCCCGAGACCGAGGAGCCGCTGCGGCAGGCCGCCGCCCGCCGGTTGGCCCGGCTCGCGGCCGAGACCCGCGGCGAGCGTCCGCTGGTGCCGGCCGCAGACCCCTCGACCTGGTGGGGGACCCGGGCGGCCTCCCGCGCCGTCTCACCGCTGCGTGACCCGGGTCGGCCGGTGCCGATCTCGCCGAGCGTGCTCGACGGACTCCTGCAGTGCCCGGCCCAGTGGTTCCTCTCCCGGGAGGCCGGAGGCGTCGCGGCGTCCCACCAGGCCGCCAACGTGGGCGAGATCGTGCACGCGCTCGCCCAGCGCGTCGCGACCGGGGACCTCCCGCCCGACGTGGAGGTCCTGATGGAGCACGTCGACGCCGTGTGGAGCCGGCTCAGCTTCCGGGTGCAATGGGCGGCCGAGCGGGAGCGCACGCGCATCCGCTCGGCGCTCGAGCGCTACGTCTCCTGGCATGCCGGCAACCCGCGTCGGTTCGTGGACGTCGAGGTGCCCTTCAGTGCCGACGTCGTGCTGGACGACGGAGAGACCGTGACGCTCACCGGCCGGGCCGACCGGCTCGAGCTCGACCACGACGGCCGCGTCGTCGTCGTCGATCTGAAGACCGGCAAGAACCCGCCCAGCGACAAGTCGGTCGAGTCGAACGCCCAGCTCGCCGTCTACCAGCTCGCCATCGACAGCGGCGCCACCGCCGAGCTCGTGCCCGGTGCCGGTAGCGGCGGCGGTGAGCTGGTCCAGCTCGGCATGCCCGACCCCGCCCTGCCGGTGAAGGTGCAGCGCCAGGAGGCGCACCACGACGCCAGCCCCGTTCGCCTCGAGCTGCGCAGCCACCTCTCGGTCGCGGCCAAGCGCCTGCGCTCCGAGCAGCTCCCGGCCATCGGGGGCGAGCACTGCAAGCGGTGCGACTACATCAGCCTCTGCCCGATCAAGGGCGCCGGGGCGGTGACCGCATGACCAGCACGACCCGTCAGATCCGAACGCCCGCGGATCTGCAGGCGGTGATGGGGGAGGCGCATCCTGCCTCACCGGAGCAATGGGCGGCCATCACCGCTCCGCTGGAGCCGGTCGTCGTCATCGCCGGTGCCGGTTCGGGCAAGACCACCCTGATGGCCGCGCGCGTCGTCTACCTGGTCGTCACGGGCCAGGTCCGCCCCGATGAGGTCCTCGGCCTGACCTTCACGACCAAGGCGACCGCCCAGTTGCGTGCCAAGATCCGCCAGGCGCTCGACAACGCCGGAGTGCTCATCGACGAGGGTGAGGACGGCGAGCTCATGGAGCCGACCGTGTCCACCTACAACGCTTACGCGGCGGGTCTGCTCAACGATCACGGCCTGCGGATCGGGCATGAGCCCGACACCCGCGTCATCACCGATGCGGCCCGCTACCAGCTCGGTGCCCGCGCCATCGACCGGCACACCGGCGAGGTCCGGCTGCTCTCCGACCACCCGCCGACCGTCATCCAATGGCTGCTCGCTCTCGACAGCTCGCTCAACGAGCACCTCCGCGAGCCGGGCGACGTCCGTAAGCATGACGCCGAGGTGCGTGCCGGCTTCGAGCGCGCCCTCGCCGAGGAGGAGGCGGGCAAGGCTCGCAAGACCTGGCTCGAGCCGGTCGCCAAGGCGCTCGACGCGATCGACCGACGCGAGGAGCTGCTCCAGCTCGTCGAGACCTATCGCCGGGTGAAGTCCGACCTGAGACTGATGGACTTCTCCGATCAGATCGCGCTCGCCGCCCGGCTGGCCGCCGAGCAGCCGGAGGTCGGGGAGGCGGAGCGAGCCCGGTTCAAGGTGGTCATGCTCGACGAGTACCAAGACACCTCCACCGCTCAGGCGATCATGCTGTCGCGCCTGTTCGGCGGCGGGCACGCGGTGATGGCGGTCGGCGATCCAAACCAGGCGATCTACGGCTGGCGCGGCGCCTCGGTCTCCAACATCCTCGGCTTCGCCCAGACCTTCCCGCGCCGCGACGGTGGCCCCGTCGCGCTCTACCACCTCACCGTCAACCGGCGCTCGGGCAGCGAGATCCTCGCCGTCGCCAACCGACTCGCCCAGCCCCTCTACGACGCGACGCCCGGCGTCCTGCCGCTGGTGGCCGATCCGCGCAAGGGCGACGGGCGGGTGACGGCCCGGGTGTTCGAACGCCAGGACGACGAGCTGGCCTGGCTGGCCGACGAGCTGAAGATCGCCCATGCCGCCCTCGACGGTGAGGCGCCGTGGGCGCGGTTGGCGGTCCTGACCCGCGACAACGCCTCGGCCGAGCGCGTCTTCGACGTACTGACCTCGGCCGAGATCCCCGTCGAGATCGTCGGCCTCGCCGGGTTGTTGCGGCTGCCCGAGGTCGCCGAGATCGTCGCCGTGCTGCATTTGCTGCACGACGTCACCGCCAATGCCGCCCTCCTCACCCTGCTCAACGGGCCGCGCTGGGCGATCGGCCCTCGCGACCAGAAGCTCCTCGCCGCCCGCGCCCAAGAGCTGGCGGGCGGCCGTCGCAACGCGGAGGCCGGCTCGATCGACGAGGCGATGGTGGCGATCGCCGACGGCGTCGACCCCGCTGAGCTGCCGGCCCTCGACGACGCCCTCGCCGACCACGGCGACCCCGAGGACTGGCCCTATTCCGCCGAGGCGCGCGAGCGCTTCGGCCTGCTCGCCGCCGAGCTGCGGATGCTGCGCTCCCACGCGGGCGATCCGCTGCTCGACGTGGTGCGCCGCGTCATCGACACCATCGGCACCGACGTCGAGCTCGCCTCGGCGACCGGCCCCGCTGCGGCTACCCGACGCGACAACGTGGACCTCTTCGTCAAGGCCGTGGCCGACTTCCAGGCGATCGACGGCGATGTGTCGATGGCCGCGCTGCTGTCCTACCTCACGGCCGAGGAGGAGGAGGGGAGCGGCCTCGAGCTGGCCACCCCCTCGGCCGCCGACTCGGTCAAGCTCCTCACCGTTCACCGCTCCAAGGGACTGGAGTGGGCCGAGGTGTTCGTGGTCGGCGTGGGCGAGACGGTCTTCCCCTCCAACCGCACCCGGCCGAGCTGGATCACCACGCCAGCCGTGCTGCCCTCGCGCCTGCGGCGCGATGCCCACGACCTGCCCCACCTCGATGGCTTCGACAAGCCCGCGATCGACGCCTACAAGCTCGCGGTCAAGGCACACGAGGCGAGCGAGGAGTTGCGTCTCGGCTACGTCGCCTTCACCCGCGCCGAGGACCGGCTCTCGGTGACGAGCTACCTGTGGACTCCGCGCAAGACGCCCTTCGGGCCCTCGGCCTACCAGGAGAGCGTCCGCGCGCACCTCGAGGAGCGCGGACAGGAGGTGGTCTGGCTGACCAAGCCGGACCCCAAGCAGGTCCCGAACCCGTATCTCGCCGTCGACCCGTCGCGGCCCTGGCCACCCTCCGGCCCCGCCGCCGAGGCGCAGCGCCGGATGGCTGCCGCCGCCCTGGTCGCCGCGGTGGACCCGTACGCCCTCGACGACGGCCTCGACATGCTCCAGACCGCGCGCGTGAGCGAGTGGGACGAGGAGATCGACCGCCTTCTCGCCGAGGCCCGCGCCGAGAGCGCCGACAGCGTCCTGGTGCGCCGTCCCGACAGCCTTTCGGCCACAGCGCTGGCCCGGCTGCGCGACGAGCCCGAGGAGTTCGCCCGCGAGCTGGCCCGGCCGATGCCACGTCAGCCCTCGGCCGCGGCCCGCTTCGGCACTCGGTTCCACGCGTGGGTCGAGGCGCGCTTCGGCCAGCAGGACCTGTTCGACGTCGACGAGCTGCCCGGTCGCGGTGACGTCGGAATCGAGGACGACGCAGATCTCAAGGAGGTCATCGCGGCCTTCGAGTCCGGGCCGTTCGCGACCCGGGTTCCGTATCAGGTGGAGGCACCGTTCTCCCTGGTGCTTGCCGGTCAGGTGGTGCGGGGCCGCATCGACGCGGTGTACGCCGACTCCGAGTCGGGCGTCGGCGAGCGCTATCTGCTCGTGGACTGGAAGACGAGTCAGCGGGCGAGCGCGGACGCGCTCCAGCTGGCCATCTATCGGGTGGCCTGGGCCGAGCTGACGGGCGTGCCGCTGGACCACGTGCGAGC
>Ga0308170_10001813_pt1 | contig 19342 bp, 19 predicted proteins | sample PhyBR2_2_FD_202136 | JGI IMG/M metagenome (GOLD analysis project Ga0308170, IMG submission 202136) | Phyllosphere microbial communities from UC Gill Tract Community Farm, Albany, California, United States - DLSLSB.R2 | ecosystem: Host-associated > Plants > Phyllosphere > Unclassified | place...
CCACGCAGACCCAGCGGCTCTTCACGCCGGTCACGGCCACCAGGCCGACGTTCTGCGAAAAGCTGGTGTGCGGGAAGGTGTTCAGCACGCCGCCCAGCAGGGTGCCCAGGGCGTCGGTGCGCAGGCCGGCGGCCAGGCTCTTGCGGTCGATCTCCTTGCCGGTCATGTCGGACAGCGCCAGGAACATGCCGGCCGACTCGATCATCACCACCATCATGACCACGGTCAGGGTGAGGATCATGACGATGTCGAAGGTCGGCATGCCGAAGGCGAACGGGGTCACGAGCTCGAACCAGGGGGCCTTGCCGACCTTATCGAAGTGCATCTTGCCGACACCGTAGGCCACGCCGCAGCCGGCCACGATGCCCAGCAGGACCGAGATATTGCAGATGAAGCCGCGGCCATACTTGACCAGCGCCAGCACCACCAGCAGCACGAATCCGGCGATCGCCAGGTTGTCCAGCGATCCATAGGACGGGTTCGGCGTCATCGGCACCGGACCGGCCAGCTTCAGTGCCGGCGCCACCGCCTGTTCCGGCGCCGCCGCGGCGGCAGCGGCCGCGGTTGCCCTGGCATCGTCGACCATCACGGCCAGGCGCGCCACGTCGACGCCCTGGGCCGCCGAATCCGGACCGCCCATCGCCCAGCCCACCCCGACCCGCATCAGGCTGACGCCGATGACCAGGATGATGGTGCCGGTGACGACCGGCGGAAAGAAGCGCAGCATGCGACTCATCAGCGGTGCGATCAGGATCGCCAGCACGCCGGCGCCGATACCGGCGCCGAAGATCGCCCTTGCCCCGTCGACGCCGGGGACGGCATTCGCGATCGCCACCATCGGGCCGACGGCCGCGAAGGTCACGCCCATCATGACCGGCAGCTTGATGCCGAACCATGGAGACAGGCCGAGCGACTGGATCAGCGTCACCAGGCCGCAGCAGAACAGGTCGGCCGAAATCAGCATCGTGACTTCCGCCGGCGAGAGTTTGAGTGCACGGCCCACGATCAGGGGCACCGCGATGGCGCCCGCGTACATGACCAGCACATGCTGCAGCCCCAGGGCGGTCAATCTCCCGAGGGGTAGTCGTTCATCCACCGGATGGCGGCTCTGGTGATTCATGCTTGTCTCCTGATTATTATTGACGTACGTCCGAAACCAAAGAATGCATGCTGCTGGCCATCCCGGCTGTTTACTCCACCGGGGCGCCCTCTTCGTACCAACGCTTCAGCAAGTCCCGCTCTCCGGCGGTGATCTGCGTGGCGTTATTCAGTGGCATGAGTTTCAGTACCACCGCCTGCTGATACATCTGTTGCGCGTGGCGCTTGATCGATGCGGGATTGTCGAAGGCCAGGCCCTTGCTCTGCACCTGGGCCGAGTGGCACATCACGCAGCGCTGGTCGATCACGCCTTTTACTTGCTGGAAGCTGACCTGGTGCGCGGTGGCGCCGGCTGCTGCGGCTGCCGTTCCTGCCTCGGCGGCTGCGGCCGCGGCAGGCGCGCTTGCGACCATCGGCGCTTCGGCTTCCGGCGCCGGCACCAGCCAGACGGCCAGGGCCAGCAGTGCGGCGACGCCGCCGACCGCGTGTTCCCAGGGAACGCGCTTGCCCAGCACGAGGGCCTTGTGGCGCGCCACGAAGCTGTGGCGGATCAGGGCGCCGGCCAGCATCAGCAGCACCAGCACGAACCAGTTGTTCTGGCCCGAGTACAGCCAGCCGTAGTGGTTCGACAGCATCGCCACCAGCACCGGCAGCGTGAAATAGGTGTTGTGCACGCTGCGCTGCTTGGCGCGCCAGCCGTAGATCGGGTCGACCGGCTGGCCGGCCTTCAGCTGGGCCACCACCTTGCGCTGGCCGGGAATGATCCAGAAGAAGACGTTGGCGCTCATCGAGGTGGCGAGCATCGCGCCCACCAGCAGGAAGGCGGCGCGGCCGGCATACAGCTGGCAGGCCAGCCAGCTTGCTGTGACGACGAAGACGAACACGCAGGCGCCGACGATCAGGTCGCCGTTCTTCCTGCGGCCGAAGGCGCGGCAGATGACGTCGTAGACGAACCAGAAGGCGACCAGGAAGCCGAGCGCGGTGGCGACGGCGGCGCCGGACGACCAGTCATGGACTGTCTTGTCGACCATGAAGGTGCCCGCATTGAACAGGTAGAGCACCGTAAACAGGCCGAACCCGGACAGCCAGGTGGCGTAGCTCTCCCAATAGAACCAGTGCAGGTTCTCGGGCATGGCCTTGGGTGCGACCAGGTATTTTTGCGGGTGGTAGAAGCCGCCGCCGTGCACGGCCCAGAGCTCGCCGTCCACGCCTTTTTCGACGAGGTCGGGCGCGGTGGGCTTGTGCAGGGAGTTATCGAGGAAGACGAAGTAGAAGGATGCGCCGATCCAGGCGACCGCCGTGATCACGTGGGTCCAACGCAGCAACAGGTTGGCCCAGTCGAGCAGATAGGTTTCCATAGAGCCTCAAGCGAAAAGAGAGTACGGCAAGGGTCCGTACTGTCCCATCACCACAGCGGGCTCTGTGAGGGGCAAATCATCGCAACCATCGGCAGGGATTTCTGCTGCCTGCCGATGCGCTCCGCGGCGACGCAAACAACTGTATACGATTCTTTTATGTTTGGATATAAAAATTTTATCGTGCTACGAACCCCGGTAAGTCGAGTAGGCCCAGGGGCTGACCAGCAGCGGCACGTGGTAGTGGCCGTTGGCGTCGGCGATGCCGAAATCGACCGGGACCTCGTCGATGAAGGCCGGCTCGGGCAGCGTGACGCCGCGGCCGCGGAAGTAGTCCGCCACCGAGAATACCAGGCGGTAGCGCCCGGCCGCCATGGTAGAGGCGTCGAGCAGCGGACCGCCGTCGGTGCGGCCGTCGGCATTCAGGGCAAGGGTCTTGATCGTGCGGGCGGTGGCGCCGTCGACCGCTTGCAGGCTGACGCGCATGCCGGCCGCCGGGCAGCCGTGCATGAGGTCGAGCACGTGGGTGCTGAGGTGTCCCATGATTCTCCTTTGAGATGATGTGTACGCAGGATTGCATACACTTTCTGTTTTCATTTTTAAAAAAAGTGTATACACTTCAAACACGATGTCAACTATTTATTCGATTGCCGAACCATGACCCGCTCCCGCCCGCCGCTCAAGATCGTCCCGCCCCAGCTCGACGTCCCGGCCTCGTCCGGCGCCGAGCCCGAGGTCGGGGATGCGCCCACCAGCGCCACCCAGCGCATCGTCGACTCGATTACCAATGCGATCGCCGAGCGCCGCCTGATGCCCGGCACCAAACTGTCCGAACAGAAGATCGGCGATATCTTCGAGGTCTCGCGCACCGTGGTGCGGCAAGCCTTCAACCAGCTGAGCCGCGACCGCCTGGTGGTGCTGGAGCCGGCCAGGGGCGCCTTCGTCGCCACCCCGACCGCCGAGGAAGCGCGCGACGTCTTCGAAGTGCGCGCCATCCTCGAAACCGCCGTCACCAGGCAACTGTGCGCGACCATCACCGACGAGCAGATCCGCCAGCTGCGCGAGCACCTGGAACAGGAGCGCGCCGCCGTCAACAATGCGGAAGTACCCGGCCGCACCCGCCTGCTGGCCGACTTCCACATCGTGCTGGCGCGGATGCTGGGCAACCAGGTGCTGGAGCAGATGCTGAGCGAACTGCTGACCCGTTCCTCGCTGATCGCGCTGATGCGCCAGTCCTCGCAGTCGGCGGAGGAGTCGCACAGCGAGCATGTGGCCATCGTCGACGCCTTCGAACGGCGTGACGTGCGCGCCGCCGTGCGCCTGGTCGACAAGCATCTCGGCAACGTCCAGCGCAACCTGGATCTCGATCCGCAGCGGATCGACCTCGCGAACATCCTGAATCACTGAAAGGGACTCCATGACCCAACCCTACCCACGCGACCTGAAGGGCTACGGCTTGACGCCGCCGCATGCCGAATGGCCCGGCCAGGCCAGAGTCGCCGTGCAGTTCGTCCTGAATTTCGAAGAAGGCGGCGAGAACAGCGTACTGCACGGCGACGCCGGCAGCGAGCAGTTCCTGTCCGAGATGTTCAACCCGCCGGCCTTCCCCGACCGTCACCTGAGCATGGAAGGCATCTATGAATACGGCTCGCGGGTCGGGGTCTGGCGGATCCTGCGCGAATTCGAGAAGCGCGGCCTGCCGCTGACGGTGTTCGGCGTCGGCATGGCGCTCGAGCGCTGCCCGGACGTTGCCGCCGCCTTCAAGGAACTGGGCCACGAGATCGCCTGCCACGGCTGGCGCTGGATCAGCTACCAGAACGTCGACGAAGCCACCGAGCGCGAACACATGGCGCTCGGCATGCAGGCGATCGAGCGCCTGCTGGGACAGCGCCCGCTCGGCTGGTACACCGGCCGCGACAGCCCGAACACGCGCCGCCTGGTGGCCGACTACGGCGGCTTCGAATACGACAGCGACTACTACGGCGACGACCTGCCCTTCTGGATGCGGGTGCGCCGCAGCGACGGCGAACAGGTGCCGCAACTGGTGGTGCCCTACACGCTGGACTGCAACGACATGCGCTTCGCCCTGCCGCAGGGCTTCTCGCACGGCGATCCCTTCTTCGCCTACCTGCGCGACGCCTTCGACGTGCATTACGCCGAAGGCGCGGAGCGTCCGACGATGATGAGCATCGGCATGCACTGCCGCCTGCTCGGCCGGCCCGGCCGTTTCCGCGCGCTGCAGCGCTTCCTCGACTACGTGCAGCAGCACGACCGCGTCTGGGTCGCGCGCCGCATCGACATCGCGCGCCACTGGAAACAGGCCCACCCCTACGACCCGGCCACCGCCTTTCCCTGGGAGTAAACATGCTGACCCTCGAACGACTCAACGCCGCCGACGAAGCGGAATTCACCGCGCTGCTGGACGGCGTCTACGAACACTCGCCCTGGATCGCCGCGCGCGCCTGGCGGCAGCGGCCCTTCGCCAGCCTGGCGCAGCTGAAGCTCGCGCTGGTCGAGGCGGTGCGCAGCGCCCCCGGCGAAGCCAGGCTGGGCCTGATCCGCGCCCACCCGGAACTGGCGGGCAAGGCCATGGTGTCGAAATCGCTGACGGCGGAATCGACCAATGAGCAGAACAAGGCCGGCCTGACCGACTGCACGCCGGAGGAATTCGCCACCATCCAGCAGCTCAACGCCGACTACAACGCGAAGTTCGGCTTCCCCTTCATCCTTGCGGTACGCGGCCCGCGCGGCGCCGGCCTGCCGAAGCGCGAGATCATCGCCACCTTCGCCCGCCGGCTGAACAACCAGCCCGACTTCGAACTGTCGGAGGCGCTGCGCAACATCCACCGCATCGCCGAGATCCGCCTGAACGACAAGTTCGGCCACGAACCCGTGCTCGGCAACCTGGTATGGGACTGGGCCGAGGAACTGGCGGTGCACAGCGACCCCGGCTACGCCGAACGCGGCGAGCTGTGCGTCACCTACCTGACCGAGGCCCACCGCGCCTGCGCGGCCCGGCTGGCGCACTGGATGCGCAAGGACTGCGGCTTCGACGAGGTCCGCATCGACGCCGTCGGCAACGTGGTCGGCATCTACCACGGCGCCGATCCGCAGGCCAGGCGCCTGCTGACCGGCTCCCATTACGACACGGTGCGCAACGGCGGCAAGTACGACGGCCGCCTGGGCATCCTGGTGCCGATGGCCTGCGTGCGCGAGCTGCATCGCCAGGGACGCCGCCTGGGCTACGGCATCGAGGTGGTCGCCTTCTCCGAAGAGGAAGGCCAGCGCTACAAGGCCGTGTTCCTGGGCTCGGGCGCCCTCACCGGCAGCTTCGACCACGGCTGGCTCGAACAGGCCGATGCCGACGGTGTCACGATGCGCGCCGCCATCGAACAGGCGGGCCTGAATGTGGACGACATCGCGGCCCTGAAGCGCGACCCGGCGGGCTACCTCGGCTTCGTCGAGACCCATATCGAACAGGGTCCGGTACTGAACGACGCCGACCTGCCGCTGGGCGTGGTCACCTCGATCAACGGCAGCGTGCGTTTCTTCGGCGAGATCGTCGGCATGGCCAGCCACGCCGGCACCACGCCGATGACGATGCGGCGCGACGCCGCCGCCGCCGCCGCCGAGCTGGTGCTGTATGCCGAGGAGCGCGGCGCGCTGGTCCCCGACCTGGTCGCCACCGTCGGCATGCTCGAAGTACCGAACGGCTCGATCAACGTGGTGCCCGGACGCTGCCGCTTCAGCCTCGACGTGCGCGCCACCACGAACGAAGTCCGCGACGCCTGCGCCCGCGATATCCAGGAAAAGCTGCGCGAGATCTGCGCCCGCCGCGGCCTGCAGTACACGCTCGAGGAATCGATGCGCGCCGCGGCGGCGCCCTGCGATCCGGCCTGGCGCCAGCGCTGGGAGCGCGCCGTCGAGACCCTCGGCCTGCCCGTGTTCCGCATGCCCAGCGGCGCCGGACACGACGCCATGATGCTGCACCGGATGATGCCGCAGGCAATGCTGTTCCTGCGCGGCCTGAACGCCGGCATCAGCCACAACCCGCTGGAATCCATCACCAACGACGACGCCGACCTGTGCGTGCGCGCCTTCTCCACCCTGCTCGACCAACTAGCCACGGACCCGACATGACTACCAACACCGCTGCCCCTTACGAGAACCTCGACGCCTGGATCGACGCCCACTTCGACGAGGAGGTGCGCTTCCTGCAGGAGCTGGTGCGCGTTCCGACCGATACCCCGCCCGGCAACAATGCGCCGCACGCCGAGCGCACCGCCGAACTGCTGCAGGGCTTCGGCTTCGTCGCCGAACGCCATGCGGTGCCGGCACCCGTGGTCGAGCAGGCCGGCCTGCAGAGCATCACCAACCTGGTGGTGCGCCGCCGCTTTGGCGACAACGACGGCAATGGCCGCACCATCGCCCTGAACGCCCACGGCGACGTGGTGCCGCCGGGCGAAGGCTGGACCCATCCGCCCTACGCCGCCGAGATCGCCGACGGCAAGCTGTACGGCCGCGCCGCCGCCGTCAGCAAGTGCGACTTCGCGACCTTCACCTTCGCCACCCGCGCACTGGAAGCGCTGGGCGCCCCGCTGAAGGGCGGCGTGGAGCTCTACTTCACCTACGACGAGGAATTCGGCGGCGAACTCGGCCCGGGCTGGCTGCTGGAACAGGGCCTGGTCAAGCCCGACCTGCTGATCGCGGCCGGCTTCAGCTACCAGGTCGTCACCGCCCACAACGGCTGCCTGCAGATGGAAGTCACGGTGAACGGCAAGATGGGCCACGCGGCGGTGCCGGAAACCGGCGTCGACGCCCTGCAGGCCGCGACCCGCATCCTGGTGTCGCTGTACGACCAGAACCGCATCTACAAGCAGACCCGCAGCCAGGTCAAGGGCATCAACCACCCCTACCTGAACGTCGGCCTGATCGAAGGCGGCACCAACACCAACGTGGTGCCGGGCAAGGTGGTGCTCAAGCTCGACCGCCGCATGATCCCGGAAGAGAATCCGGCGGAAGTCGAAGCCTCGCTGCGCAAGCTGATCCAGGAAGCGGTGGCCGACTGCCCGGGCATCGGCATCGAGATCCGCCGCCTGCTGCTGGCCAACGCGCTCAAGCCGCTGCCGGGCAACCAGCCGATGGTGGACGCCCTGTCGCGCCACGCCAGCGCCGTGTTCGACGAACCGATCGAAGCCGCCGGCACCCCGCTGTACACCGACGCCCGCCTGTTCGGCGAGCGCGGCATCCCGGCCGTGCTGTACGGGGCCGGCCCGCGCACCGTCGGCGAAAGCAATGCCAAGCGTGCGGACGAGCATATCGATTTGGAAGATCTGCGGCGCGCGACGAAGGTGATTGCGCGTACCCTGTTCGACCTGCTCGACTGATATCGTCGTTCCCGCCCCTCATCCGTCGTTCCCGCGAGGGCGGGAACCCTGGTTTGTACGCGTTTCGTTACCTTGCACCGAACTTGGAGGGATGACGCAGGGGCTGGCTCCCCGCCTTCTCGGGAACGACGGTGTCAGATCACCTCGCGCACCCGCGCCACATGCAGCAGATTGGTGCTGCCGGCCCGCCCCGACGGGAATCCCGCCACCACCACCACATCGTCATCCGGCCCGGCCAGCCCATGCTGCAGGGCCGCTACCGCGCCATCCGCCACCATCCCGCCGAGCGTCCTGGCTTCTTCGAACACCAGCGGATGCACGCCCCAGGCCAGCGCCAGGCGGCGTGCGATCGCCGGATTCGGGGTCAGGGCCAGGATCGGCGCGGCCGGGCGTTCGCGGCTGGCGCGCAGGCAGCTCGCGCCGCTCGCGGTATAGGCCACGATGGCCGCCGGCGCCAGCAGGCTGGCGACGCGCCGCAGGGCGCAGCAGATCGCGTCGGCGGTGGTCGCCTCGGCCGGCGTGTGGCTGGCGTCCAGGCCGACGCGCCAGCGCGGATCCTTCTCGACCTCGCGGATCACGTCGTCCATCACCGTCACCGCCTCGACCGGGTACTGGCCGGACGCCGACTCGGCCGACAGCATCACCGCATCCGCACCTTCGTAGATCGCGCTGGCGACGTCGGACACCTCGGCGCGGGTCGGCACCGGCGCCGCCACCATCGATTCCAGCATCTGGGTCGCCACCACCACCGGGCGCCCGGCCGCGCGCGCCGCGTGCACGATGCGGCGCTGCAGGACCGGCACCCGCTGGGGCGGCAGTTCCACGCCGAGGTCGCCGCGCGCGACCATGATGCCGTCCGACAGCGCGACGATCTCGTCCAGCGCATCGATGGCGGCCGGCTTTTCCAGCTTGGCCATGAGCCAGGCGCGCTCGCCCACCAGTGCGCGCGCCTCGCGGATGTCGTCGGCGCGCTGCACGAAGGACAGCGCGACCCAGTCGACGCCCAGTTCCAGGCCGAAGGCAAGATCGGCGCGGTCCTTGGCGGTCAGCGGCGAGATCGGCAGCACCACGCCGGGTACGTTGACGCCCTTGCGGTCCGAGAGCGGGCCGCCGACCAGCACCGTGGTCTCGGCGTAGTCCGGGCCGCAGGCGTCCACGCGCAGGCGCAGCTTGCCGTCGTCGAGCAGCAGCTCGGTGCCGGGATGCAGGGCCGCGAAGATCTCCGGATGCGGCAGCTCGGCGCGCGCCGCATCGCCGGTCGCCGGGTCCAGGTCGAGCCGGAAGCGCTTGCCGGCCTCCAGCACGACCTTGCCGCCGGCCAGGCGGCCGACCCGCAGTTTCGGCCCCTGCAGGTCCATCAGGATGCCGATCGGACGCTGCAGCTCGCGCTCCACCTCGCGGATCGTCGCATAGCGGGCGGCATGGTCGGCATGGCTGCCGTGGCTGAAGTTCAGGCGGAACACGTCGGCGCCGGCGACGGCCAGCGCGTGGATGCGCTCATAGGTGGCGCTGGAGGGACCCAGGGTGGCGAGGATGCGGGAACGGCGTTGGCGTAGCATGGCAAGTCCTGTCGAAGAAAAAAAGGCAGGCACAGCGCTGCTGCGCCGCGCCTGCCGATGGAGGAAAGCGGGTGCCGCTTGGGCAGCTTACACGAGCAGTATCGCCCGGAAGTCGTTTACATTGGTCAGCGTCGGGCCGGTGACCAGGGCGTCGCCGAGCGCGCCGAAGAAGGCATGGGCATCATTGTCGTCCAGGCTGTCGCGCGGCGGCATACCCTTGGCCCAGGCGCGCGCCAGGGTGTCCGGCGCCATGAAAGCGCCGGCCACTTCTTCCGCGCCGTCGACGCCGTCGGTATCGGCCGCCAGCGCATGGATGCCGGGGGCACCGTTCAGCGCCAGCGCAAGGGCCAGCAGGAACTCGACGTTGCGTCCGCCCCGGCCCTGGCCGCGCAGGGTCACCGTGGTCTCGCCGCCGGACAGCAGCACGCAGGGCGCGGCCAGCGGTTGTCCATGGCGCCGCGCCTGCAGCGCGATGCCGGCCATGACCTTGGCGACCTCACGTGCTTCGCCCTCGATGCTGTCGCCGAGGATCAGCGGGGTGACGCCGGCTTCGCGCGCCGCCGCCGCCGCCGCTTCCAGCGCCATCTGCGGCGAAGCGACCATGCGGGTGCCGACGTTCGCCAGGCGCGGGTCGCCCGGCTTGACGCTTTCGCCCTCGCCGCTTTCGAGCAGGCGGCGGGCGCCGGCCGGCAGCTCGATGCCATAGCGGCGCACGATCGCCAGCGCGTCAAGGCAGGTGGTCGGGTCGCCCACGGTGGGGCCGGAAGCGATGTCGATCGGGTCGTCGCCGGGCACGTCCGATATCAGGAGATTGACGACGCGGGCCGGATGGCAGGCCGCGGCCAGGCGCCCGCCCTTGATGGCGGACAGGTGACGGCGCACGCAATTCATCTCGGTGATGCTGGCGCCGCAGGCCAGCAGCGCGCGGTTGATGGCCTGCTTGTCTTCCAGGGTGATGCCCTCGCCCGGCAGCGGCAGCAGGGCCGAACCGCCGCCCGAGATCAGGCAGATCACCAGGTCGTCGGGGCCGAGTCCGCGTACCGTTTCCAGCATCTGCCGCGCCGCTTCCAGGCCGGCGGCATCCGGCACCGGGTGCGCCGCCTCGACGATCGTGATGCGCTCGCAGGGAACCGCATAGCCGTAGCGGGTCACGACCAGGCCGCTGAGCGGGCCAGGCCAGTGGCGCTCGAGCGCCTGTGCCATCGCGCTCGATGCCTTGCCGGCGCCGACGACGATCGTGCGTCCCTTCGGCGGCTCCGGCAGGCACGCCGGGATGCGGCGCGCCGGCTGGGCGGCGTCGACCGCGGCCTGGAACATGCGTCCGAGCAGCCCACGCGGATCGGTGACCGTCGCGCAGGCCATCATGCTTCCCTGGCGACCGCGAAGTTGGACATGATCTCCAGCGCGCGCACCATGGCAGAGTGGTCCCAGTCGCCGCCGCCATGGGCCGCGCAGGTGTTGAACAGCTCCTGGGCGGTGGCGGTGTTCGGCAGCGCCACGCCCAGCTGGCGTCCGGTGGCCAGCGCCAGGTTGAGGTCCTTGCGGTGCAGGTCGATGCGGAAGCCCGGCGCGAAGCTGCGCTTGACCATGCGGTCGCCATGCACTTCGAGGATCCGCGAGGAGGCGAAGCCGCCCATCAGCGCCTCGCGCACGCGGGCCGGATCGGCGCCGGCCTTGGCCGCCAACAGCAGCGCCTCGCCGACCGCCTCGATGGTCAGCGCCACGATGATCTGGTTGGCGACCTTGGTGATCTGGCCGTCGCCATTGCCGCCGACCAGGGTGATGTTCTTGCCCATCAGCTGGAACAGCGGACGCACGCGGTCGAAGGCCGCCTCGCTGCCGCCCACCATGATGGTCAAGGTGGCCGCCTTGGCGCCGACCTCGCCGCCCGACACCGGCGCGTCCAGGTATTCGCAACCGAGTTCGTTGATGCGGCGGGCGAAGTCCTTGGTGGCGACCGGCGAGATCGAGCTCATGTCGACCACGACTTTGCCGCGGTTAAGCGCGTCCTCGAGGCCCGCTGCGACGCCGTCAGGCGCGAACAGCACCTCTTCCACCTGGGGCGTGTCCGGCACCATGATGATGACGATATCGGCTTGCCGGGCCACTTCGGCGCTGCTGCCGCAGGCGCGTGCGCCGGCGTCCAGCAGGCTGGCCGGCGTCTCGCCGTGGGTGTAGGTGTACAGGGTGTGGCCGTTGCTCGCCAGGTGGCCCGCCATCGGGGCGCCCATGATGCCCAGGCCAATGAATCCGATCTTTGCCATGTCGTTCTCCTCGTGTTTTCTCGATTGTTCGTATGGGCTCAGCCGGCCAGCGCCTGGATCCACCCCAGGCCCGCGCGGGTGTCCGCTGCCGGCTTGTACTCGCAGCCGATCCAGCCCCCGTAGCCCAGCTGGTCGATATGGCGGAACAGCCAGGGGTAGTTGATCTCGCCGGTGCCGGGCTCGTTGCGGCCCGGGTTGTCCGCCACCTGGATGTGGGCGATGCGCGCCAGGTGCTTCGCGATCGTGTTGCCGAGCTCTCCCTCCATGCGCTGGGCGTGATAGATGTCGTACTGCAGGAAGAGGTTGTCCGAGCCGACTTCGTCGATGACGGCGATGGCCTGCCCGGTGCGGTTCAGCCAGAAGCCCGGGATGTCGCGGTCGTTGACCGGCTCGATCAGCAGGCGGATGCCGGCTTCCTTCAGCCTGGCGGACGCAAAGCGCAGGTTGTCGACGAAGGTGGCGTACACGCGCTCGGGATCGGCGCCGGCCGGGGCGATGCCGGCCAGGCAGTTCAGCTGCTTGCAGCCGAGCTGGCGGGCGTAGTCGATGGCGCGGCCGACGCCGTCCTGGAATTCGCCGACGCGCCCGGGAATGCAGGCGATCCCGCGCTCGCCCTGGGCCCAGTCGCCGGCCGGCAGGTTGTGCAGGACCTGGACCAGCTGGTGGCGGTCCAGGCGTTCGGCCAGCGCGCCGGCCTCGAAGGCATAGGGGAACAGGTACTCGACACCCTTGAAACCGGCATCGGCCGCGGCCTGGAAGCGGTCGAGGAAGGGGATCTCGTTGAACAGCATGGTCAGGTTGGCTGCAAACTTCGGCATGTCCTTCTCTCCTTCAGGTGTTGGCATGGGCGATGGCGGTGGGGGCATCGGCTATGCTGTCGGCCAGCGCTTCGAATTCGTTGACGGCGTCGATCTCGGTGCCCATCGCGATATTCGTGACGCGCTCCAGGATGATCTCGACGATCACCGGCACGCGGTGCTCGCGCATCCAGTCCCGCGCCTGGGCGAAGGCCGGCTGGATGTCCTCGGCCCGGCGCACGCGGATCGCCTTGCAGCCCAGCCCCTCGGCCACCGCCACGTGGTCGACCCCGTAGCTCTCCAGCTCCGGCGCATTGATGTTCTCGAAGGCGAGCTGCACGCAGTAATCCATGTCGAAGCCGCGCTGCGCCTGGCGGATCAGGCCGAGGTAGGCGTTGTTGACCACCACGTGCAGATAGGGCAGCTTGAACTGCGCGCCCACGGCCAGTTCCTCGATCATGAACTGGAAGTCGTAGTCGCCCGAGATGGCGACCACGTCGCGCTGCGGGTCGGCGGCGCACACGCCCAAGGCCGCCGGAATGGTCCAGCCGAGCGGGCCGGCCTGGCCGCAGTTGATCCAGTGGCGCTCCTTGTACACGTGCAGGAACTGGGCGGCCGCGATCTGCGACAGGCCGATCGTGCTGACATAGCAGGTGTCCGGGCCGAAAGCGCGGTTCATCTCTTCGTACACGCGCTGCGGCTTGAGCGGCGCGGCCTCGAAGTGGGTCTTGCGCAGCATGGTGCGCTTGCGCTCCTGGCACTCTTCGGCCCAGGCGCTGCGGTCGGGCAGGCCGTCGATCAGCTTGAGGCCGCGGGCCACGTCGATCAGGAGGTCGAGGGCGGCGCCGGCATCCGAGACGATGCCGAAATCCGGGTCGAACACGCGCCCGATCTGGGTCGGCTCGATGTCGATGTGCACGAACTTGCGGCCCTTGGTATACACGTCGACCGAGCCGGTATGCCGGTTCGCCCAGCGGTTGCCGATGCCGATCACGAAGTCGGACGCCAGCATGGTGGCGTTGCCGTAACGGTGAGAGGTCTGCAGGCCGACCATGCCCGCCATCAGCGGGTGGTCGTCCGGAATCGCGCCCCAGCCCATCAGGGTCGGGATCACCGGTACGCCGACGATCTCGGCGAATTCCTGCAGTCTGGCCGCCGCGTCGGCGTTGATCACGCCGCCGCCGCAGACGATCAGCGGGCGCTCGGCAGCGTTCAGCATGGACAAGGCCTTTTCGGCCTGGGCGCGGGTGGCGGCCGGCTTGTAGGCCGGCAGCGAGGCATAGGTCTCGATGTCGAATTCGATCTCGGCCATCTGGACGTCGAAAGGCAGGTCGATCAGGACCGGGCCCGGGCGGCCGGAGCGCATGATGTGGAAGGCCTGCTGGAACACGCGCGGCACCAGGGCCGGCTCGCGCACCGTGACCGCCCACTTGGTGACCGGCTTGGCGATCGATTCGATGTCGACCGCCTGGAAGTCTTCCTTGTACAGCCGGGCCCGCGGGGCCTGGCCGGTAATGCATAGGATAGGTATCGAATCGGCCCAGGCAGAGTACAGACCGGTGATCATGTCGGTGCCGGCCGGGCCGGAGGTGCCGATGCACACGCCGATGTTGCCGGCCCGTGCGCGGGTATAGCCCTCGGCCATGTGGGAAGCGCCTTCGACGTGGCGCGCCAGCACGTGCTCGAAGCCGCCGCTCTTCTTCATCGCGGAATACAGCGGGTTGATGGCCGCGCCCGGCACGCCGAACACCTTGCCCACCCCTTCCCTGCGCAGCACTGCCGCTGCCGCATCGATTGCCCTCATACGGGCCATAGTCGCCTCCCTTGCCGTGGATTGATCGGATGATTGAACCCAGAATAGCGGCAAAGCCGGGACTGTTGAATTGCTGCTACTATCGAGTCTGTCGATACTTAAAGTATGGAGCGCGCCGCCGATGGACCGCTATACCGAAATCCGCAGCTTCGTGCTGGTCACCGAAAAAGGCAGCTTCGCCGCCGCCGCCCTGGTCGAGGGCGTGACCCCGGTGGTGATGGGACGGCGCCTGGATGCGCTCGAACAGCGCCTGGGCGTGCGCCTGATGCACCGCTCCACGCGCGGGCTCACGCTGACGGCCCTGGGCGAGCAGTTCATCGAACCCTGCCGCCAGCTGCTGCGCGATTTCGACATCACCGAGAACAGCATCAGCGAGGGCCGCAGCACGGTGCGCGGCCACCTGGTCGTGTCGGCGCCGGCGGCCTTCGGTCGTTCTCACGTGGCGCCGCATGCGCCGGCCTTCCGCGCGATCCATCCGGACCTCAAGATGTCCTTCAATTTCACGGACAGCGTGGTCGACCTGGTGCGCGAGGGCTACGACATGGCGATCCGCATCGGCCAGGTGCAGGACCCGAACTATGTGGCGATCCCGCTGTTCCCGAACCGGCGCGTGGTGTGCGGCACCCCGGCCTACTTCGAACGCCACGGCATGCCCGCGGCGCCGGAGGACCTGGTGCGCCACAACTGCCTGGCCTTCAACCTGCAGGGCGGCCAGCAGCGCGGCTGGACCTTCCAGCGCGACGGCAAGCTGTTCGCGGTGCGGGTCGACGGCGACCTTGCCTGCAACGACGGCGAGCTGCTGTTCGACTGGGTCAGGCAAGGGCTGGGCATCGGCTGGCGCTCGACCTGGGAGATCCAGGCCGAGCTGAAACGCGGGGAGCTGGCGACGGTGCTGGACGAATTCGCGGTGCACGACTATCCGATCCAGGCCGTGTATCCGCAGCAGCGCTTCCTGCCGGCCAAGATCCGGCATTTCATCGACTACCTGAAGGCGATCTACAACCGGCCCGGCTATTGGGAAGGACCGGGAGCGGCAGGCGCCTGAGCCGCCGGCGGCTGGACCAGCGTCTCGAGCCGCTGCGCGATGGTCGCCGGAGACAGCTCGCCGGCGCGGCGGTCGACGAGCCGGCCGCCCGCATCGAAGAACAGGGTGGTCGGCAGGCCGACCGAGCTGCTCTGCCGGGAGAGCGTCCTGGTCGTGTCGAGCACCACGTTGCGCAGTTCCAGGCCTTGCGCCGACACGTAGGCCCTGACCGCCTCCAGCGACTCGCCCTGGTTGGCGAACAGGAAGTCCACGTCCGGATGCTCGGCCTGGGCCCTCGCCAGCGCCGGCATCTCGCGCCGGCATGGCGGACACCAGCTGGCCCACAGATTCACCACCATGGGCCGCCCCGATCCGGAAGGTAGCCGCATCGCCTGCCCGTCCAGGGTGGCGAACTCCGCCGCGGGGAGCCGTTGTTGCGGCGGCCACTGCTTGATGGCGGCATTCCCGGCGCTCCAGACCAGCACCCCCGCAGCGAGCGCAGCCAGCAACGGCATCCGCCCGGCGGAGCGCCGCCGCGCGATCCAGGCGGCCGCCGCGCCGGCCGCCGCCAGTCCGGCCGCCGGCATGAAGCCGCCGTCGCGCAGGTCGAGGATCCGCAAGGGTTCCGCGAAATACAGGGTGTGGTAGCGGAGGACGAATCCAGCGCGCGCCGCGAGCAGGATCCAGGCCGCAAGCAGCCATAGCGGACCTTCGGCGTCCAGCTGCCGGCGCTTCGCCAGGCGCGCGCCGAGCACCAGCGCCGCGACCAGGGCGAGGAACACCAGCAAGGTAGGCAGCGCAAGCATGAAGGGGCCGAGTGCGAGATCAGTCATATCGAGGAGGATCAACAATATATTGAATAATATATCGTATCTTAATATAATATATTCAGATAGATTTCAATCAAAGATGCGCCATGATGACACAAGATCAAGACAAGCTCGATCTCGAGGAAATGCGGGCCGCCGCCGGCCGTGCCTGCGGATTATTGAAAGCGCTGGGCAATCCGGACCGCCTGCTGCTGCTGTGTCGGCTAACGCAGGGCGAATTCTGCGTCAGCGAACTCGAATCCACGCTCGGCATCCAGCAACCCACCCTCTCCCAGCAACTCGGCGTGCTGCGCGAAGAAAAGCTGGTGCATACCCGGCGCGAGGGCAAGCAGATCTATTACGCGCTGGCCAGCAAGGAAGCGACGGAGGTGCTGCAGGTCCTCTATCGGCTCTACTGCATCAAGCCGCAGGAGGACGAGCATGACGATTGACTGGATTCACTTTTCGCCGTCGACGGCGCTGGCGGGCGGCCTGCTGATCGGCCTGGCGGCCTCGGCTTTCGTCCTGCTGAACGGGCGGATCGCCGGCATCAGCGGCATCCTCGGTGGCCTCTTGCGTCCGGCGCGCGGCGACATCGCCTGGCGCCTGGCCTTCCTGGGCGGACTGGTGCTGGCCCCGCTGGCCTGGGCGCTGTTCGCGCCCCTGCCCGCGGTCCGCATCGACGCCGGCGACGGCACGCTGGCCGTGGCCGGCGTGCTGGTCGGCATCGGCACCCGCTACGGCGCCGGCTGCACCAGCGGCCATGGCGTCTGCGGACTGTCGCGCCTGTCGCCGCGCTCGCTGGTGGCCACGGCCGCCTTCATGCTGGCCGGCTTCGTCACCGTGTTCCTGGTGCGCTCATGGCTGTCCTGAGCGCCTTCGTCGTCGGCCTGGTCTTCGGCATCGGCCTGATCGTGGCGGGCATGACGAATCCCGCCAAGGTCCAGGGCTTTCTCGATATCGCCGGGCGCTGGGATCCTTCGCTGGCCTTCGTGATGGGCGGCGCCATCCTGGTCGGCCTGCCGGCCTTCCGCCTTGCCGGCAAGCGCGAACGCGCCCTGCTCGGCGGCCGCATGCGCCTGCCCGCCACCACCCGGATCGAGCGCCGGCTGGTGCTCGGCAGCCTGGCATTCGGCGCCGGCTGGGGACTGGCCGGCTTCTGCCCGGGGCCGGCGCTGGCCTCGCTGGCGGCAGGCGGCAGCAAGCCCCTGATCTTCAGTGGCGCGATGCTGGCCGGAATGGCCGCCTTCGAAATACTGGCGCGGCGCGGCTCAGTAAGCGGCGAGCGCGCGCACGGTGTGCCGGATCAGCAGGGCGACGAACTGCCCGCCGATCACCGCCAGCAGGAAAAACACCACCAGCTGGCAGAGTCGCAGCATTAGTTCGTGGCCGCGCCAGCGGCTGCCGAAACGCAAGGGACCATGCAAACGGGACGTCAGGTGCACGGGTGCGAGCCGATGTTTCATGTCTGTCTCCATTTGTAGCAATGTTATATGCACAGAATACGCCGGGATCTGGTCGGCTGCAAACGCACGGTCGTGCGCGGGTAGCGATCATGCGAATTGGGTCTTGCCATGCCGTGAGGAAAGTTTATACTTTAACCATTCAATCTCGGGAGACCCGATCATGATCCGCACCGTTTGCCTGGCAGCCCTCCTCGCTGCCGCCATCCCTTCCGTCCGGGCCGCCGAGGATGCCGGCTTCTGCAAATCGATGTGCGGCAGCGAGCGCCAGGAATGCAAGGCCACGGCGCGCAAGGCCACCAGCAACGATGATCTGATCGGAGAGTCGGTGTCGCAAAAGAATCCCTTCGCGAATACGGCCAGCCACAGCCAGGGCCAGTCGGTGCAGGAACAGGCTGCCGGCAGCGACAGCTTCCATCGCCGCCAGTCCGAGCGCATCGGGACCTGCGAAGACAAGTACCTGCGCTGCACGCGGGCCTGCAGCGCCCCGCCGAAGGCCGCCAAGCCTGCGCGCGGTTCCTGACAAAAAAATGCCGCTGTCGCAAAAAGCGAACAGCGGCGGAATTCTCAGCCGATCACTGAGGTGGAGACACAAGGAAGCAGGGAGACTACCTGACGAAACATGACAGGAAGTTGGGACGCCGGCGCAGGTCACAAGGCCTGAATCGGGTAAGAACTTCCTGCCGATACGTCAGCGCAGTCGCACAAGCTCTCTGCAAGTTCCACCCGGCGCCCTGTTCGGCTGACGGACGCCGCATCCCCGGCAACTGCGGTAGCATCGGGCCATGTGTGGACGATTTGACCAAAGCCAGACCGCGCGCCACTACGCCAGTGTGTTTGGGTGGACCGATGCCGTGTTCGACAGCGAATCGGGTCCGACCACGAACGCTGCGCCCGGCACCTACCGGCCCGTGCTGCATGTGCAGGACGGCGAGCACCGCGTCGACGACGTGTTCTGGAGCTACCGCCCCCGTTGGGCCGAAGGCAAGATTCCGATCGCCATCAACGCCCGCCTCGAGAAACTGGGCAGCAGCTACTGGTCGCGCCTGCTGAAGAACGGGCGCGGCATCGTACCGGCCGAGGGCTGGTATGAGTGGACGGGAGAAAAAGGCCACAAGCAGCCCTGGCATATCCACCGCAAGGACCACGAGCCGCTGTTCCTGCTGGCGCTCGCCAACTTCGGTCCCTTCGAGGAAAACCGCGCGGAGGCCGGCTTCGTGCTGGTCACCGACGATGCCTCCGGCGGCATGCTCGACATCCACGACCGGCGTCCGGTGGTCATGAACGCCGAGGATGCGGCGCTGTGGCTGTCCCCTGCCCTCACGCCCCAGCAGGCGCTCGAACTGGCGCGCCACGCCGCCGTCCCGGCCGAGTCCTTCGACTGGTACAAGGTCAGCAAGAAGGTCAACAATGCCAGCGCCGACGGCCCGCAGATCGCCCGGCCGCTCGACGACCAGGACGACGAAGCCTAGCCCTCAGTTGATGTAGATGACGGCCGGCGACCGACCCGACGCGCCGGCCGGCGCCGGGGCAGGTGCCGGGGTGGCGACCTGGCGCTGGGAGGCCTCGGCATTCTGTTCCGGCTGGGGACTGCTTTCCTCCGGGCCGGGTTCGGTGCCGGCGTCGGTGGCGGCGCCGCTCACCTGGCCGGCTGCGGTGGCGGCACTGTCCGTGATGTCGCCGGCGGCCTGGGTCCGGGTCTGGCTCTGCGGGGCGCGCTGGTCGGTGACGCCGGCGCCGCATGCGCTTAACAGCATGCAGATGATCGAAGCA
>Ga0308170_10001814_pt1 | contig 19318 bp, 19 predicted proteins | sample PhyBR2_2_FD_202136 | JGI IMG/M metagenome (GOLD analysis project Ga0308170, IMG submission 202136) | Phyllosphere microbial communities from UC Gill Tract Community Farm, Albany, California, United States - DLSLSB.R2 | ecosystem: Host-associated > Plants > Phyllosphere > Unclassified | place...
TTACCCAGCAGTCCAAATCACCGTCAGCACGCCGCACAGCGAGCTCGAAGGCGAAGGGGCGAGAGAGAGCGACGCACGAGGAGGTACTGCCAGTTGCGGTCGGGGACCTCGACCTTTTGCTCGAACGCCGACATGAAGCGGTGCCGTGGCCGGACGCCGTCCTTGATCTCGGGGTAGTGCACCTGGAACAGGAGCCCGAGCTGGCCCGTCACTGGATCCCGCACCTTGGTGACCTGTGCGCGCGCAGTCACGACGAGGCAGCGTCAGCTCGAGTACCCGAGTCGAGTCGAGACCGAGCGAACCGCAGCCCTGCAGAGCGAGCGAGCGAAAAGGAAACGCACCTGGTAGCCCGGCACGCCAATCTTGATGAACGACTTTGTCTGCACCTGGGGCTTTGCCGACTGGGCCGCGAGCTGCTGGGCGTACGCGGCCGGGTCGTGCGCGTCGCGCGCGGCGCGCCGCGCGAGGTTGGTCTGGTGCTTCTTGCCCTGCGTGTGGGCGAGGTACGACCCCTCGTTGGTGTGGAGCGTGAGGCACAGCCGGCACTCGAGGCCGCCGAGGTGGTTGCGCAGGATGTACGGGTCCTGTGAGGAGCGGGGGCGCGAGGGGTTCGGGTCAGCGGGACGGGACGGGCCGCACAGTGGCAGTGGGAGCACAGGCGAGGGAGAGGCGCGGCGCACCTTTGCGAGGTCGATCGTCTCGAGGGCGAGCTTGCGCAGGCGCTCGCGGCGGTCGATGGCGGCCTCGTCGGCGCGAGCGACACCGCCGCCGCCAAACTTGCTGCCGACTCGGTTCTGTGTGCGTGCGAGGGTCACAGGGTCAGGAGGAGCTGTGTGAGGACGAGGAGCGAGGGGTGGCGATGAGGACGGACCTGGAAGTCTGCGGGGGCGAGGACGGCGTCAGCGCGGGTGCTCGCGGGCAGAGAGTGCTAGTAGAGCGTCGTGGAGGAGGGCTCGGGGCATCGCTGGCCCGGCGAGAGGCTGTGGTGAGGCGGTCGCGGGCCGGGTCAAGATGAGGAGGACGGCGAGGGGTGGGTCGACGGGGAGAGGGCGAGGGGCGCTCGCTCGAGGCGAGGTGCGTGTAGGAGAGGTGGACTAACCCATCGAGTGCAGGCAGGCGAGGCACAGGGAGGTGTTGAGCGAGGTGGCGCGTCCGGAGCTCTCCCTCTCCGCAGCCTCGCCTCGTCGCTCGTCGTCGCCTCGCCTCCTCCAGCTCTCGCCCACCTCCGCACACCACACGGCGACCATGGCCGGCGGCGCAGGCCTCACCGTCCGCCCAGCCTACCACTCGGGCAGCCGCTGGGTCGGCCGCTCAGCCGTCCTCCCCAGCAACCCCTCGGCGCCTCAGTGGGTCCGCTGGCTCGTCCTCACCGCCCCCTTGTTCGGCCTCCAGCTCGTGTGGAGCTGCGAGATGGCCCAAGGTCCGTCCCTCCTCCCTCCTGGTTCCTGTCGCGACCTGTTCACCCGTCCACCCACTGACTCGCCCCTCCTCGTCGACCCCCACCTCCCCACCGACACGACTCGCGCAGCGTCGCCCTTCCTCCTCTCGCTCGGCGTCTCAAAGTCGATGATGAGCATCGTCTTCCTCGCCGGCCCGCTCTCGGGCCTCATCGTCCAGCCCCTCGTCGGTGTCCTCTCGGACCGCTGCAAGAGCACCCTCGGCCGCCGACGGCCCTTCATCGTCGCCGGGTGCGCGTGCTCGAGCGTGTCGGTCCTCATGCTCGGCTGGAGCAAGGAGATCGCTGCAGTGTTTGCCGACGACGGCACGACTCTCGTGCGTCGTCCTCGTCCTCCCTGTCCTGTCCCACCCCACCCTCTCGAGGTCTCCAGCAGCTGACCCCTCGCCGCGCAGCACAACCACCTCGCCATTGCGTGCGCCGTCGTCTCCGTCTACTTCATGTCCGTCCCCCTACCTCTTCGCCCTCTCGCGCCCTTTCGAGCGCCGCTCAAGCTGACCCGCCCCCCTTCCTCCCTCGAGCAGCGACTTCAGCGTCAACGTGATCCAGGCCATGGACCGCTCGCTCCTCGTCGACGTCGTCCCGCCCGCACAGCAGCCGGCCGTCAACGCGTGGGCCGGGCGCATGTTTGGCTTTGGCGGTGCGTGCCGCCTCTCGCTCGCTCGCTCGCTCCCCGTCGTCGCTCGCTCGAGGAGAAGGAGGAGGAGCTAACTCGGTCGAAACGCACGCGCGCAGCCGTCTTCGGGTACTGGATCGGCGGCATCGACCTCGTGTGGTGGACCCGCGGGTGGCTCGGCGGCGAGCAGCTCAAGGTGTGCCCCTTCCTCCTCTCGCCCTCCTCCTTCCCTTCTCCTCCGCAGCGGCACCCACTGACGCACCCGCCCGCTCGCCCCTGCAGGTCCTCACCATCTTCACCTCGGTCCTCCTCATCGGCACCCACGCCGTCACCGTCGCGTGCGTCCGCGAGCGCATCCTCATCTCGCGCGCCGACGACGACCTGCCGGGCTCGTCCTCCAGCGGCGGCTCCTCCTCGGGCGCCCTGCGCGCGCTCGCCGACGTGTGGCACACGATCCGGCACCTCCCGCGCCCGATCCAGCAGGTGTTCAACGTCCAGTTCACGGGCTGGATCGGGTGGTTCCCCGTCCTCTTCTTCTCGACGACCTGGGTCGCAGAGATGTACGTCAAGACGCAGTGGGCCGGCGGCGGGGCGGGATCCGAGCTCGCCGATGCGCCGGACGACGTGAGGGAGAGGGCGACGAGGGCGGGGACGCACGCCATGCTGTGGCACTCGGTCGTGAGCCTCGCGACGTCGATCGTGCTCCCGCCGCTCGTCGCCGCCGGGAGCGGCTCCTCGTCCTCGCACGACCGCCCCTCGTCCACCTCCTCCTCGCGCCGCACCACCACCTCGACCCTCGCGCGCGCCAAGGCCGCCCTCCCGCGCATCCCGTTCGACTGGCTCTCGCTCCCGCTCCTGTGGGCCATCTCGAACACGCTCTTCTCGGTACTCCTCTTCAGCACCCTGTTTGCGACGAGCGTCGCAGGCGCGAGCTTCATCGTCGCCGCGGCCGGATTCGCGTGGGCCGTCACCAACTGGGCGCCGTTTGCACTGGTGCGTCTCCCTCTTTCTCGCTCTCTCCCTCCCTCCTTTCTCCCTCTCTCTGTCTCTCTCTCGGGCTTCCCCTCGGCTGGGAGCACACGCTGACCCGCTCCCTCTGCCTCGCCTCGCCCGCAGCTCGGCGACCTCATCCTGCGCATGGGCACCTCGCCCAACGGCGCCCTCTCGCTCGGCTCGCCCAACCCGTCGTCCGTCATGCTGCACGAGATCGACCGCCGCACCTCGTCGTCGCCGTCATCACGCCGCGCGCCGCGCGAGAGCGGCGAGTCGTGGGGCGACGAGGACGAGCAGCGCGAGCGTATGCTCGACCCGGCGGCGTCGCGCAAGGGCGGCGCGCACGCGGGCTCGGCAGCAGGAGCGCGCTCGCCGTCGCACTTTGACGACCCGCACCGCACGCCGACGACGTCGCTCGACCACGCCTTTTCGCTCGGCGACGACCTCGACCTCAACCTCGACGGCGACGACTCGCCAACCTTGCGCAGCAGCGCCGCCGACCCGACGCGGGACGCGTCGGCGCCGCGCACGCCCACGACGGCGCGCTCGCTCTACTTTGACGCGGCGTCGGCCGCCGGCGACGCCGACGCCGACGCCCACTCGCAGGGCGCCATGTCGCGCTCGACGTCGGCGCACTCGTTCGCGAGCGCGTCGAGCGGCGGTGGGTCGGCGACGCCGACGCTCACGGCGTCGCCCGGCGGCGGCGGCGGCAGCGGGAACGAGTGGGGCGGCGGCGGAGGAGGAGGAGGAGGAGGAGGAGGAGGAAGGAGGGCGAGGGGCGACTCGGACGCGAGCGAGGGCCCGATGCGGTTCCCGCCCAACCACGGCTCGGTCGGCGTCGACCTCTTCTCCACCAACCCGTACCCGCCGCCGCCGCACCCGCACTCGCTCCCGCCGCCATCCAGCACGGCACACGAGCACGCCTACGGCGCAGACCCGTACGCGTACCCGGCGGCCGTGCGCCGGATCGACTTTGGCGCGCCGCTCGACGGCGCCGCGGCGGGCGCGAGCACGAGCACGATCCACCTCCCGCCGCCGCAAGGGGGCGTCGCAGCGTTCGGGCGCGCCAACGCAGGCTCGCCGGCGCCGGGTGCGGGCGCGCTGTACGCGCTCGACGGCGGCGAGAGCGACGATGAGCGGCGCGACGGCGGCGGCGGCGGCGACGCGCACGGGCACGTGCTGCAGATCCGGCACTCGGACTCGTTCGAGCTCGACGAGCGCGAGCGGCTGCACCTCGGCGGCGGCGGCGGCGGCGGCGGGTTGGGCGGCGCGGCGCCGGCGCAGGGAACGCCGAGGATCTTTGTCGGCGGTGGGGAGGGGGACGAGGAGAGTCCGGAGGTGTGGGGAGCGCAGGACGACGAGGAGGGCGGCGGGATGGGCGGAGCGGGGCAGCAGCAGGTCGGCGGAGGGGACCAGACGGGCGTCATCCTCGGGTGCGTCGGCTCTCTCTCTGTCTCTCTTTCACTTTCCTGGTCAGCTTCGCTTGACTGACTCTGCGTGCTCGATCGACAGGTGCCACAACATCTACCTCGTCCTCCCCCAGTTCCTCGTCACGGCCCTCTCGAGCATCATCTTTGCCCTCCTCGCGCCGCACCACAGCGTCCTCGGGCACCACACGCCCGCCCACCACTCGGCGTCGTCCGACACCGGGCTCGTCGGCGGCATCGGCGGCGGCGAGGAGAACGGGTTCGGCGACCTTGGCGACAGCGACTTTGGCGACGACGCGCGGCATCGGACGCTCGTCGTGCGCGCGGTGCGCGTCGTCGGCGGCGCGATCGGCGAGGCGTTCGCGGCCAAGGTGCGGCGGCAGGACCAGGACGAGGGCGAGGGCGAGGTGGAGCTTCCTCCTGGCGGCGAGGCAGGGTGGGACGCGCTCGGCCTGATCTTCCGGTGCGTTCGGACCCTCTCGCTCTTTCTCCCCCTGCTCTTCCTTTCTCGCCGAGCAGCTCGACTGACGCGACGAGCTTCTCTCTCTCTCTCGAGCAGCGTCGGCGGCGTCGCAGCGGCGTGCTCGGCCTACATCTGCATACGGATGTGGCGGGAGAGCCTTCACGCCGAGCGACGAGCGAGGTCGGCGCAGAGGGGTTATCGGCTGACCGGCTGAGCGCGCTGCACTATCATTGTTGTCTCTCTGTCTCCTCCTGAGTGCGTGCGGTCGAGAAGGAGAAAGAGAGCGCGAGCTGGCAATACAACACGGAGAGGACGAACGAGAGAAAACAGGAGAGGTGGGTAGCGCGAGTGGGGATGCAGAGAGAGGAAAGGGTGCTTGAGAGCGAGGAAAAGAGAGAGAAGAGCGAGAGGGCGAGAGCGAGCCCCTCCCTACTTGTGCTCGCCGTTGCGCCTGCGGCCGCCCGCCTTCTGCGTCTTGACGTGGTTGCGCAGGCGGCGGCCCTTCTGGTGCAGCGACGCGCGCGTCTTGCGCGTCACCTCGTGCGAGTGGGCCATCATGAGGAAGTTCTTGCCGCGCTTCTTCTCGGCGTTGGTCGTCGAGTGCGCCTTCGAGTCGAGCTTCTTGTGGCGGTGCGAGCCGAACTTGTCGCGGTCGGCGCGGCCCTCCTGGATCTGTAGCGAGGGTGAGGCAGGGTCAGCTCGAGGTCAGAAGGCCGAGAGGCGAGAGGGGTGCGAGCGCAGAGCCGAGGAGGAGGAGAGAGAGAAGGGACGGACCTTGGCCATGCGCTCCTCGTACGAGTTCTTCTTCTTCTTCTGGAGGCCAAGGATGTCGTCCTCGGCGAGGAAGGCGTCGTCCGTGTCGCCGTGGTTGGCCTTGCGCGCAGCGGCGAGCGCGGCGAGCTTGCGACGGGCGGCCGAGCCGCCGCCGTTCTTGGCCTCGTCCTCGGCCGCCTGCACGCGCAGCTCGTTGATCTTGACAAAGTCGGCGGGCGTGAGGATCTGCAGGGCACCGAGGAGAGGGGTCAGCCCGAGCGCGAGGAAGGAGGGAGAGGGGAAACGCGACGAGCGAGAGGAAAGGGAGACGCACCTTGGACATGGCGATCTCGGCGAACGTGGTCCCCTCGAGCACCTTGTTGGCGCGCGTGAGGCTCATCTCGTCCTGCTCCTCCTCGGTCCTGACCCTCGGCGCCTGCTCCTCCTCGTCCTCGTCCTCGTCCGAGCCCGACTCGTCCTCCTCGTCCTCCTCGTCGTCCGAGTCGCTGTCCTGGCCGAACACGATCTCGTCGTCGCCCTTGGTGCCGGCGACGTCGACGGCGCGCTTCTTAGGCGGCGACTGCTCGTCGTCCTCGTCCTCCTCGGCGACGGCGTCGAGCCCGCGCTTCTTGAGCTCGCGCGCCTCGCGCGCCTCGACCTTGCGCCGCTTGCGCGCCTTGTCGTCGTCGTCGTCGTCCGAGTCGCTGATCTCGAGGTCCGACTCGCCCTCGGACTCGACGTTGACCCACCCGCCGGACGAGTCCGACTCGGAGCCCGACTCGGCCTCCCACCCGTCCCAGCCCGCCTCGTCGTCGTCGTCGGCCGGGTTGGCGCCGCCGTCCTCGCCGTCGGCGTGGTTCTGCGCCTGCTCGGCGAGGTGCTTGGCGAACAGGTCAAGGCCCTGGATGCCCTTGACCGTCTCGCGGTCCTCGCCGAACTTGAGCGACGTCTTGCGCTCCTCGGCGCCGGCAGCGACGGCCTCGGCCCCGCCGCGGCGCTCGTCCTGGAGCTGCATGCTGACCGACTTGCCGACGTCGCGGCGCTTGAGCAGGGTCGGGTTGACCTCGCGGTACAACTGGAGGAGGCCGCGCGCGGCGACCATGACGCCCTTGTCCTTGGACTTGCGGTACTCGACGAGGTCCTGGAGGAGGTCGGGGCTCATGGCGAGCGGCTGGCGGCGGCAGATCTCGGTGATGGCGTTGAGACCGGCCGAGTTGACCTCGGCGGCGACGCCCGAGTGGACAAACTCGTTGGCGATCTTGCGCAGGACCGGGTACAGCGGGTCGTCCTGCTCTTGCTGGGCCTGGTCGTCCGTCTCGTCGTGCCCGCCGGCCGGGATCTGGTCGTGGACCGACTGGGCGAGGGCGACCAAGATCTGGGTGATCTGGAGCTGGTGGTGCGTGAGGTACCGCAGGACGTACGAGTAGAACGCCGGGATCGTGAGCTTGAAGGCGCCGCACACGCGGCCGAGGAGCTGCATCATGAGGACCTTGTGCTCGAGCGTGTAGGCCTTGTCGTACCGCACGAGCTGCTCGTACAGGCGCTCGCCGAACGAGTAGGCGTCGTCGAGCTGCTGGAGCGCCGAAAAGTTGCTCGGCGGCTCCTTCTTGTCCTGCTCCTTCTGGCGGCGCTTGACGTTGGCGGCGCGGATCTCGCGCTTGGCGCGGCGGTCGGTCGACTTGCGCTTCTTGTTGATCTCCTGCCGGTGCTTGACCGTCTGGATGTCGGGGCCCTCGTCCTCGTCGTCGTCCGAGTCGAGGTCGGCCGCCGTGTCGGGCGTGACGAGGAAGAAGTGCATGGCGGCGCTCTGCACCTTGGTGTCCGGGTGGAAGCACGCGCGCGCGACGACCTTGACCGTCATCTTGTCGCCGCGCCACACGTTCTTGCGCCACAGCTCGGCGGCGATCTTGACGGCCCACATGGCCTCGCGCGCGCCGACGACCTTGCCGTCCTTGCTCGTTGACGCGCCGCGGCGGGACGCCTTGACGCCCGTGCCGACGCGCTCCTGCTCGGCGGCGATGCCGCGCTCGATCATGGCCATGAGGAGGCCCTGCACCATCGAGTTGAGCTTGACGGCGCGCGTCTTCATGTTGGCGTTCTTGATGTCGCCGATGATGGTCTTGAGGATGAAGCTGCGCAGGTTGGGCGAGGTCGTGATCGACAGGAGGGGGAACAGCGTCTTGAGGAGCCTGCAAGGGGACGGGTACGAGAGTCAGCGCTCGGGTCGACGCACGGGTCTCACGAGAGGGAGAAATAGGGACGCACTCGACGCCCGAGATGACCTCGCGCCGGCGGAGGAGGACGAGACCCTGCATCATGGTCTTCCTCGTCTCGGGGCTCAGCTGGACGCCGCCGCCGCTGATGGCGCTGCCGACGCCGGTCGGGCCCGCCGCCGTACTCGCCGACGACGTCGAGGTGGCCGGGGCGGACGACAGGAGGAGGCCGGACAGGATGGACGGGAGCGAGGCGGTGAGGGTGGGGTACAGGTGCGCGACCTGTGGGAGCGAGAGGCGGATCAGCGCCTGCTTCTGGTGCCCGCCGCAGGTAAGAGAGAGCCACGCACCTGGCACACGAAGCCGGTCACCTCCTTGAGCTGCTCCTCGTCGCCCTTGGCGCCGCCGAGCCCGAGCTGAACGATCTTGACGAGGCTGCCGAAGCGGGCCCACTGGACCGAGAACTCCTCGGCGTAGCTCTCGGGCGAGCGCTTGATGAGGTTCTGGAGGGCCGGGAGCGAGTTGGTGATGAGGGCGCCGCGCATCGTCTTGCGGAGGCCTTCGCCGGCGGGGGTCGCGGCGGCCGGGGCGCGCGAGCGCGACGACGAGGCGCGGCTGCCGGCGACCGAGGCGGCGGGCCTGGCAGAAGCGGTGGTAGTGGCGGGCATCCTGACGGTGGTCGAAGATGAGGTGGAGCGGATGCGAGGCGAGCCGTCTCCTCCTCCCTCCACCGCGCTCGGAGCGAGCTCGAGACGCGGTCTCATCAGTTTCCTTCGCGCTTCGCCATGGACAGGCGTTCACGGATTTCTGGCACTTCTCTGCGCAGCGCATCGACAGTGTCACGCGCGAGAAAGGCCCAGCGACTCGCGCTTGCTCGGGCAAAAGGTCGGACCCTGCACTCACGCTCGCGACCTGCCGCTCCAGAGAGCTGCGCGGGCTCGATGGATCCATGAGCGTGCAGCTCAGCTTGCGGACGACTCTCGCGACCCAGGCTCGGCTCGAATGGGCGGAGCAGATTGTGGTCGCGCGGGCGAGCGGCTCTCCCGCTTCCGCCTCTGTTCGCCCTCTTTCGCTCTCGACACGGCTCTTCTGCGCTCCTTGACCTGCACATCTGCGTCCAAGACCGGCTCTCGACACCTGTGCGTGACCCGCGCCCTCCTCCCTGCGTCCTCGCTGACCCTCCTCCTTCCACAGGCGCACCTCCCCACCTTACCTCTCCCACCTCGTCAGCCGCTCTACAAGCCTATCTCGCCCTTCGACAGTCACCAACAGCCACCATGGTCTCGTCTGGCATCGTCCCCGTCATCAACTTTGAGCCGTTCCTGTCCGGCACGGCCGAGGACAAGCTCGCGACGGCGCAGGAACTCCTCAAGGCGGCCAAGGAGGTGCGTTCGCCTTTCTCGACTCGACGAGGGCCCAGCGAGAGCACCCAAGCTGACCCTGCCCGACGCACTCGCTCCCAGGTCGGCTTCCTCATGCTGTGCAACGTCGACAAGGTTGTCGACAAGGCGACCGTCGCCGAGGCGTTCAAGAAGACGCAGCAGTTTTTCGACCTGCCGATGGAGGTCAAGGAGCGGCTCGAGTGGGAGTGCGCCGAGTCGAACCGCGGCTACGTCGCCGAGGGCCGCGAGCGCGTCACGCAGGAGACGGACCCCGAGGCCATCGCCAAGCTGCGGCAGCAGGCGCCAGGTGCGTCCCTTCCCGTTCTCGAGTTGACCAGGTCGACGAGGAAGACGAGCTGACGCACCCCTGCCGCCCGCAGACTTCAAGGAGACGATGGAGATCGGCAAGGACTACCGCGAGGGCCCGGACGACTCGCCGTTCGAGAACCGCTGGCCCGAGGCCGAGTTCCCCGACTTCAAGACGTTCATGAACGCCTTCTTCGAGAAGAACCACCAGCTGCACCTCGAGATCATGCGCGCGCTCGCGCTCGCCATGGGCATCGGCGAGACGTTCTTCGACGACAAGGTCGCGCAGCGGTCGCACAACCTGCGCCTGCTCAACTACCCGCCCATCGAGAAGGCCAAGATCCTCAACGGCGGCAACCGCGCCGGGTCGCACTCGGACTACGGCTCGGTCACGCTCTTGTGGCAGGACATGGTCGGCGGCCTCGAGGTGCAGGACAAGGACGGCCAGTTTGTGCCCGCGCGGCCCGTCGTCGACACGGTCGTCGTCAACGTCGGCGACCTCCTCCAGCGGTGGTCCAACGACGTCCTCAAGAGCACGATCCACCGCGTCGTCCTCCCCGCCGACGGCGACCCGCTCGAGATGACGCCCCGCCGCAACTCGATCGCCTTCTTCTCCAACCCCTCGCTGCGCACCGTCATCTCGGCGCTCCCGGGCACGGGCGAGCCCAAGTACGAGCCCGTCGAGACCGAGGCGTACCTCGTCAAGCGCCTCAGCGAGACCTGTACGTCCACTTTCTCCTCGTCTCCTCCTCTCGTCCCTCGCTCGCGCGCACGCGCTGACCTTGCCCGCTCTCCGTCCGCAGACACCAAGAAGTGAGCTTATCGAGTCCGTCTAGCCGTCGTCCGTAATGCAGCAGTGCCCCCTCGTCCCTAGACGCTTCCGACAGAGGCTCGAGCGCCGTGCTCGTCTTGCTCGCTCTCTCCTCGCTCGTCCAGCTTCCACGCTCTCGCTCTCGCTCTCGCATACACGCAGCAAGAGAGGGTACGAGGCATAAAACCTAAGCGCTCGTATTGACAGCATAAGAAAGAAGGAGCTAAGGAAGCGCCGCCGACGACGAGCGCCGACGACGACGACGACGGGTCCGACTGGATAAACGACAGAGGGGGGACAGGCAGGCTGCGGGGCGTGATACTGTGGCAAACACGGAGAGAGAGAGAGAGAGAGAGAGGGAAGGTGACGGTCTAATCGGACAGGAGGAGGGCGAGAGGGAGAAGGGGTATCGGGAGAACGACGACGACGACGACGACGCTCAGAAGTCCTCGTCGAGCGAGAAGAGCGAACCCTTGGCCGTGTCGGTGCCAGCCTCGGTTGCGTTCTGCTTCGACATGACGCCCGCCTTGCTGTAGTCGCTGACACGCTGCGCATCGGTGAAGGTGCCCGAGTCAGTTTCGGCCGTCCTGCGGGGTCAAACGGCGAGGAAAAGGAGGACGCACCTTCTCGAAGAAGTTGGTCTTGCCCTCCATCGAAATCATGTCCATAAAGTCGAACGGGTTCTCCTTGTTGTAGACCTTGGGGTTGCCGAGCGAGACGAGGAGGCGGTCGGCGACAAACTCGATGTACTGACACATGAGCTCGGCGTTCATGCCGATGAGGCGGACCGGGAGCGCGTCGGTGAGGAACTCCTGCTCGATCTCGACCGCCTCGCGGATGATGCGCTCGACCGTGTCCGGGTGCGGGCGGCGCTCGAGGTGCGAGAAGAGGAGGCAGGCAAAGTCGGTGTGGAGGCCCTCGTCGCGCGAGATGAGCTCGTTCTGCAGGGTCGCCGAGCGTCAGTGGAAGAGCTACGAGAGGGAGTGAGGGAGAGAGAGAGAGAGAGGAGGACGCACGGAGAAGGTGAGGCCGGGCATGAGGCCGCGCTTCTTGAGCCAGAAGATCGAGGCGAACGAGCCCGAGAAGAAGATGCCCTCGACGGCGGCAAACGCGACGAGGCGCTCGCCGAACACCGACTTGTCGTCCGAGATCCAGCGCAGGGCCCACTCGGCCTTCTTGGCGATGCAGGGGACTGTGCGAGGGGGGAGGGGACGGTGCGTCAGCTCGCTGCACAACGGTGAGGAGGGGACGAGCGAGAGAGGACGCACTGGTCTCGATGGCCTTGAAGAGCTTGTTGCGCTCTTCCGGCTCGCGCACGTACGAGTCGATGAGGAGCGAGTAGACCTCGGAGTGGATGTTCTCCCTGCGAGTCGGCGACGGGCGAGTCAGCAACCTTCTCAGGCGCAAGCTCGAGCACGGCGAGTGGACGCACATCATGATCTGGAAGCCGTAGAAGCAGCGCGCCTCTGCGATCTGGACCTCGCCGGCAAAGCTGCAGAAGCAAGTGGGCGAGAGATGTCAACGTCCGAGGTTTGACATTCGAAAACGGCTCGAGTGCGGGGACGAGGAGGAGGGGGACGAACCGCTCGAGGAGGTTCTCGTTGACGATGCCGTCCGAGGCGGCGAAGAAGGCGAGGACGTGCGAGATGAAGTACTTCTCGTCGTCCTTGAGCTTGGTGTCCCAGTGGTTGAGGTCCTTGGAGAGGTCCTGCGAGCGAGGAAACGCGTCGAGGCGCCAGGAGGGGGTCAGCACACGCTCCTCGTCCTCGAGATCGCGGGCAGAGAAAGGGGACGCACGACCTCCTCGGCAGTCCAGAACGAAGCCTCGGCGCGCTTGTACTGGCCCCAGATCTGCGATGCGCGAGAGGCGAGGGAGCGAGGGGGGAGCGGGCGGGGTCAGCTCGGTCACACGAGGAGGCAGCGACGACGCGTCGCCAGCGCCACCAGGGGGAGAGTGGGACGCACCTCGTGGTACTGGATCGGGAACAGGACAAAGCGGCTGCCAGACTCCTTGAGGATGGGCTCGTCGGCGTCGCAGGTGATGGCGGGGTTGCCGACGAAGCGGTCGCGGCCGTCGGTCGCCTTGCGGTCGTCGACGAGCTTGGCCGACTTGCGCTCCTTGCGCAGGGCGGCGGGCGACTCGGACGCGGCCTGCTTGGCGGCGGCGAGCGTCGCCGAGAGGGACGAGGTCGGCTTGGTGAGGTCGAGCTGGTCGAGCTGGGCGGCGGCCACCTTGGACGGGGTCTCGAGGACAGAGGTGGGAGCGGCGACCATGGTGCTTCGTGTGGTGGAGAGGTGATGCGCCGGGAAGGGTGGGAGAACGAGGCGAGAAGCTGAGAGGGGAGTGAGGAGAGAGAGAGAGGGAGGGAAGCTGGCGCGCGAGGGCCAACCCAAGGGGAAGGGCGAGGCCGAGCCGCACGTCGAGACGCGCTCCTCGCTGTTGTGCCCTCGACACATGCGCCCGATTCCTGCGTGCAGATCACGTCGCTACTCGTCTCGAACGCGCTCGCCCTTTCGCCGCCGCTCTCGCCCGCTGTCGGAAATGGCCGCACAGGCCGGAAGGTGCGCTCCAGCTTCAGCCGCTCGACAAAGCCGTCCCTGCTCTCGCTATCTGCACACTTTGGTGTGCTGCGCGTCTCTGCCGACTCGATTCGACGACTGCTCGACGCTCGCCCGCGCGAAAGCGTCGACCGAGGACGAGCGAGCGCGCCAGACGAGCCCTGGCGAGCGTCGGGTACCGCGCTCGCTTCGACCGCTCGCTGCTCGTCGTCGTCACGTCCGATCGCCATGACAGCGCGGCGAATCGAGCGGCACGTGTCTCTACGGTGCAGGCGAGCGAGCGAAAGCTGTCCACAGTGGCGGCTCGCTGTTCCTCCATACCTCGACCGGTGTGACGAGCGAGCAGGAGGGGGCCGAGTGCAAGCAGGCGTCGGGGCGTCCAGGCGCTGCGTCGAGGCGGCTTGATGAAGCCTAGGGGTTGCAATGCAGGTCGCAGCCACACACATTGCGAGGAGAGAGGGTGTGGCCAGGGGGAGAGCGGTCGCAGCCTCGTCCGGCTCCTCGCTCCTCCCCTCAAGCGGCCTCGAGGCTCGTTCGAGGATCAGCGCTGCCCAGTCTCCTCGACCACCACCGACCACCAGCCTGCGAGCAGCTAGCAGCTAGTCACCGCCTCTCCAGGGCTCCAGCGCACCGCACCCTCTGCCCACCGCGCTCGACGCTCCCCCTCCTCGTCATCCAACCCCACCTCGACAGCCTCCGCCCTCCTCTCCAGCGCACGATGGACGGCCCGCCCGCGTCCAGCGCCTCGACCTCGTTCGCCAGGGCACCAGGCCCCACCCTCGAGCAGCGCGCCGGGTCCGCCCCGCCCTCGCCCGTTCCCCTCGTCGATCACGAGGGCCAGCACCGCACGCTGTACGAGCAGCCCGACTACGCCGTCAAGACCAAGGACGACCGCCTGCCCGAGCTCGAGACCAAGCACGCCGGCTTGACGGCTCTGCGCCGCATCTTCATCGGGCCCAGCTTCCACCGAGCGCAGGGCGCGGGCGGGCCCTTCGCAGCGGCGCACGGCGGCGGCGGCGGCAGCGGTGGAGGCAAGGGCAAGGCGCGCGCGGCCGAGGGCAGCGAGGGAGAGCCTGCGCATCCGGGCATGTCGTTCCCGCTGCGCCGGCGGCGGCGCGCGAGCACGAGCGCGACCAACCGCACGGGCATCTCGGTCGGCTCGTCGGCGCAGGGCGACAGCTCGCGCGGCGGGTGGCACGGCGCGAGCTTCGAGATCGGCGGCGACGTCCGCGACGCCGCACGCAGGCGAGATGCGCGCCTCGCGCGGCAGCGAGACGAGGACGAGGCGCGGCGGGCGGTCGACCGCGAGCGGGACGAGGCCAGGCGCGCGCTCGAGCCCGGGGGGCCGCCCGCCGCCGCGCACTCGCTCCCTCGCAGTCCGGCGCTCACGACTCGGGCGTCGTTCGTCACGGCCCGCACGCACCTGCCGCCGTCCACCGCGCCCGACCACGCCTCGACCGCCGCCGTCCCGACGCCGCAGCGCACCTCGAGCCTCGCGCACGCCTTCCACCGCCGCCCGGTCGACCTGCCCGACATCCTCGTCACCGGCGACTCGGCGTCGGACGGCCTCCTCGAGGCGCCAAAGCGTCGCCCCGACCTGCCGCACCTCCAGTCGATCCTCCGCACGCGCGACGCGCCGCCCTCCCCCGGCTCCCGCCTCGCCGACAGCGCGCCCGTCACGGTCTACGGCGACGCCGTCTCGCACCAGGAGGCGGCTCTCGGCGTGCGCTTCCCCGACGAGCCGGCCTTGATCCAGCCGCTCGGCGCCGGGTCCGGCGCCGCACCGCCCGCACCGCCTCTCGAGGTCCTCGCCCGCCCCGACCCGGACGCCGAGCCCGACGCACCCCCCTCGTCGACGGCGCGGCTCGTCGAGGGGCTGCGGCACCCGCTGCACCACGAGGCCGCCGCCCCTCGGCGCAAGATCCGGCCGGGCGACGCCGTCCTGCGCCAGGAGCGCATGCTCGTCCGCGTCGACTGGACGCAGCGCGAGGACCTGCCGGACGACTTTGACGAGCACGTCGCGCGCAAGTACCCGACGTCCAAGGAGGCGTGGGAGGAGGTCGCCGTCGTGTGGAGGGCGAGCGGGCAGATCGAGCTGTGGGGCGAGTACGTGCGTCGCTGCGTTTCACCCTCTCTCGACGTGCTGCGCGCGAGCTTCGTGCTGACGTCTCTCCTGCCCTCGCCCGCAGTCCCTCAACGTCCCGGCGACCATCCTCCACCGCAAGAAGCTCAAGACGGTCATCCCCCTCACGACGAGGAAGACGCACCTCTCGGTCTACTCGTCGACCGACCTCATCTTCTGCCTCACGCACCGCCCGCACTCGCACTCGCGCTCATCGGCCAAGACGGCCGCGCGCGGCGGCAAGCCCGACGAGCGCACGATCGACAAGCGCGACGACGACAAGGACGAGCCGCGCTCGCGCAAGGCGTCCAAGCGCGGCCGCCTGCACTTCCGCACCGAGGGCACCAACATCTTCCTGTTCCGCACCCGGACGCACTCCATCGCCAAGGAGTGGGTCTGGCGCCTGTACCGCGCGCTCGGCGGGCAGCTCCCGCGCACGCTCGACGTGAGCGTGCCCGGGCTCGGCGCCGTCGTTCGCCTCCCCGTGCCGACCGGGCTCGCCGAGGGCAGCGACGACGAAGACGAGGTCCTGACGGGCGACGAGGACGAGCGCGCGTACCGGCACCTCCAGCCGCAGGTCGTCGTCGACGCGTGCGTCGCCCAGCTTGCGAGCGTCCCCGAGTGGCGCGAGATCGTCGAGACGGCCAAGCGCGACGGTGCGCAGCTGCGGCTCGCCTGGCGGCGCGAGAGCACGCTCGACTGGGTCGGCAAGGACCACCGCGGCGAGAAGAAGCGCGACTGGGCCGTCATCGGCGGCTTTGCCTTTCGTCAGGTGCGTCCTGTTCCTCTCGCTCGCTCTCCTTGCCTCCCTCTCGCGCACTTTTGCAGGATGTGCGAGCTGACGCAGCTCCCGCAGGCGCACCTTGCACCCGTCCTCGAGCTCCGACCCGCCATGCACTACCCGACGACCTGCCGCATCCCCGCTCACACCGGCGCACCCAACGCGCTCCACTCGACGACGACGCGCATCTCGGAACCGCCGGGCATCGAGGGCTTCCTCATCCGCCACCGCCCGAACGGCACGCCCGAGCGCATCTACCTCTCGAGTCGCATGGGGATGCTCTTCCTGTGCCGCTCGTCGACCGCTCACCCGCCCGACCCGCCGATGAACGTCTACGACGCGCTCAACAACCCGGCCGCCGTCGTCCTCGCGCCGTTCGTGTTCGCCATGGCGACGCTCGCCGCGCCCAACAAGAAGAAGCGCGACCGCCTGTGGGGCCGCATCTCGCGCGGCGCCGTCGTCCAGGGCAAGGCGCACAAGCACGCACGTCGCCGAGATTGGACCCTCAAGAGCATGACGGCCGCCGACGCCGCCGACGAGGTGTTTCACAACGGCGGCGACCTCGACATCGACGGCGGGACGACCGACGCGGGCCAGTGCGACGGCAACGACATGCTCGAGTGGCTCGACCGGCACGAGCGCGAGCGCGGCTTCCTCCAGGTCACCGACGCGCACGGGTTCGTCGACTTCAGCGAGCTCGAGACGATCGACCCGGAGCTCGAGGACCAGCCGCGCGACCGGTTCGTCCAGGTGCACGACGTCGGCGGACAGGAGGGCCTCGGCGTCGCCGACGACAAGGCCAAGCTGCGGCGCCTGCGCTCCTTCGTCGTCAAGACTCGCTCGGGCATGACGATGCGCTTCGAGGTGCGTCGTCCTCTCTCCCTCTCTTCTCTCTCACCTCCACACCGATCCTGACGCTCGCTCTTGCTGCTTGCAGTGCCACTCGATCGACGTCCGGGACGAGTGGGTCGGCCGTCTGCGCGCGCTCGTCACGTACTGGCGCCGCCGCGAGCGGGTCGACGCCATCCAGCTCATGAGCCTCTCGCCCGGCGACGGCCTCGTCAACAAGCTCCCGCCCCGCTCGGCGACGCAGAAGTTCGCCTGGAACGAGAACTTTGACGATGACGGCGCGCCGCCGCCGACGCGCAACGAGATCCTCACGAGCCCGCAGCTCGGCCACATCTACAACTGGTGCCTGCTCGACGGCTGCCGCGCCGTCATGCACAAGGGCGCCATGCACGTCAAGAAGGGCCTGCGCGGCACTTTCCATCCTCGTCACGTTGTGCTCCTGCCCGGCGTCCTCGTCGAGTGCGTCCTCCTCTCCCCTCGTCGCTCGTCTTGTCTCAGCGGCCGTCGAGCTTGACCCAGCTGACGCTCTCCTCCTCCTCCTCTCTCTCCCTCGCAGGTTCCAGTCCGTCACGCGCGACCTGCAAGGCCGGCCAAAGCCGACGCCGTACCACCGCCGGCGTCACGTCCTCACCTTGCGCGACTGCTACATTTACAGCGGCTCGCTTGCGTCGCACCTCCTCGCGCCGAGCAAAGGCGCCTCGACCTGGGACCCGGCCGATGAGTCGGCGCACCAGCTGCCGCGCTACTACTCGTCGAGCGACGGCCTGCGCACCGCCGACGACGTCGAGGACTGCACGTTCGCCGTCGTGCGCGTTAAGCACTCTCGCTCGGGCAAGCTCGACAAGCTCGACAAAAAGGCCGACGAGGCTCGGGTCTACCGCGCTCGCTCCAAGGTGTGTCTCTCCAGCTCTCTCATCGCTCTCGCCGTCGTCCCTCGCCCGAAGCGCGTGCTGACTCAGTGACGTCCTCGCTCGCAGCTCGAGCGCGATCAGTTCGTCTACGCGCTCAACGCCTCGATCGAGCGCATCATGCGCGGCGAGCGCGAGCGCGAGGACCGCCTGCGCGACTTTCCCTGGGCCGAGCGCAAGTGAGCTGGCGCATCTCGGCGCAGACGTACTTGTCGAGCAGGCAACGTCGACCTCTCGGATCCATCTCTCTTGCCTGTCGAGATTTCTTGAGCGAGTAGGAGCGAGAGAGAATGCCGAGAAAGCGTGCGAGCGAGCGGGAGGACGAACGAGAGCTTGAGCGGACACGGAGGAGGGGAAGCTCTCTGACGCTGGAAGTCGCTCACCTGCTCCTCTCGTGCTCGTGCTCGAGGATCGTCTACTCGTTCCTTTGCACAGGGTCTACAAGCACAGCTCGGCTCCGGGTACTGACCTACAGCTTGCTCTTGGGCTTCGAGTCGGCCGCCGGGGCCGCCGCGACGACGCCGCCGCCCTTCTCCATCATCTCGCGCACGTGGTTGCACGACTCCTCGAGGAAGGTGCGGAACGCGTGCACGTTGTTGTGCGACGCGCGGTTCATCGACGTGATGTTGAACCGGATGTTGCGGTCGTTGACCGAGTAGGCGAGGCCGTACCCCTCGTCGACGACTGCGAGCGAGCGAGAAAGACGACGTCAGTCACGGCTGCGACAGCGACGAGAGCGACGAGTGAGGGCGAACGCACCTTCGCCGTAGCCCCACCCGTCAAAGTACGCCGACGAGAGCTGCGAGGTCGACAGGACCCAGTTGCTCGAGAGGCCGAACGTCGGGTCCTGGTACAGCGCCGGGAGCTCCTCGCCCTCCTTGAGCACTTTCTTGAGGCCGAACAGGTGGCGGTCGACGCCGCGACCGTCGGCCGCCTCGCCGGCGAGCTTGATGTGCTTGGCGGCCGCCTTGCGGAAGAGCTCGACGCACTCGGTGTACTGCGCGCGAAGGACACAGCCGACGTCAGCCGGACGTCGAGAGCGAGGATATAGACTCGAGGAGCGAGAGAGAGTGGACGCACGCTGCGCTTGGGGTCCTCCATGGCCTTGTACCAGTCGAGCGCCTCGTTCGTGGTCGAGCGGATGACCTCGGTCCTGCCGAGGCGGTACTTGCGCGTCTGGGCGCTCTCGTACGTCGGCGCCGCCTTGCCCTCCATCTTGTAGTACGCGAGGCCCATGACGAGCTGCGCGTACGAGTCGGGCGACGTCTTGTACTGCTTGATCTGGTCCTTGCCGTACCCGGCGTACTCGAGGACGGCGAGGTCGTGCTTGGCCATGACGTCCTGGTGCGCCTTGATCGACGTGTCGATGGCCGCCTTGACCGAGTCGGTGAGCTTGAACGTGAGGGGCGTGACGGCGGGGAGCGAGGACGCCGAGCGCGACGACGAGCCGAGGTCGATCTTGCCCATGTCGAGCGAGCGCAGGAGCCAGTCATTGAGGCGGGACGTAGGCGTGCCGTCCATGCACGAGTGCTCGCCGTTGAAGCCCGACTTGCCGTTCTCGAAGACGACCACTGCGAGCGGTCGGAGGAGCAGCGTCAGCATCCTCCAGCGCAGCCGGGCTCGAGCGCGTCAGAGAGACGAAGGGACGCACGCTGGTGCTTGTCGAACCACCGGTCCTT
>Ga0308170_10001816_pt1 | contig 19285 bp, 20 predicted proteins | sample PhyBR2_2_FD_202136 | JGI IMG/M metagenome (GOLD analysis project Ga0308170, IMG submission 202136) | Phyllosphere microbial communities from UC Gill Tract Community Farm, Albany, California, United States - DLSLSB.R2 | ecosystem: Host-associated > Plants > Phyllosphere > Unclassified | place...
AGAAATACTCTCTCTCTGCTTCTTTCAAAACTCTCAAAACTCATCTTTCCCTTTATTTGAAGCGGAGGAAGAGGTCGTAAGGTACTTAGTACAGTAGCAGTCAGTAGTAGTAGAAACACTTCACCCAACCCAACCTCTAAATCCAAAGGTGAGTTGTTCGAAATCTTTCTCCTCGATTTTCTTGTCCCTCGCATTCTCGCTTCTCAACAGTCGCTGACTGATCTCTTCCACTCTCTATATACTCTACTACGGTCTCGCTATGACCTCCGACTCGAATCACTCTTTCTCGTTCTTTCCTCGCTCTTCCCTCAATTCGCCTTGCCTCCTCGTCCACTTTCCTCCCGTAACCTCGCTTCCTACCCCACCGTTCCATTCCTCGACCTGCTCGACTACACTTCACACCCATATCTCTCCCACGAACGATATCTCGCGCTCCCAATCGACTTTCTCAATTCGCCGACTTTCCTTCAAACTTCCTTTCAACGATTTCCACTGTCACAGAAAATGGCGTTCCCTATGAGCCGTCGCGGATGCTTCGTCTGTGGTAAACCCGGACACATCGCTGCCGCGTGCACTTCGACCGAGCGATTGTGCTTCAACTGTGGTGTGAGTCGAGTTGCGGAAAGAGAATGAGTCGAGTGTGTGTTGCAGAGTAGAGCAGAAGAGGCTGATGTTCGTCGTTGGTGCTGGTATTGTTGAAATCGTTGTATAGGAGGCTGGTCACGAGTCGAACGCTTGGTACGTCGATATCATTCTGTTTCAGGTTTCTTGAGGAATGGAGAGAACTGATTGATTGATAATGTCGTAGCCCCAACCCCAAGGTCACCGACAACAAGCAGTGCTACTCTTGCGGTGGAATGGGTCATCTCGCTGTTGACTGCCCCTCCGTCCGAGTTGGGTGAGTTCACTCTCAGCTTCTGATTCTTCGCGTTACTCGAAACTTACCCAATGTCCTTCAACCAGTGCCTTCTCGACCAACGGACCCAAGTGCTACGGATGTCAACAATTCGGACACATCGCTCGTTCGTGCCCCAACGCCGCGGCTACCGATGCCGAAGGAGGAGAAGCCACGATCGTTCCCTCCTCGGTCAACGGTGGAGTTAGTCCCGCTGCTCCTCCCGTCGGTGCCGCCGCCCCTCGCGCTCCTTACCAAGGTCGTGGTGGATTCGGAGGTCGCGGTGGATTCCGAGGTGGATTCGCAGGTCCCGGAGGAAGAGGTGGATTCTTCGGAGGTGCTCGTCCTGCTGTGACTTGCTACGCTTGTGGTGGAGTTAACCACTTGGCGAGGAACTGCACTGCCGGTGGAGGAGTCGCTCCTGCCCCTCGTGGTCCCAAGACTTGCTACAAGGTGAGTCAAGGAGACTGAATTTTGATCAATGTTTTGCTCGTTCTGACTCTCCTCGTGTACTTCTCATCGTGTTCACAGTGCCAACAAGAGGGTCACGTGAGTCCTCCTCCTTCTATCGACTCATTCTGAGCTCTTACTGACTCGATTTGCTCGTTCGTAGATCGCTCGCGACTGCCCTCAAGCTGATGCTCCCGTTGAGGCCAGCGCTTAAGCATGAAGTTGTCGCTGCGAGGTGATAGGATAGGAGGGACTATGAGGAACTGGAGAGAGGGAAGGAAGGAAGAGGCAGAGGAGTTACATTCTACTTAACCGATATCTTTTTTTCCGTCTGTTTCCTTCCTTCCTCCTTCTGTATCCCAGTCTCTCTCTCTTCTTGTTCTTGTTCTGATCTCTACTTCTATCGTATTCTTCTTGTCATTCCATTCTTTTGCAAAACTCTTGCATCCCTATGATCTAAATTCAGCGAGAGTCAAATCAACCGACGGGTGAAAGAGCGGATGAAGCGGAACGAAGAACCTGTTTTCGCCTCTTCACTTTCTCGCTTCGGATTCGACCCTCACTCGATTGTACAAAATAGAACGGGAGGTATGACAGGACCGCCAGCTGTCACTCAAGGCTATCAAGGAGGAGCTCTAGCTAGAAAAATCACCTCGCATGATATCGCTCCTATTGAATCATTGGTCGCTCAACGAGGGAGGGATCAGCCATTACAGGAGGAAGATGAAGGACTGAGGCATCGGCGGATAGATACAGAGGAGGAAACCGCATTGGGAACACCTTCAAAAGTGGAGGCTTCAGATCCTGATCGACCGAAAGAAGAGTTTGTCTTCAACGAGGATGGAGGAGGTGCTGCACCGGAATGGACATTCCCTGATGGAGGCTGGAGAGCTTGGTCGGTCGTCTTGGTGAGCTCCCTTCGCTGAACTCGAGCGATTTTTAGACCGGAGATTGACTTTTTGACTCCCTTCGCTTTCGTTTAGGGCTGCTTCTTGCATTCATGTAACTGTCAAGGGTGAGCTCTACTTCCTTCTTGTGGAGAAGAGCGAAGATTGAAACGAATCTTGCTTCTTTTCGTCGTTTTTCGATTGAACCGCGGGACGTTACTGACTTCTTCTCCTACTCCTGCAGGTACGATACAGTCCAGAGGAGCTCCTCATCGTCGCAGTGTCTCAGAGCTGACTTGCTGAATCGTTTGGATAGATACGGAATGGTTTGGGGTGTTCTTCTTTCGTCGTTGCGAAGAGATCATTACCCCAACACCTCTCTCGCTACGTTAACCCTCATTGCAGGTCTCCAGAACTTATTTCAGAACCTTGCCCCCTTCATCAGCGGACGACTGGGCGAGAAGTTTGGCTTCAAGAGAATGATCGCAATCGGTTCCATCGCCTCCGTCTGTTTTCTCATTTTCAGCGGATTAGCGGTCGAATCGCTTCCAGCTTTATTCGTGGTGCAAGGTGCACTGCTGGGACTATGCCACGGTATCAGCTTACCACTCGTAGGTCGAAATGATCTCTGTCTTTCACGGAAAAAACGGAAACTGATTTCCGTTTCGTTCGATCAGTTCATGACCTTGCCAAGTCAGTGGTTCTCAAGGCGACGTGGATTGGCGACGGGTATCACGGTATCGGGAACTGGATTCGGAGGAGGAGTTTACTCGTTGATCATGCGAGCGATTCTGCCGAAACTAGGCTATCGGAATTCTCTCTTCGTGCGTTAAGTTTCGCTTAGTATCGCTCAAGACAATAGCCGATTCTTGGCTTCTTTCATGCACAGGTCTACGCTGGGATCAGTGCAGTAGTCTACTTCGGCGCTTGGTTTCTTCTGCAGACGCGAAGACCACCCGTTCGAAAGGTTCCTCAAAGTTTCGCTACGAAGACTGGTCTACCTCCCGGTATTTGGCACGATGGAGCGTTCTACTCTTTACTCGCTTGCGTATTCGTCGGAGTTTTTGGGTTTTTGACCCCTCCCTAGTTCGTTCTTCACTCTCCATTCTCACTCAGTCTCGAATTGATGGGCTAATCATTATTGGGAATTGTAGCTTCCTGACGGCGTATACGACTGTACAATGTCCCGAACTCGACCCTGATTCACTTGCTCCATCAATCCCTCTCATCGTCTCCAACTTTACCCTAGGAATCGGTCGAGTCTTCTCAGGTTTCCTGGCAGATGCGCTCGGTCCTGTGAACTGCCTCTTCTTCTCGTTCTTCGCAGGAGTAAGTACACTTCATTCTGATTCGCTTGAACGGAAACTGATCCGTCAAAATTTGTACAGGGAATTCTACAACTCGCTTTCTGGTCGAATGCGACAACTTATGGACCTATCATCGCTTTCGGAGCACTGTATCAGCTTCTCGGCGGATGGTTCTTTGCCCTTCTACCCTACGCTGCAGCTCAAGTACGTCTCCCCTTCCTTCGCTTCTTCCCCTTCGCGAGCTTACAATCTTCTCCCTCTACTAGCTCTTCGGTACCCGAGGACTAGCGACCATCACAGGTTACATCATAGCTGGTCAATCGCCCGGACAGTTTGCTGGCGCGAGTCTCTCTGGAGTAGTTTTAGACGGAACAGGATCTTATCAAAAAGTAGCTTATTACTCGGGAGCACTCATGCTCGCTGGTTCGTTATGTATCTTACCAGCGAGGTTCCTGAGGGAGAAACGGATATTGGCGAGATTGTAGACTATCTTTATGTTTCGAATAGAGGTTGTATAGACTTGCATTATTATCATATCGGATTCTTCTCTCTCGCTTCTCTCCTTCTTGCGTGAGTGACCGTGCGAGAAGATAAGGAATGATGTTCATATTTGCTTGTGCTTCGACAACATTGGAAAAGATAAGATGTTAAATACAACAAGTTCACTTCGTTTTCGCCTTCTACTCCCTCCACTTCGATTCAGATCGGTGCTAGTCCTAGATTCCTCCTCAGTTGCTCGAAGACCAGTAAACTGACTATACTGTGTGGCCATAGTCGGAGGAAACACATTGTGAAACCTTTGTAGAATGCTCGAGGACCTAGAAACGAGAGAAAGAGCGCTCGGATCAGTTCGGAAGGACAGCGGGAGGAGCGACTGGGAGAGAGAGAGACGGTATTGCGTACCTTCGTCTTTCAGGATGAGAGCGGCACATTGGAACGCATTCGAGTATTTCCCAATCTTGTCCGACATGATTCGAACCTGCGATCCCAAGTTTCTGCTATCAGACCTGTGAGCGGACTGATAGAGAGGCGCTCGAGCTCACCTTTATCACGTCTACCGGATTTGAAGCAGCAGAACAACAGAATCCAGCAATAGCGGAAGCAACTAAATGAGTTTGCATTCCCTCCTTGAAAGTATGCGAAAAGTCCCTCTTCAGTCTGTATCCCATCCCGTTACACTTCATCAGCACGACGTTGTGATGAGTCGAAGAAAAGGGAGGGCTTACATATATTTCGATTGATCATAACAACCCAATTGCGAAGCGGTCAAAATTCCCGCTCTCACCGTTGTCGGAAAGATCGCTCGATAAAACCCTTTGATTCCTTCTCCCGCATAAACTTGTGAGATATGTTGCCGCAGAGTTCCCGTCGCATTCAAAGATTGTAATCGAACTTTAAGCTACTCTCAAAATTCAAGTTAAGTCGGTGCGAAAGAAGAAGAAAAGGGAGAGGGGGGAACGTACGAGATCTGCCGGGTTCGCAATAGCAGCACCAATCATTCCCGAAGTCATCCCTGCTCCCAATTTCGCTCCGAATCCGTCCGGATTAACGAAGGGGAAGATTTTACACCAAGTCTTCTTCGCTAAATCGTATCCACCCATTCGAATTGCGCTATAACTCCCTTCCCTCAACATACTGGCACTCAAACCTTTATAGATACTCCCAATTCCTTCAGTTTTAACCATATTTGTCAAAGTTCTGAACCAAAAAGTTGATTTCGTCGAAGTTTGGCCGGATTTTGAAACCGAGGTGGATTGTAATTGTTGTCGAACTTTGATTCTATATACGTTTCAGGAAACTCCGAGAGTCAGTAAGCGTAGAAAGAAAGGGAAGTGCGAGGATGGGAATGAAAAAGGAGAATGAACGAACAAATCGAAAGGGTTTGTAACGAGCGAAGCAGTCTATTCGGAACCGGATCAAGCGTCAGTACATTCTTTGAGCTCGACAGAAGCTCCCTGCTAGTTTGCACTGCATTCCAAGCTATCCTTCTCTCCCTCCCACACGAGTTTCCCATCCCTCAACTTTTTTCGACCCTTCCCTCGCTCATGACTCAAGCCGGATGATTGCACTCACCATATTACTCATCCCTGCCAACGCGATCTTCTGACCCAACAATCCCAAATCCAAATCCGCTCCTTCCCTCCTCAATTCAATAACCGGTTCCTTCCCCTTCCCCTTCGAGCGTGAGAGGTGAGCTTCGTGTCCTGCTGGATCTATCGGTGCGGGAGCTAGAGCGTCTGGATGAGGTCCCATCTTCTAGCTTTGGGTGAGAGAGGGGAGAGGGAGTGAAAGGAGGAAGTGGGGAGATTGAAAAGGAAGGAAAGGGAAAGTGAGCCGGAGTTTAGGCAGGAATTCGGCTACCAGGTGGGGCGGTACACCTTGAGGAGAAGCGGTTGAGCAGAGCGGTTGCTTGATCGGTAGAGAGTAGTAGAGAGGAGAGCAACTCTTTCAAAAAGTGAGAGCGATTCTCGAACTCTGACTCTCATCTCACACGACTCGATACACGCGAGGCGATATCTCGTGGACCACCAGAAGCTTGTACGACACCTCGACAAGCGACCACTAAGCTGCCGAGCTTCTCGTCAACTTTGAACTTGCTTCAACACGTTTTCATCTTGAATCGATCTTAACTCCACCTCAGTCAGTCCAGCGTCTCCTAAGGAGCTACACAAGCGTCTAGAGAACTCTTGTTCATCTATTGTGAGTTTCTCGGTTGATTCATCTGTCTCGATTGACCTCATTCGAGTTGAAACAGCTCCTTCGACAGAATGATCCCCTTCCTTCCTCCCGAGATTATCTAAGCCATTATCGCGCAGCTCAAAAGACGCCGTCCGTGGATCTTCCACTCATACGAAGAGCTCTTCACCAAGGAACTCGCAAGATGCTGCTTAACCTCTAAACTCTTCCTCTCAGCAGCACAGCCTCTACTCTACAAGATCATCGAGGTCAAGCTAGTTATTGCGACGCAATGTGACTATTCGGAACCGCAGTATGAGATCCAGCACAAAGAACGCCTCCTCCTTCGCACGCTCAGAAACAATCAGCATCTGCAAAACCGGATCGAACAGCTTCATATTGAAGGCGTTGAGGGTGGAGATTGGTCGGAAACCGATGATGGAGACGATCCTTCTGAACTCATCCGCCCTCTCGTACTTAATTCGCCAAAATTGGAGATCGTCAAAATCAGAAAACTCAGAGGTCGACGACGCCCTATCTTTGGCTCAAACACATCGACAAAGCATCAGCTCACTCACCGGTGGAGCTCCCCTGTTCCGTCTGGTGGCAACTGAGCGAGAATGGGAGTGTAGCGGGCACGATTTCTCGACGGTTTACGAGGGCTACAAATACGCATTGTGGTGGCCGTATAGGGATTCAGCGTGGGACGAAATGCTCGTGAAATCTCACGACACTATTCGTCACTTGGCCATCACGCTCGATCACGCCACCGTTCTCTCCAACTTTCACCATCTCGAACGCCTTTCCCTTCGACTCTCACAACGTCATCCCGGATCCCCGATGCCCACGGATGTCGATCAAAACCTACTTCGTTTACTTCCTACTCTACCGAGTGTTCGCTTCCTCAATCCTCTCCCAAATCATTTCCGACACCGAACTTTCCACTCTCCTACGAAACGACGACTTTGCTCACTCCCTCCCTCCAACGCTTACTCATCTCTCCCTCAAACTTCGTCCAGACAGCTCCGACGTCGTCACTTTCATCAAGGCTCTACCTCCGACGAGTGAGTTGAAAAGGTTGAACTATTTGGGAGAAACGGGAGAGAAATTGCCGAGGCTTGCAAGGAGAAGGGAATCAAACTGAGCTTGAATGAAGAATGGGAGATCTGGTGGTGAGTACAACTTCCGTGACTAGTATCTCTTGAATCCGTGACTGACCAAATCTCGTGTTTCACGCAGAAAACGGAGGAAATACTTTGAGCAACAATCGAACCAAAGTGCAATGGCTTGAACCAATTATCGCGTTGCTGCAGGGAACGTCAAGAACGCAGAAGTAGAGACGACCTTGACGCTGTGCTGAGGGGATGGATTTTGTGCGAAGTTCTCTCAACCTGCTTTTGTCAACCGTCTCTTTCGCGAGCAAGACGCTCCGTTCGCTTCACACACTCAATGCTACATACTCTAGGATCCACAAAGCTGTCAAAGCTGCCTTCGTCGTCGTTGTCGCTTCGGAGTTTCCGCGGCCTCCCTCTCGAAAGGGAGTGTTCTCTTTCTCTCTTTCTTCTTCCTCCCTCTCCCTTCTCTTCAACTTTTAGAAACTCCTCAAGCGACCGACCTCGCTAATCACCACCTTCGTGAGTACCCTTAGCAGCTTCACGCTTTCCAGACAGCTAACTCTCGCTTGTCTCCTCAGATCTGTCTCCACTCTCTCCCCCTCTCGACTTTTCACTTCCTCCGATGACTCCTTTACTCCCTCCCGAACTCCTTCGAATCATCCTCACCAATCTCTCCCCTCCCAGCGATCTCGCTAGATCCTGTTCGACTTCGAAGACGTTCCTCTCCATCGCTCAAACTCTTCTCTACAAGGACATCGAGCTCAGAATATTCTACAACGACCATGGTCCCCCGGAACACCTTCGAACCTACATTGAGGCACGGTCGCAAGCGCTCCTCGACTTATTGAAGCGCCACGCACACCTGCGAAACTTCGTCCAGACGGTCACAATCCGTGAAACGCTCGGAGGAGGATGGGCGGGCTACGACTGCCGGATGTCCGGTAAAATTCAACTTCGGGCGCTCGTTGAGGACGTCATTCAAATATCCCCTCGAGCTAAGCTCATTGCTTTTGACCCCTTCCCCTTCCTCACCGCGACCAGGTGGATACAGTCGTCGCCTCAAGGCAGGACCAAGAGCAACTCAGCAAGAATGAAGACCCAGTAGCATTCTTGCCGGCGTTCTCAATGGAAGTGGAAGGTTCGCTGGAACCGACTGAAAGCTTCCGAGGAGCTTATGAACGATTCCGATGGGACCCACTCTCCGCGTATGATGAGACACTGGTGGTAGACGAGTTACTGAATCGATCGAAACGTACGCTCAAAGTCTCGACATTCCGCTTCAAGAAACCACTTCCCTCGCCCTCTTCCAGAATCTCGAACGACTCTCCCTTCGACTCGTCTTCCACGTTCCCCAAGACGCAATCCGTAACCTTCCTTACTTGCGCTATCGCCAGCTCGTCCTCTCTCCAAAGGTTACAATTGTACGGCTCAGTACGACAGACCGACCTCAAACTCCTCCTTCATTCCAGAGTTCTCGCCGATTCGCTCCCTCCATCCCTCGCTCGTCTTTTCCTCGCTCTTGATCTTACCTCACACGACGTCCTCGCTTTCCTCCGAGATCTCCCGGCGACAAGCGATCTCAAGAGGCTCAATTGCCCGTCGCTGACTTTGGGCGAAACGGAGGAAATGGAGGAAGTCCTCGAGAAATTCAGCAAGCGAGGAATCAGGTTGAGCTTCAATGAGAAGTGGGAGATCTAGTGGTGAGTCTCGCACTAGATCTACCCGCAAGGCGACGAGATCACACTCGACTTGCGTTCTGCAGTATTCTGAGGAAACGTCGTTTGGAGAATCGGGAGTTCGGAGTGAAGGAATTGGCTAAGCTAGAGGGGAGCGCAAGGAAAGAAGGGTGGAATTTTGGAGACGTTGAACCCGAGCGGTGGCAATGTTTTGAAGAGGGGAGTCTTGGGAGGTTGCGAAATGTTTTGGCTGGATTCGACTTGTACTCTTTCGCTGAAAGCCTTCTATTCTGGATCGTCTTACTGGTCATATTTGAGGGACATGCTAGTCCTCCTATCTACTCGCCTGCCTGCTGGTGACTCGCTGGAGAGCAGATTCAAGCTTGCGAAACTCGGAGTTGAAACTTGAGAATCGATTCTTGCGAGAGTGAGCGTTATGATAAACTCGCAGCTGGGCGCAAGGACAGCAATCGACAGCTCAGCCATCTTCAGCTACCTCAACAGATTGCTCGAGAGGAGAGAGGTGAACGCTTGCTCCCAATTTCTCTCTTGTCCTCCTTCCTTTCACTCTCATTCTCTCATATCACTCGAATTTACCTGTAAGTGGCTCCAGATCAATCGAATACAGGACCTCAAGTACGCTAGATCGTTGGCCTATCCTCCCTCGCTCTTCTTTTCCACCTCGAAATCTTCATCTTTCAGCGTCTCCTCCAATCCTCTCGAACCCCTTCCAGTACCACAGAGGCAGCTTCACAAGTCGCAGTGCTCCCTAGAATCATCTACAGCAAGTCTCATCTTACTAGCGCTGACTGGAGACGAAACTCTGACATCAAACGAACAAGAAGAGAGAGTTGAAAGTCCGAAAAATCCGCGGCTTCGGATGTGACTCGCTCGGAAGCGCACGGCGGAGCAAGCCGCTGATGAGAGCACGACATTTCAGTCCCAAAGCTCAGAAAGGGAGAGGGCAAGAAGAATCGAAATTTTCACCTCTTGCTCTCCTTCTTCTCTCTTTTTCTTCGTACATAGTTCTCCCTTCCTCCCAATCCTCAATCCGAGTCTGGTACTCGACTACAGGAGCTGGAGTATCTACTGGTAGATGTGAGTCTTCCTTGCATTCGCTTCTGTCGTCGTCGTCGCTGATGATGATTTGCTTCTCTCGTTCGCAGACTTCAATCCTTTCTTCCTACTTTCTTGTACACAGCTTACGACCGCAGATCAAACAATTTGGGTGAGTGCTGCACTGGATTGCGTGATACCGACGACGAAACCAAGCTGACCTCGTAGGCGTTTGAGCAGACTATGATCGAGTCTACAGAGGTGTTGAACTTCGGTTGCATCGACTGCTAAGACTTGTGCCTTGTCATTTCTGGTGAGTCACTCGCCATCGTCGTCGTCCTTCAGGTTGGAGTGCGGATACTGACGGTAGCTCGCGATTTGCTGCACAGTTTGCTGGCCGACTCGAGTGTGCCGGAGGGGAGCACGACAGAAGGAGTTTGCGTAATGGTCGCTGGATAGCTTTCTCTTATTCCATTTCTCTTTGGCTTCGAACTTGATACCCCCCCTCAAACCCACTTTTTTTTTCGAGTTTTTTTCCTAAAAAACAAATGCGCAAAGCTCTGTGTAATCAGACACGAACTTCTCCCGTTCACTAGATGTCTACCCGTCACTTCGACTCTCTCCCTACCGAACTCGTTCGCGACATCCTCCAAGATGTCGACTGTTTCCCTCGCCAGGAGCGACAAGATACCCTTCACTCCCTCTGCCTCACTTCGAAACTCCTTCGCTCTCACGCTCAACCTCTCCTCCTCAAACGCATTTACACTTCTGTCGGAGCTGGACAAGATCTCTTGAAGCTACTCGTCGAAAACAACTCAAGCGCATCACTCGCAACCGTTCAAGCATTAATTTTCGATATTCCTGACTTGAAGAAAGTCTCGCAATGGCTCAAGAAGTTTGTCAAGAACGCTACGAATCTACGAGAGGTCTATGTCAACAAACAAGCTGTACCGTTGAAAGCTTTCTTCGGATCAAGTGAGTTCGATTCAGGCTTCGAAAATGCAATGCTGATGTCTCTTCCCCTTTGATCGACAGACATTACGACGCTCTCCCTTCGTCACATCACCATGAAGTTAGATGGAGCCGTATTCGCTCTCCCCGAGCTCGTCCGTCTCAGCATGATCACTTGTCCGATTCACAACGAGGGAGGAATCCGCATCTCACTTCCCAAGTTGAAACATCTCGCCTTTATGAGTCCAAGTTTTCACATCTATCCTCAAGAGACCGCCTTTCTCAACCGCCTCGCTTCCAACCTCGTTTCCTTCACCGTCAGCATCGAGATGATCACTGTTCTCCCGCCTTCGATCCTCAATCACCCTACGCTTCCCATTCTCTACCACACGTGGTCAAACACACCTTTGTCAACAAGCTTTCAGGGAGTCCGACACTTATTGATTCAGGCACGCGGTCAATTTATACAGAATTGGGCTGACAAGATCAATACCGAGGAGCATCAACTCGAAACTCTCACCTTCGCCTGGTACGGAGGAGGAAAACGTCCCGACGCTTCAGTCACCTCTCTTCTCACCGCTTGTACAGCTCAAACCGTCGAGGTTCTCTGGGAGTATCGACCAGATCAAACGACTGCCGTAGAAACGATCGAGACTTTCTTTGATCTCGTTCCTTCAAGCTTCATTCAAAGGTCGGAGGCTCGTCAGGCGAGGACGTGATGTCGAGGATCTGGACGGAGGATCACGAAAAGAGGAGTAGCAGGAGCGGAACATGAAGAATCGCATCAGCTTGACGAAATGGTTTTGCTTGAGTTGCGATTCAAGTTGAAAATGAAATGGCTCGCTTTTCTGACTCCGCTGTCTGTCTATCAACTTTGAGTATCGGCTCTCATGTCGTGGCTGTCCCGAGTCTCGAATCTCGGGGGAGCAAATGCGAGTCTTTCTCAATTGCGAACAGGATTCGAAATTTCGAAGCGCAAAGTTCTGCTACTCTCGCGAGTAACGAATCGACTATATCAAGTAGAACGGGTACGGTCTCTCCCGTTAGCAAATGGTTCGAAGAGAACAAGGATGCTGCTTCTTGTTTTCCCTTGACTTCCTTCTCTTCACTCTCTTCCCCTCGAATCGCTTGAGTGGACCAGCATTAGCTCCGAATCAATCAAACACAGCACCTCCACTAGCTCACACTACCTCCCTGCTCTCCCTCGCGCTTCCTTTCTACCTTGAAGGCTTCATCTCTCCAGCCTTCCCTCTCGATTCCTCGACTGTCCAAAACCAGCAAGACGAGCTCGAGTAGTACATTGCTCTCTGTAGCTATCGCACGTGCGTCTAGCACTCTGATTGCTTGAGAATGAAAGTGATTTCGAACTGATTCTTCTCCCTCGCTTGATCAGATCTTCCTACGACCGCCAATCTCGATCTCTTGCGCCAACCCAGACCGTCAACATGATCTCAATGCTCCCCTTCGACCTACTTCAAGTCGTACTCGAAGCAGTCGACGACAAAAAATCTCTGGCTCATTGTTGCCAAACTTCGAAAGTCATGCTCGAAATCGCTCGACCTCTTCTTTATCGAAACATCGAGATTCTGATCAATGAGACAGAAGCAGAGACTCCCGCAGATACCGTCGTCACTTTTCACGCCATCACTCGACAGTCTTGCTTCCTTCTTCGATCTCTCGAACTCTTCCCACGCCTGCGACGTTGCGCACAGGACCTCACATTCTGCGTCTCCTCGCAGATAACAGACCCACAAGCGATCGCAATCACGGATCCACTCCAGCCACCCAGTCTCGCCATTTCGATGATCCCGAAACCGCGCCAAATCTTCTTGGACGTACACCCTACGATAATAATCTGTCTCGATCCGGTTCTGAGTCGATTTCAGATGTCGAATCTATCCCCTCCTATCCTTCACCTTCGATGCCCGGAACACCTTTGGTTCTACCTCAGACAAGCCGAACTCAAGGCATCGTTTCAAAGTCTCGACGTCGAAGATGGCATCATCACCTACGCAGAGAATCTTTATCCCACCTTCCACGAAACTCAGTGTCTCACAGTTCAGTGCTCGGATGAATCCCAACTCTTCTCCCTCACCCAATTCACCAATCTCGAACGTCTCGTACTCCATTTACCGGCTCTCTTGAACATCATAAACGTTGAGGAGCCCTACAAGGATATCATGAAGACTCTCAGAAAGCTACAAAATCTCCACATCATCGTTATCTCCGGTTCACCTTCTCCGACTCTCGACAAACTCGTTTCTCCAGGCAATCTCCTCGACGCAATCCCTCCGTGTGTGGTCACATTTGTGCTTGAGATGACTGTCGGACTCGAGAAAGTGGTCGAAATTGTCAAGAACCTTCCGCCTTCAACTGGAATCAAGACTCTGGGAATTCGCTTCGATGGAGGAGACTTGACGGAACTCGTGGCAGAGTGTGACAAGAAGAAGATCAAGTTGGCGCTCGCTTGAGGTACGGAGCCATCGGTAAGGCCCTGATCTTCCTCGCTTTCGATAGAAACGATACTGACAATCAACTAACAGAACAAGTCTCTCGCATCTCGCAATAGAGTGTTCATAGCAAACAAAGATTGCAAGGAGCCTGCTGTACAGCTTCCTTGTCTCCTCTACTCTTCTTAACAAAGCTTCATGGGATACTACTTTTGGCTCGAATCGACTTTTCTTCCTTTTTTACCTCTGCGAACGTATCTGTCTATCTGTAAACTCTTGTTCCGTTCCGTCTGACGCCGATATTATTGTCCTTGCGAGATTGCGAGTCTGTCTTGCTCCTAGGTTCAGCTCGAGAGTCGAAGTCATTGCGAGAGTATCGCTCGACTCGAATTTTGCGATTCTTTGGCTCCCGTGTCCCAGCCGCGACTCCTCTTGCAGTTGAAGTACCGGATCGCTAGCAAAAAAGCTAGAACTACGAGTGCAGATTCAGTCGAAGTCTCACTTCTTGCTCACTCCGATTCTTCCCTTCTTTCACTTCACTCGACTTCAGTACAATTCCATCAAGAGCTCGAATATATCGAGTGAATCTCAATTCACGCTTCAAGATCCACTGTAAGCTCTCTGCACCTCTGTAAGCCTCTCTAGTCGAGTTATTCTCCTTGATCTGTAATCGCCTCCTGCTCAATGGCACCAACTTTAGAAGCCATAAAACCACCTCAGGAAGGATCAGTGCTGTTGATCCTTTGTACTACAGGCCCGAGGCTGGTGGGAGAGAGGACTGCTGACTCTTCTCGCTCTTTTTCATCACAGACTGAGAGTCGGTCCGAATCTCTCGAACAATTTAACCTAGAATGGGAGCAGAGTCATCTTCTGACATCGCTTGTAAGACCTGTCCTCCTCTTGAAATACGGAGTTATCGAACTAACCCTCGATTTGAAACAGCTTTCGATATTTCTCAGCTTGCTCGACCGCCTCAGAACATGCGCTACCAATCCGCTTTCTATCGCCTACCTGTCGAAGTACTTCAATACATTCTCATGTCCTCGAACTTCACCTTTGCCGACTTGGCGAAGTTTGCTCGCATTCATCCTCGATTCCTCGAAATCGCTCGCGGTTACCTCTACCGAACGGTCCCCATCACGATCGACGAAGTGCGCGCAAACAACCCTGGATTGAATCTGTGCTTCTACCCTGAAGGTAGCGGCGAGGCTTCAAGATACAGCTACAGCATCAATCCCATTTCGATTCGACTTTTCGCTTCGCTCCAGTCTTTCCCTTACCTCGCCAAGTTCTGTCACACCCTCATCCTTCGCTGCACCTTCGACCAAAGACACAGGAGTCCCATCATCTCTCCGATCAGTCTCTTTCAACATTTGCTCAACACGATGCCCGATCTCAATTCGCTGAGATTCGAAGATTATCCTTGTTTCCACGATATAGCAGCTCGTTTGGACGCCTACCATCAAGCTCGCATCTCAGCAGTGATGGCTCTCGGTGCTCCTCCCGCCTTTCCAGCAGTCAGCATCGTATGTCATTCGTGGTCGATCCCGAAGCAGCAACCTTTCCCCTCTCAGTTCCGCATCTCCTCTCTCGCTCTCATCGCCGATCTCACTCTCGCTCCCAAACTCTTCCCTATCATCATGGCCACCTCGACACATTCACTTGCATTCCTCACATTCGATCTCGCCTCGCAACTCCCTCTTCAAGTCTTCCCCAACTTGAGGATGCTCAATATCCTCGCAGTCCATCAAGGTCTCGAACGATATCTGTTCAGCGTATTGCCAGGATTGGGATCCTTACACTACTTGACTTTGGTCGGAAGGGAAAGATCGGGAAAGGAATTCGAGTTGATTCTAGCAGGCAACTATCTTGTGAACTCTCTTCCTCCTCGACTAATCAGCCTATCCTTTCTCGACGATACTCCTACTCCGCTGTCACTCTACAATCTAGCCATCAGCTTGAAACCGATTCACTTCAGCTACGTCCACTGGCCGAATCACGATCAACCTAGTTTCTCGATCACCAAACAAGCTTTCCTTTCGATGGGAGTCCAAATCGTTCCTTTCGCCAAACTTCGCTGTGAGTTGGCCATGCTCGCTCTGGACATGTTTTCACTCACTGACCGTGTCGTTGACAGATTGAGTCTGCGAAGAAGGAAACCGCTTGCAATATCGAAACGAACGAACGAATCTGTACTGAACATTGCTTTACTATCGCGAAACGAAACAAAGAGAATAAGTACAACAACAGACTGCTGAACATTGAGAGAGGAAAGCGACAACAGAGAGATTATTCAGACTCGATCACCTCGACAACGAAAAACTAACTTCGTCTCCGACCCTCAATCTCGGCAAGCCCGCATCCTCTCCAGACGCTAGATCTTGTCTCCAGTACATGTGAGAGCCAAACTCGACGCGACCATTCGTCGTCGATTTGCGATGTTTCGATAGGGTCGAAAGCGGTTCCTTTGTCCTTTCACCAGTGACCTGCGAGACCAGCGATTCATCAGTACTCGGCGTCTCGAATGATATGGTGGAACAGTACTCACTTGATTGATACCGACCATCAAACACCTTCGACATCGACCGAGATTGGCAAACACTAGTTCACCAATCTTGACTAAATCCGCTTCATCTTCCCAGAAAGCATCGACTTGTCCCGCTATCGACAAGTCGAGGTCGTCGATGATCAGGTTTGGTCGGAATGCAGTGTGGTGGACTTGATCCGTCGAATCTGCCGAGATCCAATCATTGACTTGTCGAACGCTCGATTCGGTGACGAGGAGGAAAGGACTTTCGTTACTGAGGCGAAGAGGAAGAGGAGCAGTCGGCAGTGAAGAAGGTGAAGAGTTGAAGTGAGCGTGGCGAGAAGTCGAATCGAGAGGTAATCGACGAAGCTGAATATGAGGAAGATTGAGGAAAGTTGCGAACCATCGATCGGCGAGTGGAGAAACTCTCGATGAGGTGACGAGCTCTCCACAGAGCAACGTGGATTTCTGATCGATATCGATAGAGTCACCATCGGAGGAGGTCGAGCTGAGAGGCGGGGTACCCAATCCTGCGAGTTCGGGTAACGGTAGAACGAGATCCTCCATTCCTTTCGCTTTGACCGTAAGAACTCCTCGGTCGAGATCGATCGAAGGTTTGATCAAAGCCATGCGAGGGTATCGCTTTTGTGAAAGAGCTTTGCCAGATGAAGGATCGACGAGCATGAATTCTCGATCGTAGAGCAGACCGGTCGAGGTGATTGGCCAACCTTCAGGACAAGTCTCTGGGAGAATAGATTGAGAGGCGCAAGACTTGATCGGATCTATCGATGGAAAAACTGTGAGTTTGAGCAGAACTACGGGAGAAGAGGGTTTGCTTACAGAGAAGTAGACAGCCTAGTCTCGCTTTCCGTATTCCCTTACTGCCCTCGACTACATTCAGACCCTCTGATTTCTCCTTCACGTCGAGCTGCACTACCTCTTTCCCTCGCACGAAGAACTTCTTGAGGAATTCGACGAAAGCGAGAACATCGTCGACTGTTGAAGCTGCTCCAAACGAAATACGAGCGATTCCAAGAGGTCGATAAGGGTAGAAGGGCGAGTACTCCTCTGTGTTATACGTCGGAAGTACATCAGTACCTTACCTATTCGCGTCATCAGATGAATCGTCGAGCTCACGATCATCCCAACACGATCTCCCGGCTTTCTCCAATTCCTTCAGCTCTTCATCATCCACTCCAAACACCCTCGTCCATACTCCCGCGTTGCATAGTCCACCCGTTCGAAGAGAGATGCCGTTGACGATGGCTAGTCGAGAGAGATGAGCGTGTCCAACGTGAGTTTGACGGAAATCTTCTTCGTTCACGTCGGGACTCGGCGGGGAGAGCAGGGAGAAACCAATTGTCGGACCAGGAGATTCGAATGAGGGTCGAAGATGAGGAGGAGGCGAGTTTGAGTCGAAAGGTAGAGGTTGAAACGCTTGATGTTCGATGAAGACTGGTCCCTCGGTCCCTCCTTCACACGCTTCATGCCTCAGCTCTTCCAGCAACTCCCTCGTCAGGTTCCTCAATGCACTGACGTGCAGTTCGACTTCTTTCAATCCACCATAAGTTTCTTGAAACCAATCCATCGCTTCACTCAGTGCGACAATCTCGAGAAACGGTACTGTCCCTTGTTCGAGCCTCTGATGGATCGTTGGATTGATCTTGTTGAACGACGTGCGAGGAGTGACTGAGAATGGTGAAGAGAGCGATAGGGATGAGATTGAACCGCCGCCGAAATGAGGAGTCGAGAGAAAATGTTGTGAAAATGAACGACGGATGATGAAGAATCCGAGAGACGTCGGCCATCCCTGTGAGTTCGAAGATGAAGATGAGTAAACGAAGCTTGCGGGGGCTTTTGGACGTCTGAGCGGAATCCTGGAACTCACAAAGATCTTGTAGAATGATCCGACGACAGCATCGGGTGTGTCCTCTTCCTTACCATCAAGCATTTTCGTAGCGCAATAAGCCGCGGCGTCGATAAGCACGACCTCATTCGGATCCGCTCGTTTGATTTTCTTTGCGAAATCTAGCCCAAGTCGAACTCCTATGGCGTTGCATTGAGCTGGAAAGGTATAGAGAGTGGGCGTCGTTGAATAGGGATGCGGCGAAGGATGGTGGGAACGGGAGGGAGAAGATGCGAAGAGAAGGGAGAAGGTTCAGCTTTGATTCGCTTGAAAGTAGTCTAGATGGACTCACCTTTGAGTACGGGATAATATTCGGCTCTGTCCTGTTCGAATGTATCTCTATCCCCGTAGTAAACCCCCTTGATCTTGAACGTGTTGAATGAGCTGTTCCCGATCTCGTGTCATCTCTTGCGACTTTGTGTTGACCAGGTATGAGTTACGAAGAGGTCTGGCATAAGTCTCGAAGTGGTAGAACGTCGATTGAAAGCTGAAGTGATCGGTGGGAAGGAGAGAAGTTATTTCAAAGGTGAACTCGAATCTCTCTCTTCTCCCAATCACTTTGCTCTATTTCACTACATCAATAGTACTATCAGCTTGCTCACTACCGCCTACGCGAATCCGCCAACAACTAGCCAAGCCGGAACGAGAGGGAAGGAGTTCAAAGAATTTGAGCGGGGAAGAACGGCAACAACAGCTTTAGCAACCCTGAGATCAGCTAGGAGGGCTCGAAGGGCGTCAATTGATCACTAGCACAATTACCGAAGCAGCGACAAACGCTTTCGCTCGCTCACAATCTTTACATCACCTTCCTCGTTTCGAAAATCCGCTCTCCTCAACTCTCCAAAAGCCTATCGAAGCCGTGCCACAGCGTTCTGATCTCTCTCGGATACACTGTGAGCGAGCCCACTATCTCTGTTCATATTGTAACTTGCCTCATTTCCTCGCTTCACACAGCTCTCTCGAAGAATGATTGCCTTCCTTCCAATCGAAATCCTGCAGAGAATCTTCCAGTACGTCCGAGAGGAGCGGTTCTGGCACCCAGGAGATCTCGCGCGCTGCTGTCGATCTTCGAAGACGTTTCTCGCAGTCGCCCAACCTATACTGTTTCGCAACATCGAAATTCGGGTCGGAATAGCGGAAGATTACCACGATTACGGCGAGAAGCAATTCCACTTCAAATGGGAAGGACAACAGCTGGTACAGACCCTCCGCAGCCATCCCCATCTACGAGAAATGGTCAAACAGGTCTCGTTCGAGGGAATCGACTACGCAAGTTGGGACGACAACTACGACGAAGATCCTTCCGACATCTTCGATCCTCTCGTAGAGCTTCTAGATAACCGCACGGTCATTACACTCAGCAAACTTTCTCAATACTACGACATCGAT
>Ga0308170_10001821_pt1 | contig 19245 bp, 16 predicted proteins | sample PhyBR2_2_FD_202136 | JGI IMG/M metagenome (GOLD analysis project Ga0308170, IMG submission 202136) | Phyllosphere microbial communities from UC Gill Tract Community Farm, Albany, California, United States - DLSLSB.R2 | ecosystem: Host-associated > Plants > Phyllosphere > Unclassified | place...
AAAACGTGTACCGCGCCCAGGAAGTGCTGCTTGTAGTAATCCTGCAGGTTGGCGTAGTAGTACTGCAGCGTCAGGTCCTTGGTGACCTTCCAGTCAGCGCCCGCGTAACGGAACTGGTTGCTGTCCTGGGTACCGCCTGCCACTGCCAAGCCGGTGCTGTTGCTCGAAGCACGGCCTGTGGCGTGTTCCAACTGACCAGCGTTGAACGTGACGTTGTCGATTTCCTTGGAGGTGATGGTGCCACCTTCAAAGGTCTGCGGCAGCAGACGGCTATCGTTGGCAACCAGGATCGGCAGGCTAGGCGCCAGGGCACCACCGAGGTGAGCTTCGGTCTTGGAGAAGAGTGCCTTGACGTTACCGGACAAGCGGCTCCAGTCATGGACAGCCGAACCATCAGTATCGGCTGGCATATAGGAGCCGTTGTTACGGCCTCTTCCGCCATCAAGACGGATACCAACCAGTGCCTGGGCGTCGATACCGAAACCAACGACACCTTGCGTGAAGCCAGACTTGTAGTCGAACTTCAGGCCGGTGCCGGTTTCGCGCAGGTCTTCGCTGCCCGTTTCATGGTTGTCGTTGTTGAAATACAACGTACGGGAACTGACAGACGCCTTGCTGTCTTCGATAAAACCGGCGGCGCCTGCCTGCTGCGCCAATACCCCAACGGCCACTGCCAGGGCCAAGGTGGACTTCTTCATGCATCGCTCCTCTCGTTTTCTAATTCTTGTCTATCTTTGGCTCCGGATCGAACGCCCGAAATCCGCGGATGCGCGATTAGCGCCAGACCGTGACTGGCAAGTCAACCGTAACCCTTTCGGACTACGACCATGGTCTAACCCCGCGACACCGGCCCGAAGAATAAAGGATTCTTTATAAATCCAAAAAGAATTGTTTCAACAGTTTTCAGCGCGTTCTGACATATAGGTGCCATCACAACGTCATCAAGCCGTGAAAAGCCTTATCGGCGACGTAGGGGATAACTGAACGGTTATTCGTCGGGGTTTTACGCAACCCCGGCGAATTCCTGGCGACGAGATATTTTTTCGCGCCTCCTGCGCCTTCGATCCTGCTCATCAACTCGCGCATGCCGCGATCTTGACGGGTTCCAGACTAGCTGCTCATTGTCTGAAATCAAGAAGATTGCGGCGAAGAGAGATTTCCGACGAACGTTTACAAGGATTTTTCGAAGATCTTCGAGTTGCGCTGGTAGTTGTACAGCGAAGCCCGCGCCGCTGGCAGGCGTTCGACGCTGCTGGGTTCGAAGCCCCGTTCGCGGAACCAGTGGGCAGTCCGGGTCGTCAGTACGAACAGCGTCTTGAGCCCCTGGGCACGGGCCCGGGTTTCGATTCGCTCCAGCAGTTCATCACCGCGCCCGCCATGGCGGTACTCCGGATTGACCGCCAGGCAGGCCAGCTCACCCGCGTCCGAATCGGCGATCTGATACAGCGCCGCACAGGCGATGATCATGCCTTCGCGCTCGACCACGCTGAACTGTTCGATCTCACGCTCCAGCACTTCACGGGAGCGACGCACCAATATCCCCTGCTCCTCCAAGGGACTGATGAGGTCCAGCAAGCCGCCAACGTCCTCGATGGCCGCTTCGCGTACCACCTCGAATTGTTCCTGGGCCACCAGCGTGCCGCTGCCATCGCGGGTGAACAACTCGGCCAGCAGCGCACCGTTCTCGGCATAGCTGACGATATGGCTGCGCGCGACGCCGCCACGGCAAGCCTGGGCCGCGGCATCCAGCAGTTCGGCTTGGTAGTCACTGCCCAGTCGCTGCATGTGAGCCGGAACCTGTTGCGGACGCAACTCGCGAACCAGGCGCCCATGCTCATCGATCAGCCCTTGTTCGGCGCCGAACAGCAGCAATTTATCGGCCGCCAGGTCGATGGCCGCCCGGGTGGCGACATCCTCGCAGGCCAGGTTGAAGATTTCTCCGGTAGGCGAATAGCCCAACGGCGACAGCAGCACGATGGAGCGCTCGTCCAACAGGCGATTGATGCCCTTGCGATCGACCCGGCGCACTTCGCCGGTGTGGTGATAGTCCACGCCCTCAAGGACGCCGATCGGCCGTGCGGTGACCAGGTTGCCGCTGGCGACCCGCAGCCGCGAGCCCTGCATGGGCGAAGACGCCATGTCCATGGACAGACGCGCCTCGATGGCGATGCGCAGTTGGCCGACCGCGTCGATCACGCACTCCAGGGTCGCGGCATCGGTGATGCGCATACCGTGGTGGTAATGGGGCGTCAGGCCACGTGCCGCGAGGCGAGTCTCGATCTGCGGGCGCGAACCATGGACCAGCACCAGGCGCACGCCGAGGCTGTGCAGCAACACCAGGTCATGAACGATGTTGCCGAAGTTGGGGTGTTCAACCCCATCTCCGGGCAGCATGACGACGAAGGTGCAATCACGGTGGGCATTGATATAGGGCGAAGCGTGGCGAAGCCAATTGACGTATTCGGGCATGAACCTGACCTGTAATAAAAACAGCCGAAAAAAGACGAAACAGAACGCACAGCGGGCTGGTGGTTATCGTCGGAACAGGCTTGGCGACACGCGTGCTCTCCTCATTGATGAATACGGGCCCGCAATTGGGCAATTTAACCGGCCGTGGCCGGCGTCAGGCAGTAATGCCCAATCAACTGACGGAGCAATTGCACGGTAGGCTGCAAACGTGACATTTCAAGGTATTCGCCCGGCTGGTGGGCGCAAGCGATATCACCAGGACCCAGCACCAGGGTTTCGCAGCCAAGGCGCTGAAGATAAGGTGCTTCGGTGCCGAACGCCACTGCTTCGGCGCGATACCCGGTCAGTCGCTCGGCCACGCGGACCAGTTCGGCGTCTTCGGCCTGCTCGAACGGCGGTACCTCAGGGAACAGCGGTGCATAGTCGATCTTGACCTTGTGGCGTTCAGCAATGGGATCGAGCTTCTGCTGGATCGCCGCTCGCAGCACTTGCGGGTCCATGCCGGGCAAGGGCCGCAAGTCGAATTCCATGGAGCACTGGCCGCAGATCCGGTTGGGATTGTCGCCACCGTGGATGCAGCCGAAATTCAGCGTCGGTTGTGGCACGCTGAACTGAGGGTTGCGGAATTCACGCTGCCATTGCAGGCGCAGGCCGCGCAGCTCGCCCATGGCGTCATGCATGGCTTCGAGGGCGCTGTGGCCCAGGCTCGGATCGGAAGAATGGCCACTGCGCCCGAGGATGTCGATGCGCTCCATCATCACGCCTTTATGCAGGCGGATCGGCCGTAAGCCAGTGGGCTCGCCAATCACCGCGGCACGCCCCAACGGCCGTCCGGCGTCGGCCAGGGCACGGGCGCCAGACATGGAGCTTTCTTCATCGCAGGTGGCGAGGATCAACAGCGGCTGCTTGAAGGGTTGGTCCAGCAGCGGCTTGACTGCTTCGATGGCCAGGGCGAAAAAACCCTTCATGTCACAACTGCCCAGGCCCACCCAACGACCGTCGACTTCGGTGAGCTTCAGCGGATCGGTCTGCCATAACGCGCCATCGAACGGCACCGTATCGCTGTGACCGGCCAGCACCAGCCCGCCGGGGCCTGTGCCAAAACTGGCGAGCAAATTGAATTTGCCCGGGCTCACCTGCTGGATGTCACAGGAGAACCCAAGCTCAGTAAGCCAGCCCGCCAGCAACTCGATCACCGCACCGTTGGATTGGTCCAGCTTAGGCTGGGTACAACTGACCGAAGGCGCGGCGATCAGCGCAGCGAACTGATCTTTCATGGACGGCAAAGGCATCGCTGGCTCCGGGCTTACAGATTGGCGTTCATCATAGAACCATCTGGCCCCAGGAATAAACCTAGGGCGAGTCAGTCCTGTACACTGCACGGCCTTGGCAGCCACACCTCCCCCCGGCTGCGCACCCGATCCCTGGATTTTCCGGCCATGCAGAACGCAACAAGAGTGGCTGGGAACGCCACGAACTGATGAACCAGTACTTCGACACGCCAGAGCGTGACCTGGCCCGGGCCAAGGTTGCCCTGCGCCTGCGCCGCGACGGTGAAGAAGTGATCCAGACCCTCAAGACCCGTGGCCAGAGCGTCGCCGGCCTGTCCGAGCGCAACGAGTATGACTGGCACCTGCCCAAGGCCAAGCTGGACCTGAAGAAACTCGAGGGCGAATGCTGGCCCGAGTCGCTGGCCGAACTGGACAAGAAAACCCTCAAGGCGATCTTCACCACCGACTTCGTTCGCGAACGCGCTGAAATCGCCTGGGGCCGTGGCAAAAGCAAAGTGGTCATCGAGGCCGCGCTGGACCTGGGCCACGTCGTGGTGGGCAAGCAGAAGGAAGAAATCTGCGAGCTGGAACTGGAGCTGCGCGAAGGCGAACCCGCCGCGCTGTTGGAACTGGCCGCCGAGCTGGCCGCAACCCTGCCCTTGATGCCCTGCGACATCAGCAAGGCCGAACGGGGCTATCGCCTGCATGACGCGGGTAGCTATGCCCTGAGCCTGCCGGCCCCGCAACTGACCGTCGAAACACCGCTGGACGATGCCTTCGCCGCCTTGAGCTGGCATTTGCTGGGCAGCAGCCAGCGCCTGGCCGAACAATACCGTTTCAATGGCCATTGGCGCCTGCTGCAAGACTGGGTGGAAAACCTCGCCGAACTGCGTGCGCTGCTTAGCAGCCTCGGCCAGGCCGCGCCGCGTCAATCGACTCATGATCTGCGCGTTGCCCTGGACGCACTGCTGGAAGACTGGCGCCCATTGGTCCAGGCCGGCATCGAAGACGAAGACGTGCGCAAGGCAGCCCCGGAGCAATTCCTCGAAGAGCTGCAGGACCCGCGCTGGGGCCTGTTCTCCCTCCAAGCCTCACGCTGGCTGCTGGCCCGTAGCTGGGCGGCAGACCGCAACACCCGTGGCGACCGCCAGGGCGCGGCGCAACTGGGCAGTTGGTTGCCGCGCCTGTTGAGCGAAGAAGCTTCGTCGCTGCAATTGCAACGCTATCAGCAACAGCCGGAAGACCTGGCTGAACAACTGCCGCGCATCGAACGGATCCAGGCTTGGCTGCACCACGCCCGCCACGTGCTGGACATTCCGGAAATGGACCGCCTCTACGGTGAATTGAACAAGCTGGCGCAACTGGCCAACGAGCCGATCACCGACGAGCTTCTGGATGCGCGCAAGCAGCAGGCGATCGCGGTGTATCAGAATCGGGCCTGGAAGACTTTGTTGCGCCTGTAAGATCGCCATCGCGAGCAGGCTCGCTCCCACTTCGGATCTCGACATGGATTCAGTGTGGGAGCGAGCCTGCTCGCGAAAGGGCCGGCTCATCCAGCTCAAATCCAACTAGCGCATCACCGGCAAGCTCGTCGTCGACTTGATCTCCGACAGCGCCACGATCGAGTTCACTTCTTGGATCCCCGGCACCATCGACAGCTTCTCGAAGAAGAACCGCTCATAGGCCTCGATGTCTGCCGTGACGATACGCAGCAGAAAGTCCACCGACCCCATCAACACGTAACATTCCAGCACTTCGGGAAAACCGCGGATCGCCTCGGTGAATTCGGTGAAGTTCGAACGGCCGTGGGCGTTGAGTTTCACTTCGGCGAATATCTGCGTGTTCAGGCCGATTTTCTTGCGATCCAGCAGCGTCACCTGCCCACGAATGATGCCCTCCTCCTTCATCCGCTGGATCCGCCGCCAGCATGGCGACTGGGACAAACCCACCTGCTCGGCAATCTGTGCGCTGGACAGCGAAGCGTCCTCTTGCAGCAGTGCCAGTATCCTGCGGTCATAGCCGTCCAGCTCGCTGTGCATTAATAAACCTCAAACAAGCCTGATGTCGATTGGTGTAATTCGCAAGACCAGCATAAAGGCATATCTTAGATAAGAAATACCTCAGGACGCATGTAAATATTTCTCCGCATATCCAGGAGATGTTCCATGCCCTCATTCGAATCCACCGCCACGCCCCCGCTGCGCGCCGACGTCTGGCACACCGCTAATCCCCATCGTCGCGTCGAATATCTATTGTTGGGCGAGGCCGAACCGGACCTGCCGTGCCGGGTGCTCAACCTGTTTGCATTGCAGGGCCTGATACCCGAGAAAATCCATATGGAGCGCCACCATGATCAGCTGTCCATGGAGATCGTCATGGACGGGTTGAGCTGGCACCGTGCCCAGGTGATCGCGGAAAAATTGCGTAACTTGATCAGCCTGAGTTCGGTGGACGTGCAAGACGTTGAAATTGCTCGGGCTGGATCGGTCCAGGCCGCGAGTTGAGACCACCACGGCAAGAATTCGAAACTCATTGGTCGGGTAGTGGCCCAACGGTACATAACGTCGCGACTATTCTTTTGCAGACCAGGCCAAGACATCGAGGTGTCTGTATCGCGGCTTTGCTGCAATTGTCCAATAGGAACTCGAACGCTCATGTCCACCAAACACGCCACTCAGGACCGCTGGCTGGACCTTAACGATCTGCTGCGCCAACTGGTCGCCCAAGGCATCATCAGCCAGGATTCAGCGGAAACCGCACTCAATGCGCGTCGGCGTCACACTGCCAACAGCCAGTTGCATCCGCTTGAGTTCATTGCCAACCAGCACCTGGACGACCTGAGCCGTCCCGGCAAGCGCCTGGACCTGGAGAACCTGACGCTGTGGCTGGCCGAGCAAGCCGACCAGCCCTACATGCGCATCGACCCGTTGAAGATCAACGTGGCAGCCGTTACGCCCCTGATGTCCTACGCCTTTGCGCAACGCCACAAGATTCTCGCCGTGGCGGTCGATCGCGACGCGGTCACCGTTGCCAGCGCGCAGCCCTATGTCAGCAGTTGGGAAGCGGACCTCACCCACGTGCTCAAGTTGCCGGTCAAGCGGGTGGTCGCCAACCCTGTGGATATCCAGCGCCTCAGCGTGGAATTCTACCGCCTGGCCAAGTCGGTCAGCGGTGCCACCACGGTCGAGCAGCAACCGAGCAACCTGAGCAACTTCGAACAACTGCTCAATCTAGGCGCCAGCGACCAGGAGCCGGACGCCAACGACGCCCATATCGTCAATATCGTCGACTGGCTGTTCCAGTACGCCTTCCAACAGCGCGCCAGTGATATCCACATCGAACCGCGCCGCGAGCAGGGCACCGTGCGCTTTCGCATCGACGGGGTGCTGCACACCGTCTACCAGTTCCCGCCCCAGGTGACGATGGCGATCATCAGTCGCCTCAAGAGCCTGGGCCGGATGAACGTCGCGGAAAAACGCAAGCCCCAGGATGGACGGGTCAAGACCAAGACCCCGGACGGCGGCGAAGTGGAGCTGCGACTGTCGACCCTGCCCACGGCATTTGGCGAAAAAATGGTCATGCGGATCTTCGACCCGGAAGTGCTGCTCAAGGACTTCGACCAGCTCGGTTTCTCCGCCGACGACCTGCGCCGCTGGCAGGACATGACGCGACAGCCCAACGGCATCATCCTGGTTACGGGTCCTACCGGGTCCGGCAAGACCACGACCCTCTACACCACGCTCAAGAAGCTGGCGACGCCGGAAGTGAACCTCTGCACCATCGAAGACCCGATTGAAATGGTCGAGTCGTCCTTCAACCAGATGCAGGTCCAGCACAATATCGAGCTGTCGTTTGCCGCAGGCGTGCGCGCCTTGATGCGACAAGACCCGGACATCATCATGATCGGCGAGATCCGCGACCTGGAAACCGCGGAGATGGCGATCCAGGCAGCGCTCACCGGACACCTCGTGCTCTCGACCCTGCACACCAACGACGCACCGAGTGCCATCAGCCGCCTGCTGGAGCTTGGCGTGCCGCATTACCTGATCAAGGCCACGGTCCTCGGGGTCATGGCCCAGCGCCTGGTGCGTACACTGTGCCCGCATTGCAAGGCGCCCTTGACCCTGGATGAAGACGACTGGCAAACCCTGACGCGTCCCTGGCAGGCGCCGCTGCCCACCAATGCCCAACAAGCGGTCGGCTGCTCGGAGTGCCGTGACACCGGCTATCGCGGGCGTGCCGGGGTCTACGAGATCATGCAGCTGACCGATAGCGTGAAGGGCTTGATCCACCCCGATACCGATCTGCTGGCCGTACGCCGCCAGGCGTTCAAGGAAGGCATGCGCAGCCTGCGGCTCTCGGGCGCGCAAAAGGTTGCAGCGGGCCTGACCACAGTCGAGGAAGTATTGCGGGTAACGCCGCAGAGCGAGCAGAAGTAGGCACCATCCGGCTCAAGAGGCAGAAACATCCCACAAACAAACCGGAACGGACCGTAGCGAAGATAATGGCCGCGTGCCCTACACTCAGGGTTCGCAGGTCCACTTCATTCGCACAGGGAACCGTCATGCAGATCGGTAGCGTACTTTTACTGTTCATCGGCCTCGTGGTCGCCATCCTGTTCATGGGGTTCAAGGTCGTACCCCAGGGCTACCAATGGACCGTCGAGCGCTTTGGCCGTTACACCAATACGCTCAAGCCCGGCCTGAACATCATCATTCCGGTGATGGATCGCATCGGGCGCAAGATCAACGTCATGGAAAGCGTGCTGGATATTCCGCCCCAGGAAGTCATCACCGCCGACAACGCCACGGTACAGATCGACGCCGTGTGCTTCTTCCAGGTCGTCAACACAGCCCAGGCCGCCTATGAGGTCAACAACCTCGAACACGCCATCCGGAACCTGTTGCAGACCAACATCCGCACGGTGCTGGGCTCCATGGAACTGGATGCCATGCTCAGCCAGCGGGACGGTATCAATGAAAAACTACTGCGCACCGTGGATGAAGCCACGGCGCCGTGGGGCATCAAGATCACCCGGATCGAGATCAAGGACATCAGCCCACCGGCCGACCTGATGGCTGCCATGTCCGGGCAGATGAAAGCCGAACGGATCAAGCGAGCCCAGATCCTGGAAGCCGAAGGCCTGCGAGCGTCGGCGATTCTTACCGCCGAAGGCAAGAAACAGGCGCAGATCCTCGAGGCTGAAGGCAGTCGGCAGGCCGCGTTCCTGGAATCGGAAGCCCGCGAACGCCAGGCGCAAGCCGAAGCCCTGGCCACCCAGGTGGTGTCCCAGGCGATCGCCGACGGCAACGTCCAGGCCGTGAACTACTTCGTTGCGCAAAAATACATCGATGCCCTGGGCCAACTTGCCTCGGCCAACAACAGCAAGGTGATCCTGATGCCGCTGGAAGCCAGCCAAGTCATTGGCGCCGTCGGTGGCATCGGCGAGATCGTCAAGGCAACCTTCGACAGCAAGAAAGCCTGAGGCGCGCGTATGTGGGCTTTTCTGCAACAGATGTCGTATTGGGACTGGCTGGCGCTGGGCGTCATCCTGCTGATCCTCGAAGTGTTCGGCGCTGGCGGGTATCTGCTCTGGATCGGCATGGCCGCCGCAGCGGTCGGGGTGCTGACCTTCATCCTTCCGCAGATGGCGTGGGAGATGCAGTTCCTGCTGTTCGGCCTGTTCGCCATTGCGACAGCGCTGTACTGGTGGCGACGCCAGCGCAGCGCGGTGCGCCAGAGCGATCAGCCCCACCTGAACCTGCGCGGACAGGAACTGATCGGCAAGGTCTTTCAGGTCCACGAGGCAATCGTCGATGGACGGGGCAAGATCAAGGTGGCCGATGGCGTGTGGCTGGCGAAGGGCCCCGATTTGCCTGTTGGCACCCGGGTCAGGGTGGTGGCGCAGGAGGGGACGGTGTTAACGGTTGAACGGGCGGAGTGACGCGTCATGGAACTGAATCGAACCCTCCGCAATCCAACGTCATAGTTAACCCAGTGGAGTCACCTATCATGCGTCTCAAACTTGCTGTCGCGACCCTAGCCTTGCTTTCTCTTCCTGTGGGCTCGGCAATGGCCGACACGTTTTGGCGTAACGTCATCTCGTCCGGTGCGACCACCGGATCCACCTACCTGACCTTCAAGGATCACAAGCTGATCGTCGCCGCCCAGGACGACGCCGGCAGCTTCGTCGCCAGTGACGGCAGCATCCGTGGCCCTTACCTGGAAGCCGCAATGCAGAAAGTCCGTGCCGACAACCCAGGCCTGCAGGCCACCGACATGGAGCTGGCCAACGCGATCCTGGCGAAGAACGCCGTCGCCCAGGATTGATTCCCGGCCTATAAAAAATGCCGCTCGATTGAGCGGCATTTTTTTGCGCGAAAATATTATCAGGCTGCACGCAGTCCCCAGTGTGGGAGCGGGCTTGCTCGCTCCCACACTAGATGCGGATTATTCGCCGATAGCAGCTTTGTAGCCGGAAGCGTCGAGCAGTTGGTCCAACTCGGCCTTGTCGCTTGGCTTGAGCTTGAAGATCCACGCCCCATACGGATCGGAGTTCAACAGCTCGGGCGAGCCGCCCAACTCTTCGTTGATTGCAATCACTTCACCTGCAATCGGGGAATAGATATCGGAAGCGGCCTTGACCGACTCCACCACACCGGCTTGATCGCCCGCAGCAAAAACCTTACCGACCTCAGTCAGCTCGACAAACACCACATCGCCCAGGGCTTCCTGCGCATGATCACTGATGCCCACGGTGACAGTACCGTCGGCTTCCAGGCGCGCCCACTCATGGCTTTCGGCAAAACGCAGTTCGGCAGGGATATCACTCATATTCTGTGTCCTCAAGAGAAAGTGTCAGCGGCCGGCGGCCCGCCGTAAAAAGGTTAAATCAGGGTTTTGCCATGGCGGACGAAGGTCGGCTTGACCACCCGTACCGGGTACCACTTGCCACGAATTTCCACCTCGGCACGATCGGCGGTAGCCATCGGGACACGTGCCAAGGCAATCGACTTGCTAAGCGTAGGAGAAAAACTACCACTGGTGATCTCTCCTTCGCCAACCTCTGCGATACGAACCACTTGATGGGCACGCAAGACGCCGCGTTCTTCAAGCACCAAGCCCACGAGCTTGTGCTGTACGCCCGCAGCAAGTTCGGCTTCCAGCGCCTGGCGGCCGATGAATTGGCGACTCGCCGGTTCCCAGGCGATGCTCCAGGCCATGTTCGAAGCCAAGGGCGAAACATCCTGGTGGATATCCTGGCCATAGAGGTTCATGCCGGCTTCCAGGCGCAGGGTGTCGCGGGCGCCGAGGCCAATGGGTGAGATACCGGCGCCCACCAGGTCATTGAAAAAGCTTGGGGCTTCATGGGCCGGAAGGACAATTTCCAAACCGTCTTCCCCGGTATAGCCGGTACGGGCGATGAACCAGTCACCGTCGGCGCGACCTTCGAAGGGCTTGAGTTGCTGGAGCAATTGGCCGCGAGATTGCGTGACCAGCTCAGCGATCTTATGCCGGGCGTGAGGGCCCTGGATCGCCAACATCGCCAGTTCGGGACGCTCATGCAGTTGCACGTCGTAATCGCCGAGCTGCGCCTGCATCCAGGCCAGGTCCTGATCGCGGGTCGAAGCGTTGAACACCAACCGATAGCCGTCCTCGACCCGGTAGATGATCATGTCATCGACAATGCCGCCATGCTCATTGAGCATGGCGCTGTACAGCGCACGGCCCGCATCCTGCAAGCGATCGACATCGTTGGCCAGCAGGCGCTGCAACCAGGCTTTGGCCTGGGGACCGGCAACGTCGATCACGGTCATGTGGGATACATCGAACACACCGCAATCGCGACGCACCTGATGGTGCTCTTCGACTTGCGAGCCGTAGTGCAAAGGCATATCCCAACCGCCAAAATCGACCATCTTCGCGCCTAGGGCGAGATGAAGGTCATACAGAGGCGTACGCTGTCCCATGGGTTTCTCCTTCCGGGCTTGGCGAAGGTGCGGACGGGCACTGCACAGCATGAGCATCTGAAAAGAAGAGTTTTCTGACGCTCCCAGCTACCCGGTCCGACAGACGGACCGCACCGAATGCCGCGCATTGTATCCGCATGATGTAGGACTGGCACCTAGGAGGACGCTCAATAATTAAGATCGCCTGCTAGGGGTTTCGATGGGCCGAACGTCGTATCAATCCGATGACCGGTAACAGCCCTACCAGCACCAGCGTCAACGCCGGCAGCGCTGCCCTGGCCCATTCTCCCTCACTGGTCATTTCAAAGATCCGCACTGCCAGGGTGTCCCAACCGAACGGGCGCATCAGCAAGGTCGCGGGCATTTCCTTGAGCACATCGACGAATACCAATAGCGCCGCGCTCAGGGTGCCCGGCAGCAGCAACGGCAGATACACCCTGAAAAACAATCGTGGCCCACTGACCCCGAGGCTTCGGGCAGCTTCAGGCAAGGAAGGACGTATTCGCGCCAGGCTGCTTTCCAACGGACCGTAGGCCACCGCCAGGAAACGCACGAGGTAGGCCAGTAACAACGCCGACAGGCTGCCGAGCAGCAACGGTTTGCCCGCACCGCCGAGCAGGCTCGACAGCGGAATGACCAATTCACGATCCAGATAGCTGAACGCGAGCATGATCGAGACCGCCAGCACCGAGCCCGGCAAGGCATAGCCCAGGTTCGCCAGGCCGACACCGGCCCTGATGGGACGAGTCGGCGACAATCGTCGGGCAAAGGCCAACAGCAAGGCGACGCATACAGTAACCAGCGCAGCCAAACCGCCCAGGTAAAGGGTATGGACGATCAGCCCGGCATAACGCTCGTCCAGGTCGAAACGACCGCGCTGCCAGAACCACACCACCAGTTGCAGCACAGGAATGACAAAAGCGCAGGCAAACACCAGGAAACACCAACCGCTGGCCGCTACTGCCTTGAGCCCACGCAGAGGGTAAAGCGCCTTGACCCGAGGTCGCTCGTTGCCGGCTCGCTGGGCACCCCGGGCTCGGCGCTCACCGTAGAGCACCACCATCACCGCCAACAGCAGGAGACTGGCCAATTGGGCCGCACTGGATAGGCTGAAAAAGCCATACCAGGTCTTGTAGATCGCCGTGGTGAACGTGTCGAAATTGAACACCGACACCGCGCCGAAGTCCGCCAGGGTTTCCATCAAGGCCAACGCTACGCCCGCGCCGATTGCCGGCCGCGCCATCGGCAACGCCACGCGCCAGAACGCTTGCCATGGCGACTGCCCCAGCGCCCGGGCCGCTTCCATCAGTCCTTTGCCCTGGGCCAGGAAAGCACTTCGGGCCAGCAGATAGACATAGGGATAAAAAACCAGGACCAGGACCAGGATCACCCCGCCGGTGGAACGTACCCGGGGCAGGCGCAGGCCGCTGCCGAACCATTCACGCAGCAGCGTCTGCACGGGGCCGGCAAAATCCAGCAGGCCGACGAATACGAATGCCAGGACATAGGCAGGGATCGCGAACGGCAGCATCAACGCCCAGTCGAGCCAGCGCCGGCCGGGAAACTCGCAAAGACTGGTGAGCCAGGCCAGGCTGACGCCCAGCATCGTTACGCCGACACCCACCCCAAGGATCAGCGTCAAGGTATTGCCCAGCAGGCGCGGCATCTGGGTTTCCCACAAGTGGGACCAAATCTGCTGATCGACGCTCTGCCAGGACAACAGCAGCACGCTCAACGGCAGCAAGACCAACGCAGCGACGGCGAAGACCAGGGGATACCAGCGGCGTTGGGCGGGGTGGGCCAAGGAAAATTCTCGTTAAATGGTCACGTGGCGAGGGAGCTTGCTCCCGCTGGGCTACGAAGTAGCCCCAAAGTTCCGGGCCATGGCCCGCAGATACTCTGGGAGGGCTTCGCCCTGGAGCGCCAGCCCCCGGTCCCGCGGGAGCAAGCTCCCTCGCCACATGTTTCAATGGACTGAACAGGGACTGGTCTCAATTCCAACCAGCGCGGTCCATCATGCGGATGGCTTCGGCCTGGCGCTTGCCTGCCACTTCCACCGGCAAGGTGTCGGCCTTGAACGTGCCCCAGGCGGCGACTTCCTTGGAGGGTTGCACTTTCGGGTTCGCCGGGAACTCCTGGTTGATGTCGGCAAAGATGCTTTGTGCTTCTGGCGTGGTCATCCATTCCACAAGCTTCTTCGCGGCGTCCGCATGCGGAGCGTGCTGGGTCAGGCCAATGCCCGAAAGGTTGATGTGCACGCCGCGATCGGCCTGGTTCGGCCAGAACAGTTTTACTTTCAGATCGGGTTTCTGCTGGTGCAGGCGACCGTAGTAATAGGTATTGACGATGCCGACGTCGCATTGACCCGCGTTGATCGCTTCCAGCAACGCCGTGTCGTCGGAGAACACGTCAGTGGACAGGTTTCTCACCCAACCCTTGAGGATTTCCTCGGTTTTTTCCGCCCCGTGGGTTTCGATCAGGGTCGCGGTCAGGGACTGGTTGTAGACCTTCTTCGACGTCCGCAGGCACAAGCGGCCTTCCCATTCCTTGCCCGCCAGGGCCTCATAGGTGGTCAACTCGCCCGGTTTGACCCGGTCGGTTGAATAGGCAATGGTCCGCGCCCGCAGGCTCAGGCCGGTCCAGGCGTGGGAAGATGCACGGTATTGAGGCGGGATGTTGGCGTCGATGACCGGCGAGGTGAAGGGCTGGAGAATGCCCATCTGCTCGGCTTGCCACAGGTTGCCGGCATCCACGGTGAGCAGCAGGTCGGCGGTGGCGTTTTCGCCTTCGGCCTTGATCCGCTGCATCAGTGGCGCTTCCTTGTCGGTGATGAACTTCACCGCCACGCCGGTCTTTTTGGTGTACGCGTCGAAAACCGGTTTGATCAACTCATCGATGCGCGAGGAATAGACCACCACCTCATCGGCGGCTTGAGCGGCGGTAGTGCCGATCAGCGCCAAGGCGAGGGCGGACAGCAGGCGTTTGGTTGCCGACATGGGAGCAGTCTCTGGTTGTTAACGAGGCGCAAATGATAAGGACTCACATTTGGCAGCTCAATCGAACAGTTGCCGGACACATTTCCAAATGTTGCATGGCGGTGAATGTTCCGGCCTTTTCGCGAGCAGGCTCGCTCCCACATTGACCTGTTTCCACCTAAGCCTATGGGTATGGGGCTCAGGCCTTGGCCAACTCGGGCAAATCCCCAATCAACCCCAGCGCCTCGCGCACGAACAATGCCTTTGCCTCTGGCATGCGATCCACCAGTTTCAATCCGGTATTGCGCAACCAGCGTACCGGCAGCGGATCGGCCTGGAACAACCGCTCGAAGCCCTCCATCGCCGCCATCAGCGCCAGGTTATGAGGCATGCGCCTGCGTTCGTAGCGGCTCAATACTTTCACGTCCGCCAAGCGCTCGCCGCGTCCGGCCGCCTGCAACAGCACTTCGGCCAGCACGGCGGCGTCGAGGAAGCCCAGGTTCACGCCCTGGCCAGCCAGAGGATGGATCGTATGGGCCGCGTCGCCAATCAACGCCAGCCCTTCGGCCACGTAGCGCTTGGCGTGGCGTTGGCGCAGCGGCACGCACAGGCGCGGGTCGGCATCGAGTACCGTGCCGAGCTGACCTTCGAAAGCACGTTCCAGTTCGTCGCGGAACGCTGCGTCATCGAGCGCCATCAAGCGCTGCGCCTCGCCGGGGGTCGTGGACCAGACGATGGAACACCAATCCTGCTGGCCATCGCGCGCAAGCGGCAGGAAGGCCAGCGGGCCGTTGTCGGTAAAACGCTGCCAGGCCGTCAATCGGTGGGGCTTGGCGGTGCGCACGCTGGTCACGATGGCGTGGTGCAGATAATCCCATTCGCGCGTGGCGACACCGGTCAAGCGGCGCACGGCAGAGTTCGCTCCGTCGGCGGCAATCACCAGCGGTGCCCGCAAGGTTCGGCCGTCAGCGAGGGTCAACAGCCAGTCATCACCGGAGCGGCGCATCTGCTCCAGCCGCGCATTGGCCAGCAAGCCCAGGTCGCAGTCATGCAGCCGATCCAGCAAGGCGTCCTGCACGACACGGTTCTCGACAATATGCCCCAGCACGTCGGCATGCAGGCTGGCGGCAGAAAAATGAATCTGCCCGGTGCCGCTGCCATCCCAGACGTGCATGTCGGTGTACAGGCTGGCGCGCCGTCCGGTGATGCCGTCCCAGACGCCAAGGCGTTCGAGAATCCGCTGGCTGGCCGCCGACAAGGCGCTGACCCTCGGCTCGAACGCCGCCTGCGCGTCAAAGGGCTTGACGCTCATCGGGCTGCCGTCGAGCAACAGCACTTGCAGGCCACTGCCCTGCAACGCCAGCGCCAGGGCGCTGCCGACCATACCGGCGCCGACAATCAGCAGATCTGCACGCAATTCCATGCTTTAAGCCTGTGTAGCTGGCGACATGAGCCGCCCGTGAAAAAAATACCCCGGCTCACGCATCGGGACGGGTTCCCAGGCCCATGGCCTGGCGAGCGAACCAGCGTTTGGCCGGCGGCAACAGATCAAGGCCCAACAGGCCCAGATTGCGACCCACGGACACCAACGGCAGATCGCTGGCGAACAAGCGTGTCACCTGGTCCGAGAATCCCACGGTCAGGGCCTGGTCCATCCGCTGACGCTCACGATAGGCCTGCAGCACGGCGAAATCGCCAGGCGTGCTGTCGCTTTCCAGCAAGGCATCGGCCAGGGCTTGCGCATCGCGCAGGGACAGGTTGAACCCCTGTCCGGCGATCGGGTGCAGGCTATGGGCGGCATTGCCCAGGATCACCAGGTGCGGACGGACCTGTTCTTCAGCCTCCACCAGCGCCAAGGGGTAGAGATGCCGCGCGCCGACCTGCTTGAGCGCGCCCAACCGATAACCAAACACTTCCTGCAGTTCACTGAGGAAGCTGCGCTCGTCCAATGCCGCCAGGCGTTGCGCATCCATCCCCTGCCGGGTCCAGACCAACGCACAGCGATTCTCCGGGAGCGGCAACAGGGCCATCGGACCGTCATCGGTAAACCGTTCGAACGCCATGCCGTTATGGGCTTCGCCCGGCGTGATGTTGGCGATCAACGCACTCTGGTCATAAGGTCGGTTGCGCACCCCGACACCCAACTGCTCCCGCAGGCCGGAACGACCGCCGTCGGCGAGCACTGCCAGGTCGCATTCGAGGACGGTTTCGTCGTCGAGGGTCAGGCGATAACCCTCGACTTGCGGCTCCATCCGAGTGACCTGCGCCGGACAGCGCCAACTGACGACCTCCGGATCCAAGCCCTGCCACAGGCACTGGCCGAGCCAGGCGTTTTCCACCACATAGCCGAGGGCCGGCACGCCTTCCTCCATGGCGGACAGCCGCGCCGTGGAAAACCGTCCGCGATCGGACACGTGGATCTGCTTGATCGGCTCGGCGCGGCGGGAAATTTCCTGCCACAGGCCCAAGCGTTGATAGATCTGCCGGGCGCCGAATGAAAGCGCCGAGGACCGCGCGTCATAGCTCGGCTGCCAGGTGTCGCCAGGCGCAAAGGGCTCGATCAGCATGATCTTCCAGCCCCGCGCCTTTGCACCGGCCTGCAACGCCAGCGCAAGGCTCGCGCCGACCAGGCCGCCGCCGACGATTGCCACATTGACCCGGCTCATGCCGCCTGGGTCCGTGCAGCGGCCATCAGGGCCTCGATATCGGCGACCGTCCTGGGCAAGCCACGGGTCAGGACTTCACAACCGGTCTTGGTCACTACCACGTCATCCTCGATGCGCACGCCAATGCCGCGCCATTTTTTCGCTACGTTGCGGTTGTCCGGCGAGATATAAATTCCCGGCTCCACCGTCAACGTCATGCCTGCTTCCAATACCCGCCATTCGCCACCGACGCGGTATTCGCCCACATCATGCACATCCATGCCCAGCCAATGGCCGGCGCGATGCATGTAGAACGCCCGGTAGGCTTCGCTGGCAATCAACTCGCCCACGTCGCCCTCAAGCAAGCCCAGGCGCACCAAGCCTTCGGTGATGACCCGGACCGTCGCTTCATGGGCCTGGTTCCAGTGTTTATCCGGCGCGATTTCAGCGAACGCCGCTTCCTGGGCGGCCAACACCACTTCGTAGATTGCCTTCTGCTCGGGCGAAAACTTGCCGCTGACCGGCCAGGTACGGGTGATGTCGCTGGCGTAGCAATCGATCTCACAACCGGCATCGATCAACACCAGGTCGCCGTCCTTGAGCAGCGCGTCGTTCTGCTGGTAGTGCAGGATGCAGCTGTTGCGCCCCGCCGCGACGATGGAACCGTAGGCCGGCATTTTCGCGCCGCCCTTGCGGAATTCGTAATCGAGCTCGGCTTCCAGGCTGAACTCATACAGCCCGGGCCGCGCCGCCTGCATCGCCCGGATATGCGCCTGGGTCGAGATCCGCGCCGCTTCGCGCATCACTTTCACTTCCGCCGCCGATTTATACAGGCGCATGTCGTGCAGCAGATGATCCAGGGCAACGAATTCGTTCGGCGGCTGGGCGCCGAGGTTGGCCTTGGAACGGATCACATTGATCCACTCCATCAGATGCCGATCGAATTCGGGGTTGCTGCCCATGGCCGAATACACCCGGTCGCGGCCTTCGATCAGGCCCGGCAGGATGTCGTCGATGTCGGTAATGGGGAATGCGTCGTCAGCGCCATAATCTCGGATCGCGCCTTCCTGGCCGGCGCGCAGGCCATCCCAAAGCTCACGTTCGGCGTTGCGTTCGCGGCAGAAGAGGATGTACTCGCCATGGGCCCGGCCGGGCATCAGCACAATGACCGCCTGCGGCTCAGGGAAGCCGCTGAGGTACTGGAAATCGCTGTCCTGGCGGTAGACATGCTCGACGTCGCGGTTGCGGATCGCAACGGCGGCGGCGGGCAGGATTGCGATGCTGTTGGGTTCCATCTGCGCCATCAAGGCCTTGCGGCGACGACTGTATTCCGATTTCGGGATATGAATCATGGGCAGGCGGTGTTCCCTTTCAAGCGATCAGTGCAGGGACGGCTTGGTGGCCGGCTCAGCGGTTTTCTTGGTCTCGGTAAACAATAGCAGTGGCGCGACCCGCAGGTATTCCATCACTTCCATGTAGTCGCTTTCACCGTCGTCGGATTCTTCCAGGGCATCCTGGACCTGGGAGATGGCCGCCAGGTCTTGCAGCACTTCCTTGGCTTCATCGCTCAGCGCATATTCGCGGCGGGTCAGGCCGAAGCCGGCGAGGAAACCCTGGCACCACTGGCCCAGCGCGGCGGCGCGTTCACTCAACGGCGCATCGTCGGTGGGCAGGAGCAGGACGACGGTCATGTCATCGCTGGTCAACTCGCCCTTGACCATTTCCTGCAGGCCGATGAGCGCGTTGCGCACGTTGTCGGCAGGCTCGCCTTCGAGCATCTCGGCGGCGTCGGCCAGCCAGCCATCGGCGTCGAAACCGGCGCCGGCACAGCTGCGACCGAGCAGCAAGCCATGCAGTTCGGCGGGCGAGACAGGATGACCGCTGGTGCTCAGCAGGGTGGCGAATGCTTGATACG
>Ga0308170_10001822_pt1 | contig 19225 bp, 22 predicted proteins | sample PhyBR2_2_FD_202136 | JGI IMG/M metagenome (GOLD analysis project Ga0308170, IMG submission 202136) | Phyllosphere microbial communities from UC Gill Tract Community Farm, Albany, California, United States - DLSLSB.R2 | ecosystem: Host-associated > Plants > Phyllosphere > Unclassified | place...
TCTCGGTCCCTCTTCTGCCATGTATCGCATCTTGAGCACGCTCGGCGCCCTCACTCCGAGAGGAACAGCGTGTGGCCTGAGCGAGTCCCTTACCGCAGGCGGAGCGAGCATCGTGAGAAAGCGGATGAGGAGCAAGAGCTCGTCCTCTCGTCGAGCTTCCTTCCGTCAGCATTCTCTCTCGACGAGCATGAGTACTAAAGACACTGCAATAGATTTCAGAGCTCGGGGAAGTACGAGGCAGAAGGGATGGAGGAAGAGAACGATGCCGCGGGAGGAGAAAGACGGGCTCGAGCGGTCGCTCACGCCGAGAAGCCGGCTGCAGGACAGGCTCCTTCGTCAGCCTGCATGCTCGCGCACCGTAAGAGTCGAGAAAGAGAGACGGACCGGCCTGGCACTGGCCCGGAGCACAGCTGCAGCCGCCGTCCTTCTTGGTGCCGCAGGCGGCGCGGGCGGTCTCGGCCGCAGCGCACGTTCCGGGAGCGCAGCTGCACTCGCCCTGCGCGCGAGTAGATGCCCGTCAGCAGGCAGTCACGCCGCTACACGCCTTCCTTCGCCAAGAGTGAGTCGCCGACGAGGAGGCGAGGGGCACGGAGAGGACGAAGCGGACGCACCGACGCCGCCTTTGCGCAGCCCTTCTTGGCCTGGCTCGCCGAGCAGGTGCCGCCGCACGCGCACGAGCCGTCCTTGGCATAGGCGCACGAGTCGCGGGCGTTGCAGGCGGCCGGAGCCGACTGGACGGGAGCGCAGGCGCCTGCGGGGGAGAGGGGAGCGAGGGGTGGGTCAGCTCAGTGTGCGTGACAGGCAGCTGCGCAGACTCTGAGGAGCAGGAACAACGCACAGTTGACGCCGCAGACGATGGTGGACTGCGAGGGCGAGGGTGGCGAAGTCGAGCGGGCGGGGAGCGACGTCAGCGGTCTGTCCAGGGCTCGGGCGAGCACGCCAGGTGGTCCAGATGGTGTGGAGGGGACTCGGGAGTGGACAGAGATGCTGCCCTCACCGACATGATGCTGTGCTAGAGTGTGAAGAGGAGCGGTGAGGTGGGTCGGGCGGATGTGGGGTAGGCTGAGGGCGAGCTGCAACGAGCACACAGGGCGGGTCAGCTTCGAAGGGCCACGCAGTCGACAGAGACAAGCCCAGCGACGCACCTGGACTGGTACGAGATCAGAGAGGCAAAGGGAGGGAGGGCAACGGTGGCTCGCTCGCGAAGGCGACAGAACCCGCTCGCCGTGATTCGCAGAACGAGCGCCTCTCGAGCTGTCGCACCAGTGACGAGTCGTCCAGTCATACATTGCACAGAGCTGGCAGAAGGAGAAGGGCACAGATCTAAAGTAGGGACGCTACGAAGCAGAGACGGCGGCGACGACGACGAGGAAAGGCTCGACGCCGCGCTCAGTGCGCGCCCGTCGCGTCGAACAGCTTCTGGCCCTGGCTCGTCGGCGCGCCCGCAGTGCCCGTCGTCGGGTTGAGCGGCGCCGTGCCGCCGAGCGTGCCCTCGGGCACGACGAACGCCTGGTCGGGGAGCCCGGCTTCGTCGACCGACTCGGCCGCCTCGATCGTCTCGTACAGCGCCGACGCCTGCGAGCGCGAGGAAGCCGAAGTCAGCGACAGGATGTAGGAGGCCCAGAGAGACGAGGACGCACAGCTTCGGGAGGCGGGACCTTGCCGCTGCGAGGAGGAGAGGGAGGGAGAGTCAGCGTGCTCTGTTCGCGGCAATGGTGCGGCGCGACGAGGGCGAGGATTCACCTGAGCAGGTCGACGGCCGGAATAGCTGCGCGATGAGGCCAGGGTCAGCGAGACGCTCTCGCAGGGTAGGTCGAGGCAGAGAAGAGGACGCACCTTGGCCGTAGAACGCCTCGTTGGCGTCTTTCTGCGGTCGCGAGAGCGAGGGCTGCCGTCAGCTGGGTACGAGGGATAGTGCGAGAGAGGGGACGAGGACGCACCCGCTCAATCAGCGCCGTGCCCTCGAGCGAGACGCCCGCGAACAGGCCGCGGCTCTTCGAGTAGGTGAACATTGGCGTCGGGCGGAGCAGGGCCGTGTTGACGGCACCGCCGACGCCGATAGGGCCCGCCGAGGCGCCGCTGCGCGCAGGAAGAGGATCGGGTCAGCGAGAGAGCCCGTGCGCCGAGCCGACGAGCGAGGGTGGGGGGGGACGCACAGCTGGCCGCCGATCGTCACGTTGCCGCCCTTGGCGAAGGCGGCGAGGGCCTCGTCCGAGTTGAGGACGACGACAAACTCGCTCAGGTCGGCGCCAATCTGCAGGCCAAAGCCGACGCCGCCGGTCGCGATGCACGACGGGGCCGACCAGGTGCCGTCGGGGAGGCGGGCGATGACGACGCCCGAGCCGGCCTTGCCCGACCAGACGAAGCCGGCCTTGAGGACGGTAAAGATGGCGAGGCCCTTTGCGCGGGCGAGGACCTCCTTGGGGATGGCGTTGAGGGCCGACTCTGGGTGGTGCGGGTCGGCGAGGAAGGCCTGGAGGATGCGGGCGGCCTTGAGCGTCTCGTTCTCGAGCTTGAAGCCCGTCATGGCCTTGGTCGAGCCCGCCTGGGCCTCGGTGACGACCTGCTGGCCGAACTGGGCCGCCTGCGCGCCGACCTTCGAGCCCATAGCCTGCACCTTGCCGAAGAACGAGGCCATGTCGGGGGACGGTGCTGAGCGGGTGTGGGGGGGTTGATGAGGGTGCTGAGCGGTGTAGTGCTGGTCTCGCAGTCGCTCGAGCGAGGGAGCGTGGTGGAGGAGGAGGACCGGAGCCAGTTGGACGACGATGACGGCTCGACGGTGCCTCCTCTCGCCTCGTCCTCTTACGAGCTGACTGCAGAGCCGGAGCTCTGAGCAAAGCAGTCACAAAGCTACCGCCAGCCAGACAGAGAGCACAGAAGCGAGGCCGCCGCGGTGTTGGTCCGCGGCCGACGACTTGGAGCCCGCCCCCTCGTCGACGCTGCTCGGCTTACGAGCGCGGTTTCTCAGCGACTTCTGCGCACGCAGGGAGCGTGTGCGCGAGGCCGCCAAGCAAGTAGATCTGCGAGTTGGGTCGAGGCCTCACGTGACGAGGTCGAGCGTGTGGGGCCGCGCCTTCGCTCGCTCGCTCCCTCTCTCGCTCCTCCCACCACGCGCCTTCGCTCCACGACTCGAGGCAGCGCTCACCAGCACCCCTATCGAGCTCGCCTCGACCCCCAGCCACCGCCCGCCATGCTCCGCCTGCGCCTCGAGCCCCGCCGCCTGCACCTCCCGCGAGGTGCTTCGGGTTGCCGCCGCCTGCACGACCAGGGCGTCTGGGGCTACCAGGCCCCGCACGACTTCACCCTGCCCGACTTCGACCCGCACCAGCTCGCCAACCGCGCCCGCAACGCCTCGCTCCTCCGCCTCGTCGAGAGCTACCGCCGCCACGGCCACCGCGCCGCTCTCGTCGACCCGCTCGACCTCGCAAAGCGGCCAAACGTCCCCGCCCTCGACCCGAGGCGGTACGGCTTCAGCCTCACGCCCGACGCCGCGACCAAGCTGCGCGACGAGTTCGTCAGCGAGGCCAAGCCGCTCGAGCGGGTCAGCGACGAGGGCGACAAGTTCAACGTCTCGGGCATCCTCGACTTCCCCAAGAGCAGCAGCGGCGGCACGACCGAGGAGCGCACGATGGACGAGATTGCGACCCGCCTCGCCGAGGTCTACTGCGGCGGCATCGCCTACGAGGTGCGTCCTCGACTCTTCCCTCTCGCCCTCTCTCGCCCTCTCCTTCTCTCCCCCCCCTCTCTCTCTCCCTCGGCCTCCCCTTTCCTTCTCCCTCTCGCACTCTCTCTCGTCGTGCCCGTCTCACCTCGCCTCTTGCTGTCGAACTCTCAGACCTCGTGCGAGCGCTGACACCCCTCCTCTTCCCCTCTCCTCTTCTTCCATCCGCCGCCGCAGTTCATGCACCTCCCGAGCAAGCACGAGCGCCGCTTCCTCGAGACGATGCTCGAGAAGTCGCACGCCAAGCCGCTCGAGGTCGAGGAGCAGCTCGCGCACTGGCAGCTCCTCGCCAAGTCGGAGAACCTCGACCAGTTCCTCGCCAAGCGGTTCCCGAACGTCAAGCGGTACGGCCTCGAGGGCGGCGAGGCGATGATGGTCGTCTGCGCGACGCTCTTCAACGAGGCCAAGAAGGAGGGCGTCGACGACGTCGTCCTCGGCATGCCCCACCGCGGTCGGCTCAACCTCCTCACCCAGCTCCTCGACATGGACATGAAGCTCCTCATCCGCAAGATGCGGGGGCTCCCGACCCTCCCGCCGTCCCTACCCTCGTCCCAGTTCACCGACGACGTCCTCTCCCACCTCTTCACGACGACGCCCTACACCCCTCCCGGCTCCTCGGACCCGCTCACGGTCCACCTCCTCCCCAACCCGTCCCACCTCGAGACCGTCACGCCCGTCGCCCTCGGCTTCGCACGCGCGCTGCAAGTCCCGTTCAGCGACACCGAGTCGCTCGGCGAGAAGGTCCTCAGCCTCTCGATCCACGGCGACGCTGCGTTCGGCGGTCAGGGCGTCGTCGCCGAGTCGCTCAACCTCGCAAGCCTGCCGCACTTCAACGTCGGCGGGACCGTCCACGTCGTCGTCAACAACCAGATCGGCTTCACCACGGCGTCGACCCAGAGCCGGTCGAGCTTCTACGCGACCGACCTCGCCAAGATGATCGCCGCGCCCGTCCTGCACGTCAACGGCGACCGAGTCGACGACGTCGCGCGCGCCGTCAAGCTCGCCCTCGCCTATCAGCGCAAGTTCCGCAAGGACGTTGTCATCGACCTCATCGTGTACCGGCGCCGCGGCCACAACGAGCTCGACGAGCCCGCCTTCACGTCGCCGACCATGTACAACCGCATCAAGGACCTGCCGTCGGTCGCCAAGCTGTACGAGGAGCACCTCGTCGAGGCGTCGGTCCTGTCGGCCTCGGACGCCGCCTCGTTCCGCTCGTCGCACCTCGCCTCGCTCGACGCCGTCATCCCCGAGGCCGACCCGGCCAAGTTCACGCCGCCCGAGCTGCCGATGGCCCGAGGGTGGGCCGACATGCGCTGGCCCGAGGAGAGCGAGTGGGAGAAGCCGGTCGAGACGGGCGTCGACGAGCAGGTCCTGCGCGAGGTCGGCATGCGCAGCGTCGAGACGCCGAGCGACATTGTGCGTCCTCTCTGTCCCTTTCTTCCGCTTCTCAGCTATCCTCTCACGAGATGGAGCTCACTGTGCGAGCCGCTGCGACGGCGTCGCTGACGAACTGCTCCTCGGGTCGCTCGCTCGCAGACGGTCCACCCTCGCCTTCTCAAGATGCACATCAGCAAGCGCGTCCAGTCGCTCGAGAAGGGCCAAGGTCTCGACTTTGCGACGGCCGAGGCGCTCGCTTTCGGGTCGCTCTTGCTCGAGGGCGACCACATCCGGCTCTGCGGGCAGGACAGCGGCAGGGTCCGTCGTTTCTCCCTGTCTCTTTACACGACTCTCGGGCGCAGATACTGATACGAGATGGGCACCGTGCGCAGGGTACCTTCTCGCAGCGGCACGCCATCCTCGCCGACCAAGGCTCAGAGCGCGTCGCCGTCCCGCTCCAGTCGCTCGGCTCTCGCCCTCTCCCCTCCGCCTCTGCGTCGTCAAGCGGCAAGGTCGGCACCTTCGAAGTCGTCAACAGCCCGCTGAGCGAGTACGCCGTCGTCGGGTTCGAGCAGGGCGTCGCCTGGGTGTCGCCGAGGCTGCTGCCGATCTGGGAAGCGCAGGTGCGCGCACTCTCTCTTTGCCATCGCTCGCCGCCTTGCGCACCTTGGCTTAGCACCGACTCGCTGTACATCCTCTCGACGCAGTTCGGCGACTTCCACAACACGGCGCAGGTGCGAGCTCACGACCTTCTCTTCCTGCGGCCGCACGAGCCTCTTCTCTGACGGCCTTTCTCGTTCGCGCGCAGGTCGTCCTCGATACCTACCTCGGCAGCGGCGAGACAAAGTGGGGCATGCAGAGCGCCTTGACGCTCCTCCTCCCGCACGGCTTCGGTGCGTCGCCGCTTTTCTTCGTGCTCGAGCCCTCCCTCACGGACTTGGGAAGGCTGACCTGAGGAGCCGACCTTGACGCAGATGGCGCCGGTCCCGAGCACTCAAGGTCCGTCCTCTCGATCGTTGCCCTCGCTGCGCCCCAAGGAAGCACGCTCGTCGTCGCCGTCGCGCAGCTGATCTCTCTTCCCTCCTCGCAGCTCCCGCATCGAGCGCTTCCTCCAGCTCACCAACGAGCCCCTCGCCCGCTCGCACTTCGTTCCCAACATGCACCTCGTCAACGTTACGACCGCGGCGCAGTACTTCCACCTCCTGCGGCGCCAGATGCGCCGCGAGTACCGCAAACCGCTCGTCGTCTTTTCGCCCAAGGGCATTCTGCGCCTTCCGGTGCGTGCTCGTTCCTCCTCATCGCCTTGCACATCTACATACGAGCTTGTACTGACGGTCGAACGCTGTCTCGCAGGCCGCTGCTTCGTCCCTCGCCGAGATGGCGCCCGGCACCTCGTTCCAGCCCGTCCTCACAGAGCACGTCGAGGACCCGACCAAGGTCGAGCGCGTCGTCATCCTCTCGGGTAAGCTCTACTACGAGCTCGTCAAGGAGCGTCAGGAACGAGGCCTCGAGGGCAAGATCGTCTTCATCCGTCTCGAGGTGCGTCGCCGACTTCGCTCTTCGTCTCTTCCTCTCTTCGGTTCACGTTCGGCGCTGATTTTTCCCTCTCGCCTCTCCCTCACCGCTCTCACGTGCGCAGGAGATCTCGCCCTTCCCTTATGCCGCCCTCTCGGCTGCACTTGACCCCTTCCGCAAGACGGCGCGCTCGCTCGTCTGGGCGCAGGACGAGCCGTCCAACGCCGGCGCGTACACGTTCGTCGCACCGCGAGTGCAGCAGGTGCTTCCTCGCGGCGTCAAGCTGCGGTACGTTGGGCGCGAGGCGATGGCGACGGTTGCACCGGGCGTCAAGAGCTACTTCGAGGAGGGGAGAAAGAGGATCGAGGCCGAGGTGTTCGAGGGTCTGTAGACGAGCAGCAGCTGTCTCGAGTACGCAAAGCAATGCAGGATTCCGTGACTGGACATTCTCGGCGTGCTGTGCGAGCCGAAAGCTGCGACGAGCGCACGAGCCCCTCGGCTCGTCGACCTTCTCAAACTCACCAAGATTGCCTCGCTCGCGCCGTTCTCGAGGAACAGGGCTGGAATGCATACTCGTACAAGCTATAGCTCTACAACACCTCTACGAGCGAGTGTCGACGAGGCTCACTGGCTCGCGATGCCCATGATCCGCCACTTGTGGCCGCCCGACGTCGTCTCCTTGGACACCTCGCAGGCGAGGACGCTGCAGATGGACGCGCAGCATCAGCACGAGAGCAAAAAGTGCACCGAGAGAGAGAAAGAAGAGAAAGCGAGACGCACTGCTCGCCCGGGTCCAAGCCCTCGACCATCTCGACGAACTCGGGCTGCGGCGCCGGCTTGTTCGGCCAGTGCGTCGTGACGACCCAGGTCTGCGCCGCCGCCGGTCCCTCCTGGTCGTCCTCGACGTCGCCGCTGCCGTACTTCTCGCGCCACTCGGCCTCGGTCATGTCGGGCTCCTCGATCCAGCACAGCGCTTGACCCGGCGCCTCGACCTTGCGCACGGCCAGGTCGGCGCTCACCTCGTTGTCGCCCTTGCCATGCGAGGCATAGACGAAGACGCCGACCTTGGTGCCGCGGAACGACATGCGGATCTGCGCGCCCGGCGTCGACGAGGTCCAAGCGTGCTTGTCGTTCCACGTGACGAGCTCGAACGAGCGCGAGTGCGACTGGACTTGGAGCGGCGAGAGCGGGCACATGGTCGACTGGCACATCGGCGTGACCGGGACGAGCGGCTCAGGGTTGACCCACTGCGAGCGAGACGGGCGGGAAAGCGTCAGCGACAGCATGCCGAGTACGAGGAGGAGAGCCGGGCGAGCGACGACGCACCGAGCTCCACAGCGCCAAGTTGGGCACCTTGCCCTGATCGTCCTCTACAGGCCACGGTCCGCTCTTCTCGAACGCTGGCGGCGCCGGCAGGACGTTCCTGCGCTGCGTCTCGCACACCTCCTTGCGGACGAAGAGCGACAGCATGTCGGCCATGGCGGCGTGCCCGACGTGACCAATATGACGCTGCAGGTCGACGAGAGCGTCAGCGTGCGAGCGAGAGGATGGTCGACGAGGAGCTGGACGCACATAGTCGCGACGTCCGCCTTGATCCAGCCCGAAAATCTCCTCGGCCGTCTCGCGGTGCCGGATGACGTGAGGGAGGAGGAAGTTGCGCACGCCGATGACGGGGATGTCGAAGAACTGGGACGTGATGAGAGAGCTGATGGCGCCTCGAGCGAGCTCGCCGAAGATGATGGTGAACGCCGAAACGCGAATGACGGCCGGCTCTTGCGGGAGCTGTAGCAGCCCGCGCATCAGGGCGTCGTCGTCACGAAGAGTTTGAGGACCTCTGCAGAGGAGGAGACATCAGCATGAGCGCGAGGAAGAGGTGCGAGCGTGAGAGGAAGGGGACGCACGGCGCGTTGTTGACATCGAGCTCGACGAGGTAGATGTCAAGGTCCTTCGGGACGACCGCCTCGAAGCAGTACGAGAAGAACTGCGAGCAAGAGCATCGCGTCAGTTCACGTCGGAGCTTGTCGAGAAGAAGGAGAGCGCGAACGCACCCGACTGTCGGTCGCCGGAACCGCGCCGACGTGCATCTTGGCCTTGGGGAAGAGCGCCTTGAAGTCGTCGAACCAGCGGTCCTCCCACCGCTGCTTGCCGTGCGGAACGCCATGACCCTGCGTCACGCTCGCGCCGATGACCCCGACGCCGATCTCCTCGCCGGCGAGAGCGCGCTGCAGAACCCGCCGCAGCCTCGCGCCGCTTCCCTCGTACGCTCTCGACGTGCGGATGTTGTCGAGCCCGTACTCGCACAGCGGATTGGTCGGGTCGAGGATGCAGACCTCGCACGACGTCGTCGCGAGCGACGAGCCGGCGGCGTCGCCGAGGGAGAGGAGGGAGGACGAGGGCGTGCCGCTCGGACCTGCGATGCGGAGCTGGTGCTGGTAGAAGAGGAACGACCCGGCGTAGAGGAGGATCCAGCCGACGGTCGTGAGGGAGGGTCGGTATCGAGTGCGAGGCGCGAACGAGTGCCGGCCTGGGACCGGCGACGAAGGCGGGGAGAGAAGCTCGATGGCGCCGCCCATGTCGGTCGTCGCGCGGCGGTGGCGGGGCTCGAGCGAGGAGCGTCTGCAGCTGCGAGTGCGCGCGAGAGCAGGAGAGGATGGAGGAGCTGAAGGCGCAGTGGCCGTTCACAGGCAGCGGATTTGGAGATTCCGCAGCTCGGAAAGCGGTCCGGTCGCGACCCGACGCGACGAGTGCCCACGGTTTGAAGGTTCCGATCCCATGAATGACTGGCAATCGCACGAGGCATTGCGCACGTCGAAATGAAGCAGTCGAGCAGCTTGAGCGGCGCGAGTTGAGCGAGCAGGACAAAGTCGAGCGCGAGCAGGTTGACCTTCTCAAATTGACCTCGAGCGACGAGTCGACGACGAGCGAGAACTGCTCTATCATTGCGAAGCGACACCTTGTAACCGCCACTTGTACCCTCCAGAAGTCGTGACGGGGAGGACCTCGCATGCGAGGATGCTGCGGGCGAGAGGAGAGGAGGAGGGGGGAGAGAGGGTCAGCTCGATCGCACGTCGCACGAGCACGACGAAGGGGAGGGACGCACTGCTCGCCCGGGCCCAAGTCCTTGGCGATGTTGACGAAGCTGCAGAGAACAGCTCGAGTCAGCTGCTGGCCGAACAAGAAGAGAGGAGGGAGCGAGAAACGGTCGACGCACTCGGACTGCGGCGCCGGCTTCCACGAGATGTGCGAGTTGACCTCGCGCCCGCCGAGAACGCCGTCAGGCTTGACGAGCCACCCCTCGCCGTCCTCCTGCATCTCCTCGACCCAGCAGCTCGCGATGCCCGGCGCCTCGCGCTCTCGGATCGCGAGGTCGGCGCTCTTCTCCTGCGGGTTGCTCGTCCCGCTCGTCACCCAGACGAACAGGCCGACCTTGGTGCCCTTGAACTTGAAGCGGATCTGGCCGCCGGGCGTCGACGACGACCATGCCGCCTTGCCGTGCCACTCGATCCGGGTGAAGTCGTCCGTGTGCTGAACGGGCACGAGCGGCTCGTCGCTGTAGATCGTCTGGCAGTGCGGAATGACGGGTTCGGGCGGGGTCGGGATGCGCCACTGTTGCGAGGAGGAAGAAGAACGTCAGCTCGCGGCAGGAGGGCGGCGAGAGAGAGCTCGAGGACGCACCGAGCTGTACACCTCGAGGGGCGGGATCTTGCCGGCGTCCTCCTCGGTCGGCCAGGGCCCTGTCTTGCGCGATGGCGGTGCAGGTAGAAGCGCTCGTCGCTGCGTCTCGCACACCTCCTTGCGGATGTAGAGCGAGAGCATGTCGGCGAGGCTCGCGTGGCCGACCTCGGAGATGTGGCGCTGCGAGCGAGGGCGCAGCGTCAGCGAGGGCACAGCTCTCGCTCGGCGCACTTGTCTTTTCGAGAGAGAGGAGACGCACATAGTCTCGATCGCCCCACTGGTCGAGGCCGAAGATGACCTCGGCGTCCTCGCGATGATGCTGAACGTGCGGGAGGAGGAAGTTGCGGATGCTGCGAGCGAGCCGGTGCAGCGTCAGTTCGACTTCCAGCACGAGTTGAGAGCTGTACGAGACTCGACGTACCCGATGACCGGCACGTCGAAGTACTGCGAGGTCGTGAGGCAGGAGAGGATGCCGCGCGCGAGCTCCTCGAAGATGACCTGGAAGGCGCTGATGCGGATGACGGCCGGCTCTTGCGGCAGTTGAAGCAAGCCTCGCATAAGAGCATCGTCGTCTCGGAGCGTGTCGAGAGCCCTGTGCACAGAGAGAGGGAGAGATGGGTCAGCCGGTCAAGGCTCGAGGAGAGGGGCTGGAGGTGAGGAGGCTAGAACGCAGGGAGACGACGAGGGAGGAAGACGATGAGGGGAATGCGACGCACGGCTCGTTGTTGATGTCGAGCTCGACGAGGAAGAGGTCCGACTCCTCCGGTACGAGAGCGCCGAAGCAGAAGGAAAAAAACATGCTGTCCATGGCGCCCACTGCTCCTACATTCATCTTGGCGCGGGGGAACATCTTCTTGAAGTCGTCGAAGAAGCGGTCCTGCCACCGCTGGTAGCCCGGCGGGACCGAGTGGCCGGCCGTGATGCTCGCGCCGAGGACCGAGACGACGACCTCCTCGCCGCGCAGCGCCTTGGCGAGGACCTTGCGCAGCCGCGCGCCGCTGCCCTCGTACGCCCTCGACATGCGGATGTTGTCGTAGCCGTACTCGCACAGCGGGTTGGCCGGGTTGAGGTGGCAGACCTCGCACGACGAGGTCGCGAGGGCGGGGAGCGTCTCGTTGAGGACGGCGAACCCGTCGACCGTGGCCGCCGATGATGAGCTGGACGAGCTCTGCTGGACGGCTGGACGGGTCGTGGGCGAGTTGGCGAGCGTGCGGAAGGCCTCGGCCGACGCCGTAAGCTCCTTGAGGCGAAGCTGGAAGTAGACGACGAGGGCGGCGGTGGTGCACGCCCAGAGGAGGGTCGATCGAGATGGCCGCCAGTGTCGTCCTCGAGGCGGCGGCAGCCTCGGCAGAGCCGGGAGAGCGGTGCGAGGTCCCGCTCCGTCGTGGGAGGCGAGCGGGGCGTAGGCGATGCCGCTGCTCGACCCACCGGCCTGGTGCCGCGACGAGGGCAGCGCGTCGTCGAGATTGCTCCTCGAGGGAGTGCGGCGCATCGCTCGCAGCAGGCGGCGAGCGGTGAGGCGAGAGCGAGGTCGGCTCGTTCCTCCTGGGAGCGATGGCGGCTCTCGTTGAGTGTGGGGCAAAGCTGAGACTCGAGTGGCCAGCCTGCCGCTTTCAGCGCTGAGCGATCACCGTCGAGACTCTCAGGCAGCGACTTCCACGCGCTAGAATTACGAGAGCCGCCGAGCGAGATGAAACAGTGTCTACGAGGGGGAGGGTCCGAGCGACGGCGAGTCGGGAGGAGGTGCAGCCGACGTCGTTCTCGTCGGCCCAACTCATGGCAGGAGCTGCGAGCGCACAGAAGAAGGCGTCAGTGAGTCGCGAGGGAAGAGCGTCGGGTCGGGCCGGCGAGGAGGAGGGAGAGCGCGACGCACCTCGGTGAAGCTGCACGACAGGGCAAGGCGGAAAGGTCAGCTCTGCTTCGACGAGCCACCGCAGGGATGAACGAGAGCGAGGGACGTACTTGGACGGGAAGAGCTTGCTCGAGCCAGGGTCGCCGACCCGCTGACCGTGCCACCAGCCGTCGGGCTGCGAGCAAAGGTCGAGCTCGAAGTCAGCCTTCCGCTCGCAGCGGCTGCGTGCAGACACAGGAAGAGGAGCTCACGTCGGTGCCCGTGACGGCGATCACGTCGCCCGTCGAGAACGAGAACTCCTCGGCCGACGTCGCGGCGTAGTCGTACAGGGCGTTGACCTGCAAGCGGGCGCGGGGAGCGCTCGCGCGCTACGTCAGGGCCGACCGACAGGCTCAAGCTGAAAGAGGAAGAGGGACGTACGTAGAAGAGGATGGGCTGGCCCGTCTCGGTGTGCTGGCCCGTCGGCGGCGGCTGCTGCGCCTGTCCCGCGCGCAGGTCGGCCACGCTCGGCGGTCGCGCCTGCTGCATCGGCTGCTGCACTTGCTGCTGCTGCTGCTGCTGCTGCTGAGTGAGAGGGCTCTGGTAGATCTGCGCCGGCGTCTGCTGCGTTGACGCACCCGAGACGCCGCTCAACATGCTGTTGGTGCGGCCGAGAGGAGCCGACGAGGCCGGCGAGCCGTACCCGCCGACGACCGAGGGCGAGCGCGCGTACACCTGCTGCTGCTGTTGCGCTGGAGGAGGTTGCGCGTAGCCGTAGGCGGTCGGCGGGGCGTGCTGCTGAGGGGGAGGCGCCTGCTGATACGGCGAGGCGGATGGCGGCGGCGACTGGTAGAGCTGAGGCTGCGACGGCGCCTGCGCGATGTACGGCTGCTGCTGAAGCGGGGGAGGCTGGTGGTAGGGCGCGCCGTGACCTTGAGGAGCGGGCGAGGTCGCTCGGCCGTGCCCGTAGTTGCTCGAGGCGACGGCGGGGTGGCCGTAGGACGCCTGCGGCGGCGGCGGAGCGGCACCGTAGCCGTTCGACGCGCCGTACTGCTGCTGCGGAGGCTGCTGCTGAGGAGGAGGGGCGCCGTAGCCGAGCGTCGGCTGCTGAGGCGAGAGGGCGCTGTACACGCTCGGCGACCGAGCTTGCTGCTGCTGCTGCTGAGCCTGCATCGCCGGGTTCGGCGAGGCGGGCCGCAGCGACTCGGGGATGAACGGCTGCGGGCTCGGCGACCGGCCTCGCGCCGGGACGTGCTGCGACGGCGACGCCGGGCGGTGTGCGAATTGGCCGGACGGCGGCGGCGAGGTGAGGTGCGCCGCCGAGACGTTCGACCCTGCCCGCGAGTGCGGGCGCGACTGGGCCGACGGCTGCATGTACGGGATCGACGGGCTGCGAGGGCGCTGCTGAGCCGGCGGCGGCGGCTGCATGAAGGCCTGCGCGGGAGCGGGCGAGGTCGGGCGCGACCGAGCAGCGCCCGCCGCCGAGCCAAAGCTCTGCTGCGGGTTGTGGCCGCCGCGAGACGCTGGGCGGGGCTGCTGCTGCGTGGGCGAGGCGGCGGCGCCGCGCAAGTCGACGGAGGAGCGCGTCTGCCGGGACGGGCTTGGCGGCGGCTTGGCCTGCAGCGCCTTGAGCGCGACGAGGAGCGGGTCGTTCTCGTCGTCGTCCGTGCCGCCATTTGCGGGGGGCGCGCCTGCTCCTCGCGAGCTGCCGCCGAACGGGCCCGACGACGGCTCCTTGGCGGCGACGGCGGCCGGCGGCTCGTACCGGGCGGGCTTGGTCGGTGAGCTCGAGTCGCTCGACTCGCCGACAGCGCTGACGCTGCTGCCGAGCGACGGCGACACGAGCGAGAGGCGGTTCTGGAACGCGCCGGCCGACATGTGGCCCGGCTTGGCGGGCGAGGTCGACGCCGGCGTGATGTGCTCGGACGACGGGCGCGCACGCAGGTTGGCCGAGGGCGATACGGAGAATCGAGACGGAGAGAGGGCTGCGTCGTGCGGAGGAGCCGAAGGATGGGCGGGCGGCGTCGGGAAGTGCGGTTGCTGAGGGGAAGGGGTCTGTGCGGCGGCGGCGGCGCTCTCGGCCGCGAGGTTCGGGTTTGACGCCCGGTTGGCCGAGCGCGACTGAGGGCGAGCTGCGGCGACGGCCTCGGGCTGGCTGCCCGACCGGCTCATCTGCATCGGCTGCGCGGCGCTCTGTCTTGGAGCCGGCGCCGGCTGCTGCCCGAGCGCGCGCGTGATGTCGCCGACGGCCGACGGCGAGTGCTTGACGCCTGGGATCCGGGTCGACGAGCGGATGAAGCGCGCCGACTTGTAGCCCTGCTTGGGCGGCGCCTCCTTGGCCTTGACGTCGACGAACGGGATCGGGTCCGGGATGAGGTTGCCCGTGCCGAACTGCGACACGAAGATGCGGATGTCGACCTTGGGATCGCACTGCTCGAGAGCAGTCCTGGTACGCTCGGCCGACTGCAGGAGGGGAGGGGCGAGTCAGCGAGAGAACGGCCGGCGAGCAGGGAGAGGATCCGGCGACGCACCTCGTCCTCCTGCATCGCGACGGCCGAGAGCCCGTTGGCGTAGTCCCACATGCGCGACTTGACGAACTCGAGGCGCTCCTCCTCCTGGTCTTGCACGAGCTGGAGGAACGAGAGGGGCGAGAAGGTCAGCTCGACCGGGACAGCGTGCACGGGCGAGAGGGCGAAGGGGCGAGGACGCACATCGCAGAACGCCTTCCACGCCATGTTCCACTCACTGTGAATCGAGACCGAGTGAGCACGGTGCTCGAGCGTCGGCGAGGGAGGAAGAGGAGGACGCACACGGTCGTCTGCTTGAGCACGTTGGCGTAGTTCTTGTAGTCGCGCTCGTTGATCTCGACCGACTGCTGCACCTTGTCGAGCTTGATCGAGACCTGCAGGAGAAGAGCATCAGCAGAGGAAGGGAGGGAGAAGGCAGACGAGCGAGAGACGCACCTTGTCGAGTTCTTTGCCCTGCAGGAGCGACGCCTGCGCATGGAGCGCGTTGATCTGGATCGCGTCGGCCTCGTACTTCTCCTTGGCCTGTACGTGATGAGAGAGTCAGCCGCGAGCCCGGACGACAGGGCGCGAGAGGAAGAGCGAGACGACGCACCTTGACGACGTGCGCTCGCTGGTTGAGCAGGTTCTTCCAGAGCTTCTCGACGTTCTGCTGTTGCTGCAGGCGGCTCAAAGCGACGTCAGCAGAGAGTCCTTCTCGAGACGGGCGGTCGAGGAGCGAAGAGGACGCACCGCCTTGCGCAGCGAGTCCCTCTTCTGGGCAAACTCGCCCGCCGTCGCCTCCTGCTGCCGCAACAGCTGGGCGAGGTCCAGCTGGCTCTTGGCCGAGCTCTCGAGCTCGTTCTTGAGCTGGACTTGAGCGCGCTCCATGTGCCTGCGGGACAGCGAGATGTCGAGGTCAGCCGCTGAAGGAGACGCAGGCGCGGGAGGGCGGACGGATCGACGCACCCAGTCTCGCCGGTGCCGAAGGGATGCTTGGAGAGCTTGATGAGGCGCTTGGCGTAGTCCTCGGAGGCGGAGGCCCTGCAGGGACATGAGCGAGAGGAGGTGTCAGCTCGAGAGCCGCCAGAGGTGCGAGTGCTGCTGCAGGCACCGGCGGCACAGGCGGGCGGAAGCGGGCGCTGCTGCACGGTGTCTTGCTCTATGTGCAGTGCCTGAAGCCGTAGCTGCACGGCCCGTAGACTCGCCCCCTCCCCCCGCCGGCCCCTCCCCACCTCGCGAGGGGCGGCATCCACCCCGCTCGACCGCACACGACAGCAGGGAGTGGGAAAGGAGAGCGCACCTTTCCTTGAGCAGTGCCCGCATGTCCTCGATGCCCTTGCTCGCGCTCTTGACCCGCCCGAGGACCGTCTCGTAGCCCTCCTTGCCCCAGTCCGACTCCTTGCCGTCGGCGTCCCTCCGCCCGCCGTGCCCCGCGCTCCAGAAGGCGTTGCACACGTCGTACAGGTCGGCGCTCGTGTCGGACGGTGGGCGGAACTCGCCCTGGGCAGAGCCGCCGACGGGGCCGCCCGAGGTTGAGCGATGCCGGCCGTGGCCGTGGGAGGTCGACATGGCTGGCGGGGGGCGGGGGGTGCGCTGTGCTGGTGTCGGTGTGGGCTGCTGCGTCGAGTCGGGATAGCTGAGCGAGGAGAGCTGGTAGGTCGAGTGACGCGGTGAGGAGCGAGCGGACGAGCGGCGTGTGGGCGAGTCTCGAACGAGACGATCGCCGACCTCGTCGCTCCCTCTCTCTCGCTCGACACGCTCACGCAGTGCAGGATATCGTGCTGGATTCGCACGCCCCGAAAAGACCAACGCTAAGGGGAAGAACGACGAAGAAAAGTCGAAAGGCCAGACATCCGCCGCCCGAGGACCGAGCGCCCAAGCACGCTCGTTCCGCCCATGAGAGAGACCCGCACTGCCATCGCCGAGTGTCTATGCTGCATCGAGAGAGGCTTCAGGCCTTTGTCGTGGCTGCGAGCAAGGGGACGAGGGGTCAGGACCAGCCCTCGAGAGCGAGAGAGCGAGAGAGAGGGAGCAGGAACGCACGCTTCGGCTCGCCCGGGTGCGACCACGACCCTTGCGCCTCGACGACGGTCGTCTTGCCGCCCGGCGCCGTCAGCGTGTACTTGACGACCTTGACGGCGGGCGAGGGCGAGAAGGCGTGCTTGGGGTTGTCGACGTGCGCCGCGGTCGCGACGGGCACCTTGACGGGCCCGGACGACGTGCCGAACACCTTGCTCGTCGTCGTCGCTGCCTTGGACGTCGTCGTAGTTTGCCTCGGAGAGGATTTGGGGTTGTTGACGAACTCGATGGCGCGGCGAGAGACGGCTGCGCGAGGGAGAGGGAGCGAGGTCAGTTCCGGTCGGGCGAGCGGCGAGCGAGAGCGAGAGCGGACTCACCCTTGGCGTTCTTGACGACAGGCGCCTTCGAGACGGCCTTGATGACGACGGCGGTGGTAGTCGGCGCGAGGATGGCCGGTACGGCGAGCACAGGGAGCTTGCCGAGGCTCTTGGTGATGCCGGCGAGCTTGCTCGCGAGCGCCGCCGCGACCGGGTCGGCGCTCGTCGTCGAAGAGGGTGCAGGAGAGGCGGCGGCGAGGTACTTGGGGTTGCCGGTGAGGGGTGCGGGGAGGGGAGCCGAGTGCGCGACGAGGGCGCACGCGACCGAGACGAGGAGGGCGAGCGAGAGCTGCATCGTGGCGCGACGTGCGGTGATGGTCGAGGGCGCGTATGGGTCGGCGTGCGTGGATCGTCGATGCTCCGAGGGCGGACGAGGGAGAGAGGAGGGGTCGGCGAGGCGGTTGAGAGACGAGCTCGAGAATGCGCCGGGATGCTCGGGTCGAGGTGGAGGTGCCGAGGAGGAGGGGCCGTCGGCTCGAGGTGCGAAGACGAGCACTTGTGCGGCAACTGGATGTGTGGTATGAAGCGGGAAGAGGGCGAAGAGTCGGGACGAGGGGGACGCGACGAGCGTTCTCTGAGCGGGGTTCCGTGCTCTGAGGCCTCAACGGGCGCCGAGCGCGGAGCTCGGCCGTCGAGACCTGCATCTCGTGCAGCAGATCGTGCTCCAGAGACAACCTAGACCGCCAGGCGGCGCCGGCAAGACGGAGACGATCGCGTCGAGGCGTGCGAGTGACGGCCGGCGCACCTTGCATTATGCCGGCGAGGCGATGGGCGGCGCGTGGTAGGCCGAGGCAGCGTCGGTATTAGGCTCGGGCAGGCGCAGGGTGCGAGAAGACGGCGGCAGGGGCCTGAACAGGCAAGGGAGGGAGGCGAGCCGCAGCGGACGTACGGTGCGACGAGCGGATCGTTGCACCCGCGGGCCGGATCACTGGGGGATCCGCACCATCGCAGGCTCCACGTGCGCGTGTCCGAGACGAGCTCGACCGGCGAGGCGAGGCGAGGACGAGGAAGCGTCCGAGGGGGGGATGGCGGGTCGCTCGTAGCGGGGAAGCGAGGTCGCGATCCGGGATGCGGCTCGAAGCTGAGAGCGCACAGCAGGAATCCCGGTGCGGTGCCCAGCGAGCTGGACGGCCGCCCAGCGAGGTGAGAGCAGCGTGGCGGCTCGTCGAGCGATGAGGACGAGGAGGCCGGCGAGGGGGAGCGACGAGACGAGCCAGCTCGCGCCAGCTCTCTGCACCGCCCGCTCGTGCACACAGAGCTCGACCTGCACAGGCTGCACCCTCACACCACCCGCCAGTGCACCTCGAGCCCACCCACACCGCGCCCCGTCGACATCCCGCCCGCCGACTCGTCACCGTCTTCCCCCACCTCCTCGAGCCCTCGCCTCGCTCCTCCGCCTACGGCAACACCCGGGACCAGCACCCCCGCACCATGTTCGGCAGGCCAGCCAACCCGTACGACGAGGTCGTCGGTGAGCCCGCTCCCCCTCCCTCCCTCCCTCGGCCAACGACGACGAGCCTCGGCTGACCTCGTCGCCACCCTCCCCCCCGCTCCTCTGCCCCACACAGCCAAGGCGACCGACGAGAAGCAGACCGAGATCAACTGGGAGGTCGCCCTCAACGTGTGCGACAAGGTCAACGACGACGGCGAGACCGGGTGCGTGCACCGCCTCCTCCCCTCCCCTCCCCTCTTCTCGGCTTGGCTGCGCAGCGAGTCTGGGTGCTGCGCCAAGTACAAGCTCCTTGTAGTCGAACATGCACGCTGACTCCTGCCGCCGCCCTGCAGCGCCCGCAACTGCGTCGCCGCCATCCAGAAGCGCTTCACGCACCGCTCGGCCAACGTCCAGCTCTTCTCCTTGACGGTGCGTCTCGGTCCTCCTCTCCACCTCTCGAAGGTCGAACACTGCGACTCGAGCACGCAGAAATAGGCTGACTCTGGACTCTTCCACTGTGCAGCTCGCCGGCGCGCTCGTCAACAACTGCAGCGGCTCGCTCCACCGCGAGATCAGCGGCAAGGCCTTCACCCAGGCCCTCGTGCGGCTCGTCAACGACCGAGTGAGTCGTTACGTCGTCTTCTGCACCAACGAGCGCGAGCTGAGCTGACTCGGCTGTCCCCTGCAGACGACGCACGACACGGTCAAGAAGGAGGCGCTCAAGCAGATCGAGACGTGGGTCAAGGAGCACCCGAACAATACCGACTTTGA
>Ga0308170_10001823_pt1 | contig 19202 bp, 20 predicted proteins | sample PhyBR2_2_FD_202136 | JGI IMG/M metagenome (GOLD analysis project Ga0308170, IMG submission 202136) | Phyllosphere microbial communities from UC Gill Tract Community Farm, Albany, California, United States - DLSLSB.R2 | ecosystem: Host-associated > Plants > Phyllosphere > Unclassified | place...
CTGGCCGAGGAGCGCATCGATGCGCTCGGTCAGCGGCGTCGACGGACTGGAGGCGGTGCTCGCGTCGTTCACGGTGGTCACGGTGGTCGGTCCTCTCGTTCAGGGCCGCGGGGCGCCGCCTGGACGGCCGGGGCCTCGTCGCCCACACCCACCATCCACCGGGTTCGCCGCCCGCGCTGGCAGCTCCTGCACCGTACCACCCAAAACCGACCGCTGGTTGGTTTTCTGGGGTCTCCCGTGGGCGGTACAGTCTGGCCATGGCACGACGGGGTTCGTACGCAAAGGGCATCGCGAAGCGCGAGGAGATCCTCACGGTCGCGCTGGACCTCGTGGCGTCGCAGGGCTTCCGGCGGACGAGCATCAAGGACATCGCCGACGCCGTGGGCCTGACCCAGGCCGGCCTGCTGCACTACTTCGACTCCAAGGACGAGCTCTGGGTGGAGATCCTCCGCCGCCGCGACGAGCTCGACCTGGCACACGACTGGCAGGCCGCGGACCCGGCAGCCCTGCTCGCCGCGATCGTGCGGCACAACGCCGAGGTCCCGGGGCTGGTGCAGATGTTCGTCAACCTGTCCGCCGCGGCCGCCACCGACGCCGAGCACCCGGCGCACGAGTACTTCCGCGAGCGCTACGAACGCAGCCGCCGCGTGCTGTCCGCCGACTTCCGCACCATGCAGCAGGACGGACGGCTGCGGACCGACATCGACCCCGACGAGCTCACGAGCGTGCTGCTCGCGGTGTCCGACGGCATGCAGATCCAGTGGCTCTTCGACCCCACACGCGACATGGCCGAGCACGTCGAGCTCGTCGCCCGTCTGGCGATCGCCCAGGTCGCCCCCACCGCCTGACAGACCCCCGCCCCGGCAGTGGGGTACGGACAGGGCCTGGTCGTGTCAGGGCAGGCGGGGCAGGATGGTCGGTGCCCGCCAGGGTGTGTTCCGACGACGATGTGGAGTGACGCGATGACGCGTGTAGTGGTGACCGGTGGCAGCGGCAAGCTCGGACGGGCGGTGGTGCGCGACCTCGATGCGCACGGGTACGACGTGGTCCTGCTCGACCGTGTCCCCTCGCCCGACAAGCCCGAGCGTGTCCCGTTCGTGCGCATCGACCTGACCGACCACGGCCAGGTCCTGAACGCCCTGCTCGGCATCGACGACCGGTACGACCACGTCGACGCCGTCGTGCACCTCGCGGCGGTGCCGGCCCCGGGACAGGTGCCCGACGTGGCCCTGATCACCAACAACGTGACCTCGTCCATCAACGTCTTCCACGCTGCCCGTGCCGCGAAGATCAAGAACGTCGTGTGGGCGTCGAGCGAGACCCTGCTCGGCATCCCGATGGGCGAACACCTGCCGCCCTACCTGCCGGTCGACGAGGAGTTCGCCGTCCGCCCGCAGTCGTCGTACTCGCTCGGCAAGGCGGTGGAAGAGGAGATGGCCCGCCACTTCACGCGCTGGGACCCGGAGCTGAAGATGATCGGGCTGCGCTTCTCGAACGTGATGGACGAGACCGACTACCCGGCGTTCCCGTGGGACGCCACCCCCGAGGCGAAGACGTTCAACCTGTGGTCGTACATCGACTCGCGCGACGGGGCCCAGGCCGTCCGCCGTGCGCTCGAGGCGGACCTCACCGGGTTCGAGGCGTTCGTCATCGCGAGCCCCGACACGGTGATGGACACCCCGACGATCGAACTCGTCGAGCGTTTCGTGCCGGACATCGAGCGCCGTGCGGACATCGACGGCGTCAGCTCGCTGCTGTCGTCGGAGAAGGCCCGCGAACTCCTCGGCTACACGCCCGAGCACAGCTGGCGCGACCACCGCGCCTGATCGTCAGGCAGCGGGGACGAGCAGCCCGTCGAGCACCAGGTCGCGCGCCGCCGGCAGCAGGTCGGCGGCGAGGGCCTGCTCGTCCACGCCGGTGATCTGCGCGAGTGCGCCGATGATCGCCGCGACGGACAGGTCACCGTCGCACGCGCCCACGAACGCCGCGAGTGCGGTGTCCGCGTCCACCCGGCGCCCGAGCCCGCCGCCCTGCACCAGCGTCATCACGGTGGGGTCGTCGTTGCCCGGCCAGTAGTACCGCTCCTCGGTGACGTCACCGGCCACCGCCAGGTGGGCGGCAGCGAGCGCGGCGTCGTCGTGCGCAGCGAGCCAGGCGGCCGCGTCGAGGACGCGGGCGACCGTCGCCCCCAGACCCGCGGGGTTGGAGCCGAGCGCCTCGGGGACGCGCTCGAACCGGCGGAGGCCGGACGGGCCTCCCGGCAGGGGTCGACGCACCACGACGTAACCGAAGCCGACGCCGGTGACGCGGCGATCCGCGAAGTCGTCGAGCCACGCGCCCATCAGGGTGTCGAACCCGTCCGTGCCGGGCTTGGTGCCGCCGTCGCGGATCCAGGTCTCGGCGTAGGACGTCGGGTCCTGCCGCTCGCGCTCGATCACCCACACGTCGAGGCCGGTGTCGGCGAACCAGGCGCGCACGCGGTCCAGGCCGTCGACGCCCCAGCGGTACTCCCAGTTGCCGAGGAGCTGTGCGGTGCCACCGGGCTCCAGGTGGTCCCCGAGGCCCCGGAGCACCGTCTCGACCAGGGCGTCACCGACCATGCCGCCGTCGCGGTACTCGTAGGACGGGACGCCTTCGCGACGAGGCGTGATGACGAAGGGCGGGTTCGAGACGATCCGGTCGAAGCGCTCCCCCGCGACCGGCTCGAACAGTGAGCCGAACCGGAAGTCGATGCCGTCGATGCCGTTCAACTGCGCGTTGAAGCGGGCGATGTCGAGGGCACGGCGCGAGATGTCGGTGGCGACCACGTGGTCGGCGAACCGCCGCGCGTGCATGGCCTGGATCCCGCAGCCGGTGCCCAGGTCGAGCACCCGCTCGACCGGCACGGGCACCTGCAGGCCGCTCAGCGTCGTGGTGGCGCCGCCGATGCCGAGGACGTGTTCCTCGCTGATCTCGTGTCCGAGGGCGAGCTCGCCCAGGTCGGAGACGATCCACCAGCTGCCGGCGCCGAGGTCGTCGACGAAGGCGTAGGGGCGCAGGTCGACGGTGGGGTGGACGAGCGGGGCGCCGCCGTCGCCTTCGCCGTCGCCTTCGCCTTCGCTGCGCAGCAGACCCGATGCGATGACGGCGTCGAGCCCGGCGGTCGGGAACGCGGCGGCTGCCTCAGCCCGCGCCACCGGCAGCCCGAGCACGAACAGCGTCGCCAGGGTGCTGAGCGGCGTGGTCTCGCGGGCGGCGAGCGCACGGAGCGCAGCGACCCGCGAACCGCGGTGCAGCGATGCGGCGGCCTCGGCGCCCCACAGGGAGTCGAGCCGGTCGACGGTGAAGCCGGCGGCCGTCAGGTCCGCGGCGAGCGCCGTGGCGACGGCGGGGTCTGCGACGATCGACGGCAGCGTGTGCACGGTCGGGCTCGGGGCGGCGTCGGGCTCGCCGCTCACGAGGCGAGCCCGTCGCGGAGCAGGGCCGATGGGACCTGCCAGTCGAGCACCAGGTCGAGGAGCCCGGGGAACCGCTGCTGCACGTCCTCCACCCGGACACGGCTGACGCGGGTCAGGCCCTCCAGGTGCTGCTCGAGCAACCCGGCCTCGCGCAGGACCCGGAAGTGGTGGGTCAGCGTGGACTTCGGCCGGTCGATGCCGACCCACCCACAGCTGCGCTCGCCGCCGGCCGCGTCGACCAGGTAGCGGTGCAGGATCGCGAGCCGGATCGGGTCGCTCAGGGCGTCCATGACGACGGGGAGGTCCATCTCGGCCACGGACGGCTGCGGCAACCGTTCGGGAGCATCGACGTGCGCGGGCATGGACGGGACGCTACCACCGTTCGGCTTGCTGTACGACTTGCGTCGTACTGTTCGAGTGCGGTACGAATGCAGTCGTACTGCACGGAGATGGAAAGGGGTGCGCATGCACCAGTCAGCTCGTTCGGTCGCCGGGTTCTGGATCCTGGCGGCGATGCTCCTGGTCTCGGTCGCCTCGTCGGCCGTCCCGTCGCCGATCTACCCGGTCTACGCCGCCGAGTGGCACCTCACGCCGCTCATGCTCACCGGGGTCTTCGCCATCTACGTCGCCGGCCTGCTGGCGAGCCTGCTCATCGCGGGGCGCTTGTCCGACCACGTCGGCCGGAAGCCCGTGCTCGTCGTCGGCGGGCTGGGCGTCGCACTGTCGCTCGGCCTGTTCGCGGCGGCGGACGGGGTCGTCGCGCTCATCGTGGACCGGATCGTGCAGGGCGTCTCGGTCGGACTGCTCATCGGTGCACTCGGCGCGGCCCTCATCGACAACTCCCTCGAACGCCACCCGACCATGGCGGGTGTGTTGAACGGTGTCATCCCGCCGATCGCCCTGGCCACCGGCGCGCTGTCGAGCGGCGCCCTGGTGCAGTGGGGTCCGGCGCCGGAGCAGCTCGTCTACCTGCTGTTCGGCGCGCTCCTCGTGCTGCTCGTCCTCGCGCTGTCCGTCGTCCCCGAGCAGGTGGAGCGTCGCCCAGGAGCACTCCGCTCCCTGCGCCCGACGATCAGCGTGCCGCGGTCATCGCGTCGGTTGTTCCGCGGCGTCGCCGGCTCGCTCGTGGCCAGTTGGGCACTGGGCGGCATGTTCCTGTCACTCGTCCCCTCGGCACTCGGCGCGGTGTTCGGCATCACCAACCACTTCGCCGCCGGTGCGCTCATCGCGGTCGTCACCGGCGTCGGCGCCCTGACCGGCCTGGCGATCCAGCGGATGGACACCCGACGTGCGGTCCTGCTCGGGCTCGTGGCGCTCGTGCTCGGCCCGATCATCACCGTGTCGTTCGTGTTCGCGCACTCCCTGCCGGGCATGGTCGTCGGCAGCGCCGTCGCCGGTGTCGGCTTCGGCGCCGGGTTCCAGGCACCGCTGCGGATGCTGCTCGCCACAGCTGCACCGACCCACCGCGCCGGATTGCTCTCCACGATCTACGTCGTCAGCTACCTGGCGTTCGGGGTGCCCTCGGTCATTGGAGGCCTGCTCGAGCCGTCGATCGGCCTCGTCCCGGTCATCGCTGGTTACGGCGGCTTCATCGTGCTCGCCGCGGTCGTCGCCCTCGTGCTGCAGCTGTCGTCGAAGGACGCCGCCGAGGTCGAGGAGCGCGCTGCCGAGGTCATCGAGCGCACCGCGACTGGTTCGGTCCGGGTCGCGGACGAGTAGGCGCGCCCGGCACGGTGCGGCGCTGCCCATTCGGTGCGAGGTTGATCGCTCGGTGCGAGCCTGCAGCGCCGCACGGAGGCGTCAACCTCGCACGCGGTGAACAGCACCGCACGGTGCCGACCGCGACGGCCCGACTAGTGGCCCGGGTGTGCCGAGTTCGCCCCGCGAGCGCGCGCACGGACCCCGACGGTCCGCGCCGCTCCGGTGTGCGCAGCATCGACGTCGGCCTTGCCCCGGTCGGCCGCATCGCGCAGACGCTTCGGCCCGTGCCGCTTGGCCCAGTCCCAGAAGCGGTGCAGCTGCGCCTTGAGCCACGTGATGATCTTGTGGAAGAAGTGGAACTCGCTCGCCAGCACGGTGAGACCGATGAACACCACGAGCCACCCCGGGCCCGGCAGCGGCACCAGGATCAGCCCGATGATGACTACCAGCCCGCCGACCAGACCGACCAGCACCTTGTAGAACAGGTGCACGTGCGGCCGCTCGTGGATCCAGGCGCGCAGGCGGTGGAACCACTGGAAGCGCTGTCGGGCCGCACCATCGGCCCGGGCGTCGCCGGGTCGGTCGTTCGGGTCGCCGTCCATGCCGAAAACGTAGGGCGCGCGGCTGGGAATCAGCGGCGCACGCGGTGGACGCGGGGTGCGCAGGCCGGGAGGCGCGGGGCGGGGTTGCGCCGCGCCTCCAGTCCGTCACGCGGCAGCGTCCGCCCACCCCTCAGGCGTGCGCGACGCACGTCGCCGCCCACGGGACGGCGGCCAGCCGGGCCTCCGGGATCGGCTCGCCGCCGACCGTGCAGCGGCCGTAGGTGCCCTCGTCGATCCGTGCGAGCGCGGCGTCCACCTGGCGGATCCGCAGCTGCGCACCGTCGCGGACCGCACCGAGCGAGCCACGTTCCCACGCCAGGGTCGCACCCTCGGGGTCGTGCTCGTCGTCGGAGTTGGCATCCTGCCGGGCGTCACTGACGTCACGCATGCTCCGCTCGACCTCGGTCAGCAGCCGTTCGTTGCGGGCGCGTTCGGCTTCGAGTGCGGGGCGGGGGTCCTCCATCCCGGACACGGTAGTCGCGGCGGAATGACCCCGCCCCCGGATGCGTTCGCATGGACATGACGAAGATCGGGTTCCTGTCGTTCGGACACTGGCGTGACGTGCCGGGGTCGAAGGTGCGCAGCGGGCGAGAGGCCCTGGTGCAGGCGATCGACCTCGCCGTCGCAGCGGAGGAAGCAGGCGTCGATGGCGCCTACTTCCGCGTCCACCACTTCGCGCCGCAGCAGGCCGCACCGTTCCCGCTGCTCGCCGCCATCGCCGCGAAGACGAGCCGGATCGAGATCGGGACCGGCGTCATCGACATGCGCTACGAGAACCCGCTCTACATGGCGGAAGAGGCCGCGGCCACCGACCTGATCTCCGGCGGGCGACTGCAGCTCGGCGTCTCGCGGGGATCACCCGAGACCGCCGTCGCCGGCTACCAGCAGTTCGGCTACGTGCCCGACGCCTCCGATGAGAACGGTGGCGACATGGCCCGAGCGCACACGAGCGTGTTCCGCCGTGCGATCGCCGGCGAGCCGATGGCCAACGCCAACCCGCAGATGACCGGATCGGTCGGGTCCCTGCCGATCTCCCCGTTGTCCGACTCGCTCGGCGACCGCATCTGGTGGGGTGCCGGCACCCGCGCCACCGCGGAGTGGACGGCCGAGCAGGGCATGAACCTGATGTCCTCGACCCTGCTGACCGAGGACACCGGTGTGCCGTTCGACCAGCTGCAGGCCGAGCAGATCGAGCGCTTCCGCCGGGTGTGGGCGGAGTCGGGCTGGGAGCGGACCCCACGGGTGTCGGTCTCGCGCAGCATCATCCCGATCATCGACGACGAGTCGCGCCACTACTTCGGCATCCGTGCACAGGTCGAGGGGCAGGACCAGGTCGGGCACCTCGACGGCGGGCTCGCCCGGTTCGGCCGCTCCTACATCGGTGAGCCCGAACAGCTCGTCGCGGAGCTCGCGGCCGACCAGGCCGTGCGCGCTGCCGACACCGTGCTCGTCACCGTGCCGAACCAGCTCGGTGTGGAGTTCAACGCGCGGCTGCTCGCGGCCGTGAAGGACGTCTTCACCGAGGTCGACGCGGAGCCGGTCCCCGCCTGACCCCGTATCGGGATCCGGTTCAGCCGTTCGGGATCGGCCTCAGCCGTTCGGCCACAGCAGCCGGAACCGCTCGCACACGACGGGCATGTCCGGCGCGAACCCGCGCGGGTGCTCGGAGTGTGCACGCCAGAACGCCTCGTGCACGGCCCGCCAGTGCTCGAGCGTGCGGTCGCCTTCACCCTCGGCCCAGGCGTGGTCAGCATCGACCTGATCGAACGGGACCACCTGGACCAGCGTCGTCTCGATGACCGCGCGGGGCGCATCGGAGCCGTCGGTCACGATGCTCAACTCGTCCACTGCGGGCAGCGGGTCACCGGTCGCCTCGTAGTCCCAGAGCGACGACGCCGTGCCGACCTTGACCCCGTCGAGCACGAGCTGCAGGAGCGCGTCCGCCTGCTCCGGGGTCGCACCGAACGACCAGGCTTCCGGCACGTCCACCGGAAGGTCCGGTCGCTCGAGGCGTCGTGCGGTCCAGAAGTCGTCGAGGGTCGAGGGCACGCCCCGACCGTAGTGCACCGGGAGACGGCACTTCGTGAGCAGGAGATGTCGAGTGCGATGCCGCGACCCGACCATTGCTGCTCACGAAGCACGCCCGTCTCCCCCCATCGTGCTGCTCACGAAGCGCGCCCGTCGCGCCCATCTGGCAGCGCCTGCCGCCGCGCTCTCGGGTGCGCCGTCTGGTACACGTCCCGCAGCATGTCGGCCGTGACCATCGTGTAGATCTGCGTCGTGGCGACGCTCGCGTGCCCGAGCAGCTCCTGCACCACGCGGACGTCAGCACCGCCCTCGAGCAGGTGCGTCGCGAACGAGTGCCGGAAGGTGTGCGGTGACACGTGCGCCTCCAGGTCGGCGGCGGCAGCAGCGGCCTGGATCACGAGCCAGGCGCTCTGTCGCGACAACCGCGCACCACGGGCGCCGAGGAACAGCGCCGGCGTCGACGCTCCCCGTGCCGCGAACACCGGCCGTGCCCGCACCAGGTACGCGTCGATCGCGGCCCGCGCGAAGCTGCCGAGCGGGACGATCCGCTGCTTGTTGCCCTTGCCGGTGACCTTCACGACGGCGAGCCCGTCCGCACCGGCGCCCGGGCCCGGGCCCGGAGCGTCGGCAGCGGCGTCCGACAGCGTGGTGACGTCGTCGACCGACAGCCCCACCGCCTCGGAGATCCGCGCACCGGTGGCGTAGAGCAGCTCGAGCAGGGCCTTGTCCCGCAGCTGGACGGGGTCGTTCGCGTCGACGGAGACCGCCCCGAGCAGCCGTTCCATGTCCTCGACGGGGATCGCCTTCGGCAGCCGCATGGGAGCCTTCGGCGGTCGGACGGCGGTGCCGGGGTCGAGCGGCAGCCAGCCCTCTCCCGCGGCGAAGGCGGTGAACGAACGGACCGAACTGAGCATGCGCGCGATCGACCGCGGCGCCAACGGTCCCGATGGTCGCGTGGCGAGGTGCTCGACGAACCCCGAGACGTCCGCCCGCGCCAGGCGAGCGACGTCCTGCAGCACCGAGGAGCCTCCGGCCCGGTCAGCGCCGTCCGACTCGACGACCGGTGCGACGCCGAGCCACTCGGCGAACACGGCGAGGTCCCGCCGGTACGCCGACAGCGTGTGCTGCGAGAGTCCCCGCTCGATCGCGACGTGCCGCAGGTACGTCTCCACGGCACGATCGAGGGGCATCACCTCAGCAGGCTAACCGGCGAACGGCCACCTGCCCGTCAGTGCAGCGCTTCGTCCGGCGCGCCCACCCGGAAGCCGGTGAACGTCACGGTCAAGCCAGCCCGCGTCGGCCCGGCGCACAGCAGCCCCGCGGACACGACGGCCTCCGGGTCCAGGTACGCGACCCGGACGAGCCGGGGCTCGTCGCCCTCGGCCCACGCCCGGATCGTCACGGCGTCACCGTCGCGGCTCGCGCGGACGGTCACCACCCGGCCCACCCACTCCGGCACGGGCGACACGGACCAGTCGGAGAACCCACGCGTGACCACGGCGCCGAGCTGAGGAGCACCGTCCGAGAACTCGACACCGGCCTTGATCCACGTCCGCTCGTCGACGCGCAGGAACACCCCGGCCTGGTCGAACTGCTCGGTGTAGTCGAGCACGAACGACGCCTCGACCGAGAACGGGCCGTCGGTCGGTTGCAGCAGCGCGTGCTCCGAGTCGTGCACGAACCCGTACGAGGTGGTCCGCCAGGCATCGCTGCCCTCGACGGCGGTGACACGGAACACGTCGCCGTCGAGCACGGAGGCCTGCGGCTTGTGCGTCCAGGCACCGGCGCCGACCAGGTCACGCAGACCGTCGACCGCTGCCCCGCTCACTTGCTGCGCTGTTCGATGGCCTCGACCGCGAGCGTCGCGACGACGAGGGCCGAGTTGTTGAGCCGACCGCCCAGGATCCCGTCGAGCAGCTCCGCCCGTGGCACCCAGCGCGTCACGATGTCGGCCTCTTCCGCCTCGCGCTCGAACGCGGACCCGGTCGACCGCACGCCGCGCGCCCGGTAGACCTGGATGAACTCGTCGCTGCCGCCGGACGACGTGTTGTAGCGGATCAGCGGCTCCCACGTGTCGGCTTCGAGGTCGGCCTCTTCGCCCAGCTCGCGCTTCGCGGCGGTCAGGTGGTCCTCGCCCGCCATGTCGAGCAGGCCGGCGGGCAGCTCCCAGTCACGCATCCGCACCGGGTGCCGGTACTGCTGGATGACCAGGACGCGGCCCTCGTCGTCCTCGGCGTACACCGCGACCGCGCCGGTGTGGTCGATGTACTCGCGGACCATCGCGTCACCGTTGTACGCGACGGTGTCGCGACGCACGTCCCAGACGGCGCCCTCGTAGACGACGGTGGATTCGGTGACCTCGAAGGAGGCGGACTCGTCGGCGATCGGTGCGTCTGTCACGGCTCCATCCAAGCACGCGCGCGCCGGACGCCCCGTCGGAACCAGGTTCCGGACACAGCACCGCGTCATTCCGTGGTTCCGTGTCCGGAATCAGGTGCCGTGGACGCGCCCCCAGACGGACGGGAGGCGCGGTGCCAGCTGGCACCGCGCCTCCAGTCAGAGACCACTCGCGTTACGCGACCTGCTCCTCGGTCTGCGGGTCGAACAGGCTGGACGCCTCGTGGCGCTCGATCGCGGCCGCGACGAGCCCCGCGAACAGCGGGTGCGCATCGGTCGGACGCGAGCGGAGCTCCGGGTGCGCCTGCGTGGCGATGTAGAACGGGTGCACGTCGCGCGGCAGCTCGACGTACTCCACCAGCGTGCCGTCGGGCGACGTGCCCGAGAACACCAGGCCGGCACCCGCGATCTGCTCGCGGTACTTGTTGTTCACCTCGTAGCGGTGACGGTGCCGCTCGGAGGCCTCGGGCGCACCGTACAGCTCCGCCGCCAGCGATCCTTCGGTGAACGACGCCGGGTACAGGCCCAGGCGCATCGTGCCGCCCAGGTCGCCACCGGCGATGATGTCGACCTGCTCCGCCATCGTCGCGATGACCGGGGTCGAGGTCTCCGGGTCGAACTCGGTGCTCGACGCGTCGGTCAGACCGACCTCGTGGCGGGCGTACTCGATGACCATGCACTGCAGGCCGAGGCACAGGCCGAGCGTCGGGATGCCCTGCTCACGCGCGAACTGCAGCGCGCCGAGCTTGCCCTCGATGCCGCGCACGCCGAACCCACCCGGGATGCAGATGCCGTCGACGTCGCCGAGCTGCTTCGCCGCGCCCTCGGGGGTGGTGCAGTCGTCGGACACGACCCACTTCAGCGTGACCTTCGCGTCGTGCGCGAAGCCACCCGCACGGAGCGCCTCGGTGACGGACAGGTAGGCGTCCGGCAGGTCGATGTACTTGCCGACCAGCGCGATCGTGACGTCCTTCTTCGGCTCGTGCACGGCCTTCAGCACAGGCGTCCAGGCGGTCCAGTCGACCGGACCGGCGTCGAGCTTGAGCGCCTCGACGATGACCTGGTCGAGACCCTGGTTGTTCAGCAGCGTCGGCAGGTCGTAGATCGAGGGGACGTCCACAGCGTTCACCACGGCGTCCTCGTCGACGTCGCACATCAGCGCGATCTTGCGCTTGTTCGACTCCGACACCGGACGGTCGCTCCGCAGCACGAGCGCGTCGGGCTGGATGCCGATCGAGCGGAGCGCGGCGACGGAGTGCTGGGTCGGCTTGGTCTTCTGCTCACCCGAGGCGTTCATGAACGGCACCAGCGACACGTGCACGAAGAACACGTTGCTTCGGCCGAGCTCGTGCCGCACCTGACGGGCGGACTCGATGAACGGCTGCGACTCGATGTCGCCGACGGTGCCCCCGACCTCGGTGATGATGACGTCGGGCTGCGGGTCGTTCTGCGCCTGCTCGCGCATCCGGCGCTTGATCTCGTCGGTGATGTGCGGGATGACCTGCACCGTGTCGCCGAGGTACTCGCCGCGACGCTCCTTGGCGATCACCGTCGAGTACACCTGACCGGTCGTGACGTTCGCGGCCTGCGACAGGTTGATGTCGAGGAAGCGCTCGTAGTGCCCGATGTCGAGGTCCGTCTCCGCGCCGTCGTCGGTCACGAAGACCTCGCCGTGCTGGAACGGGTTCATGGTGCCCGGGTCCACGTTGAGGTACGGGTCGAGCTTCTGCATGACGACCTTGAGGCCGCGAGCCGTGAGCAGGTTGCCGAGGCTGGCCGCCGTCAGGCCCTTGCCGAGAGACGAGACGACCCCGCCGGTCACGAAGATCTGCTTCGTCACCTTCGGGGTCGAGTTCGAAGAATTGGTACCGCCGCTGAGAGTGTCCGCCACGGGATTCCATCGTACGTCAGAACTGCCGGGAGGCGCGACCCCGGTTCGCCGTGGGCGTTGCGCGGGTAGGTGGCTGGGTCACCGTGCCGTGGCCGGGTCGCCGGGCCGTGGCCCGGTCACCGGGCCGTGGCCCGGTCACCGGGATCAGGCAGGTCTGGCCGTCAGGCCCGCTGGCCGGCCACGTCGAGCAGCTCGCGGGCGTGCTCGATGCCGCTGGCGCTGTCGCCGAGCCCGGAGAGCAGCCGAGCCATCTCCTGCAGCCGGTCCTCGCCTTCGAGCCGTCGCACACTCGACGAGGTCACGGCACCGCTGGCGTCCTTCACGACGTTGAGGTGGTTGTTCGCGAACGCGGCGACCTGGGCCAGGTGCGTGACGACGATGACCTGCGTGCGCTCGGCGAGCTTCGCCAGCCGCCGGCCGATCTCGATGGCCGCCGCCCCACCGACACCCGCGTCGACCTCGTCGAAGACGAAGGTCGGCACGGTGGTGCTGCCAGCCATGACGACCTCGATCGCGAGCATCACGCGCGACAGCTCACCACCGGACGCCCCCTTGCCGATCGGCCGGGGGTCGGTGCCGGAGTGCGGCTGGAGCAGGATCGTCACCTGGTCACGGCCGTGGCGGCGGTACTCCCCCGCGTCGGTGACCTCGACCACCAGGGTCGCGCCACCCATCGCGAGGGTCTTCAGCTCGGCCGTCACACGCTTCGCCAGGTCGGCCGCCGCCTTGGTACGCGCCGTGGTGAGCGCTGCGGCGGCGGACTCGAGCGCCTGCTCGTCCTGCTCGACCGACCGCTGCAACGCCGCGATCCGGTCGTCGTCGCCGTCGAGTTCGAGCAGCCGGTCACTCGCGCGCTGACCGTAGGCGATGACGTCGTCCACCGTCTCGCCGTACTTGCGGGTGAGGCCGGCCAGCAACGCCCGGCGTTCGTTGATGAGTTCGAGGTCGTGCCCGGCTTCGGGTTCCAGGGAACCGAGGTAGCTCGAGATGCTCGCCGACGCCTCGGCTGCCTGGATGCCCAGCTCTGTGAGCTGCTCGAGCACCGGCTGCAGGGCACTGTCCGACGACACCACACGCTCGACGGCACGGCGCGCGGACTCGACCAGGCCGACGACGTCCGAGACGCCGTCGAGGGACTCGCTGGACAGTGCCTCGTGCGCCAGGGCAGCCGACAGCCGGAGCTCCTCGAGGTTCCCCAGGCGCTCGGCGCGCTCGGCCAGCTCGACGTCTTCCCCGGGCTGCGGGTCGGCGGCTTCGATCTCGTCGGAGGCCGCACGGATCCGCTCGGCCTCGGCCACCCGGTCGTCCCGGTCACGGACCAGGACCTCGAGTTCACCGGCGTGCTGCTGCCAGGCGTCGTACGCGGCCACGTACCGGGCAAGGGCCTTCTCGAGCGAGGATCCCCCGAACCCGTCCAGCGCCGCCCGCTGCGCGGTGGCCGAGGTCAGGCGGATCTGGTCGGACTGCCCGTGCACGGTGACGAGCTGGTCGGCGAGTTCACCGAGGACCGCGACGGGGGCACTGCGACCGCCGACCGTGGCACGGCTGCGCCCCTCGGCGGAGACCGTGCGGGTGAGGATGAGCTCGCCGTCCTCGACGGTGCCGCCGGCGTCCTCGACACGTTCGGCGACCGCGTCCTGCTCGGGGACGTGCCAGCGGCCTTCGACGACCGCGCTCGACGCGCCACGGCGAACCGAACCGGCGTCGGCCCGCGCACCGAGCAGCAGCCCGAGTGCGGTGACGATCATCGTCTTGCCCGCACCGGTCTCCCCGGTGACCACGGTGAAGCCCGGCCCGAGTTCGAGCGTGGTCTCACCGATGACACCGAGGTCGCGGATCGCGATCTCCTCGATCATCGGTCGTCCTCCGTGCTCATCGGTCGTCCTCGTCGCTCTGGGGGCCGCGCCACCCGGCGACGGGCAGCTGGAACTTCGCGACCAGCCGGTCGGTGAACGGGGCGTCCTTGAGCCGGGCGACGCGCACCGGGTCGGGCGAACGCCGGACCTCGACGCGGGCGCCCGGGGGCAGGTCGTGGGTGCGGCGTCCGTCGCACCAGAGCACGCCGACGCCGCTCGTGCGCCGCAGGACCTCGATCGCGAGCGTGCAGTCCGGCCCGACGACGATCGGACGGGCGAACAGGGCGTGGGCGCTCAGCGGCACCATGAGCAGTGCGTCCACATCGGGCCACACGATGGGGCCACCACCCGAGAACGAGTACGCCGTGGAGCCCGTCGGGGTCGACACGACCACACCGTCACAGCCGAAGGACGACAGCGGGCGGCCGTCGACCTCGGTCACGACTTCGAGCATCCGCTCACGGGACGCCTTCTCGATCGTGGCTTCGTTCAGCGCCCAGCTCGAGTAGACGATCTGGTTGCCCACGACGACGTCGACCTGCAGGGTGACGCGTTCCTCGACGTTGTACTCGCCGGACAGCGCACGCTCGACCGTCTCGGCAAGACCGTCGCGCTCGCTCTCTGCCAGGAACCCGACGTGCCCCAGGTTCACGCCGATCAACGGAGCACCGGTGTTCCGGACGAGTTCCGCGGCGCGGAGGATCGTGCCGTCGCCGCCGAGCACGATGACGATCTCGAGCTGGTTCGGCTGGACGTCGACGCCCAGGATGTCGACCTTGCCGACCGACGCTTCGGCGCGGCGGATGTCCGCGTACTCGTCGAAGGGCATGACGGGCGTGAGACCGGCGGCGTGCAGGAGGTCGCAGACCTCGACCGCGGCGTCGATCGAGTCGCGGCGACCCGTGTGGGACACGAGCAGGATGTGCCGTTCGTCGCTCATGAAGACCCTTCCGTGAGTTCGGTCGCCCGGACTCTCCATTCTGTCGGATTGCCCCCGACACCGCGCTGGAAGCGGGCCAGGTACTCGTGGTTGCCGTGGGTCCCGACGATCGGCGATGCGGTGAGCCCGCTGGTACCGAGGCCCTGGTCCCACGCCGCCCAGAGCACGTTCATGAGCGCGTCGTTCCGCAGCCCCGCGTCGTGCACGATGCCCTCGCGCACACCGCCGCGGCCCACTTCGAACTGGGGCTTCACCAGCAGCACGAACTCGTCCGCCGGGACGGCCTCGGCCAGCGCCGGCAGCACGAGTCTGAGCGAGATGAAGGACAGGTCCCCCACCACGAGGCTGGTGTCGGTGGCTGCGTCGTCGAGCGCAAGGTAGTCGGCGCGCGTGAGGTTCCGGGCGTTCGTCCCCTCGACCACGGCGACGCGTTCGTCGAGCGCGATGGTGGGGTGGAGCTGTCCGTGGCCCACGTCGAGCGCGATGACACGGCGCGCACCACGTGCGAGCAGCACCTGGGTGAACCCGCCGGTGCTCGCGCCGACGTCGAGCACGACACGATCGGCAGGGTCGACGTCGAAGGCGTCGAGCGCACCGACGAGCTTCCGGGCTGCACGCGACACCCATTCGTCCGCGGCGTCGACCTCGATCTCGGCGTCTGGCGCGACCGGCGTCGACGGCTTGAGGACGGCACGCCCGCCGACGAGCACGCGGCCGTCCTGGATCAGCTTGCTGGCCACGGTGCGCGACCGAGCGAGTCCGCGTGCAGGGAGCAGCGCGTCGAGGCGGACCGGGGTCGCGTCGGGGACGGCTCCGTCCGGCTCAGGCACTCGCGGAGCCGCCGCTCTCGAGCCGCGTCCGCAGCTCGTCGTGCAGCGCGGAGAAGGCGTCGGCGCGATCGACGAGCGGGAGCGTCTCTGCCTCGGCGGTCCGCGCGGCGAAGGCGTCCTGCTGCTCGGGTTCGGCGGACGGCTGCTCGGGGTTCGGCACGTCCGACACGCTACTCGCCGCCGTACAGCTGCGGGTCGACGTCGAGCCCGTAGATGGCCAACTCGGACTCCCAGATGATCGTGGAGCCGGCGCGCAGTCGATCGATGTCCGTCCCGGCGTCGAGCACCCGGACCACGTGCCCGCGCATCGCCACCGTCGAGGTTCCGACGGTCACGTACCGGGTGCCGTCCTCGTCCTCGCGCCGCACCGTCTCCGGGTACGGCTGGGACAAGCCGCGGAGGTCTTCCAGCACGTAGGTGGGACGCGAGCGCTGGTCGGCCGCGAGCACCTGCTTGGCCTGGTCGATGCCGGTGAGCACGAGCACGCTCGGGATCCCGACGTCGTTCGCGCCCTTGATGTCGGTGTCCAGCCGGTCACCGATGAACAGGGTCCGACCGCCGCCGAAGCGTTCCACCGCGGTGTCGAAGATCGGCCGCTCGGGCTTGCCGGCGACCACGGGCATGCGACCGACGGCCTGGTGCACGGCGGACACGAGCGTCCCGTTGCCGGGGGCGATGCCGCGCTCGACGGGGATCGACCAGTCCATGTTCGTCGCCACCCACGGCACGTCCGGGTCGGCCAGGGCGAACGACGCCTCGGCCAGTTCCTTCCAGCCGAGATCCGGCGAGAAGCCCTGGATCACCGCTGCCGGAGAGTCCTCGGCGCTCGACGTCACCGTGAACCCGGCTGCCTCGACGATGCTGGACAGGCCGAGCCCGCCGGTCACCAGGACGGTCGACCCGGCCGGCACCAGGGTCGCGAGCAGCTGGACGCCGGCCTGCGACGAGGTGACGACGTCGCCCTCGGACACCTCGAGCCCGTAGCGCTCGAGGTGTTCAGCGACGTCGATCGGGCGGCGCGATGCGTTGTTCGTGATGTAGCCGACCCGCGCCGTGAGCGATGCCCGGGTCAGTGCTTCGACCGCGTGCGGGATCGCGTTGCGGCCCCGGTAGACGACGCCGTCGAGGTCGGTGAGGACCACGTCGACGCCGTCGGTCAGCGCCGCCGGGTGCTCAGCCGGCTGCGGAGCCGTCGACGTCGCGGGGGTTGTCGTCGTCGATCTCGCCGGGCTCGTCGGCTGCCGAGGTGTCGTCGTCGAGGTCGTCGAGGGCTGGTTCGTCGTCGAGGTCGTCGTCGACATCGTCGGCGGAGTCGTCGTCGCCGTCGAGTGCGTCGGTCGCGACGTTGTCGGTTCCGAGGTCTTCGGCGTCGTCGTCTCCGTCGTCTCCGGCGTCTCCGTGTACTTCGACTTCGATCGTTTCCTCGACCACATCAACTGTCTCCCAAGCGTTGTCGTCCGCGATTTCGGCGAGGGCCGCTGCCGCGCGGTCCACTCGGGCCCACCACTCGTCGGCCTCGTCCTGTCGACCGAGCTCCTCGAGCGTGGCCGCGTAAGCACTGTAGAGCGCCGGGGACCACGTGTAGGCGGTGGACGGGTCGAGCTGTGGAATCTCCAGCTCGCCGAGCGCAGCTGTGGGATTCCCGAGGTCGAGACGGGCGCCGGACATGGCGATCGCGAGTTCGACCTGCACCGGTGTCTCGAGGGCCGACCGTTCGACCGAGCGGCCGAGTTCGAGCGCGCGCTCCGGACGTCCGAGGCCGCGCTCGCAGTCCACCATCATCGGCAGCTGGTCGTTGCGACCCGAGATCCGGCGGTAGGTGCGGAGCTCACGCAGGGCCGTGGCGAAGTCGCCGAGACGGTAGGCGGTGATGGCAGCGGTCTCACGGACGACACCGACCCGACCAGCACGACGAGCCGCGCTCAGCGCGTGCTGGTTCGCCGTCTCCGGGTCGTCGTCGACGAACAGCGCAGCAGCCACCAGGTGACGAGCCACCCAGTCCGCGTTGTCCTTGCTGAGGGTCTTCAGCTCCATGCGGGCGGCCGGGTCGAGGTCGCGCGCATCGATCTCCTCGGGGATCTCCGGGTCCTCGTGACGCGGACGGATGGACTTCGTGCCGTACGGATCGCGGTCTTCCCAGTCGTCGCGGGCCGCTTCGCCGAAGCGTGCACCGGCGTGCCGGGAGCCGTCGCCGAACCGACGACGCTCCTCGCCACCATCGCGGCTCGGACGGTCCGAGGACCCGCCACGGAACGGACGGTCGGAGGAGCCGCCACGGTCGCCGTCGCGACGCGGGCGGTCCGAGGAGCCACCACGGTACGGACGGTCACCATCACGAGCCGGACGGTCCGAGGATCCCCCGCGGTACGGACGATCGCCATCACGACGCGGACGGTCCGAACCGCCCTGGAAGGGTCGGTCCCCGTCACGGCGCGGCCTGTCCGAGGACCCGCCACGGTTCGGACGATCGCCATCACGAGCGGGACGGTCCGAGCCACCGCGGTACGGGCGGTCACCATCACGAGCGGGACGATCGGACGATCCACCGCGGTACGGGCGATCGCCATCACGAGCGGGACGATCGGACGAGCCACCGCGGTACGGGCGGTCACCATCACGAGCGGGACGATCGGACGATCCACCGCGGTACGGGCGGTCGCCATCACGAGCGGGACGATCGGACGAGCCACCGCGGTACGGGCGGTCACCGTCCCGACGCGGACGTTCAGAGCTCCCACCACGGTACGGACGGTCAGCATCACGAGCCGGACGATCCGAAGACCCACCACGGTACGGACGGTCACCGTCACGACCCGGGCGATCGGCACCACGCGGACCATCCCCGCGCGGCGGACGGCCGGCGGCGCCACGATCACCCTGCCACGAGGGTCGGTCATTGCGGTCGCTTGACCGGAACGAACGATCGCCGTCACGACGCGGAGCGCTGTCCCGGCGGGGAGCACCATCGCGGAACGGACGGTCCCCACCTTGCGGACGATCGCGACGGTCACCCTCGCGACGCTCGAACTCACGAGGACCAGAGGACCACCGGCCGTTGCTCTGGCCGTCACGACGCGGAGCACCATCACGACGGGGGAAACGATCGCCGTCCCGCCGGGGTCGATCTCCGCGGTCGCCGTCGTTCCGCCGCTGATCGTCGTCGTTCGCCACCGTTGCTCCTCATCGCGTGCCCGGTGCAGTGCCTCGGGCGTTCATCCGCTGTGTCGTTGTGTTGGGTGCCGCGTCGGTCGCCCGACGGTGGTTCCAGTCCATCACGAACCGGAGCCGGCGTCGAGTGAACGGCGGCAGAAACAGAAATGGCCACCGGCCCCAACCGAGAACGAGGGTTTCCCCTGCGAATTCTCGATGGAGGGCCGATGGCCACATCTTTCTTACGTTAAGTCCGGCGGCGTCCTACTCTCCCACAAGGTCCCCCTTGCAGTACCATCGGCGCTGAGAGGCTTAGCTTCCGGGTTCGGAATGTGACCGGGCGTTTCCCTCTCGCTATGACCACCGGAAC
>Ga0308170_10001826_pt1 | contig 19196 bp, 12 predicted proteins | sample PhyBR2_2_FD_202136 | JGI IMG/M metagenome (GOLD analysis project Ga0308170, IMG submission 202136) | Phyllosphere microbial communities from UC Gill Tract Community Farm, Albany, California, United States - DLSLSB.R2 | ecosystem: Host-associated > Plants > Phyllosphere > Unclassified | place...
GAGTTTATGATCAGCGGACGAAATCTGACCGTTTCAGACCGGTTCCGCGAGTATGCCGGGGAAAAGATCGCAAAAATCGAATCGCTGGGTGACAAGGTCCAGCGTGTCGACGCGAAAGTCTCCAAGGAGACCAATGCCCGGCAAACCGGCGACCAGCTGACCGTAGAGGTGACAGTCCTGGGCCGCGGACCCGTAATCCGTGCCGAAGCGAGCGCCGCAGACAAATTTGCTGCCTTTGACCTCGCCTACAACAAACTGCTTGAGCGGCTCCGCCGGGCCAAGGACCGCAAGAAGGTCCACCACGGGCGCCACACACCCAAGGCCGTTCGCGAGGCAACCGCATCGCTTGAACCCGCCAGTGCGCACGAGCCGCTGTACCTTGAGGCAAACCACCGGGATGAAGCCCCGCAGGCCGCCGACAACAAGTCCCCCTACGATGTCGACAACGACATCCCTGCGGGAAACTCACCAGTGCTGATCCGGCGCAAGGTCTTTCCCGCGGCATCGCTCTCCCTCGATGATGCCGTGGACAACATGGAACTGGTCGGGCACGACTTCTATCTCTTCGTGGACAAAGCCACCAACACGCCCTCCGTCGTGTACCGCCGCCGTGGCTGGACCTACGGCGTCATCACCCTGGACCACGAATGCGAGCCCGGAGACACCATCGTGGAGGAAAAGATCCTCGCGTACCGCTCCGACGACGCACCCGCCAACGCCTAGGGTGGATGACACCACCTCTTGAGAGGACTGAATGTCAGCAACGCTGAGCCTTGACCAGGCACGGCGCATCGCATTGGCAGCACAGGGACTCCACAAAGGACGGCCCACCGGCCCCGTGACAGCACGGGCGGTGGGCCGTACTTTTGCCCGTCTCCAGCTCGTCCAAATCGATTCCGTCAACGTACTGGTCCGCAGCCACTACTTGCCCTTCTTTTCGCGCCTTGGCAATTACGACCGCGAAATCCTGCACCGCATGTCCGGGCAGGCTCCCCGCCGCATGGTGGAGTACTGGGCACACGAAGCCAGCTATATCCGGCCCGAGCACTACCGGGACCTCCTGCTGTGGCAGAAGCGGTCATGGGTGGGCGCCTCACGCATGGATCCGGAGCTGCGCAGTGACATCGCCGGTAAGATCCTCTCCGTTCTCGCCGGGTCCCGGCCCATGACGGCCTCGGAACTCACAGCCAAAATCGGCCACGTCGAGGAACGGCAGACGGACAACTGGGGGTGGAATTGGAACGCGGTGAAACGGGTCCTGGAACACCTCTTCGAGGAAGGTGCGGTGTCCGCAGCTTCCAGGACCGGGCAGTTCGAGCGCAAATACACCCTGGCAGCCAAGGTCCTCCCGCTTGCGGCCAGCACCAGGGAACCCGATCCCGCCGCCGCACTCCAACGGCTGACCGATGCGGCCGCCATGGCACACGGGATCGGAAGCGTCCGGTGTTTCGCCGACTACTTCCGGACACCCATGAAAGCGACCGCACTGGCCGTCGAGAAGCTGGTGGCCGAAGGCAGGCTGGAATGCGTCACCGTGAACGGCTGGAACCGCGAAATCTTCCGGCACGTGGAAGCTGCCCTGCCACGGCGTGCCACCGGACGGGCCCTGCTGAGCCCCTTCGACTCCCTGGTATTCGAGCGGCGGCGCCTGCTGGAACTGTTCGGTTTCCATTACCGGATCGAGATCTACACCCCGGAGCCTAAACGGCGTTTCGGGTATTACGTACTTCCCTTCCTGTTGCGGGACAGGATTGTGGCCCGGGTGGACGTGAAGGCGGACCGGACCGGGGGCCGGCTGCTGGTGAGGTCCGCTTTCGCTGAGCCGGACGCCCCGGCGGACACCGCCGTCGAACTGGCCGCAGAGCTGAAGCTCATGGGGCAATGGCTTGGCCTGCCTGAGGTGGAAGCCGGCCCGGCGGGCGACCTCGCCGCAAGGCTGGCACAGGAGCTTGGACGGCTGGGGGACTATCCGCTCTCAGGGAAAAGGGAGCAACGGCCGGGTGTCTCTCCCGTAGACTGAACACGCCAGAATTCGGCGGCATGAGACTGGGAGCATCTTCACGTGGCATCACTTATCGAAAAAATTCTCCGCACGGGTGACAAAAAGACACTCCGGCAGTTGCGGAACTATGCCGACTCCATCAACGCCCTCGAAGACTCGTTCAAGACGTTCACAGACGCGGAACTGCGTGAAGAGACGGACCGCCTCCGCGCACGCCACCAGGACGGCGAGAAGCTCGACGACCTGCTTCCGGAAGCCTTCGCCGCCGTCCGCGAAGCCTCTTCGCGGACCCTCGGAATGCGCCACTTCGATGTCCAGCTGATGGGCGGCGCCGCCCTGCACCTGGGCAACATCGCAGAAATGAAGACCGGTGAAGGCAAGACCCTGGTGGCGACCGCTCCCGCCTACCTGAACGCGCTCTCCGGCAAGGGTGTCCACGTGGTCACCGTGAATGACTACCTCGCCGAATACCAGTCCGAACTCATGGGCCGCGTCTACCGTTTCCTCGGGCTGACCAGCGGCGTCATCCTCGCCAACCAGGATCCGGCCGTGCGCCGCCAGCAGTACGCCGCCGACATCACCTACGGCACCAACAACGAATTCGGCTTCGACTACCTGCGCGACAACATGGCGTGGGAACGAAACGAACTGGTCCAGCGCGGCCACAACTTCGCCATCGTTGACGAAGTCGACTCCATCCTGATCGACGAGGCCCGTACGCCGCTGATCATCTCCGGCCCGGCCCAGGGTGACACCAACCGCTGGTACAGCGAATTCGCCAAGGTAGTGCTCCGGCTGCAGCCCGAGAAGGACTACGAAGTCGATGAAAAGAAGCGCACGGTGGGTGTCCTGGAGAGCGGCATCGAAAAGGTTGAGGACTACCTCGGCATCTCGAACCTCTACGAATCCGCAAACACCCCACTGATCGGGTTCCTTAACAACGCCATCAAGGCAAAGGAACTCTTCAAGCGGGACAAGGACTACGTCATCCTGGACGGCGAAGTGCTGATCGTCGATGAGCACACCGGACGCATCCTGGCCGGCCGGCGCTACAACGAAGGCATGCACCAGGCGATCGAGGCCAAGGAAGGCGTCGAGATCAAGGCGGAGAACCAGACCCTGGCGACCGTGACGCTCCAGAACTACTTCCGCATGTACGGCAAGCTGTCCGGCATGACCGGTACCGCCGAAACCGAAGCGGCCGAATTCATGAGCACCTACAAGCTGGGCGTCGTGGCGATTCCCACCAACCGGGACATGCAGCGGATTGACCAGCCGGACCTCGTGTTCAAGAACGAGGTCGTCAAGTTCGACGCCGTCGTTCGGGATATTGCCGAACGCCACGAAAAGGGCCAGCCCGTCCTCGTGGGCACCACCAGCGTGGAGAAGAGCGAATACCTTTCGAAGCTGCTCGCGAAGGAAGGGATCCGGCACGAGGTCCTGAACGCCAAGAACCATGCCCGTGAGGCCGCCATTGTCGCGCAGGCCGGCCGCAAGGGTGCCGTCACCGTGGCCACCAACATGGCCGGCCGTGGTACGGACATCATGCTGGGCGGCAACGCCGAATTCACCGCCGTGGCCGAGCTCGCCAAGCGTGGCCTGGACCCGGAGGAGAACTCCGAAGAGTACGAAGCCGCGTGGCCTGCTGCGCTTGAGGCAGCCAAGCAGTCAGTGAAGGACGAACACGAGGAAGTCCTCAATCTTGGGGGCCTGTACGTCCTGGGCACCGAACGACACGAATCCCGGCGCATCGATAACCAGCTTCGCGGCCGGTCCGGCCGCCAGGGCGACCCCGGCGAATCCCGCTTCTACCTGTCCCTGACGGATGACCTGATGCGGCTCTTCAACTCGGGTGCCGCTGAACGCCTGATGAACAGCTCCGTCCCGGACGACGTCGCGCTGGAATCCAAGCTTGTGTCGAGGGCCATCGCCTCGGCCCAGGGCCAGGTGGAAGGCCGCAATGCCGAACAGCGCAAGAACGTCCTGAAATACGACGACGTCCTGAACCGCCAGCGCGAAGCCATCTACAGCGACCGCCGCCGCATCCTTGAGGGCGATGACCTGCACGAGAAGGTGCAGTTCTTTGTAGAGGACACCATCGTGGCCCTGATTAATGCCGCTACGGCGGAGGGCAACGGCGATGACTGGGACTTCCACCAGCTGTGGACCAACCTTAAGACGCTGTACCCCGTCAGCGTCACGGCGGAAGACATCATCGAAGAAGCCGGCGGCAAGCCCCGGGTTACCGTGGAGCTGCTGAAGGAAGAAATCCTCTCGGATGCACGCCTGCAGTACCAGGCACGTGAGGAGGCAATCGGCTCCGAAAGCATGCGCGAACTTGAGCGCCGTGTGGTCCTGTCCGTCATTGGACGCAAGTGGCAGGAACACCTCTACGAGATGGACTACCTCAAGGAGGGCATCGGCCTGCGAGCCATGGCCCAGCGCGATCCACTGGTGGAATACCAGCGTGAAGGCTTCGCCATGTTCCAGGCCATGATGGAAGCCATCAGGGAAGAAAGCGTGGGCTTCCTCTTCAACCTTGAGGTGGAAGTCACCCCCGCCCAGGATGTCGTGGTCCAGGATGCTTCCGGCGGCCACACGGAACATGTAGACCCGCAAGTGCGGGCTGCGGGCCTTGAAGCACCCGAGAAGCCTGCCCAGCTCCAGTACACGGCCCCAAGCGAGGGCGGTGGAACGGAAACCCGGGTGGAAACCCGCTCAGGCGGACGTTCAGGCAACCCCGCCAAGGCTGCAGCCCAGGACGCATCCAGGCGGTCCGCAAAGAAGAAGAAGCGCTAGGCCGCCACGCGTACCCGGTGCGCAGGCATCGGCCGACAGGGCAGGGACCATTGGTTCCCTGCCCTGTCGGCATATCCGGGTGCGGGAATTTTCCCTCTTTCACCCGATGACAAGTTCGACCACGCGCCAGATCTGTTTGCTGCGTTCCAGTCGGACAGCAACGGCGCGGGCGCGCACGTCATCCACCACGACGGCGCTGGCCTCGTAAATTCCATCGGCCACCTCACAGACGCGTACCGAGCGGACCACGGAATTCCGGTGAAGTCGGGCCAGCGCCGGATTGCCGCTCCGGGTAAGTTCGCGCCTGATCAGTGCTGCCCGGTGTTGAAGGGCTGACAGGCACCGCGGATCAAGCCGGCGTGCGAGTTGATGGACGGGCCGGATTCCGGCCAGCACCTCCATGGAGGCCTGGACCGTCCCGCGGGTGATGGCCCTGACTTCCGCGGCCTCATCGACAGGCCGCAGCGGTGCGGGATTGGCGCTCCGGGAACGCTCCGCGGACGTGGCGCCGTTGACGGCGGTCCCTGCTCCTCCGCTCTGGTTCCTGGACCCGGCACCCCGGTCCTGCTTGGCGTGTATTGGTGTCACGGCGATCATTGGGTTCCCCTTAGAGTTGTTGGCTGATTCGACTGCCCGATAGTCAGGGCGCAGTCACGACGCCTTTGGTGACTGGAGGATTTGGCCCGGCAGCAGGACATCAGGGTTGCCGCCGATTTGCCCCCGGTTCGCTGAGTACCAGCGCGGCCATTCGAGAGCTATGTCGACATCCGAGGCTCCGGGGCCCAGATGGGCGGCCACGATGTCCCACAGTGTGTCCCCGGCCAGCACGGTCACGGTCGCAGCCTCAGTCCCTGTCACCTGACCACCTGCGGACCTGTTCCCGGGTGCTGCGAGCAGGCCGGGTTCCACCACTTGGGGAGCGGGACGCCAGCCGGGTGCCAGCGTGGCGATGGGCGGTTGGGTCCGGGGTTGTCCCGCCGCTGGGCGGCTTTCCTGGCTCCCCGGTGGTTCCGCTATTGGCTGTGCCTTCGCGGCTGCTCCGCCAGGCTCAGGAGTGCTCACCGCGGGCGCGGAGCTGAAGGGGGCCGGTGACGAATGACTGGGTGTGGGGGCCCACTCGGGTCCAGGATCGGTTCCGGTGGCTTGTGCTGCCACCCCGGTCAGGAGTTGGACCGAAAGGGCTGCAACCATGGCGCGTTGCATGAATGCGGGAGAGAACCGGCGCACGGAGGCCGCGGCCCGGCGCCGGCCCAGGCGCTCCAGCAGGACGCCTGAACCGGCGCACAGGACTGCGACAACCCACCACAGCAGAATCCCTGCGCCGGCGGCCGCTGCGGCCCCCGCCAACAGGACTTCCACGGAGATGTCCTGCTTGTGCGCGGCGGAAGCCTGTGCCTGGGCGAGGAGTCCGGAGCCCAGGAAACAGAGCGCGATGCCGAGTATCAGCAAGCCAAACGCCGCCCCGGCGTCTGACCATCGGGCTTCCCCCGTACGATTCATCATCAATCCTTTTGATGTCATTTGATGTTGTTTGATGTTGTCTGCCTAAGTTTGAACCGATCAACAACTGTTTGTCCATACGTTGGAGAGAAAATCCTTACTGCGTTGACCAAGGGAGAATGGCAACTTACGCTGGCGGAATGCGCTGGGATGCACTTTTCAACGACATCGAAAGCCAACTTGCGGAAGCTGACCGGCTGGCGCTGGACGCCGAAATCAATGAGCGGACCCGTGCCGAGCTGGTAAGCCTGTCGCTGGAGGACAGACTTCGGGCCTCCCTGGGGTACCGGATTGGCGTCCACCTTCTCTGCGGGGAATCCGCGCGCGGTGAGCTAACCCATGCCGGGGCTGATGCGCTGGTACTGGACGAAGACCCGTATCAGGTGCTTGTTCCTTATGCGGCCGTAGCACGCTACGTAGGGCTGGGCCGGCATGCGCAAGCAGAAAGTTCCTCGGTTCGCCGATCGATTGGGCTCGCCCATTCCCTCCGCGGCCTTGCGCGGGACAGGACGGAGCTGGCGGTGACTGTCGGGGGCGCGGCAGGGTCGGTCCACCTGGCCGGGGTGATCGACCGCGTGGGAAGGGATTACATTGACCTGGCGGTGGTCATGCCCGGCGAGGTCCGCAGAAGCCAGGGGGTAAGCCAGGTTTCTGCCATACCCTTCGCCGGGCTGGCGATGATCAGGTCACGCAAAGTGGGCGGCCTATAGCCGGGGCGCAATCATGGGCCCTGGGACGTGTGCGGACGCTGTCACATCGACTTGGCGCGGGACTCCTGGATCATGCGGCTGGCCTCGGCGTAGCGTTCCTCGATGTACTGCTCCAGCATCTTTTCTTCGACCCGCCACTGGCCCCGGCCACCCACCTGGATGGCCTTCAGCTCGCCGCTGCGCACCAAGGCATACGCGGCGGGCGAATTGATCTGCAGCTGCTCAGCGACGTCTGCGAGCGTGAGAAACCTTGGCATGTACTCATTTTGCCATCAAGTGGCACGCTTTGTGGCCGTTATCCACATATTGGGGGGTTTTAGCCAAATGACTTTTGTTCCAGCGGCTTGCGGTAACAATGAGGAGTCCGGCCACCGTGGGGAGGGGCCGGGATACCAAGGGGGAGAACGGTATGGTTCCTGATTCAAGCGTCAGTGCTGCGCGGCTCAAGCGTCCATCGTGGAAAGACCCCCGGCTGTTGGTTGGAGTACTCCTTGTCCTGGTATCCATTGCCGGAGTCGTCTTCCTCGTAGGCAGCGCGGACCGGACAACCGAGGTCTACGCCGCCCGTGACGGTATTGCGGTGGGCGAACGCCTCACGCCTGAGAACGTGGTGCGCGCGAGGGTCCGGCTGGGAGATACCGAGCAGCACTACATCACCGCGGAGGAGGGGTTGCCGCAGGACGTCGTGGCCATGCAGCGGATCGCGAAGGACCAGCTCGTTCCGCGGGCAAGCCTTGGCGAAGTGGACCGCTTGGACAGGAAGCCCGTAGCGCTCACCATCGATCAGACGTTGCCGTCACAGGCCGTTGCCGGCGCCCGGGTGGATGTATGGGTGGCACAGCCGGATGCCAAGAACGGCTTCAGTGAGCCGAAACTTCTCCTGCCAGGCGCCGAGATCACCGAGGTGGCAACGGGGTCCACGGCCCTTGGATCATCGAAGACGACGGTGCTGATGGTCTTGGTGGAGGACAAACAGATGCCGGCGTTGCTGGGCGCGCAGGCCAATGAAGCGAAGATATCCGTCGTGTGGAACCCCGGGGGCGCCCGATGAGCATCCCGGTAGTCACCGTGGGCCAAAGCCGGGAGGATGTGGTGGGCGGCCTTGAACGGCTGCACGGCCCCGTCACTGTGGTCCGGCGATGCTCGGAACTTCCCGAACTGCTGGCTGCCTGCCAGAGCGGCCTTGCCAGGGCCGCCGTTGTGGCTGAAGGTTCAGAGGGGCTGACGGCCTCCCTGGTTGACCGCCTTGGCGCTGTGGGCGTGGCTGTCATTGCCCTGACTGACAACGCCGATGAGGCCGCGAGGCTCCGTAAGATCGGTGTGGCCTCGGCGCTGACAGGAGTTCAGTCCGCGGAGCTGTCGGACAGGATAGCGGACGCAGTCGCGCGCCTGACCGGCATGGATCGTCCCCTGGCGCTCAGCGCCGAAGCTGATACGGGAGCCGCGCTCGCCGCCGATCCGGTCGAACCCAAGCTTGGTTCCGAGGATGCCGGGAGCGGAAAGATCATCGCCATATGGGGTCCGGCGGGTTCGCCGGGAAGAACCACAATTGCTTCGAACATCGCCGGAGAAATGGCGGCTGATGGCCGGGAGGTCCTCCTTGTCGACGCCGACACCTACGGTGCAAGCGTCGCGGCGGTCCTGGGATTGCTGGATGAGTCGGCCGGATTGGCCCAGGCGTGCAGGCTCGCTGACCAGGGGACGTTGGACACTGATGCGCTCCGGAAAGTGGCCTCAACCGTTGCCACCACGTCCGGGAGCTTCAAGGTGTTGACGGGGATAACCCGCGCCGACCGGTGGACCGAAATCCGTGCGACCGCACTGGCCCTGGTCCTTGAGCGGGCCAGGCACATGGCGGAGGTGGTGGTGGTCGACACTGGCTTCTGCCTGGAGGCTGATGAAGAGCTCAGCTTCGACACGATGGCGCCGCGGCGGAATGCGGCGACGCTTTGCCCCCTGGAGGTGGCTGACTCGGTCTATGCGGTCGGGGCGGCGGACCCGGTGGGTGTACCCAGGCTGGTGCGGGCGCTCGCCGAACTGGAAACAGCGGTTCCACAGGCCGCGCCCACCGTGGTCATGAACAAGGTGCGTGCCTCCGCCGTTGGCAGAAGCCCCGAGCGCCAATTGCAGGATGCGTGGGAGAGGTACGGCCCGGCACCCGGCCTCACCGCCTTCCTCCCGTACGACCCCGCGGCGGCGGATGCCGCGCTCCTGGCGGGATCACTGCTGCACGAAGCTGCACCGGAGTCGGCACTCCGCAGGGCGATCCGGGAAATGGTTTGTGCACCCGTCCAGCGAAAATCGAAATCCTCTGTGTTTTCTTCCACACCATGGCGCAAGGCAAAGGACTAGGCTCGCCATAAGAGCTGCAAAGGTGCAGCGAATTTCTCTAGTGGAGGCGTTGTAGATGTCGTCTGGATCCGGTGTGGAGGATCAGCCCCTCTCCATTGAAGGCCTTGAAGGTTTCATGGGGGACTACTACCAGCACTTGGCCGAGGAGGATGCCCGGAGCTACCCTCGCGAGGTACTGGAGGCCCGGGCGGGGGAGCATCGTAAGGCGGCGTCGGTCCGGCAGCCCGGACAGGCAACGGTCTCGATGGCGGACGAAGAGGACAGCACCGTCATTTTCGTCGTCACCGACGACATGCCTTTCCTTGTCGACTCAGTGAACGCGGAACTGGTCCGTCAGCATGCAGCCATCAAACTGGTGGTCCACCCGCTTTTTGTCGCCACCAGGAACCGGGAAACCGGCGAGTTGGTCAAGGTCAACAGGGTCCCGGCCCACCTTGGCATTTCAAGTGGAGACACGGCCGCCATGCCCAACCTCTCCCACCTCATCGCCGAGGGTGAAAATGCCTCCCACATGGAGTCGTGGATCGCCGTCGAGATCCAGCGTATTTCGGACGACGCGAAGTCGTCCCTGCTCGCCGGCCTGACCCGGGTACTCCAGGACGTCCGGGCCGCCGTAGAGGACTGGCCAAAGATGCGCCAGAAGGCGCTGGAGATCGCCAGGAGCCTGGACCAGGTGGCCCACGCCGCACAGATCGCCGAAGTGCGCCAGGCCAAGGACCTCCTCCGCTGGCTCGACGACGGGAACTTCACATTCCTCGGCTACCGGGAATACGACCTCCTGAACGTTGACGGCGAAGATGTCCTCGAACTGCGTGAAGACAGCGGGCTTGGACTGTTGCGGGCAGCCGCAGACTCCCCCCACATCCAGCACCTCACCGACACCGGCCGCAAGAAGGCACGGGAAAAGCGCGCCCTGGTAATTACGAAGGCCAATTCCCGCTCGACCGTGCACCGCTCGGCCTACCTCGACTACATCGGAATCAAGAGTTTCGACGCCGCAGGCAACGTCAACGGCGAACGCCGATTCATCGGGCTTTTCGCCACCAGCGCCTATGCCGGGTCCGTCCGGGATATTCCGATCGTCCGCGAAAAGGTCGACGCCGTTCTGCAAACGGCGGGGTTCCCGCCGGACTCGCACTCGGGCAAGGACCTGCTGGGAATCCTCGAGACGTATCCCCGCGACGAACTGTTCCAGATCGAAATCCCCGACCTTGCCGCAACGGCCCTGGGCATCCAGAAGCTCCAGGAGCGACGCCGAACCCGGTTGTTCCTCAGGCCCGACATCTACGGCAGGTTCATGTCCGCCGTCGTTTACCTGCCCCGCGACCGGTACACCACCAACGTCAGGCTGCGCATCGAGCAGGAACTGCGGGAAACATTCCAGGCCGTCTCGATCGACTACGAAGCGCGTATGACCGAGTCGGCCCTTGCCCGCCTCTTCTTCCGCATCCGTTTGCCCAAGAACGCCGACGTCAGCCACGTCAACAGCGACGAACTGGAAACGCGGCTGGTGCGGGCGGCGAGGTCCTGGAGTGAAGGCATCACCGAGGTCCTTCGGGAAGGGCGTGACGCGGCCGAGGCCAAGGAACTTGCGGCCATCTGGGCCGAGGCATTTCCCGCCAGCTACCGGGTGGACTACGAGGTCGAGGACGCACTTGAGGATATAGCGCGCTTCGAGAAGTACGGTGCCGCCGCCGAGCGGAGCACCGGCGCCCGGCAGGACCGACCCGGCGTCCACGTCTACCTCCCCGAGGGGGCAGGCGCCACCTTGGAAGAGGACGCCCGGGTCAAGCTCTACATGCTTGAGCCCAAGAGCCTGAGCCAGATCCTTCCCTACTTCCACAACCTGGGACTGGAAGTCCTGGACGAACGCCCGTTCGAGATCGAAACCGCAGACCACAGGGACTTCTTCCTTTACGACCTTGGGTTGAAATACCCGGCCGGGGTGGATCCGGTCACCACCGGGGAGTTGCTTGCCGAGTCCTTCGGCGCGGCCGTCACGGGGGCGGCAGAGTCTGACAGCTTCGACCGCCTGGTGCTGCGGGAGGGCCTGCATTGGCGGCAGATCACGGTGCTGCGTGCTTACGCCCGCTACATGCGCCAGATGGGCAGCAGCAGTTCCTTCGGATTCATGGCAGACACGCTCCTGGGGAACGCCGACGTGACCAAGGGCCTGATTGCGCTTTTCGCTGCCCGCTTTGACCCGTCCTTGGACGACGACGGCCGTGCCGGCGCGCAGGCGTCCGTGCGGCAGGCCCTGGCCGCTGCCATTGAGAAGGTCGCCACCCTGGACGCCGACCGCGTGCTGCGTACTTTCGGCAACCTCATCGAGGCCACCCTGCGCACCAACTTCTTCCAGGACAAGCCGCACCTGAGCTTCAAGCTGGATCCGGCCCGGATCGAGGGGCTGCCGTTCCCACGGCCCATGTTCGAGATCTGGGTTTACTCGCCCCGGGTTGAAGGCGTCCACCTGCGATTCGGCAAGGTGGCCCGCGGTGGCCTGCGCTGGTCTGACAGGCGGGAGGACTTCCGTACCGAAGTCCTGGGCCTGGTGAAAGCTCAGACGGTCAAGAACGCCGTAATCGTTCCCACCGGAGCCAAAGGCGGCTTCTTCGCCAAGCAGCTACCGGATCCCTCAGCCGACCGCGCGGCCTGGATGGCGGAAGGCGTCGAAAGCTACAAGACGTTCATCCGTGGCCTGTTGGACCTCACCGACAACCTGCTCACTGAAGGTGACGGCGAGCGGCTGGTGCCGCCGTCGAACGTTGTCAGGCATGACGACGACGATTCCTACCTTGTGGTTGCGGCGGACAAGGGAACGGCTACTTTCTCGGACATTGCCAACGGATTGTCGGCAGAATACGGATTCTGGCTGGGGGACGCCTTCGCCTCCGGTGGTTCCGTGGGGTACGACCACAAAGCCATGGGCATTACCGCCCGGGGCGCCTGGGAGTCGGTAAAGCGGCACTTCAGCGAGCTCGACCTCGACACCCAGACTGAGCCGTTTACTGTGGTGGGCGTGGGGGACATGTCCGGTGACGTGTTCGGAAACGGGATGCTCTTGTCCCGCCACATCAGGCTGCTTGCGGCATTCGACCACCGGCACATCTTCCTGGATCCCACGCCGGACGAGGCGTCCTCGTTCGCTGAGCGGCAGAGGCTGTTCGACCTGCCAAGGTCTTCATGGGACGACTACGACAAGTCGCTGATCAGTGAGGGCGGCGGCGTCTTCGCCCGGCAGGCCAAGTCCATTCCCGTGTCCCCGCAGGTAAGGGCTGCGCTGGGGCTGGCCGCCGAAACCACCGAACTCAGCCCCCCGGAGCTGCTCCGGGCTATCCTCCTTGCACCGGCCGACCTGCTGTACAACGGTGGTATCGGCACCTACGTCAAGGCCAGTTCCGAGTCCAACGCAACGGTAGGCGACAAAGCCAACGACGCCATCCGCGTCAACGGCAGGGACCTGCGCGTGAAGGTGGTGGGTGAAGGCGGAAACCTCGGCATGACCCAGCGCGGCCGGATCGAGGCGGCGCTGCAGGGTGTCATCCTCAACACGGACGCGATCGACAACTCGGCCGGCGTGGACTGCTCCGACCATGAAGTGAACATCAAGATCTTCGTTGACCGGATGGTCGCCGCGGGCAAGCTGCAGGCGGCCGACCGCGCAGACTTCCTGGCCTCCATGACCGACGAGGTGGGCAGGCTGGTCCTGGAAGACAACATCGACCAGAACATCCTGCTCCTGAACGACCGCAGCCGGGTGGCCGAGTGGAGCCCGAGCTACGAGCGGCTCATGGACTGGCTGGAGAAGAGCGCCGACCTGAAGCGCGATCTCGAGGCATTGCCGACGACCGAAACGCTGCGTGACCGGCTTCAGCAGGGACAAGGCCTGACGTCCCCTGAATTGTCGGTGCTGGCCGCTTACGCCAAGATCGAGCTGGCATCAGCGCTTCGGGACAGCGATCTTGCCGACGACCCCTGGTTCCGGGACACGCTGCGCTCCTACTTCCCGCACCAGCTGCGCGAACGCTTCGACGCGGAGCTGGACACGCATCCGCTGCGTCGCGAAATCATCGCCACCGTGGTGGCCAACGACATGATCAACCTTGGCGGCATTACGTTTGCCTTCCGGGTCATGGAAGAAACGTCGGCCAGCGAAGTCGCCGTCGCCAAGGCGTTCGTGGCGCTGCGGGAGGTGTACGAACTGGACGCGATGGTGGCCGAGCTGAACAGCTTGCCCGCGTCGTTCCCCACGGAGCACTGGAGCACCGTCCACCTGGATATCCGCCGGCTCCTGGACCGTGCGGTCCGGTGGCTGCTGGGCCAGGAAAGCGTTTCGCGCCCCATCGCTGACGTAGTAGCCGAGTTCAAGCCGCTCATGGATCCGATGCGGGCCCGCCTGCTGGAATACCTGCGCGGCGATGACCGTGAACGGGTTGCCGACTGGCTGGCTAAGGGCCGCGAATGGGAGCTCCCGGAAAGCCTGGCGCTGCGTTGGGCCGAGCTGTTTGAGAGCTTCGTGCTGCTGGATATCGCCAAGATCGGGCGGACCCGCAAGGACCCGGTGGAGGAGATCGCGGCGACCTACTACACCGTGTTCAACCGGTTCCACGCGGATTCGCTGCTGGAGCGGATCAGCAGCCTGCCCCGGCAGGACCGGTGGCAGGCGCTGGCGCGGGCAGCCTTGCGCGATGATCTGTACTCGACGGTCTCGGATATGACCATGGCTGTGCTGGAAGCAACATCCCCGTCCGACTCACCGGAGGCGCGGCTTAAGGACTGGGAAGCCCAGAATGCCGAACAGTTGGGCAGGGCAAAGAGCATGTTCGACGAAGTGAACGCACTTGAGGCCGACGACATGGCTTCACTGTCGGTAGCATTGAGGCTCTTGAGGTCAATCGTCCGACGCTAGCCATGCGGCGTCGAAACTGGAGGTGCAGTGGCAATCTTTACGGACCCCATCAGGGAACACGCTGATTTCGGGCCGGGCGATGCCGAATGGCTGCACCTTCTGGTGGGGGACTGGCAGATGGTCGCGGACCTGGCGTTCGCCGACCTGGCGCTCTGGTTCCCCCACCCGGACCTTGGTTATATCGCGCTCGCCCACGTGCGCCCTTCCACCACGCATACTGCGTTCCACAGCGACTTCGTGGGGGAAGGGATCCGCTCGGACCTGCAGCCTCTGGTGGACAAGGCCTGGAACAGCCGCTCCATTGAGAGGTCGAGTGAAACGAACTGGAACAGTGAGATGGCGCTCCGGGTGGAGGCTGTCCCGATGGTCCGGAACGGGCGGACGCTTGCTGTGGTCACCACGCATATGGACTTGTCCAGTTCGCGGATGCCGTCCCGGCTGGAGCTGACCTACCGCCAGTGCGCGTATGACCTGCTCCGCATGGGAACCCTCGGACTATGGCCGGATTTTGCTTCTCCCACTGGGTCGCGTCGAGGCGCACCCCGTGTGGGGGACGGCCTGATCAGGCTTGATGCCGATGGTGTGGTGCAGTACGCCAGCCCTAACGGTGTCTCCGCGTTCCGCCGCCTTGGCGACGGGGAATCCCTGGAAGGACGCTCCCTCGCCGAGGTCACGGCCGGCCTCCTCAAGGACCGGCGGATGGTTGACGAGACGCTGCCGCTCGTGGTGACAGGCCGCATGCCGTGGCGCAGCGAGATCGAGTCACGCGGGGTCAGCCTGTCGCTGCGGGCCATTCCGCTCCGGGATGAGCAGCAGCGGTTTGGTGCACTCGTACTGTGCCGCGACGTCTCTGAACTGCGCCGGCGTGAGATGGAGCTGGTCACCAAGGACGCCACTATCCGGGAGATCCACCACCGGGTCAAAAACAACCTGCAGACTGTCGCAGCTCTCTTGCGGATGCAGTCCCGGCGGATGGTGAGCGATGAGGCAAAGCAGGGACTGGAACAGGCCATGCGCCGTGTGGCCACCATCGCCCTGGTGCACGAAACCTTGTCGCAGGGCCTGACCCAGAGTGTTGATTTCGACGAGCTGATCGGCCGCCAGTTCAGGCTCTCGGCTGAAGTTGCGTCACCGTCGCAGCAGGTACGGACCGAACGCTCGGGGACCTTTGGTGAGCTGCCCAGCGACCTGGCCACGCCGCTGGCCCTGGTGATCAACGAATTGGTGACCAATGCCGTTGAGCACGGGCTTGAGGGACGGGCAGGGACAGTGTGGCTGCTGGCCGACAGGTCCGAAGGTGAAGACGGCGAAGAGTTGACGGTGACCATTGCCGACGACGGCGTGGGCCTCCCCGAGACCCCCCACGTTGAAGGGCTTGGCTTGCAGATCGTGCGGACCTTGGTGACGAGCGAACTGGGCGGCACCATCGCCTGGGAACGCCGGGAGGGCGGCGGAACCGAGGTCAAAATCAGGCTCAGCCTGCACGGAAAGTAGGCATCGGGCCACTTCGGGATCCTGCGGGCTGATAAGCCACCAGGTGCGAAGTGGACCGGAAACGGGAGAGACCCCGGGCCGATCCGCAAGGATCGGCCCGGGGTCTCTGTTTATAACGGCCCGTTGGACGGTGCCGGCCGGTGGCCTTCTAGGAGGCCCGGCGTGCGCGGGCGGCGCGCCGTTTCAGGGCGCGGCGCTCATCTTCGCTCATACCGCCCCAGACACCGGCATCCTGGCCGGATTCAAGGGCCCACTGGAGGCACGTGTCCACTACAGGGCACCGGCGGCAGACGCTCTTGGCTTCCTCGATCTGCAGGAGGGCCGGGCCTGTGTTTCCGACGGGGAAGAACAGTTCCGGGTCCTTGTCGAGGCACGCTGCGCGGTTACGCCAATCCATGCTGATCAGTTGCTCCATTTCTGGGAAGTGCCCTTTGTGAAATTATTCACTAGTGGCTACAAAGGAAAGGGGCCCTCTGGGCCCCCTTGGTCATCTGCATCAAGCCTGTCATGTTAACGCCGTGTAAACAAGGGGTAATAACGCCTGATATCAGTGGAAACCTGAGCGATGCATCACAGTGGCGGCTCCTGCCCTCACCAGTGTCCGACTATGTCCGGTAGGGTGCCAGTGTGTCAAGACCCCCGGTAAACCCAGCAGGTGTCCCATCGTCTCCGGACCAGCCCGGCGAGGGAGCCGGCCTTCCGGCCGTCCCTCATCCCAGCGCCGCCCCTGTCGCGGCCACGGTGGTTGCAGTCATTGCCGGCGCCGAAGCGATGGCTCTGCTGGCTGCCGCAGCCTGGTACGGGTATGAGCTCTTCACCGGCAGCCCCGTCCTTTCCTTCTGGGGAGCTGTCTTCACCCTGGGCCTCCTCCTGGCCTTTTCCGCCTGGCTTTTTGCCGTATCCGTCTTGCTCTACCGCGGGTACCGGTGGACCAGGGCGGCGGCGCTGGTGGCCCAACTGTTCGTCCTGACGATCGGTGTGCCCACCTTGACCAGCGGCCTTGTCCTCGCAGGCGTGGCAATGGTGGTACCGGCGGCAACCGCGATAGTTCTTCTGTTCTCCAACAAGGTGATCAGCCACGCATCCCGAACCGGCAGTACGCCACCTGCCCTCTGACCTCATGAGTTCACGCCCCGGGGCGCCCCCGCAGGTTTACCGACGCCCGAATTAGGTTGGCGGCGGGGAAGACCCAGTGGTTCAGCCCGCGGCGCCCGCCCAGCCCACTTGAAGGGCACATGACCGCCCTGCGGAAACCAGCATGCCTCGTCCCGGCGGTGGATTGGCCTCGACCTCAAACCGGACCCCAAACAGGTCACCGTCAGATATCGACCGTGGGCACAACAGAAGTCCGAGGCCGGCCGCCCGGGCGTTCATGATTAGAGGAACGCGTTGCGGCAATACGGGGCTGTACCCTGCTGTGACCACCAAGGAATGGCCCAGGGCGTTCAGGTGGCCCAGGTCCTTCACGGCCGGCAGGTCAAGAAGGTCTATATCGTCAACCAACAGCAGCGTGTCGGGCGACAGATCACCGGCCTCCGCCTGCTGCAGCACGCCCTTCCAAAAGTCTCCGGAACTCTTGGGCGGCACGGGACTTGAGCACCATTCCTTATCGGGATTGAGCGTTTTCATGGCGTGCAGCAAGTTGCTCTTGCCACTTCCGGGGGCCCCGAGGACTGCCATCACGCCGCCTGCTGGAATCCGGAGGGCCGTCGCCTCAAGCTCGTCGCCCGCCACCCCCAGCAGGACCGCCCGGGACTGGCTTGTGACTGCGGAGGTTCTTGCAGCGGCGGCTTGCCCCTCCCGGGAACCGGTCCGGGGGGCTGGTTTGCGCGATGCCGCGGGGACCGCAAGTGCCGCGACCTCGCTGGTGGTGATCATAGCGGGGAGGGGTTCCACCCTGAAGGGAGGGAAGGCGGCTGGCAGGCCGATCTCACCGGGGCCCGCCTGTCCTGGACCGGCGAGGGGCTGTTGGTAGAACTGGCAAACCGCCGGACCGCCATCGGCTGCCGGACCAAATGCCACTGCCCTTCCCTCCACCGGGGGAGTAGAAGGCATCCGCGGCCAGGCGGCGCGGCTCTCTTCGGTGGAGCCGAATGGAAAATAGAAGCGGTTGGGGATGGAACCGTAGAACCTCGCTGCGACCAGTTCCCGGTCACCGGAAAGCAGCAGTGTTATTCCGGCCCTGCTTCCGTCGCGGGCGAGGTCCTGGACCAGGTCTTCGGCCCAGGCCAACGGGCCGGACCGGAACGCTGAAACCCAGGAGCCCCAGCCAGAGACAATGAGAACAAGCGGTACGTCCCCGGCAGCCGGCCGGCTGAGGCGCCTGCCCAGTTCACGGGTAAGGCGCTCCAGTATTCGGACTCCCCTGCGCAGCTCGTGGATACCGGCGTGGGCCCCGGTCCGGCCGGCGTCCGCGAAGGGCAAAAGGCTCCCGGTACTGTCCAGGAAGTAGAAATGGGTCTCGGCCGGGCCGGCCATCAGTCTCCGCGCCGCCAGTTCAAGGGCTGCCGGTGCGCCGGATGCGGAACTGCCAAGGAAAGCGGCGTGGCCATGGCCGGCGCGGCTCCAGGTCAGCGTCACCACCTCTTGCTTTTGCGGCAGATCCATCAGTCCCAGTGGCACGTTGCCTTCTATGTCCTTAGGTCCACCGGACATCGACCTGGCCGCCGGGGACCCGGATGGTGACGAATTCGGGCCCGGTTCTTCCAGGTATTCCGGCAGCGGAGGGGCCACCGGTCTGCGGGGGATTCGTTTCCCCTCCACCACGCAAAGGGATTCCACGAGTCCCACCAGGGGAGCCGCGGCGTTTGCCGGGGTCGGCGCGGGGCCGGGCTGGGTGGGGCCCTTTGATTCCCGGGAAGCGAGGTACGCCTTTGTCGGCTGGATGATGACAGCATCGTGCAGCTGGTCCTCGGAACTGGAAGCCAGGGATGCGGCCTGGAACTCCGCGGCAGGTTCCGCACCGCGTGCCAGGAAGGCGCGGCCCGGAGCGTCAACACCAATGGCCGCCGCAGCCTTCGAATTGACGATGTCCACTGACTCCATATCGGACTGCACCCGGAGGGCGATGCTGGACGTGACGTTCGCCCGGATATCGGCTGTCAGGGCGCCTTGGGGCCTTTGGGTAGCCATCACCAGATGGATACCCAGCGCGCGCCCTATGGAGGCGATCCGCAACAGTTCGCGGAGCACTTCCGGTGCATCATCCACGAGCATCCTGAACTCATCAATGATGATGACAAGGTGGGGGAGGTCGAATTCCTTGGCCGCCGGCGAGGAGCGGTACGCGTTGAGGTCCGGCACCGCCGCTGCCGAGAAGCGCTTCTCCCGGAGCCTGACCTCAGCCCGCAGCGACACCAGGGTACGCTCCATTTCGGCGATGGACAGGTCGGTTTGGAGTCCGACACAGTGGACCAGGCCATGGAGCGGG
>Ga0308170_10001829_pt1 | contig 19161 bp, 28 predicted proteins | sample PhyBR2_2_FD_202136 | JGI IMG/M metagenome (GOLD analysis project Ga0308170, IMG submission 202136) | Phyllosphere microbial communities from UC Gill Tract Community Farm, Albany, California, United States - DLSLSB.R2 | ecosystem: Host-associated > Plants > Phyllosphere > Unclassified | place...
TAACTGATTGCAAAGAACGAACAAACGGGGAGACTGAAGAATCGAAGAGTACGAGAGAATACACAACAAGCGAAGGGGTCTTTCACCCTTTTCAAGCGAGGAGAGAGGAGCGGATCCATCACTCCTTTCAGCGACCAGCCGCGAGAGTACCTATAGTGAGATGTGACAGATGTCAACGAGAGTCTCAAGCAATGTGCGAAGAGCGAATGAGTTTACCTTGAGAACGCTTGGGATCTCCTAGTTTCGAAACTCGAACTTCCGCTCCCCAAGCCATACTCTGTGAAGCCATACTACGAGTCAGTTGCTGCTACAAGAGGCCACAGACGAGGGAAGTAGAGACTCACTCCCATATCTTGAGGAGTGATGAGAATGAATTGAGTTTGATCGGCGGCTTTGGCAGCATCAATCATCATTCCCATAGCGATACGACGATTGACGGCGTCCTGTAGTGCCATGAAGAGTCAGCTTGACGGACACAAGTAATAGCTGAGAGCGAGAGGACCTACCATGAAGACATCCTGCGAAGAGCCGAACGAGCTCTCGTCAATTTCTGGTCGAATCAAGAATGAGGAAAGGAGAACTCACGAATTCATCCAAGCATCGAAGAGGACAACCAACTGCCTCCCACATCGTCAAAAGCAAACAAATCGTCGAGAAACTCTTTTCTCCACCACTCAAGGCTGAAGCGTCCTTCCTCTTCGCTTTCGAAGCCCCCTTATCAGCAGCATCGGTTTGAACGGCGAGGTGGAGCGCCGTATGATCGTGATCAAATTTGAGCTTGCCGTGGAAACCTCGGTTTGCGAGGTAGAAAGCGAATTGCATCTTTGCTCGATGACAGATGTGAGCTCTGAAATCGGTCCATTTCGAACAACGGTTCTCGTAGGCTTCTTCGAGAGCCTGCAGATCATCTTTTCCCCTCATTAGTCATTGCTCGATAAGAGTGAAATGAGAGGTAACGATGAACTCGCCTTGATCAACCTTGAGAGATCGTTCGTTTGTTTGACAGCGTCTTGAGCGACCTTCTTCCTGACGTTCATCTCGTCGATAATTTGATCGATAGTAGCACCTTGACGTTTTTCTCGAGCCCTGAGCGCTTTCTCGATGGAAGCGATCTCTTGTTGAAGACGTTTCGGATCTTTCTTCTTCTCGAATTCAGGTCGTTCGCAGATCGTAGAAGCAGCTTCGCGACGGTTCTATAGTCGTCGATGTTCTGCGTTAGCTCGTAGCGAGAGGTATTAGTGGAGGGAGTGGACTGACCTCGAGTTCTGTTTCTTGCTGCTGTACCTCCTCTCGATACCTTTCCAATCTAGCGAGATGAGCGTCTTTCTCCCGTTGAACTGCTCCAACCTTTCGCTTGTTTCCATCGAGCTGACCGTAAGCTTTCGACAAGTGATCCTGTTCACACAAAAGAAAACGACTGAGCATTCTTTCCCGTGAGAAAGGGAGAAAGAGAGAGAGTGAAACTGACGGCAATTTTGGTCGAGAGTGTTTCGGCGGTCTTGGTCTCGGCAGCAAGTTTCGTGAGTTGTTCGACTTCAGGTCGCACATCTCGATCTTCAGCTTGTTTCGCTTCCAAAGCTGCTTTATACTGTTCTGCGATATTGTTGATCTCTGCTTCGGTCTCCTACTCACCTCATGCACAATCAGTACTCGTCTCGGATACAGTAGGGAGAGTGAGAACATACCTCTTTCATCGATTGAAGAGCGGCGATATTGCTAGGTTGTTCTTCGTTGAGTTTGTCAGTCCACTTTCCGATCTTTCCTTCGAGTTCTCGTTTCCTTGCGTTGAGTTTGCGAATATCGTCCTATCATCAATTCCGAGATGTCAGCACACTATACTGAGGAGATGGGTGAGGACAAGTCGAGAGAACGTACTTCGAGAGTTTTCCTCGCGCGTTCAGCAGATGCAGCCAAACCTCCAGCTTCCTGCTTCTGACGATTGAGTCCGACGATGTCGTTGGCGATTCGCGCGATCTCACCTTCGAGATGGCTATCATGTAGCGGTATGAAAGCTTCGTCAGTGAGCGGACATAAGAAGCAGAAAATGAGAAAGAGTGACGAACGCGATTTGACGAGAATCATCGGCGACGAGACGAGAAGTACCCCTCCAGTCTGACATCGACGTAGAAGAAGACTTTCCGCCGCTGTTGACAAAACCGATCAAGTCAGCTTCCGATTCGCCCTTCGCCGAGAGAAAAGAAAAAGAGAGGGAAACAAACCTGTGACGAAGCGCGAACATGTCGGCAGAATGAGCGACGCTGACGTTGTAGGGATCGGTACGCATGAGGTTGTCACCATCGACACGTTTGGGAACGAGAGCGATCTTTTCGATCTGGCTCGAATTGACGAGAGCTTGCTTGATGAGAGGATTGTCGATCTGTCGACAAACAGGAAGCGAGTCAGCTTCAATTATTCTCGTGAAGGCATGAAGAGAGCGAGAGCGAGCTTACGGTGATAGCACGAAGAACGGTGAGGATATCTCGGTTAGGTTCACCGTTGGCGAGATCTCGATCAAAATTGGGATCGTACTCTTGAGTGAGAATCGAGGTAGCTCCGTGACTATCAAATAGTCCAGAAGTGAGCTGATGCAGAAACGTCGGAGGAGAAGGAGAGCGAACTCACATGTTGAATTGACGGAAAAGTTGCCTCAAACGAGCAGCGTCTCGATTATCGACACAAACGAATCCGTTCAAGTAGTGCGCAAAGAAACTCTCCAACATCTTTCCGTACACTGGTTCGTTGAGTTTGACGTGAAGACCGATCGGACCAATCGGACGTTGTCTCCAACTCTGATCTTGATTGATCGCATTGACGAGTTGAGGCATTTGGTTTCCGTAACGATTCAAAGGGTTCGAACCAGCCCTCTTGATGTTGTTCAATCGACCTTGAGCGTCACTCTTTTGTTGTTCAGCGTTCCCGATTTGACTGTTGATGTTATCGTAATGATCTCTGTGCTGACGGTATTGATCTGCGCCAGCGTCGATCTCTTCTCGTTTCCTGCCTACGTTGATATCGATCTTGACGATTTCGTTTTGAGCATTTTCGATCGCTTCTCGAATTGGAGCTCGTTCAGCTTCGATATCTCGAGAAAGTTTCGCTTTCTCGACGGTGATCTTGCGCTCAACCTCTTCGAGCTTTGCTCGGAGACGACCGAGTTCGCCGTTGATCTGTCGCTCGGTAGCCTGCGGTCGTGGAACAAGCAGCGTTAACATGAACGAGGAAAGGGAGACAAAAGATAAGTGCGTACCTTCCATTGATTGAGCCTAGCTTTGTTCGCATCAATCATCTGCTTGAGCTCCTCCATCTTGGGTCGGTTGACGACGGCAGCGTGTTGCGATTCAGCTTCGGCCTCTTTCGCAGTGTCGATATCATTCTGAATCGAATCGGCTTCGGCCTATGTTCAGAGACATCTCAAATACATCAGCTTCGATTCGACAACCACTAAAGTGAAGGAGAAGAGAGGATACGAACCTGGAGAGCTTCGAGATCTGATTCGAATTTCCCACCTTTCGCCGCTTCCTCGGCGATCCTATTCTCGGCAAACTCGACCTGATCCTCCGTCTGCACGACATAACTCCACGCGAGTTGATTGTTGAGGAGAGCCAAGTGATCCGATTGTTCAATCGCTGCTTCGGCATCCTTCGCTCGTTCTTTCGCTCGACGGTACGCTTCTTTCAATTCGGGTAAGACTTCCTTCTTGCGTTGGAGAGCTTCTTCCATAGTCTCGGTATTGGCTCGGATCTGTTCGTATTCTTCTGTGAGTTGAGCGAGTTGAGTACCGCGAAGGAAGAACTGTTTCGAGTTAATAGGATCAGTGTGGGCCAAGCGAGAGAAAGGTGAGGGCGGAGGAGAGACGTACGTTGTATTTGTCTTTGGCAGAAGCTTTCGCAAGGAACTGACGAGATTGATCTTGAGTGAGAACAGTCATAGGGTTATCGACTTGGAGGTTAAAGTGATCGACTGGGTAGATTTGCTTGCGTCACTACGCTGTCATTCGAGATAGTGAGACGAGCAGATCACTCACGGATAGCATCGAGAGTAGTCTTTTTCGTATCGACCGTTTTCCCATCCGAATTCTTGATCTTGTATCCTCCTCCTCCCGACTTGTTCAAAGTACGCTCAATCGTGATCTCATCTCCGTAGACTTCGGGCTTGTAGGATTCTTCTCCTCGGTTGGCGAGGGTGACGAGACATTTGGCGGAACTATCGACACAAGAACGAAGGTTTCATCAGATGTCAAAAATTGAAAGAAGTTGAGAGACTCACGATTTCCCTTCCATGATCAAGTCTCCTCCTTTCGTGCCACGGTTCTGATGACTCATTAATTAGTCGTGAGTGTTTGGAAATGAAAGAAAAGAGGAAAAGGCATACGGTAGCTTTCGCATTCCCACCCAAAGCCATGGTGATTCCCGTCAAAATCGCACTCTTTCCCGATCCATTGACACCGACCAAGAAGTTTACTTGAGGTCCAAAATCGACTTCCGTAGAGTAATGGCACTAGTTGAAGAGAGGGAAACAGAGATGTCAAAACGCGTCTTTGAACCTTGAGAGAGAGAAAAAACTCACCATGAAGTTTTCAAGTTTAACGTATTGGATAACACCAGCTTCTGCGATCCTTTGCGACTGTATACACGCTGAGATCAGTACAGCTTCCTAAGAGTGCAGGGGGTAAGGGAGGGGACTGAACTGATTGTTTGATCGCTTGAGTAGCTTTCATCTCTTCCAAAGCCTGTTGTTCCTCCTCAGTCTGTTCTATATCACTCATAGGATCGTCCTCTTCTCCACTTGCATCATCATCTTGTTCTTGTTCTGGTTCAGCTGGAGGAGTTGAATTGGGGAGTGGAGAAGTTCGTTGACGTTTCCCTCTTGAAGATGAGGCACCATTGTCTGATGCTTCCCCATCTGTCAGATCGTGTTTACGTGCCATTCTACTGGCGGGGGTTGGGTGAAAGTGGGTGAAGAGGAGAAGGAGAGGGAGAAAGTGGGAAAGATTCGACCGCGACCCACCGCGTTTCAATCCTCTTTTTCGCTCCTTTGAGCTACCTGAGAGTGATTAGAGAGTGTAATTATCTACTGGCGTGGTACAGAGACTTCTCACCAAAGTTTCGATAATTTCGCTAGATTTCTTCGTAAGAACTTCTAGCTACTCGGACTCGCACTGGTCTACTCAGTATAGCTTCGTACAGACTACGGTGAGCACTACTGAATGAACGAGATTTAGCGGTGTTTCACCGTCATCGCCCGCGAGGAAAGCGAGACTTCCTTTCTTCTCTTCTTCTTTCTCGCTCTCACCACTGTCACAAGATTAAGGATGCCGCATCGATCTATCCCATTAGCGAAAGCACTATCTGACATTTACACGGAGGATGCTCTACTCCGCGAAGGAGCCCGATGGAACACTCTGTTTGAATCATTCCAATCAGAGTACAATCAACCAGTACAGAAAGTATCTAGGGCACCTGGTAGAGTGAACATCATTGGTCAGTCTCCTCCCATTTCATTCTTGTCCCAAATCTCTCCCCAAACCCACTCTTCGGTATCCTTTTGATGGAGACCCCAGAAAAATCAGTAAAGGAGAAAGGACGGGGGAAACACTCTTTGCTGACACTCTCTAAACGCCTACAGGTGAACATATCGATTACTGTGGATTCTCTGTACTCCCCGCTGCAGTAGACAAAGATGTATTGGTCGCATTCTCTACCGCACCCGCTTCTCCTTCGGCCGATACCAAACTCCCTTCCCCTTCTGCACCCAACAAGACCGTCTTCATCCTCCGTAACCTCGAATCCAAGTACTCGGCAACCGAATTCGAAGTAGATTTGAACGGAGATGGATCAGATTTAGAGATTAACAAAGATCATCACTGGTCGAATTACTTTATCGCTGGTACGAAGGGGATCTTGTCACATTTGGCAAAGAACAAGGCGAAATGGGAATCGGGTACTCCAGATAGAGTACTCGTAATGGTACATGGAACCGTTCCGGAAGGTTCAGGCTTGAGTTCGAGTTCGGCAATGACTACCGCGAGCGCAATGGCAGTTCTTGAAGTCGTGGGAAGGAGAGATGGAATGGAATTCATTTGTCGAAGGGATGTTACCAATGTCGCTATCGAAGGTGGTGAGTTTCCTATTTCTCGTTTTGCTTTCGTGACTCGTTCGACGAGAGCTCATTTTACACCGTTCTTCAACAGAACGACTTGTCGGTGTCAACTCTGGAGGAATGGATCAATCTGCCAGTGTCTTCAGTCTTTCGCAACATCTCCTTCACATGTGAGTCTCCCTTCCCTTCTCTCCTACGAAACGAAATCTTACCAATATGTTCTGCTCCCAGTGAGTTCATGCCTCAACTCGAAGCCCGAGCGATCCCTCTCCCCAAGACTGATCCCGCATTCTCCTTCGTCGTCGCCAACACTCTCGTCAAGAGTAACAAGAAACTTACTGCTAAATTCCAATACAACCTTCGAGTGAGTCCACTCTGCAATCTCCTCCTAGTCTCAATACTTACGCTCTTTCTCCTATTATAGGTCGTCGAATGTCGATTAGGAGCCCTCCTTCTCGCGAAACACCTCAACCTCCCTTACAAAGTAACGACTCGTCCTTTCCCCTCCTACAAAGTTCTCCTCGACTCCTACTTCAAAACGCCTCCTCCCGCCCCCGGACCCGTCGCAAAAGGATCTCGACCTCCTACTCACCTCCCTCCCACTCTCCCCACTCGACCCGCTTTACCCTCCTCTAGACTCCCTCCGAATCAAGCGACGAAATCTCATGAATTGAGAATCTTTATGGGATTGGTTTTGCAAGCTCTTGGTGGACCGGGAATGGAGAATGGAATGACTTGGGAAGAAGTTGCGGAACGATTGGAGTGCGATCCCGTTGAGTTACAGTTACAGGTTGCGGATCGAGAAGTCGAACCTCAGGATGGAAAATTCAAGATCTTGAACCGTGCTAGACATGTCGTAGGTCGAATACCACTCCTCAGCTTATCTCATGTGAGCTAAGTTGGGAGTTGATCTCGCGCTACAGTTCTCGGAAGCTCTACGAGTCTACGAATTCAAGAAACTTCTCGAAGATACCGCCGCTACCGCATCCCGAGTCCCCACTCCTTCAGGCGAAGAGTCACCTGTCCTGACCACTACCGCCGGACCTCCTTCCTCCCACGCCGACCCTTCAAACAGAGCAGACGAAGTTGAATCCCACGAAGACCTACGAACGATCCCTACCGATGTTTTCACTACTTCCGGCATCGCCCTCCCCGAAGGCGATACGAAGAAACAATCTCAACAGATTGTCGAGAGGATGGGAGGGTTGATGGATGAGAGTATGAGGAGTTGTCAGTTGGATTACGAGTGTAGTTGTCCTGAATTGAACGAGTTGACGAGGATTGCAAAGAAGAATGGAGCGCATGGATCTAGGGTTACTGGTAAGCTTTCATATCTCCTACTCAGTTAGGGATTGTCGAACTGATGGGAAGTTTTTGGCTTAGGTGCTGGATGGGGAGGAGCGACCGTTTCACTCGTTCTCGAACCCGATGTTCCAAGATTCATGGAAGCACTCAAGACTCAATACTACAACAAGCATCACCCGAACCTAACGGAGAAGGAACTTGAAGACGCTTGTTTCGCTACGAAACCTGAGATGGGAGCTTGTATGTTCGAGGGCGATCTGTAGATAGCTCTCTTCTTAAGTTATCGTTGAGGGTATTGTGTCAGGGGAGGAGAGGGAGGAGGAATCGATAGAAATAGAATGTGTATAGTCAGTTATCGTTCGAAGAAAAGTTCAAAACGCATATTAGCAATCAAAGATCAAACAAATTCAGTACCCCCTCTCTCGTGTCGAGTCTTTGGCAGCTTTTCATAAAAGAGCGGGAGAGTAACTAGGAGATGAGGAAAATACAGAGGTATAAAATTGCGAAAGATGAATGAATGAAAACTTGGGTATAAACAGGACGCAACACATCGTTCATCCGACCTTGATCCTGGTGAACTGAGAGCTCCACATCCTGATCCCCATAGCAGCTCCACCTCCCCATCGCTCGTTGTAGTCGGATTTCTCCATTGCGTATTGAAGTGGAGTTTCTGGCGAACGACATTGTGCAAATACTGCTTCTGTGTCTGCTGTGGTCCAGGAAGCTGGGAGGTAAGATTTTGCTCGTTTCATGTAGTCCTTGAACTGGTGGAGGGAGGGGTTCTCTCATCAGTACCGGACGAGAAAGGATGAAAAGATTGCGAAATTTACTTCGGAGTAGGGATCTTCTTGAGCGTAGAGGCCTGTCGACAACTTCTTACCGTTAGTAATCGCCAGAGATTATAGACAGATCCTCAAAGCGTACCGATACATTCACCTTTCCAAACCATGCAATCGTCCACCCACAATCTGAACGAATCAATCAACTTCTCCCTCAACTCCTTTCCCTGTACATCAAAGAATGGATCGAATATCTGAGCAGCCAGTCGTCCACCGTTATTTGTAGATGCTTGAGGAGGGGGAGTCGAGGAGGATGGATCGATTCGAGGATCCCGACCAGCGTTGATTTCAGAGATTAAGTTACACAAAACTTTATGACTAAGCTTCCAATCTTCTTTCTGGTGTTCGGCTCCACAGTAATAGACCGCTGGAGGATTCAGTGAGAGTTTAGTTGAGTCATCCTTTTGATCAAGATGAAAGGAGACTCACTCTGGCACTTGCTACACCTGTTCGTGCTATCTGTTCCACAGACTGCACATGGTCCTCCTGCCGAAGCCATACAGTACGCGAGAAGTGGAAGTTGTTGTTGCTTGAAAGAGACTGACTCAAGGGCAAGGCTTTCAAGGGGATTTCGCACCGTTCATTTCGTGATTCTCCTTGATGACCGCTTTCGATGATCACAGTAGATACTTGCGCAGATGCGGCGTCTAGACGAGAAAGTGTAAGACGCGAGAACGAGAAAAGAGAGCGGAAGCAACGCAACCAGTCGCAGTCGACTCTCTCAGGTGCCTCATCCTCGCAAAGGACTTCGAGCTTAACAAGCAGCATAAAGGATACTGATTGACGTGCACTGCAAGATTTAGGGGTAAAGAACGAAAAGAGGTATCATACGAAACAAAACCGACTGAACTCGGACAGAATCATTTCCCGACCGTAACGTCGACAAAGGTATCGACCCACATCCTCATCGCCATAGCAGCAGTAGGAGAATCCCATCGTTCGTTGAAGCGATCCTTCTCGAGAGCATCGTAGATGCTGGGAGATTCGCTTGATCGAGCGCGAAGGAGCGTAGCTTTGGAATCTGCGTCAGTCCACCATTTAGGCAGGTGAGGCTTCGCTCGCTTCATGAACTTCTCGAACTACACGAAGGGAAAGAAAGAGTGAGTATGCAGGTCGGGTAGGAGGACAGAAGAGCGAAGAGTAAACTCACTTCGGGGAAAGGATCTTGTTTTGCGTATAAGCCTGTGAGATCAAACATTTCAAGCTCAGTGAGCACAGTGCAAAGTGGACCACTGATAGATCAACGAGTACTCACCTCGCGTAACACCCTTCCAAAGGCTCATATCATCCTGCCACAATCTGAATCCATCAATGAATTTCTCATGAGCCTTCTTCTTGTCGTTCCAATCACCTAACCACGGATCCGTCAAGTTTCTCATATCTTGTGGAGTCGTTACTCCTGGTCGAATGGTAGGATGGACTGTCATCATTGGAGAAGGACGAGAATGAACCCCTAAAGGTTTGCGATGAGATGATGCCTGATACTCAGACCAAGTGAAGCCGGTAGCGAGAGGGTCAAGGGTGATACCTGTCGACTTCAAGAATGCCTTCAGCTCGTGCGAGATAAACCAGAGGAGCTGAGAGATCAAGAAGACGAACCTGACGCAAACGCCTCCCTTTCTGCTGCAAGACGCTTACAGTCAAGTTTGTGAGTCTTCCAGTCTTGTGTTTGATGTTCAGCGTTGCAGTAGAAAGTTACTAGAGAGTACAATTGAGGTCAAGTCGTGTTAATTTGATGAGAGTCTGACAACTCACCTTGACATCTGGCACAGCGAGTGGCACTTGCAATAGAGCAAATAGCACACTTGCCATCTTGTGCGCTCATCGACGAGGTGGAAGAACGAGATGAAGTGAAATGAAGGAGGTTGAGTGAAAGAACGGAGTCGCAATTTGAGACGCGAATTTCCGTTTCCAGTACACTCCTTCGATCCGTTCAATAGCTCGTAGTAGCTCCGACTCGGCGAAGACCGGAAAGCTGCGAAAAAAACAGGGGAAGAGGCAGACAATTGTTCGCAAGGGATTCGAGTGACTCAATCTTTCGCAATTAGCGAGAACGACCGTCTTGGTTCGCCTTCAATCCTGAGCTATCCTCAGCGAGGACATCTTTCTGTCTGGTGAGGTATATAACAAATCGATTTTAAGCAAACAACTGAGGAAGGAGTGTCAAACTCGAGTGCGAATCTAAGCTTCTACCATCTACACAAATAAAAGTAAGATGGCAGCAGCAGCAACAAGCATGATCATATAGAAAGGTCCCATGTAGGCTGCGATGAGTAGGACTGAATAAACTGCAGTGTTCGAGAGTACCGCCATTATCCCTGCTTTCTTCTTTTTCAATCCAACTCGCTGGTTCGGACCTGGGAGAGCCGCGATGGGGTCGGTGGGGTAGCTCAATAGCTTAAAATTGTTTTGGTCGCCTTTGGCGTTGCTGACGTCTAGCACATCCTTCTGCGAAAAGTTCTACTTCGAAAGCAGCGTGAGCAGAAACTCGAAGCTGGCCAACGAGTCGGGAACCTACAACATGGTCTATCGACATCGCTATAGCTGATCTTAGTGGGTGGATAGACAGTGATCGTCTTGCTGGGTGTGAACAAGGAATAAGAGGGAAAGATGAAAAGCGTCGAGAAAAGGATCGATTCTTGCCCCGCGGAAAGTCCGGTCAGTGACGACCAAGTCTCGAGAGCTGCCAGCAAGGAGACCGATGAACATCGAGTCTTAAAACAGAGTGCTCGTCAAGGCGTTCGCAGCGAGTAAAGGTAAGGAAAAGCGTCTCTTTTGCAAAACTTCGCTACTCTCAGCGACTTCCACGGAGGAAGTGTACCAAGTAGATAAGGCCTGGTGAGAAACGCGGAATAAGTACCTGGTGTGTCGTCGATATACGAAGAAAGGGAAAGGTTGAATCACCTTGTCCATCAGCAAAGATTCTTCCTCTGCTTTCTCCTTCGCGCCCCCCTATCCTCAAAGCTCAGGTCATTCTGACCTAGTAGCTGTTGAGTCTCCATTCCTCCTTGTCACCGCGATCACCCGCCTCGTCCTCGTCGCTCCATCGTAACCTCGCCGTCAACGACTCAATCAGAGCTTCCTTTCGCTTATTCTCTTCCCGCTCTGCCCGTTTCATCGCGTGATGAGCATCATAATCGTGTCTGTACTCAGGTGTCCTGTACATCTCCAAAGCGAAGAAAGTCGATCCCTCGACCATTACTCCAGCATTGATTGCCTCCTCCCACAGAATCTCTGTAGTCAACGCCCTACACCTCGTCGTCCACTGCGGCTGAATCCAATCGAATATTGATCTTGGACTTGTTGTGGGTATCGCAGCTGAGATATTGTCGAGACGGAGGATACGAAGGGTTTCAATTCGAGATGGTCCTATCTCGACGAGGGGAATCAATCGGAGGGCGGCAACGTCGCTTCCTGGTCCGAAGTGAAGGGTCGTCAGGGGAAGGGAAGGTAAGAGGTCGTAGAAAGTGGATGAGGTCGGACAGGTCGAGCCGCTAAGCGAAAGGAGAGTCAAGTTGTGAAATGTCGAGAGAAGGGTTTCCAATCTGTGAAGAGCGTAGGGTTGGGAACTGCCGGAAAGGGATAGATGGAGGACAGATTCGGGGCTCAAGCGCTCGAGAAGAATATCGGAACGGTGGAGCTCATCAGGGTCGATCAGAGTGATAGAATCGACTGATCGGTGGGCGAGAAGACCGGAGACGTCGAAGGTATGCTGTTGAACGGGTCGCAGCTTGACGCTCGACGCTAGGAGTCGACCAGACGAGGGGGAAGAAGTCGTTGAAGGAAGTTGTTGCTTTGAGGGAATTGGGCTGAAACTATCGACAATTTCGAGAACCGTCTCACCATCCATCATTTGAACTTCTCTGTCGACAGCTTGTGCGAGTCTACCATAACTCTTGGAGGCGTCAAAGGGGTCGAAGCGATAAGGTTCACCGTTGTCGTCGAACTTGTAGCGAATCTTGCGCGAGTCCAAAATCAATCTTCTGAGCTTGTGAGCGAGATCTATAAGTTCCATCGACTTCATGACCCCATCAATAAGCTCCTTCGATCCGATCAATTCCAGCTCGACCAGATTGAGTAGATTGCGGAAGAGTTCGAACAGTTCTTCTTTCGTTGGACAGCCCATTCCATTTCGATTCTTCCTTCCTTGTAAATCGAGTTTCAGCTCTTGCAAGAATAACGAGAAGACTGGTTTGCTGAGGAATGTTTGACGAGCGAGGGCGTAGCGTTTGTTGGAGAGGGAAAGGGAGAGGGAGCGAAAGAGGTGGGCTCGAGAGAATCGATAGAAGCGTCGGCTGAAAGGTGGACAGTGCCAATCGGGTCCAACGTAATTGAATATGGTCTGAAGAGTCTCGTCTGGTAGATCAGAAAAGGTGGGGATGAAGCGGGAGTTGGAGCGAGGAATCTGCTGCCGACAAGGGGTGAGCAAGGCAACGGAGAGCTATTAGTGGGTTGCTACATACAGTAGAAGATCTTCGAAGTGCTGGATTGAGCATCTGGAGCGTAAGGATCGAAGGCGAGTGAAGTGAAGGAAAGAAAGATGCGATCAAAGAAGTCGCAAAGGCAGACGACTCTGCTACATACTGTAACGCTGTGTCAACGAGGCTACTTCAAGCAGTAATCGAGCTGTCATCAAGTTGTCGCAAGAGATTCGAGGATGTCCGAATTTTGCGAAAGTTTCGCAAGACTCAGTCTCTTCGCAAGACTCGATCATTTGCCACTCGGAAAGCCAGAAGGGATACGATACAACGAAAGTAGTCTATACAGGGGAAAGAGAAGTCAAAACAAAGAGGCTACGAAGCGATCTGCGAACCCTTTTCCTCTTCACTTTTCGTCCAAACCGTCCATCATCCACGCCCCGACTAACTCCTTCCTAGCTCGCTGACCCTATTCCTCCTCATCCGTCGCCCATGCTGCCTCCTCCTCCTCACGCGCAACCGCTTTCCTGTATCCCTCCGACTCGAGAATTTCCAATCCCAAGAATGTAGTCCCGCTGATCTCGATTCCCATTTCCTTTGCCAGAGTCCTCACTTGCTCGACATCCTCTCTTCCACACGACGAAGTCCATTCCGGAAGACCCCAATCGGAAGGGGTAGAGTTCGAGGTGAGAGGGAGAGAAGAGAAGATGTTGTCGAGTTTGAGGGATTGGAGTCGATTTCCTTCCCTCTTTTTCATACGAAGGACTTCGAGTAGTCGATCTGCGAGGAGCGAAACTCCTGGTCCGATGTGGAGCTGTTCGAGGGAAGAGTTTCCGATGGCGAAATTTGAAGTGTGAGGTCCGTGGTCGAGCGGAGTCAAGGGGAATCCTAAGTGACCTCCGATGGAAAGGCGATAGAGATGAGGAGAGTAGATAGTGTTTGGAATAGCGAAGGGACCATGAGGGTTCATTGCGAACAACCATAATTCGAGAAGCCAACAGGGTTCGACGGCACGGAATAGTTGAAGAAGGGTGTCGAATTCGGCGGCGAAATTGCAGTAGTGCAAGCTAGCAACTCGCATAGAAGTGAGTAGATTTCGAAAGTAGCCCCAGTATGCGTCTTCACCACAGTAGCGAATCTTGAAAGTTGAACTTGGAAGCTTGCGAATCTGCAGGAGGATGCCGGAGGACTGAACGATATCGATCGTTTCGAAAGGAATGCCATTGATGGTAGATAGACTTGACATGTTGAAGATCGCTTCGGTTGGCGCACAGAGAGATCGTACAGTGACTCGACGAAGTTTCGGATTCTGGCGGAACCAACAAGCTTCAGGCAAGTTTCCTCGAACGCAATAATTGTGACCGACGATATGAACCTCCTCCAAGTTGACGAAATACTGGCGCTCGACTTGTAAGAGTCGAACAGGGTTGATGGTTTCGGGAGTGCGAATAAAATCGGGAGTTGGGATAGAGGGAGAAGCGTCCCAGTGAAGGACGCGGATGAGTGACTCGTATTTGTCGGGGTGGAGTCGAAGAGTACGCTGAAAGTGACCGAGGTTGGGTGTCTCGAGTCTGACGGTACGGTGAAGAGTCGAAATGTGGAAAGGAAAAAGACGACGATTTGAGAGAGGAAAGACGAAATCAGGACCTCCTTGCTCGACAATCACGTAGATGATATCGAGAGGTAGGGTGCCGAGGGAAGGAGGAATGCGAGGAGGAAGAGAATCGGAATACTCGATCGAGGGAGACGGAGGAAAAGAAGTGGAGGGAGAAGAATCGGCAGCGAGGGAAGGGAGAGCGGGCGAGAGAGTAGCGTTGAGTTGGTCGAGAGGAGTTGGCTAAGCGAGAGAACGCAGGGGGGGGTGAAATGGGTCAGGGTATTCAGAAAGTTGCAAGAATAGGATGAGAGCGAGAGCTTACCCTTGATCCTTGTACGTGACAGTCTGACATGACTCAAATGACGCACTCGAGTGGAAGATGACCGTGAGGGAAGAGAGGAAGAGAAAGAAGAGAAATCGTTGAGAGAGGAGAGCAATTCTTGCCCCGCGGAAAGTCCGGCCAGTGACGACGACGTCGAGAGAGCTGCCAGCAAGGAGAACATCCATGCTCGGGATGAAGTGCTCGTCGAGGCGTTTCCTGCGAGTTGAGGTAAAGAAAAGCGTTTCTTTGCAAAACTTCGCTACTCTGAGCGATTTCCATTATCAGAGTCTACTATCCGACGGTGGTCTGTGAAGAAGAGCTTGGTCAGTATTTCGTCGATCAGCAGTCAATAGAGAAATGCCCCTCGACTCACCTCCACTGATCAGCTCAACGATTCTTCCTTTTCCCCTTCGTTTCCTTTCCTACTCTTCATTGTCCTCTCCTCTACTCCCTCTGATTTCTCCTTGACTTCATGTCTCCACGGTCCGTCCACCTCGGCCTTCGGACGCCTGCTCTGAAGAGGAGCAATCACGACTGGACCTGGTGGTCGATTGACAAGTTTATCCAATTCTCTCCTCAAAGTCGCTTCGTCCCGGATCGGTGGAAGTCCGCGTGCGATACGATCTTCAGCGTCTTCTGCCGAGTACCTCCAGTTTGGATTGTCCTTTTTCCATTGTAACCTCCAGGGCGAGTGACCAGTTTTAAAGGGGTGTGCGAGATCGATCGGGTCGTCCTCTGCATGCGAGACTTTGACTTTGGGTGCGTCTTCTCGGGGAGCGGCTGAAGAGCTAGATTGAGGTAGAACGAATGTAGCGGCATCGGATAACGGAAGTGAAGTCGATGGAGCTGAAGAGATTGAGGGAGAAAGCCTTGAGGGAGAAAGCCTTGAGGGAGTGGGTGAAGGGGAAGGGAGAGACTCGGGATCGCTCAGATCATGATACTCGGTAGACTATCGACAGGATTGAACCGTTAGCGAATTGAAATCGAGCAAGAGTAGAGAAGAGCTTACCATGAATTCTTGCTCCAAATCAATCGACATCCTCCCCGAGTTGAGAGGTCGAGCAAGACGAAGTCGATACGAAATGACGAGAGAAGGAGAAAGAGAGAGCAGCAGCAGGAGCAGGAGCAGGAAGGGGAATCAGAGCTGTACCGCGGAAACTCCGAAGCAAAAAATGAGCGATTGTTACCCCGTCGCAAGTCATCAAGCATCGAGGTGACTCTCTAGCAGTCCCTCATAGCTTCGAAGTTGGTCGTAATGTAGTTTGCAATATACTTCAAGAGGTTATCGTCTACGCCTTTGCTTGTTTCGCTTTGAGAGCTTGATTAACCGCTTGTTCCTGCAATGCCACGACAAACCTGATTAGCGTCAACTTCCTTTGCGTGGTAGCTCAAAGCAAGAAATCGTGACTTACCTTGGCGATTAAATGACAACTCTTTTCAATCAATCCCATCAATTTCCCAACATCACTACTCCACTCATTCAGTACCTCATCTCCTTTCTTTGGTTTAACGAAATCTACGATTCCTGCAGGTCGGTCGATCTTGGCGTAGACAGTTTTTGAAGTCACGAGGGATGAAAGGAATTTCTCGGTTTCTGGTGGAGGGAGGTTTAGGAATGAGGAGAGACGGGGGAGAGTGATGCGGGTGTAGTAGAGAGCGACGGTTCGGATGTTCTGTGCAAAGAACGCCTCGTCAAATCAGGTGGATTCTCGAACGAGATTAAGAAGAGGGAGACGACGCACGTGTTCAACGATTCGATCATGTAGAACTTTCCATCTCTTCTCACCCTTACCATCCTCTACAGGTTCCTCGATGTCTCCATCTACACCTCCGACAGTCGAACTCGTACCAAACACTTTCGTCTTCTTGAGTGCTTCTCCGTAAAGTTCTTCAATGTTTGGCCATCTCCTCAATTCGGGATCAATGAAGCACTTCACCAAATCACTGACCAGGGTCATACATCATTAGCGACTGATCGAAAAAGGAAAGAGAGTGAGGTGAGTGAACTTACTAGCATTCCTTCATTTCTTTCAACCTCTCATCCCTGTAAACTCTCTGTAATAGATCGTTCTGTTCGTTATCATGCGGCGCCAACACGACAAAGAATACGATATTCCTCAACAATGAGTTCGCCCTCTCGTTTGTTTCCGCTTGAGGAGTGTCGGAATTGGGGGAATTGATAGAAGGTGAATCGTAGACTGATCGGTAGTACTTGCAGACGTCGAGGTAAGCGTCTTTGTGTAATCCATGCAAGATCATCAAGGAGTAGAATCGAAGTTTCAAGTCCTAAATCACCCCCTCCTCATCATTAACTCTTCTCGAACTCGTATGAAGGAAAGGGTGAACGTACCTCATTCTCTTTCTCATCATTCAACCACCTCAAATTGATCCTCTTGCCAACAATCGCCAATTTCTCCCAATCTCCTTGCAATTTCAACAACCTCATTTGTTCCAAAATGAAATCGACTTTCTCCCTCCTCTCCATCGAACCGAACGTTTCAACTTGTAAATCTTGCATCAACTCACTCGCTTCGTTCGTCTTTCCTTCGTTTTCTCGGATCGTTGCGAGTTGTCGAGTGATACGTGCTCTTTGAACTTCCAAATAAATCTATGGTCACTTCCTTACTCATTAGCTTCTTCTCCATCTTTGAAGAGAAGAATGGAGGTGTGCTTACTTTGCCCTCTGTAATGTCACGAAGAGTATTGATCAATGCCTCCTTCTCACTCCCTTCCAATTCACTAACGAATTCCATTGCTTTCTCGACCATCCTCACCGTAGCTTGTCTCAACTGTCCATGTTTCTTTGAGAGTGATTCGAGGTGTTCAGATAGTTTCTTGAGGTCCCTTGAAGGAGGAGTGAAGAGGAGGGAAGTGATGGAAAGTAGTACTCGAGAAGTTGATGATAAATCCGAGGCCTATTCACTCGTGGGGAGTCAGCAAGGGTATAGGAGGGAGCAGGAGGGATAAGTGTGTACGTTACGAGCTTGTTTCTCGAGTGAGAGGAGCTTGTCTAATGCTTCCTGAGTCTTGCCATCCTGTTCACGAGGCAGCTACCTAGTCAGCCAGTTCGCTCCTGGAGCGAGTAGATAGAGTAGATGCGTACCTTTGCAAGTTGTTCAGCAGCAGGAATGATCTGTATTGAGTAAGAGGTGATGATGAGAGGTTTCGTCAGCGTCAAGATTGAAGAGAGGGGGAGAGGAGGAGCTGCTTGCCTCGTCGCATTGTGGTGATAAATCAGCTTCTTGTTTCCTCAGTGCTTCAGTAGCCATCGTTCTGAAGTTGAGAGTGAGAAGTGGAGAAAGAGCAGGTGCACTGATCGATGATGAGTTGACAAGTCCAATTTTCCATTCAATGTCAAGCGAGTGCTTAATACAGTAGAGAGAGAGAAGAGAGCTCAGTATATACGGCAACAAGATCCTACCAAATCTAAAAATCTAAAATCCGACGGAAATCCATTTTATTCATTCTTCGCAAGCAAGCAATTCCTCTTCCTTCTCCCCTCCAGATGCTTTCCTTAATCAAGTTCAATCACTTCCTTCTTTACCTTCTTCCCCTTCCTTTCCAACCCCCTAACTTTCTCCTCCAACCCCTCAACCTCCTTCTTCAACTTGAATTCCCTCTTTACCCCTTCCTCAATCTCACCTTCCTTCCATTCCAACAACATTTTACACTCCCTCAATTCAGCAGCTACTTTTGAGAGATCACGTTGAAGTTGTTTGATATTCGGGGTGTGAGATTCAGAGTCGGAAGAAGAGGGAACGAGTCGAGAACGTTTCTTGGGTGAAGAGGAAGGAGTCTTTGTACGTTTGGAAGTCGAGGCTTGTGAGAGATAACCACGATACTCTCCTCCTCCTTCTTCTTCTTCTTCTACATCATCGGAAGCAGTAGGGAGTGATCCACCATTCTTTTCAACCTAGATCTCGCTCAATCTCGAAACCTGATCAGTTTTCTTGTTTTTCCGAATTGGGTGAGTATGAATGAAGGAGACGTACTTCATCCTCCCATAAGAAGAATCCACAATTCTCCCCATCCTGTCCTTCCTGACATACAAAGAATTTTCGACCTTTGTTCGGTCCTTCTTTTTGAGTAGTCCGCAAAGTCGCTTCCCACCGAGGTTCTTCCGCATGAAAACAATAGATCCCTAACCCTCCTCCCCAAGACCACACATCAGTCATTCACGAGGATAAGGGAGAGAGAGAGAGACGTACCGCCAGAAGGAGAGAAACAATTTGCTTTAATGTATTTGTTAGGCTTCTTGGGGGATAGAGGTTTACCTAGAAGGTTCTTTTTGGGAGTGAAAGTCTTTTTGGGACTAGTGAGAGGCGGCATGACTAGGGAGAGAGAGAGGGAAGGGAAGAAGGAAGTGGGGGGTGACTTGAGAGGAGACAGGAAGCGGAGTAGCTAGTTGAGCGAGTCTGATGAGTCTCGAGTAAGTCTCTGATGGATGGGAGTGAGAAACAAGAGCGAGAGAAGGGAGAAGGGAGAAGAGAGTGAAGAGGTTCGAGCGGGAATAGGGGAGAAAACTAGAGTGACCTCGCTGGAAGCTGAGAGAGCACGAGAGCTCTGTGAGTCTACGAGAGC
>Ga0308170_10001832_pt1 | contig 19140 bp, 17 predicted proteins | sample PhyBR2_2_FD_202136 | JGI IMG/M metagenome (GOLD analysis project Ga0308170, IMG submission 202136) | Phyllosphere microbial communities from UC Gill Tract Community Farm, Albany, California, United States - DLSLSB.R2 | ecosystem: Host-associated > Plants > Phyllosphere > Unclassified | place...
GAGCCGCTGCGCCCGACGATGGCGATCAGCTCGCCGCGCCGGATGTCGATGCTGATGTTCTCCAGCACATAGGCCGTGTCGTCGCCGCCGTAGCGGAAATAGACGTTCTCGAGTGTGATATCGCCCTGCAGGTCGGGCAGCACCACCCGGCTGGCGGCGTCAGCCGGCTTCTGTTCCGGCTCGATGTCGAGCACGTCGCCCAGCCTCTCCATCGCCACGCCGGCGTCTGCCAGCCTGCTCCACAGGGCCACCAGCCCCATCAGTGGCGCGAGCACGCTGCCCATCAGGGCATTGAAGGCGATCAGCTGGCCGATCGTCAGTTCGTGATCCAGCACCAGGCTGGCGCCGGCCCACAGGATCGCGATCGTGGTACCGGCGTTGAGCAGCTGGCTGGCCAGGCCCACCAGGATGTTGAATTGCTGGGCGCGGTACTGGGTGTCGAGCGCCTTGACGTATTTCTTTTCCCACTTCAGGCGCACCGGTCGTTCGCTGCCCATGCCCTTGATGGTCTCGACGCCGCCCAGCGCCTCCATCAGGAAGGCGTGCGCATCGGTGGAGGCGTTGAACACTTCGCGCGCGTACTGCTTGATGTGCGGGGTCGTGAAAATCGTCAGCGCCATGATCGGGATGACGAAGGCGATCAGCAGCAGGGTCAGCTTGACGTTGTAGATGAACAGGATGGTGAAATAGATGAACACCATCAGCAGGTTCAGCATCGTCGTGACGGTCGACTCCGTCAGGAAGGCGCGGATGGTCTGGTTTTCCTGGAAGCGCGCGATGATGTCGCCGGTCTTCCTCTTGGCGAAGAAGGAGAAGGGCAGCGACATCGTGTGCTTGAAGAAGCCCGCCATCATCGAGAAGTCGAGGTTGCGCACCATGTAGTTGGCGAGATAGGCGCGCACGGTCGCCATCAGCTGCGAGAACAGGTTGGCGATGATCAGCCCGGTAATCAGGAGGTGGAGCAGTCCCACGTTCTGGTGCACGACCACGCCGTCGAGGATGTTCTGGATGATCAGCGGCGGCACGATGCCCAGCATCTGGATCACGAAGGTGGCCAGGAAGAGGTGCAGCAGGATCTGGCGGTAGGGACGCAGGTAGGCGATGAAGCGCAGCCAGGGCGAGCGCTCGACGGCGGCTTGCGCCATGTCCTGGCCAGGCGTGAAGACCAGGCAGGTACCGCTCCAGCCGCGCTCGAACTCTTCGACGGACAATTTGCGGAAACCCACCGCCGGATCGGCCATCCATATTTTCTTCGCCGAGATGCCATACACGATCACGTAGTGGTAACCCTCCCAGTGCACGATGAAGGGCAGTTCGAAACCCTGCAGCGCGTCGAAGGTGCACTGCACGCCGCGGCTCGAAAAGCCCAGGGTTTCGCCGGCGCGCGCCAGGCTGTCGAGGGTCGCGCCCTGGGTGGTCACGTTGGCCAGCTCGCGCAGCTTGCCGAGGGTGACTTGCAGGCCGTAATGGCGGCACAGCATGGCCAGGCAGGCGGCGCCGCAATCCATCTCCTCGGCCTGCTCGACCAGGGCAAAGCGGCGGATGACTTTTTCGCCGAACTCCGGCGTCGATTCGAGGTCCAGGCGCAGCGGGCGCTTGCGGCGCTCGGCGAGCTTCTTCTGGCGTTCGAGTTCCCGCTCGACGAAGCGGATACGGTCTTCCAGCACCTCGCGCAGGCCGGCGTTGCGCTCCAAAATGGCGTGCGCGGTCTTCTCGGGAATCACCAGCAGGGTGACCGGCGTCACCGCCACCACGGACGCCATCTGTTCCTGGCGCATCAGGCAGGCTTTTTCACCGAAGGTCTCGCCGGCCTGCAGCGTGGCCAGGGTGTACTCGTCGGCGCCGTCGTGATACACGAGCCGGACCTGGCCCTGGCGCAGCACGTAGAGGCGGTGGTCCTCGCGCCCTTCCTGCTTGAGGATCTCCTTGCCGGCGGCAACGCGCTTGACGCCGACGCTGCGCACGAACTCTTCCAGCTCCTCCTTGCCGACCTTGCCGCGCAGGTCGAACAGGCGCGCCACCAGGCCGCCGGCGGAACTGATCGCGACATAGCTGGTGACGAAGTCGCGCGCCACCTGGTTGCGCGCCAGCACCGGCTCGATCGCCGTGCGCGGAATGAACCACAATTCCGTCTTGAGCGAGGCGCGCGCCGACAGTTCGTGGTGGACGTCGCGCAGCATGGCGATGTCGCCGATGACTTCGCCGGCCTTGCGCACGCCGATGCTGACTTCCTTGCCGTGCTCTTCGGAGAACACGCGCACGGAGCCGGATTTGACGACGTATAGACCCTCGGCCGGGTCGCCGGCCTTGCAGACCGTGTCGCCGAAGACGTAATGGCGCACCTGGATCGCATCCGCCAGCTGTTCCAGGTCCTCGTCGGTGAAGGGAGAAAGAATGTCGACCGATGACAGGAATTGGGCGGGAGACTGGGCCTGCGACTGTGTTTCCATACGAGCTAGCCGGGCTTGACTACGATGCCGGGCACGCTTCGATCACGTGCTCCTGGGCGCGCGCCATCAGCCATTCCTCGCGCAGCAGGCGGCGCACCTCGGCGGCGGTGTCGGCGTCGAGGGCGGCCGGGTGCCTGGCGTTGACGCAAAAGATCTCGTAGAAGGCGCCGTCGGATGAAGGAAACGGGCCGAGCAGTTCGCCTTCACGCGCATTGAACACCCGCGCCTCGATATCGCCCTTGAGCGAGCCGCGCAGCACCTTGCCGATCACGCCGCCCTGCTGGCGGGTACCATCGTCGACCGAGTGCTCGCGCGCCATCTCGGCAAACGCCGCCGGCTCCTCCTGCAGCACCGACATCATCTCCCTGGCGGCGCCTTCGCTGTCCACCACGATGTGGCTGACCTCGACGCTGTCGAAGCGCGGCGAATTCAGCGAGAAGTACTGGGCCACGGCGGCCTCGCTGCAGACCTGTTCCATCATCTTTTCCTGGTACAGGCTGTCGACGATCCAGGCCTCGAATTCGTCCAGCGAGACGCCGAGGGCATCGAGGTAGTGGTTGGTGTCGGCGGCGCGGTGCAGGCCGAGTGCGCGGCGGAAGTCGTCGGCGCGTTCCTGGATCTGCTCGGGGGCAAGCTGCAGGCCGGCCTGCCTGGCGGCGCGGGCGGTGAGGCGGTCGCGCACCATCTGCTCGACCAGGGCTTCGAACTGGCCGCTCAGTTTCAATGTACGGATGAAGTCGTCGGTGGTGATGACGTCGTCGTCGATGCGCACGATGCCGGACATGGTTGCTCCTGGCGCCGGGTAGTTTCCGGGGCAGGAGTTAGAGCGCGCGTGCGGGATGAAGGTTCGGATGCGGAAGGTCTGCTGCGTTCATGCCACACAAATCCAAACGCGCCGTGAGCGGTGATGAGCGGGTCTAAGATGGGCCGGCATATCATATTGATGAGTGATCCCTGAAGTGAAACCATGAAGGAGATCCATCGTGAAACTGCTGACCATTGTTGCCGCCCTCGCGCTGGCCGGCTGCGCCTCGCAAGCCGAGTATCCCGGAAAAACGTATACGCACGTACCGCGCACCGAAAAGTGCAAGCCGACCTCCGAAAAGAAGATCGCGGCCCTGTTCGACCGCTGGAACGACTCGCTGGAGTCGGGTGATCCGCACAAGGTCGTGGCCAACTATGCGGACGACGCCATCCTGCTGGCAACCGTCTCCAACCAGCCCAAGCTGACGCCGGCGGAAAGAGAAGAATATTTCGAGACTTTCCTGCTCAATGAACCGTCCGGCAAGATCGACCTGCGCCGCATCTACCTCGGCTGCAACGTCGCCGTCGATGCCGGACTGTACACCTTTACCTTCGGCAGGACCGGGCAGGTGGTGCCGGCCCGTTATACCTTTACTTACCGATGGGATGGGGAGCAGTGGCTTATTACGAGCCATCATTCTTCGGTGTTGCCGGAGCAGAACTAAGGAAGCGGCACGGTCCGTGCGGCGCCGCCTTTCATTACCCAGCATGATGCGGAATCAAATCAGCCCTATCGGGCGTCGCAGCGCCACACCAGGAACCCTGTGATTCCTTGACCGGCAGGGACTACGACGCATCCTGCAAATCGGCGGCGACCAGCTCGGCTGCGCCCAGGCCGACGGCCGACTTGCGCAGTGCTCAGCTTCGTCAGGCAACCAGGATCGCAATTCGAATATTTGGACGAATCAGAACAATTTCGAGACCACGGAATACGGGGACAAAGCTAGGATGAAAGCTCAACTGCGCTGGGCTTGGGCGTAGCTGAAGCCCATGCAGGCGACGACTCGACACAGGGAGGAAGACGATGAAGGCGATCGTGGTAACGGACCAGGCGGCAGGTATGGCCGGGATGAAGCTGGTGGAGCGGCCCGAACCGCAGGTAGCGATAAACGACGTCATCGTTCGGATTCACGCGTCGGGATTCGTCGGGACCGAGTTGGCGTGGCCATCGACCTGGACGGATCGCCGCGACCGTGATCGAACCCCGTCGATCCCCGGCCATGAGCTGGCTGGAGTGGTCACCGCCCTCGGCTACGGCACGACGGGACTCTCGGTAGGCCAGCGCGTGTTCGGTCTCGCGGACTGGTATCGCGACGGCACCTTGGCCGAGTATGTGGCGATCGAGGCACGCAACCTCGCGCCGTTGCCGGGCGACGTCGACTTCACAGTGGGTGCGAGCCTGCCAATCTCGGGCCTCACCGCGTGGCAGGGGCTGTTCGAGCACGGCCGCCTTCGGGCCGGGCAAAGCGTTATCGCGCACGGTGCGGCCGGCGCGGTCGGGTCGATGGTGACGCAACTCGCACGATTGGCCGGTGCCTATGTCATCGGCACCGGACGGGCCACCGACCGCGAAAAGGCGCTCGGCTTCGGCGCGCAGGAGTTCGTGAACCTCGACAGCGACACGCTGGAAGATGTCGGAAGCGTCGATCTGGTGTTCGATGTCATCGGCGGCGACATCGGGAAGCGGTCCGCGCGCCTGATTCGAGCCGGAGGAACGCTGGTGTCCATCGTCGGGCCCTCGGAGGCGAGGCCTGTTGACGGCCTTGCGATCGACTTCGTTGTCGAGTCCGATCGTGCGCAACTGAGCGAGATCGTCCAGCGGGTGCGGGATGGACGGCTGCGGACCAACATCGGCAAGGTCTCGTCCCTCGACGACGCCGTTGCCGTCTTCAACTCGACCGGGCCGAGCAAGGGGAAGACGATCATCCGCATTCGTCCGTGAGGACTCGGGAATTGTCCAGGCAAAATGGAGGCTGATCATGCATCATACGGAGGCCGGGATTTACGTGGATATCGTCTCAGGCGAGCCTCTCTTTGCGTCGTCCGACAAGTACGCATCGGGATGCCGCTGCCTGAGTTTCACCAAGCCGATGGTTTCAGCTAACATCAAAGCCTTACGTCAAACCTTACATGGGCCGGCCGTGTCGGAGCTTAGATCAGCCCATGGCAACAGCCATCTCGGCCATGTCTTCCCGGATGCCCCGCCGGAACGGGGAGGGGTACGTTACTGCATCGATCCCGCGTCTCTCCGGTTCGTCCGTCGCGATGACATGGAGAACCAGGGCTACGGTGAATATCTCGATCAGACTGAGGAGATTTATTAATATGCATCAGCGCGCTGTACTTGCTGGGGGATGCTTCTGGGGAATGCAGGACTTGATCCGCAAACTTCCCGGGGTCGTCTCGACTCGTGTCGGTTATACCGGCGGCAATACGCCGAACGCGACCTATCGCAACCATGGCACTCATGCGGAGGGGATCGAGATCGTCTTCGATACGGCGCAGACGAGTTACCGACGCATCCTGGAGTATTTCTTCCAGATCCACGATCCCACGACACAAGACCGTCAGGGCAACGATATAGGCGCAAGCTACCGTTCGGCGATCTTCTACACGAGCGAGGAACAGAAAAAGGTGGCGGAGGAGACGATCGCCGACGTCAACGCGTCGGGCCTGTGGCCGGGCAAGGCCGTCACCGAGGTGGAGCCTGCCGGAGATTTCTGGAAAGCCGAGCCGGAGCATCAGGATTATCTCGAGAAGCGGCCTGACGGATATACCTGTCACTTCCCTCGCCCCGGCTGGGTGCTTCCGGCTTCTGCGCATACCGGCTAAGTCGGCAGCCGCAAAAGGAGCGCCGCCGTAACCGGGGCAGGGCTAGCGATATCGGTCAATGATCCCGAACAATCGACGACACGATGTCGCGATGTGCGCTTCGGGCGCCGTGGCAACCCCGAGCAAAAGGCCGGACAAGGCAGAGGACGGCGTCGCGAACCACGCGGACAAAGGCGATGGCGCCATGCCAAAGTTTAGCGCTTCCTGAGCGATCTGCACGTCGGGGGCGCCGTCGGGGAGCCGGAGAAGTACTGCCAGGCCGGCCTTGACCCATTCGGCGTCGCGCATGCGTAACTGCTCGCATAGCGCGTCACGCTGGGCGGAATACAGACGCTTGAGCCGGCGGACGCGCCGGATATAGTGGCCATCGTGCATGAATTGAGCCGTGGCGAGTTGAACGACCGGTGCGGGTGCGGGGGCGAGCGTTGCGGCTACCTCGGAGAAGGCGGCAGCCAGTTCGGTTGGCGCCACAACAAATCCAAGTCGCAGCCCCGGGCTGATAGTCTTGCTGAAAGAACCTATGTGGATTACCCGTTTGCCCCCGTCCAAAGACGCCAGGGCGGGTGCCGCCCTGCCTTCCAGCTGAAGCTCGCTGAGGTAGTCATCTTCGATGATCCAGGTGCCGCTCGAGGCCGCCCATTCAAGCAGCTGAAGCCGTCGCCTCAAGGACAGGGTCGGGCCCAGGGGAGCCTGTTGACCGGGCGTCACGACAGCCAACGCGGCGTCCGCAGCGTTCTCGATGCCGTAGCCCACATTGAGGCCATCGGCGTCCACCGGTACCGGAACGATACGCAAACGAGCGAGCTCCAACCCTTTCCGGGTAAGGTAAAAACCGGGCTCTTCCATCCAAACCTTCTGACCGTCCAAACCTAACACTTGCAGTGCAAGACCCAGGCCGGACCTGTATCCCGAAGTGATGAACACCTGTTCTGGAAAGCAGTGGAAGTTTCTGGCGATGGAGAGATATCCTGCAATCTCCCGGCGCAGCTCGAACTCCCCGATTGGATCGGGATAGATCGGTGAGGTGAGAGATCCTATCTTCAGCAAATTGGAAGAGCGCGCTCGCGCGAAAAGGTTTTCCGGCAGGCCTTCCAGGCCCGGAATGCCGAGCTGAAAGATCGCTGGTCCAGCGTTCATCTCTTGATGGGTTCGCCTAAAAGCGCCGGGCCGCGATGCTTCCGGTTGTGGCGCCGCGCGGGGCCGCGGCGCCACGCGCGTGCCCCCGGCTCCGAATGATTCGATCATTTGGGCATCGGATAAACGTTCATACGCCGTTTGAACTGTACCGCGCGCCACACCAAGGTGAGCAGCCAGGTCCAGCCATGATGGCAGTCGCGTGCCGGGTACAAGCAGGCCCGACTCTATTGCCCTGCTGATACTCATGCGAATTTGTTCCGACAGCGCCACCTTGGCTGTTCGGTCGAGCTGAATCTGCAGGTGTGAATCCATATTCTTAGTACACACAACAAGGGTGGATCTTGGTTCTACTACTTGTACCATCGATGGTACAAAATGTACACGTCAATAGGGAGAGACCAAACCATGATCAACGGAACCAACGAGACCAATGCCGTCATCGAATGCATCCTGAGCCGCAGCGCTGCCAAGTATTACGACCGCGCCGCCAGCTTGAGCGATGACCAGATCCACGAACTGGTGCGCATCGGCACCGCCGCGCCGACCTCCTTCCACTTGCAGAACTGGCGCTTCATCGCCGTACGCACGCCTGACGCCAAGGCCCGGCTGAGCCCGATCGCCTGGAACCAGCCCGCCATCACCGATGCAGCCGTTACCTTCATCGTCTGCGGCCAGCTGGTCGATACCAGTGTCATCCCGGATCGCCTGGCCCCGCTGGTGGAAGCGGGCGTCATGCCGGCAACCATGGTGCAGGAATGGGAAATCCCCGCACGCGATCTGTACATGGCCTACCCGCAGCGGCGGCGCGACGAAGCCGTACGTACCGCCACCTTCGGCGCGGCGGCAATGATGTATGCGGCCCGTTCGCTGGGCCTGGGCTCGACGCCGATGATCGGTTTCGATGCCGAAGCGGTGCACCGCGAGTTCGGACTGGCCGAGGACGAAGTGCCCGTCATGCTGCTGTCCGTCGGGGTGGAACGTCCGGGCAACTGGGCACAGAAGCCGCGCCGGCCGGTGGCCGATGTGCTGGACCTCATTTGATTGAGACGCCTGAGCGTTTCGCGTTCCCCGAGGTCCCATGTCCGACATCGATTGGCTGAGCCATCTTCTGCAACTGATCACCGTCACTGGCCAGCTGGAGGTTCGCTGCACCTACGGTGCGCCGTGGCGTGTGGCCTGGCCCCAGTCCGCGGCGCACGAGATTCCTTACCACGTCGTCCTCAACGGACGGGCAATCATCGAAGATCCGGATACGGAGACGGCCAAGGAGCTGGTGGGCGGCGATATCGTGCTGCTGCCTCACGGGTCGGCACATGTGCTGCACGACGGTAGCGGACGCAGGCCGGGCCCTACCTACGTTCGCGAAGGTTCCGCAGGCTGGATGCTCAGTGCGAATAATGGCAAGGGCGAGCAACTGGACATGTTGTGCGGACGATTTTTCATCGGGCCGCCGCATGATCGGCTGATTCGCAATTACCTGCCGACGAACCTGGTGGTACGGGCCGTCAATGGCCAAGCTGAAGACGGCGTCGAGTCCGCGTCGAACCACCTGGCCAATCTCGTGGGGCTGATGCGCATGGAGTCCGCCGGCGGCAAACCGGGCGGATATGCCATCCTCAACGCACTCAGCGCGGCGCTATTCACTCTCGTACTGCGCGCGGCGAGCGAGTCCGAGCAAGCCCCGGCTGGCTTGCTGGCGCTGGCCGGCCACCCACGACTGGCGCCGGCCATTTCAGCCATGCTCGCCGATCCGGCTCGCCCCTGGACCTTGCCCCAGCTGGCCGGCCTGTGCAGCATGTCGCGCGCCACCTTCGTGCGGCACTTTCAGGAGAAGCTGGGGCGATCGGCCGTCGAACTGTTGACCGATATACGGATGAGCATGGCCGCCAACGGGCTGAAGAAACCGGCGATGACGACCGAGGCCGTGGCCGACCTGGTCGGATATCAATCCGTGGCAGCGTTCCGGCGTGTGTTCACCGACAAGATGGGGATGACCCCGGGGCAATGGCGCCGCCTGGCGCGTGAAGGCGAGTAGGGCATATGTTCGAGTCGCCCTTTTCGGCGCACGTAATCTTGAATCGTTTGCTGGACGTGCTTGATATCGGTGTCGCCCATTTTACGGTATGCGACATACGTGGCGGTTGGGGAATGAACTTCGATGCCCGCGAAGCGGCGAGTCTGCATTACTGCCTCGTAGGCCCTGGCACACTGGTCGCTGATGGCCTACCGCCTGTTCGACTCGATCCTCACAGTTTCGTACTCGTGCCGCCGGGAGTTGCGTACCGTATTGAAAGCGCCTCATCAAAACCGGTGCAGCTCGAGCGCCGGGGACGCGTGCGCGGCGTCGAAACGGCGTACGGTGAACTCCGCGTCGGATTGGCTCATGGGATGGACCTTTTTACCTCATTGGGAAAGCCGCTGGTGGTGCACTTCAGCGGTGCCGATGGGTTGCGAGACCAGTTTGTGATGTTGTTGGCCGAGACGGCCCAGCCGGGCATCGGCTCACGCGTCCTGACCGACGCACTGCTCAAGCAATGTCTGGTACTGGCATTGCGGCGCTGGATCGAGCATGATCCTTCGCCATTACCCTGGTTGGCCGCTATGGCCGACACGCGGCTGAGCCGCGCTTTGCAGGCCATGTTCGAGCAGCCTGCCGTCGCATATACGGTAGACAGCCTCGCGCTGATCGCAGGCATGAGCCGTTCGGCGTTTGCTTCCGCATTCCGGCGCGCCTTCGGTCAATCGCCGATGAGTCTGGTCAAGCTGATGCGCTTGCGGCGTGCGGGCGAAATATTGATCACGACGACCCTTCCGGTGGCCGAAGTTGCCAAGCGAGTCGGGTTCTCCAGCAGGAGCAATTTTTCTGTCGCTTTCAGTGAACTTCACGGCATGGACCCGAGTGGCTTTCGCCGTACGTTCTCGGTGACCGCGGAAGGGCGCGCTTAGGGTCGCTCCGCAGCCGCGCCTCGCAGTCGGGGACATGGATCGCAATTTTATGTTGAGCCTTTTGAGCATCTTATTGAGAAATTCCAGTCTCGAAGTCGGTCTCGGGTAGGCCTACAGTGGAGGCACTTAACCACCTGATGAAAGAGCCGCACCATGAACGGTATCGCTATTCCCGCCAACGAGACCAATGCCGTCATCGAATGCATCCTGAGCCGCAGCGCTGCCAAGTATTACGACCGTGCCGCCAGCTTGAGCGATGACCAGATCCACGAACTGGTGCGCATCGGCACCGCCGCGCCGACCTCCTTCCACTTGCAGAACTGGCGCTTCATCGCCGTACGCACGCCTGACGCCAAGGCCCGGCTGAGCCCGATCGCCTGGAACCAGCCCGCCATCACCGATGCAGCCGTTACCTTCATCGTCTGCGGCCAGCTGGTCGATACCAGTGTCATCCCGGATCGCCTGGCCCCGCTGGTGGAAGCGGGCGTCATGCCGGCAACCATGGTGCAGGAATGGGAAATCCCCGCACGCGATCTGTACATGGCCTACCCGCAGCGGCGGCGCGACGAAGCCGTACGTACCGCCACCTTCGGCGCGGCGGCAATGATGTATGCGGCCCGTTCGCTGGGCCTGGGCTCGACGCCGATGATCGGTTTCGATGCCGAAGCGGTGCACCGCGAGTTCGGACTGGCCGAGGACGAAGTGCCCGTCATGCTGCTGTCCGTCGGGGTGGAACGTCCGGGCAACTGGGCACAGAAGCCGCGCCGGCCGGTGGCCGATGTGCTGGATTTTGTATAAGGCGTCCCTGGCAGCGATCGCGCCGAAAGAACAAGCGCCTTCAAGAGGGACGCACCCGCATGTCGTTCCACTCGAAGGCCTGACCAGCTTCGACCCAGGACCTGGGCACGAAGTAAACCGAGGGATGGTTCCACATGGACTTTCCCAATCAATGAGCGAAACCAGTAATTTACGGAGATTATGATGGCAAGAACTGCAGCCCTGAAACCGGAACAAGTGCCGGCCGATTCGAAAGCGACTCTCGATACGTTCACCAAGAACATTGGGTTCACCCCAACCATGATGGCGAGCTTCGCACAGAGCCCGGTCGCGTTCAACGCATGGGCAAGCTTGCTCGGCTCCCTGAGCAAGGCGCTCGACGTGAAGACGCGTGACAGCATCGGTCTCGCTGTCTCTGAAGTCAATGGCTGCAACTACTGCCTGGGCGTTCACAGCTTTACGGCCGAGCACATGGCCAGGATGCCGGCCGATGAAATCATCCTGGCACGGAAGGGCCATGCCAGCGACCCGAAGCGCGACGCCGCCGTCCAGTTTGCGCGCAAAGTCATCGAGACCCGCGGCAACGTCACCGACGCCGATCTGAACGCCGTCCGCGATGCCGGCTATACGGATGCGAACGCCATGGAGATCGTCGCGCTGGTGGCCATGTACTCCCTGACGAACTTTTTCAACAACGTGTTCGATCCCGAGAAGGACTTCCCCGCCGTGACGCCGGCCGGCTCGATCTGAACGCCAGCTGGCCGCACCGACCCTCTCCAGTGACCCTGGAGGGTGTCGTCCGATGGGAGCGGAACACTTTATTTTCCAGGGTAAAAGCATGAACGAGTCACAGAAGGTTGTCGTCGTCACCGGCGCGTCACAAGGCATCGGCGCTGAAATCGTCAGGGCATTCCGAAAGCGCGATTACCGCATTGTTGCAACCTCACGTTCGATCAAGCCGTCGGACGATGAGAACATCCTGAGCATCGACGGCGATATCGGCGATCCCATGACCGCCAAGCGCGTCATTTCCGAAGCCGTTGCGCGATTCGGCCGTATCGATACGCTGGTGAACAATGCCGGCATCTATATCGGAAAGCCTTTCACCGAGCACACAGCCGAAGACTACGCGGCCGTAATGAATGTGAACATGGCGGGCTTTTATCACATCACGCAACGCGCGATCGCCGAGATGGAAAAGCATTCGAATGGCCACGTGGTGAACGTCACGGCCAGCATCAGTGACGCTGCCATCAGTGGGATCCACTCGGTCCTGGCGGCGATGACCAAGGGCGGCGTCAACGCTGCCACGAAGGCTCTGGCGATCGAGTACGCGAAGAAGGGCATCCGCGTGAATGCCGTCGCACCAGGGATCATCAAGACGCAGATGCATGCGCCTGAAGCCCATGAAGCGCTGGGCGCTTTCCACCCGATCGGACGCATGGGTGAAACAAGCGATATCGCCAACGCCATCCTCTATCTCGACTCGGCACCGTTCGTCACCGGAGAGATCCTGCACGTCGACGGTGGGCAAAGTGCCGGCCGCTGAGACGGACCATCGCACGGGAGGAAGAAAATGACATCCGATCATCCGATTTTCACACGCTGGCCGGCACAGTATCCCGATCGGCTCCAGCTCTTTTCCCTGCCGACGCCCAACGGCGTAAAGGTTGGCATCATGCTGGAGGAAACAGGGCTCGCCTATGAGCCGCACCGTATCGACATCCTGGCGAACGAGAGCCACGATCCGGCCTTCCTTGCACTCAACCCGAATGGCAAGATTCCGGCGATCTACGATCCCGACGGGCCGAACGGCCGGCCGCTGGCCTTGTTCGAGTCCGGCGCGATCCTGATCTATCTCGCCGACAAGACGGGACAGTTTCTCTCCGCCGATCCCAACACACGTTACGAGACGATCCAGTGGCTGATGTGGCAGATGGGCGGTGTCGGGCCGATGTTCGGCCAGGTCGGCTTCTTCAACAAGTTCGCCGGCAAGGACTATGAGGACAAGCGCCCGCGCGACCGTTACGTGACCGAAGCCGCACGGCTGCTCGGTGTCCTCGACCAACGGCTCGCCGGCCGCGACTGGGTGATGGGCGCCGACTACAGCATTGCCGATATCTCGCTGCTTGGCTGGGTACGTAACCTGATCGGCTTTTACGAAGCGCGCGAGCTTGTCGCCTTCGACCGCTTTCTTCATGTGCAGGCATGGCTCGATCGCGGCCTCGTGCGGCCGGCGGTGCAGCGTGGGTTGCTAGTCACGGCGGCTTGAGGCGGGAAGCGAGGATATCCATGAGTGAAATCAGTGCCGACATGGAGGCGATCATCAAGCAGGCGATACTGTCGTTCGTGGCGACAGTCAACGAGGACGGGACGCCCAATCTTTCGCCGAAGGCGTCCCTGATGGTCACGAACGGGGTTCTCTACTTCGCCGACATCGCCTCGCCCGGGACGATACGGAACCTGAGGCGAAATTCCGCCGTCGACATCAACGTAGTCGATATCTTCCAGAGGCGCGGTTATCGATTCACGGGCCGTGCCTCGATACTGCCGCCAGGCGACGACGAGTATTCGATGATCGCGGACCGGGTTCGGGCGACGAACGGCCTTGAATATCCTGTCGATCACGTCGTCAGAATCGACACCACCTCGATCACCCCATTGCTGTCGCCGGCCCATGTCTTCGCCCAGCCGCCTCGAAGCGAGGACGAGATCAGGAACACCTACCTCCAGAAGTACGGCGTGAAACCCATCGGACCCTAGGCGCGGATCAGGAGGCACTCCATGCAATCAGTCGAGATCAAGGCCGTTGATAACAAGGATTTTGATATCTGGTTCCCGCTGTGGAAAAGCTATCAGCGATTTTACGGCGTGGATATTCCCGAGTCGGTGACGCTCGAGACCTGGGCGCGCTTCCTGGACCCGGACGAGCCGATGCATGCAGCGCTTGCCATGGTGGGCGAACAGGCATCGGGGCTGGTGCATTCGGTCTACCAGCGCTCCACCTGGACGACGAACGGCGACTGCTATCTCCAGGATCTGTTCGTTGCGGACGATGCGCGGGGCGGCGGCATCGGACGCGCGCTGATCGAGCACGTCCATACGGAGGCGAGACGTCGCGGAGCCGCCCGAGTGCACTGGCTGACACACGAATCCAACCATAAGGCCCGGCAGCTTTACGACCGCGTCGCCGTTCGCTCGGGTTTCATCCAGTACCGAAAACTGTTTGCCTGACGACTTGCGCCGTGCCGTGGTCGAGTAGGGGGATTGCCTCGTTGTTTTGATCCTTTTGCGCATTTCATTGAGCAAAGGCAGTCTCGAAATCGGTATCGGGCAGCCCTAAAGTAGAGGCTCCTGAACACGCGATTTCGACCCTTACCAACAACTTGAGAAAGACTGGCATGAACATCCTCCACATCGATTGCAGTCCGCGCCCCGATTCGCACAGTCGCCAGCTATCGGCGGCGGTCGTCGAAGAACTTCTCACGATCCTCCCCGACGCGAATATCAGCCGTCGGGATCTGGGATACAACCCGATCCCCCAAACCGGGTCCGACTATGCCGCCGTGCTGGCGTCGCCCGCGTCGCTCGCAGCGGCAGGGCCGTCCGACGACGCGCTACTCCTGTCCGAGCAACTCATTCGGGAGGTCGAGAATGCCGATGTCGTTGTCATCGGCACGCCGATGTACAACTTGACGATCCCGTCCGTCCTGAAGGCGTGGATCGACCAGATCCTTCGCGCCGGCCGCACGTTCAAGTCGACACCGGCCGGCAAGGTCGGAATGCTGCAGGACCGTCCGGTATTCGTCGGGATCGCTTCGGGTGGCGTGTTCGCCGGTGCCCGAGCCAACCAGCCGGATTTCCTCACACCCTATCTTTCCGCTGCACTCGGCTGCATCGGTCTCGACACGGTCCATTTCCTGCCTTTGCAGGGCACCGCCTTCATCGACGAGGCGCGCGCAACCGAGATTCGCCGCTCCCTCGTCGCGACGATCGAACCGGCGATGGCCAGCCTCGTGCCGGACCTGGTTTGATCATTTTGGGCATCTTATTGAGCAAAGCTAGTCTCGAAATCGGTAGCGGGCGGACCTAAAGTGGAGGCCCGTACCCCCCGGCAGGACTGCTCGCCCTCGAGTGAATGAACTGCCCGAACGAAGGCTGAAAATGAAAACAATTAAAGAACTGAGGACCAAGCTGAAACCTGTCCTGATGGTGCTGGCAGCCGCCAACGTCGCGCTGGCGCTGGCGGGCTGCTCGGACGCACACGGCAAGGATCCGCAACCGAACGCCGCTGCCGGTGGGCCGCCGGTGTCGGCCGCCAGGGTAGTCGAAAAACCGGTCGCCGAAACCGAAGAATTTTCCGGGCGCCTGGATGCGATCGAACGTGTCGAGATCCGTCCACGCGTCGGCGGGTTCATCACCCGGGTCAACATCAGGCCGGGCGCCGAGGTCAGGAAAGGCGACGTCCTGTTCGTGATCGATCCGCGTCCGTTCCAGGCCGAAGCCGACCGTGCGACCGCGGCCGCCGAGGCCGCGCGTGCCAGGGCCGGACTGGCACGCCTTGAACTGAGCCGTGCCGAAAAACTGGTGAACGAGAAGGCGATCGCCCAGCGCGAATACGACGAGCGCGCCGCCAGCCAGAAAGAACTGGACGCCGCCGCCCGTGCCGCCCAGGCCCAGGCCAATGCCGCCAGGCTGAACCTGAGCTACACGCGCGTGATCGCGCCGATCAACGGCCGCGTGTCCAAGGCCGAGATCACCGTGGGCAACCTGGTGGACGCGTCGGCAATCCTGACCTCGATCGTGTCGCTGGATCGCATCTACGCCAGTTTCGACGGCGACGAAAAAACCTATCTGCGCCTGGCGAAGCACGCCCGTGGTGGTCCCCCGGTCCCGGTACGTGTCGGCCTGATTGACGAGGAGGGCTTCCCCCACGAGGGCAAGCTGGAATTCGTCGACAACCAGCTCGACACGCGCACCGGCAGCGTGCGCCTGCGCGCCGTGTTCGCCAATGAAGACCGCGCCATGGCCCCGGGCCTGTTCGCGCGCGTGCAGATCGGCGGCGGCGATAAACGCAAGGCATTGCTCATCAGCGAACGCGCCGTCGGCACCGACCAGAGCCACAAGTTCGTGTTCGTGGTCGACCCGCAGGGCAAGGCCGAGTACCGCGAAGTCAAGCTGGGTCCCGTCGTCGATGGCCTGCGCGTGGTGCGCGAGGGCCTGAAGCCGGGCGAACGGATCGTCATCAATGGCTTGCAGCGCGTGAAGCCGGGCGCGCCGATCAAGGCCGAGACGGTGCCAATGCTTGCGACGGTGCCCCCTGCCAAGGACGCCAAGGTAGCGTTGGCCACCTCCAGCGCCGGGAAGGAATAAAACGCCATGAATTTTTCACGTTTTTTTGTCGATAAGCCCATCTTCGCGGGCGTGCTGTCAGTGCTGGTGTTCGTGGCCGGCCTGATCGCGATCTTCGCGCTGCCGATCTCCGAGTATCCGAACGTCCAGCCGCCGTCGGTAGTCGTGCGCGCCCAGTACCCGGGCGCCAATCCGAAGGTGATTGCCGAAACGGTCGCCACCCCGCTCGAGCAGGAAATCAACGGGGTCGAGAACATGTTGTACATGACCTCGCAGAACACCTCGGACGGCGCGCTGCTGCTGACGGTGACCTTTGCGATCGGTACCAACGTCGAGCAGGCCGAGACCCAGGTGCAGAACCGGGTCCAGCGCGCGCTGCCGCACCTGCCGGAAGAGGTGCGCCAGATCGGCGTCACCACGCTCAAGACCTCGCCGACGGTGACGATGGTGGTGCACCTGATCTCGCCCGACAACCGCTATGACGACCTGTACCTGCGCAACTATGCGGTCCTGAACGTCAAGGACCAGCTGGCGCGCCTGCCCGGCATGGGCGAGGTGACGATGTTCGGCTCGGGCGACTATGCGATGCGTGTCTGGCTCGATCCTCAAAAGGTCGCCGCGCGCAAGCTTTCGGCGAGCGATATCGTGGCCGCGATCCGCGAGCAGAATGTCCAGGTCGCGGCCGGCGTGATTGGCCAGGGACCGACCAAGGACGCCGATTTCCAGCTCACCGTCAATACCCAGGGCCGCCTGCAGAGCGTCGAGGAATTCGGCAACATCATCGTCAAGACCAATGCCGACGGTGCGACCACCCTGCTCAAGGATGTCGCGCGCCTGGAGCTGGGCTCGAACTCGTACGCCTTGCATTCGCTACTGAATAACAAATCGGCGGTCGGGCTGCCAATCAGAGAGGCGCCCAACGCCAATTCGCTGCAGCTCTCGAGCGACGTGCGCGCCACGATGGAACGACTGTCGAAAGATTTCCCGGAAGGTGTCGAATACAGGATTGCTTACGACCCGACCCAATTCGTGCGTGAGTCGATCAGATCGGTCGTGCATACCCTGATCGAAGCGGTCGTACTGGTAGCGCTGGTCGTGATCGTGTTCCTGCAGACCTGGCGCGCCTCGGTAATCCCGCTGCTGGCGGTGCCAGTGTCGGTGGTGGGCACGTTCGCCGTGATGCTGGCCTTCGGCTTCTCGATCAACACGCTGTCGCTGTTCGGCCTGGTGCTGGCGATCGGCATCGTGGTCGACGACGCCATCGTGGTCGTTGAAAACGTCGAACGGAACATCGCGGCCGGCCTGTCCCCGCGCGATGCCACGATCCAGGCGATGAAAGAGGTGTCCGGTCCGATCATCGCGATCGCGCTGGTGCTGTGCGCCGTGTTCGTGCCGATCGCTTTCGTCTCGGGCCTGACCGGCCAGTTCTATCGCCAGTTCGCGCTGACCATCGCGATTTCGACCGTGATTTCGGCGTTCAGCTCGCTGACCCTGGCGCCAGCCTTGTCGGCGGCGCTGCTGCAGTCCCATGGCGCGCCGAAGGACGGCCTGACCCGTGTCATGGACAAGCTGTTCGGCCGCTTCTTCGTCGTATTCAACCGTTTCTTCGGCCGCGCTTCGCGGCGTTACGAGGGCGGCGTGCAGAGCGTGTTGCGTCGCAAGAGCGCGGCGCTGGGTGTCTACCTGCTGCTCGCGGTGGCCGGCATTTTCATGTTCAAGGCGGTGCCGCCGGGTTTCGTGCCGAGCCAGGACAAGGGCTACCTGATCGGCTTTGCCCAGCTGCCGGACGCGGCGTCGCTGGACCGCACCGATGCCGTGATCCGCAAGATGTCGGAGATCGCCAAAGACGTCCCGGGAGTGGCGGACTCGGTCGCCTTCCCCGGCCTGTCGATCAACGGCTTTACCAATGCGCCAAATGCCGGCATCGTGTTCACCGCGCTCAAGCCGGCCGACCAGCGCCACGGCAAGGAGCAGAGCGCCGAGGCGATCGCCGCCGAGATCAACAAGCGCATGAAGGCGGTCCAGGATGCCTTCGTGCTGGTGTTGCCGCCGCCGCCAGTAAACGGTCTGGGCACCACCGGCGGCTTCAAGATGATGATCGAAGACCGCGGCAATCTTGGCTACGACGCGCTGTACCAGGCGGTCAAGGCGATGCAGGAAAGGGCTGCCAGGACCCCGCAGCTCAAGGGCGTGTTCTCGAGCTACCAGATCAACGTCCCGCAGCTGTTCGCCGACATCGATCGCGTGAGGGCCAAGCAGCTGGGCGTGCCGCTGGCCGAGATCAACCAGACCTTGCAGGTCAACCTGGGTTCGGTCTACGTGAACGACTTCAACCAGTTCGGGCGTACCTACCAGGTGCGGGTGCAGGCGGATGCGCCCTTCCGTTCGCAGCGCGAGCAGATCGCGCAACTCAAGGTTCGCAACGACAAGGGCGAGATGATCCCACTGTCCTCGATCATGAAGATCAAGGACACCTACGGCCCGGACCGCGTCCAGCGCTACAACAACTACGTCGCCGCCGAACTGAACGGCGGCCCGGCCCCGGGCGTGTCCTCGGGCCAGGCCCAGGCGGCGATGGAAGAGATCGCCCGCGAAGTGCTGCCGAAGGGGATCGCGTATGAGTGGACCGAGCTGACCTACCAGGACATCCTGGCCGGTAACACCATGCTGTACGTGTTCCCGCTGTGCGTGCTGCTGGTGTTCCTGGTGCTGGCAGCGCAGTACGAAAGCTGGACCTTGCCGCTGGCCGTGATCCTGATCGTGCCGATGTCGATCCTGTGCGCGCTGATCGGCGTGAAGCTGACCGGTGGCGACAACAATGTGTTCACCCAGATCGCCCTGT
>Ga0308170_10001835_pt1 | contig 19132 bp, 17 predicted proteins | sample PhyBR2_2_FD_202136 | JGI IMG/M metagenome (GOLD analysis project Ga0308170, IMG submission 202136) | Phyllosphere microbial communities from UC Gill Tract Community Farm, Albany, California, United States - DLSLSB.R2 | ecosystem: Host-associated > Plants > Phyllosphere > Unclassified | place...
ACGAGACCGAGCGGCTGCGCCAGATCAGCGAGCGCGACGAGGCGCTCAGCCATGAACACCGGGAACGCACCGGCGCCGAACACGCGGCGGCGATGAAGGACCAGTTCCTGGCGATCATGTCGCACGAACTGCGCCAGCCGCTCAACATGATCGGCATTAACGCCGACCTGTTGTCGCGCATTCCCGAGGTACGCGCCTCCGGCCTCGCCATGCGGTGCGCCGAGACGATCCGCAGCTCGGTGGTCAGCCAGGCCAAGATCATCGAGGACCTGCTCGACCTGTCGCGCGTGCGCACCGGCAAGCTGGCCCTGTCGGTCGCGCCGATCCATGTCGAGAAAGTGATCGGCGCGATCGTCGACGTTGCGCGCGCCGACCCGTCCACCCGCGGCCTGCTGATCGAAGCCTACGGACTGGAAGCCGACATGGTGGTGATGGCCGACGCGGTGCGCTTCGAGCAGATCGTCATGAACCTGCTCAGCAACGCCATCAAGTTCACGCCGCAAGGCGGCCGGATCGAGATCAGGCTCGGCGCCGAAGACGGCAGGATGCGCCTCGACGTGGCGGACAGCGGCCAGGGCATCGCGCCGGGCAGCCTCCCGAAAATATTCGAGATGTTCGGCCAGCCGAACTCGGTCACCACCCGCTCCAAGGGCGGCCTCGGCATCGGCCTGGCGCTGGTGCGGGAACTGGTCAACCTGCACGGCGGGCGCATCGAAGCCCGTTCCGAGGGCATCGGCAAGGGTAGCTGCTTCACGGTCTGGCTGCCGCTTCTCGAGCAGGGCGGGCACGAAGTGAACGCCGCGCCGGCAGACGCCCAGCGCAACATCGCCGGGCTGCGCGTACTGCTGGTCGACGACGTCGAGGACGCGGTGCTGGTCATGCAGTCGCTGCTCGAGCTGTATGGCGCCGAGGTGCTGGTCGCGACCAGCGCCCGCCAGGCGCTCGAAATCCTCGGCCGCGAACAGGTCGACCTGCTGATATCGGACATTTCGATGCCCGACATGGACGGCTACGGCCTGCTGAGCGAAGTGCGGAAGATGCCGCGCCATGCGACCCTGCCGGCGGTGGCCGTCACCGGCCTGGGGCGCGAGCAGGACATCGCCGCGGCGCGCGAGGCCGGCTTCTCGGCCCACCTCGGCAAGCCGCTGTCGGTGGACCGCCTGCTGGCGATCATTCCCGGCCTGCTGCGCAGGAGCCCGGAGCAGCAGGCCCAGGTGTCCTGAAATACGGCGGCACGTTCGCGGCGATCCGCGCGAACCCGGCCTCCGACAACGGCAGCTTCCTGAAGGCGGTCCGGATAGCGCGCGGCCTGGGCGGCCGTCCAGTCTTTTTCGCGGCGCACCTGCCGGGATTCGTCCTCGACCAGGCGGCCCGGTTTGCCGTACCAGAAGGCGACCGACAGCAGGGTCGCCTTGCGGATGCCGGCGGCGTCGGGCAGCGCGATCACGTCCTTCGCGTCCAGCGGCAGCGGCGGCGCCGGCGCCGGCAAATCACTTTTGCGTATGCACGTCGCGCGCCGCCAGGCCCGCCAGGCGCACCGCCGCATAGCTGCCGGCCAGGCCCACCGTCACGCCGCAGGCCAGCTTGAAGGCGCTGCCGAACAGCAGCGGCGCGGCCAGGCCCGACACCAGCGCAAAGGACATCATCTGGATGAAGGCCAGCATCGAGGACGCCAGGCCGCGGTTGTCCGGGAACAGGCCCAGCGCGCCCACCTGGATGGCCGGCATGGCCACCGCCAGGCCGAAGGTGTAGACCATCAGCGGCAGCACGGCCCAGGGCACGGCGACGGCGGCGCCGGCCCAGGCGGTGTAGCCGACGTTCAGCACGCAGGCAAGCAGCATCAGGCCGAAGCCGATCGCGCGCATCGTCGGAGGCAGCAGGCTGCCGGCGCGCTTGCCGCCCCAGGCCGAACCGATCACCATGCCGCTGATCAGGGGGATGAACATCCAGGCGAAGGCGGTTTCGGGCAGGTGCAGGATCTCCATCACGAAGTTGGCCGCCGAGCCGATGTAGAGGGACAGGCCGCCGAAGGCCAGTCCCACCGACAGCGACAGCAGCAGGAACTGCGGATGGCCCAGTACCTTCAGGTAGTTGCGGGCGATGGCGACGCCGTGGAAGGCGTGCCGCTTTTCGGGCGGCAGGCTTTCCGGCAGCAGGCGCCAGCACAGGACCAGCATCAGCGCGCCGAACAGCGCCAGGAACCAGAAGGTCGCGCGCCAGCCGAAGGTGACGTGCAGCCAGCCGCCCAGCACCGGGGCAATGGCCGGCGCCAGGCCGAACACCATCATGATGTGGGACATCATCTTCTGGGCCTGGGCGCCGCTGAAGCGGTCCTGGACGATGGCCTGGCCGATCACCGAGCCCGCGCCCGCCGACAGGCCCTGCAGCGCGCGGAAGGCCAGCAGCCAGCCGAAGGTGGGCGCCAGCGCGGCGCCGACCGAGCCGAGGGTGTACATGACCAGCGCCACCATGATGACGGGACGGCGGCCGAAGGAATCCGACAGGGTCCCGTAGAACAGCATCATGAAGGCGAACGTGAACAGGAACACGCTCAGGGTCTGCTGCACGGCCACCGGACCGACGGCGAAGGCGCGCCCGATCGCGGGAATGGAGGGAAGATAGGTATCGATCGCGAGCGCGCCCACCATACCCAGGCAGGCCAGGATCACCGTCAACAGTCTTTGCATCTACATCGCCTTCGCTAAACCAAAGGCGAGATTGTAACGACAATCAGTTTACACGGTACAGGGACATGCCAAAACGCTCGGTGCGCGGCATCCAGTTGCCCTGGTAGTCGGCCGACACCAGCACCCGCTCGGCGCGGCCGACCAGCAGCTTGCGCGGCACCAGGCCGATCATGCGCGAGTCGGCGCTGTTGTCGCGGTTATCGCCCAGCATCAGGTACTGGCCATCCGGCACCCGCAGCGGGCCGAAGGTACGCGGCGCAACCACGTCCGGCAGCACCTGGATGTGGCGGCGCCAGCCCTTGCCGCCTTCGACCGATTCGGACAACTGCAGCGCGCGCAGGGTCGCGCCCTGGATCGAGTCCAGCGACTCCGCCACCATGCCGTAGTCCGCGCCCTTGCCGTTGATGTACAGGCGCTCGTTGCGCATCTCGACGGTGTCGCCGGGCAGCGCCACCAGGCGCTTGATCAGGAGAGTGCCGTCCTTGGGCGAACGGAAGGTGACGATGTCGCCGCGCGCCGGCTCGCCCATGCGGGCCAGCACCACGTCGGTGAGCGGGACTTTCAAATCGAAGGCCATGCGGTTCACCAGCACCACATCCCCTTCCAGCAGGTTCGGGTGCATCGAGGCCGAGGGAATCGGATTCCAGTCCGCCACCGCCGAGCGGAACACGCCGAACAGGACCAGGAAGGCCAGGAAGCCTTTGTTGTTGCGGACGAAGTTCTTCACGGCGGGCTCCTTGGAATTGTTCTCGGATGAGTTATACGATGGTTTGGCGGGAGTATGCTTAACAGAAAATTAAAGCGCACGTATGCATGCGTGTCCACGTTCAGCGTTTGCCGCGTACCGGCTTGGACATATGCCACGCGCCCACCGCCACCGGTATCCCAAGGCAGATCACGGCCGCGACATCCCACCAGCCGTCGCCCAGCAACCCTAGCACGAGACCGGCCGCGGTCAGCACGCCGAGCAGGATCGGCATGCCCCACAGCGCGCGGAAGCTGCTCATTGCGGCTCCCCTTCGCGCGCCAGCGCCGGCCGCCGCGCCGCCTGCACGCGCGCCTCGTCCCCGGCCTTCGCCTTGGCCGCGCGGCCCCGCTTGAGCCACAGGTACAGGCCGCTGCCCAGCACGACGATGGTCGCCAGGTCCAGCAGCGCCCACAGGAATTTCATGCCGGCGCCGCCGTAGTCGCCGAAGTGCAGCGGCTGCGACAGCAGCAAGGTGCTGAGGTACCAGGGCAGCGTGCGCTGGTCCGTCACCTGGCCGGTGCCGGCGTCGACCAGCACCGGCTTGTACAGCTTGGCGGTCAGGGCCTGGTCGCCGTGCATGTAGACGCCGTAGTGATGCGCGCTGGCGAAGGGCGTGCCGGGGAAGGCGATGAAGCCGACCTTCATGCCCGGCTGCAGCGCCTGGGCGCGCGCCACCGACCCTTCCATCGACGCCAGCTTCGCGGGCGGCGGCAGGCCTTCATATGGCTTGACCATGGCCGCGATCTCGGTCGACTGCCAGACCTGCAGCAGCACGTCGGCCAGGGTGTTGACCACGCCTGTGACGCCCACCACCAGGGCCCACACCAGGGTCGCGATGCCGAGCAGGTTGTGCAGGTCCAGCCATGTCAGGCGCGCGGTCCGGCCATGGCGGACCGCGCCGAACTCCAGCTTGCGCATGAAGGGCGCGTACAGCACCACGCCGGAGACGATCGCGACGACCAGCAACAATCCCATGAAGCCGAGGAAGAGCTTGCCCGGCACGCCGGCGAACAGGTCGACGTGCAGGTGGAACAGGAAAGCCATCACCGCCCCGCCCTCGATCGGCGGTTCGGCCACGTAGCGCGCGGTGCGGGCGTCGATCGCGATCGAGACGAAGTTGGGGTCGTTCGCATGCCTGCCCATGGTCAGGAACCACAGCGCCGGCTGGTCGGCTTCCTGCGACATGTACATCATGACCTTGGCCGGATAACGCGCCTGGCCGGCGGCGATCACGCTGTCCAGGTCGGCGCGCGGCGGATTCGCTGCCAGTTGGGCGACCAGCGCCGGCGGCTCGACTTCGTTGCCCAGCAGGTGGCCGATCTCGTGGTGGTAGATCAGCGGCAGGCCTGTCAGGCACAGCAGCAGCATGAAGACAGTGCAGACCAGGCTGCTCCATTTGTGGATCCAGGACCAGCGGCGGAGGTTTGCGGGGGACATGAAGGAAGGAGACGGCGGCGCGACGTTGCGGATGAGGCCAAATAATAATAGTTCTCATTTACGAAATCAAGGGCGCTGGATATAATGAGAATTATTCTCATCAAAAGCAAGAACGTCATGAAGAACCACGCACTCCCTCGCGCCACCCTGACCCCGTCCGCCTTCGGCGCCCTGCTGCTGGCAAGCTCTTTCGCCCACGCGCAGACCGCGCCTGTCGCCCAGGACCCGCCATCCGGCGCCCAGCCCGGCATCGCCACCGTCGTGGTCAGCGCCTCGGCCGACGCCTCGGCCCGGGGCCTGTCCGCGGCCTATGCCGGCGGCCAGGTGGCGCGTGGCGGGCGTCTCGGCCTGCTGGGCAATGCCGACATCATGGACACCCCGTTCAATGCCACCAACTACACCCAGGCCCTGATCCAGGACCAGCAGGCCCGCAGCGTGGCCGACGTGGTCCAGAACGACCCTTCGGTGCGGGTGGCGCGCGGCTTCGGCAACTTCCAGGAGCTGTACGTGATCCGCGGCTTTGCCGTGAACTCGGACGACATGGCCTATAACGGCCTGTACGGCCTGCTGCCGCGCCAGTTCGTGGCCTCCGAACTGCTGGAGCGCGTCGAGATCCTGCGCGGTGCGAACAGCTTCGTCAACGGCGCGGCCCCGGGCGGCGGCGGCATCGGCGGCGCCGTCAACCTGGTGCCGAAACGCGCCCCGAATCACCCGCTCAACCAGGTGACCCTGGGCGTGGAATCGGGCGGCCAGGTCGTTGGCGCCTTCGACGTCGCGCGCCGCTTCGGCGACGGCGACCGCGCCGGCATCCGCGTGAACGCCGTGCGCCGCGACGGCGACACCGCCGTCGACCGTGAATCGCGCCAGCTGAGCGTGCTGTCGGTGGGCCTGGACTACCGCGGCAACAACTACCGCCTGTCGGCCGATGTCGGCTTCCAGGAACACATCCTCGACAACGCCCGTCCCAGCGTGACGGTCGGCGCCGGCCTGGCCGTGCCCGCGGCGCCGGAGGCCAGCCACAACTTCGCCCAGCCCTGGACCCACTCGAACGAGCGCGACACCTTCGGCACCCTGCGCGGCGAAGTCGACCTGGCCCCGAACCTGACCGGCTGGGCAGCCTTCGGCGCCCGCAACGGCAGCGAGTTCAACGCCCTCACCACGACCACCACCACCGACAACAGCGGTGGCCTGAACATGGGCCGCTTCGACAATGTCCGCGACGACCGCACCCGCACCGGCGAAATCGGCGTGCGCGGCGAACTGCGCACCGGCCCGGTCAGGCACACCATCAGCGCCAGCGCATCAAGCTTCGAGATGAAGTCCTTCAACGCCTACGGCATGAGCGACTTCGCCGGCTGGTCGACCAATCTCTACCGCCCGGTCGACATCGCCGCGCCCTCGCCCACCTTCTTCACCGGCGGCTCGATGGCGCATCCGCTGCTGACCCACAAGTCCATCCTCGGCAGCTACGCGATCGCCGACTCGATGGCCCTGCTGGACGACGCGCTGCGCATCACGGTCGGCCTGCGCCACCAGCGCATCAAGGATTACAGCTACGACTACACGAGCGGCCTGCAGAACGCCGGCTACGACGAAAGCGCCAACACCCCGGCCGCCGGCATCGTCTACAAGCCGATGAAGAACCTGTCGCTGTACGCGAACTATGCGGAAGCGCTGCAGCAGGGCCCGACCGCTTCCGGCTCCACCGTGGTACCCGTCAACCAGGGCCAGGTCTTCGCGCCCTACACCTCGCGCCAGAAGGAAATCGGCGTGAAGTACGACAGCGGCAAGCTGGGCATGACGGCAGCCGTGTTCACCACCGCCCAGCCGATGGCCTATGTCGAGAACCGCGTCTTCGGCATCTTCGGCGAGCAGCGCAACCGCGGCCTCGAGCTGTCCGTGTTCGGCATGCCGATGCATGGCCTGCGCGTGCTGGGCGGCCTGACCCTGCTGGACGCCGAACAGCGCCGCACCGCCGGCGGCGTCAACCAGGGCAAGGACGCGATCGGCGTGCCCGGGACCCAGCTGAACCTGGGCGCGGAATGGGACATCGCGCAGGTACCGGGCCTGTCGCTGAATGCGCGCGCCATCCATACCTCGAAACAGTACGCAGACGCCGCCAACACCCAGCAGCTGCCGTCCTGGAGCCGCTTCGACCTGGGCGCGAACTACCTCACCCGCATCATGGACCGCGACGTCAGCTTCCGCGCCCGCATCGACAATGCCTTCGACCGCAACTACTGGGCCTCGGCAGGCGGCTATCCGGGCGCCGGCTACCTGGTGCCGGGGGCGCCGCGCACCGTGAGCTTGTCGGCCAGCGTCGATTTCTGAAGGCGTAGAACCTATCGCAGCAGGGAGGGCGAAGCTGATGACGAAGCAGGGCAAGCGCGGGCAAGGCGCGAGGAGGCCGCATGGCGAGCCATGCAACGACGAGCAACGCAGCACCCGCTTGCCAGGCGCGTCAGCAACGAGTCATTCCCTACTGGGATAGGTTCTTAGTACGGCCTGACCTCGTCCTTCAATGCGGCGAGGGCCATCTTCTCGACCAGGCGGGGACACGGCGACGATGCCTCCGAGCCGCCGGTGACGACCACGACCCGCATTACTTTTGCACCTTGACGATCTGCAGGGCGCTGGCGATCAGGCCGCTCATTTCGCCCATATTCGCCGGCACGATGATGGAGTTGCTGGTCTTGGCCAGGTTGCCGAAGGCGTGAACGTATTCTTCGGCCACGCGCAGGTTGACGGCGTCGACGCCGCCCGGGCTGCGGATCGCATCGCCCACCTGGCGCAGCGCGGTCGCACTGGCGTCGGCCAGGGCCACGATGGCGGCCGCCTCGCCCTGGGCGCGGTTGATCGCGGCCTGCTTCTCGCCCTCGGAACGGGCGATGGCCGCTTCGCGCTCGCCGCTGGCGATGTTGATCGCTTCCTGGCGCCGGCCTTCCGAAGCGGCGATCAGGGCGCGCTTCTCGCGCTCGGCGGTAATCTGGCGCTGCATCGAGTGCAGGATCTCGGCCGGCGGCGTCAGGTCCTTGATCTCGTAGCGCAGCACCTTCACGCCCCAGTTGGCGGCCGACTCGTCGATCGCGTTGACGATGGTCGTGTTGATGTGGTCGCGCTCCTCGAAGGTCTTGTCCAGCTCCATCCGGCCGATCACGGAACGCAGCGTGGTCTGGGCCAGCTGGGTAATCGCCTGGATGTAGTTCGAGGCGCCATAGGAGGCGCGCATGGCGTCGGTCACCTGGAAGTACAGGATGCCGTCCACCTGCAGCTGGGTGTTGTCCTTGGTGATGCAGACCTGGGGCGGCACGTCGAGCGGAATCTCCTTCAGGCTGTGCTTGTAGGCGATGCGGTCGACGAAGGGAACGACGATGTTCAGTCCGGGCGCGAGCGTGGCGTGGTACTTGCCGAGCCGCTCGACCACCCAGGCGTGCTGCTGGGGCACCACGTTGATGGTCTTGATCACGAAGACCAGCGCGATGACGAAGATCACCAGTGCCACGGTACCGAATGAAAATTCCATGAGCATCCCTTATAGATGAGTTGTAATTTTAAGCAAATCTTATGAATGCGAGACCGCATTCGACACCACCAGCCGGCTGCCCTGCACTTCGACGATGCGGTATTCCCCGGCCTGCGGCGTGGCGCCCTGGCCCAGCTCGACGTCCCACAGGGCGCCACGGTACATCACGCGGGCGCGGCCGTTGTCCCAGCCCGGCACCGTCACGCGCTGGCCGATGTCGAGGTTGACGTTACGGTCGCGCGCGGCGTCGTGCCTGGCCGGGCGGCCGAAGCGCGAACGGTGCAGCAGCGCGGTCGCCAGCACGCCGACCACGGCCGCCGCGATGGTCTGCACGGGACCGCCGGCGCCAAGCAGGGCCACCAGCCCGCCGATCGCCAGTCCGATGGCGATCATCAAGAGATAAAACGTCCCGGTGAACAGCTCCAGGATCACGAGCACGCCGGCGGCGACGAGCCAGCCCATCCACTCAGCCATGGTTTCCTCCTCCTCGTTCCACTTGCCTGAAAAAGTCGAAAACCCCCGTCTCCCGGCCTGGGTGACGAGGGTTCGCTATCTCTTTTGCACCATACCTAGTCTACCCCGTCTGTACAAGGTGTCAACGTTGTAGTTGCTCCAGCGCCATCTTTGGTAAGAAAATTGATATGCATATGGGGTTTGATGTCAATTTTTCGTCAAGTTTTGATACCATACGGAAATCCACACCTCCCTTCCCCTACCCCGCCATGTTGATCGTCGTGAGCCTGCTGCTGGTGACGATGGCTTTGTCCGCCGTCATGCTGCTCGTGCTGTCCTCGCTGCGCGATAGCGGGGCGCGCGGCATCCGCGAGTGGTTCGCGGCGAACGCGATGGCGGTGCTCTGCCTGCCGCTGTTCGCGGCGCGCGGCGTGGTGCCGGACTTTTTGTCGATCGAAGTGGCGAACACCCTGCTGCTCGGCACCACGGCAATGGTGCTGGCCGGCTTCCGGCGCCACCTCGGCCTGGCCGTGCCCCACGGCCGCCTGGGCGCCTGCGTCGGATTGGGACTGCTCCTCATCGTCGCCCTGCACCACGGCGTCGATTCCGCCGGCGCCCGCATCGTCGCGATGTCGGTCCTGCACGGCGCACTGTGCTTCGAGATGGGCGCGGTCCTGTGGCCGCAGCTGGGCCGCTCCGAGCGCCGCTATCCGGTCCTGTTCACGGTCTTCTCCGCCTACGCCAACGCCGCCGTCCAGGTCGTGCGCGGCATCGTCTACGGCGTCCAGCTTGCCGGCGTCCAGCTGCCCTGGAGCGACGCCACCATCAGCATGGTCTTCTTCTCGGCCGGCGCGCTGTCGCTGCCCGCGCTGACCCTCGGCGCCGTCATGATGGCGAACGCCGACCTGATCGCCCGCGCCCAGCACGCGGCCAACCACGATCACCTGACCGGCGCGCACTCGCGGCGCGCCTTCTTCGCGGTGGCGGAACGCGAGCTGGCGCGCGCGCTGCGCCGCCGCAGCCCGCTGTCGCTGCTGCTGTTCGACGTCGATTACTTCAAGCGCATCAACGACACTCACGGTCACGCCACCGGCGACCAGGTGCTGGCCGACATCGTCGAGCGCACCGGCGCGGTGGTGCGCAATATCGACACCGTCGCCCGCCTGGGCGGCGAAGAGTTCGCGGTGCTGCTCCCCGATACCGCCGCCGACACCGCCCTGCTGGTGGCCGAGCGACTGCGCCACGGCCTCGACCGCACGCCGGGCGAGAACGACCGCATCGGCGTCGGCTACACGGTCAGCATCGGCGCCGCCACCCTGCATCCGGGCGAGGGCATCGATGCCATGCTGTCGCGCGCCGACGCCGCCCTCTACGCGGCCAAGGCCAGCGGACGCAATGCGGTGGTCGATGCCCGCAGCATGATGCCGAAAATCGCATAAACCGTTTAGCCAGTCCAGCCTGACACGACCGCCATGCTCCTCGCCGCCCAATATGCCGCCCTGTTCGCACTGACGGCGCTGGCCGAAATCCTCGGCTGCTACCTGCCCTGGCTGGTGTTGAAGGCCGGCCGGAGCGCCTGGCTGCTGCTGCCGGCCTGCGCCTCGCTGGCGCTGTTCGCCTGGCTGCTCACCCTGCACCCGAGCGCCGCCGGCCGCACCTATGCGGCCTACGGCGGCATGTACATCGCCGTCGCCCTGCTGTGGCTGCGCTTCGTGGACGGGGTCGCGCTGACCCGCTTCGACCTGGTCGGTGCGGGGCTTGCGCTGGCGGGCATGGCGGTGATTGCGTTTCAGCCGCAGGCTTGAAGCCGGTTGCGGCCAATAAAAAACCCCGCCACTCTGCAAGAGGGCGGGGTTTTTATTCTGCCGCGGAGCGCTTACATCGCCGCCAGCTTCTTCCAGGTATCGATCACCGAGTCAGGGTTCAGCGACATCGACTCGATGCCCTGCTCCACCAGCCACTCCGCGAAGTCCGGGTTGTCCGAAGGACCCTGGCCGCAGATGCCGATGTACTTGCCCTGGGCGCGGCAGGCCTTGATCGCCAGCGAGAGCATGGCTTTCACGGCCGGGTCGCGCTCGTCGAAGTCCTTGGCCAGCAGCTCCATGCCGGAGTCGCGGTCCAGGCCCAGGGTCAGCTGGGTCAGGTCGTTCGAGCCGATCGAGAAGCCGTCGAAGTACTGCAGGAACTGCTCGGCCAGGATGGCGTTGGACGGGACTTCGCACATCATGATCAGGCGCAGGCCGCCTTTGCCCCCACCTTCGCCGCGCTTCAGGCCGTACCTGGCCAGCAGCTCGACCACCTTCTCGGCCTGGCCGAGGGTGCGCACGAAGGGGATCATGATCTCGACGTTGGTCAGGCCCATCTCTTCGCGCACGCGCTTCATGGCCATGCATTCCATCTCGAAGGACTCGGCGAAGTCCGCGGCCAGGTAGCGCGCCGCGCCGCGGAAGCCCAGCATCGGGTTCTCTTCGTCCGGCTCGTAGCGCGAGCCGCCGATCAGCTTCTTGTACTCGTTCGACTTGAAGTCGGACAGGCGCACGATGACGGGCTTCGGCCAGAAGGCGGCGGCGATGGTCGCCACGCCTTCGGCCAGCTTGTCGACGTAGAAGGCGCGCGGCGAGGCGTGGCCGCGGGCCACCGACTCGACCGCCTTCTTGAGGTCGTTGTCGATGTTCGGGTACTCGAGGATGGCCTTCGGGTGCACGCCGATGTTGTTGTTGATGATGAATTCCAGACGCGCCAGGCCGACCCCGTTGTTCGGCACCGACTGGAAGTCGAAGGCCAGCTGCGGGTTGCCGACGTTGAGCATGATCTTGGTCTTCAGCGGCGGCAGCTCGCCGCGCACTTCTTCCGACACCTCGGTTTCCAGCAGGCCGTCGTAGATGCGGCCCTCGTCGCCTTCGGCGCAGGACACGGTCACGAAGGTGCCGTCCTTCAGGATATCGGTGGCGTCGCCGCAGCCGACCACCGCCGGTACGCCCAGCTCACGCGCGATGATCGCCGCGTGGCAGGTGCGGCCGCCGCGGTTGGTGACGATCGCCGAGGCGCGTTTCATGACCGGTTCCCAGTTCGGGTCGGTCATGTCGGCCACCAGCACGTCGCCCGGCTGCACGCGTTCCATCTCGGACGGGTCGCTGATGACGCGGACCGGACCGGCACCGATCTTCTGGCCGATCGCGCGGCCGCTGGTCAATACAGTGCCGGTGCCCTTCAGCTTGAAGCGCTGCTGGGCGTCGCCGGCCTTCTGCTGCGACTTCACGGTTTCCGGACGTGCCTGCAGGATGTACAGCTTGCCGTCGCGGCCGTCCTTGCCCCACTCGATGTCCATCGGGCGGCCGTAGTGCTTCTCGATGATGACGGCGTACCTGGCCAGCTCGACGACTTCCTCGTCGTTCAGCGAATAGCGGTTGCGCAGCTCGACCGGCACGTCGACGGTCTGCACCGAGCGGCCAGCCTTGGCTTCCCTGGTGAATTCCATCTTGATCAGCTTCGAGCCGATGTTGCGGCGGATGACCGGCTTCTTGCCCAGCTCCAGCATCGGCTTGTGCACGTAGAACTCGTCCGGATTCACGGCGCCCTGCACCACGGTCTCGCCCAGGCCGTAGCTGGAGGTGATGAAGACCACGTCCTGGAAGCCCGATTCGGTGTCGATGGTGAACATCACGCCGGCGGCGCCGGTGTCGGAGCGGACCATGCGCTGCACGCCGGCCGACAGCGCGACCTCGGCGTGGGTGAAGCCCTTGTGCACGCGGTAGGAGATCGCGCGGTCGTTGTACAGCGAGGCGAACACGTGCTTCATGGCTTCCAGCACGTTGTCGATGCCGACCACGTTCAGGAAGGTCTCCTGCTGGCCTGCGAACGAAGCGTCCGGCAGGTCTTCGGCGGTGGCCGACGAGCGCACGGCGAACGAGACTTCGGTATCCGAATCGGCGACCAGGCGGTCGTAGAAGGCGTGGATCTCCTGCTCCAGGCGCGGCTGGAACGGGGTCTCGACGATCCACTGGCGGATCTCGGCGCCGGCCGCGGCCAGGGCGCGCACGTCGTCGACGTCCAGGCTTTCCAGGCGCTGGGCGATGCGCTGGCCCAGCGAAGGACCACCGTCGGCGCTGTGGCGCAGGAAGTCGCGGAAGGCGTCGGCCGTGGTGGCGAAGCCGCCCGGCACGCGCACGCCGGCTTCGGCCAGCTGGCTGATCATCTCGCCCAGCGAGGCGTTCTTGCCGCCGACCGACTCGACGTCGGTCATGCGCAGGCTTTCGAAGGATGCGACGTAGACGCTTTCGCCCGATGCCGCCGGATCGGGCGTCGTCAATGCTGCAGTAGACAGGTTAGTCATGATGAAACACCTTTTTTGATGATGGAAATCTTTCGCTGGTCGTGCCGGGCGGCGGTGTTTTCTTGTTATTCTTCGCGCCGTGCAGCACAATCCAAAAACCGTTGCCGAGCATTTTACCGCGCGCCGGCCTGATTCACAGTGCGCCGGCTGCAACTTTGTCATCATCTTAGCAAACAAGCACCATGACCTCTTCGAGCACCCCCACTCCTCCGACCGGCGCGCGCACCGTGTTCTTCGTTTCCGACGGCACCGGCATCACGGCCGAAACCTTCGGCCACGCGGTGCTGAGCCAGTTCGAAATGCGCTTCCGCCAGATCCGCCTGCCCTTCATCGATACCATCGAGAAAGCATACGAAGCGGCGCGCCGCATCAACGAGGTCGCGCTGTCCGACAACCAGCGCCCGATCGTGTTCTCGACCCTCGTGAAGCATGATCTCTCGGCCGTGATCCGCGCCGCGCAGGGCATGCACATGGACCTGTTCCAGACCTTCGTCGCACCGCTGGAGCAGGAACTGGGCGTGAAGTCGACCCACACCATCGGCCGCATCCACAACGTGGTCGACAGCGAGGAATACAAGAGCCGCATCGAGGCCATCAACTTCTCGCTGGCCCACGACGACGGCCAGTCGCACAAGAACCTGGCGGATGCGGACGTGATCCTGGTCGGCGTCTCGCGCTCGGGCAAGACCCCGACCAGCCTGTACCTGGCGATGCAGTACGGGATCAAGGCCGCCAACTACCCGCTGATCCCGGACGACTTCGAACGCGGCCGCCTGCCGTCGGCGCTGCCGCAGTTCAAGCACAAGCTGTTCGGCCTGACGATCACGCCGGAACGCCTGGCCGAGATCCGCAACGAGCGGCGGGCCGGCAGCAAATATGCGTCGCTGGAGAATTGCCGCTATGAGGTGAACGAGGCCGAGACCCTGATGCGGCGCGAGGGGATCCGGTGGCTGTCGTCGACCACCAAGTCGATCGAGGAGATTTCGACGACCATACTTCAGGAGATCAAGCCGGATCGGCGGGAGTATTAAAAGCCGACCCACAGCGTGTAAACATCGTTCCCGCGCAGGCGGGAACGACGAGGTATTAGAAGAAATGCCGCCAGTCTTCCAGCCAACCCGGGAAAGCACCCGCTTCCATCGGATTGGCAATATGGTAGCCCTGCGCATACGTGCACCCCAGCGCCTGCAGGAAGTCCCAGTCCTGGCGCGTTTCCACGCCCACCGCCACCGACATGCGGTCCAGGCTGTGCGCCAGGCCCAGGCAGGACTTCAGCACGGTGCCCAGCGGGCGCTTCTTCGATGCGCCGTCCACGAAGGAGCGGTCGATCTTCAGTTCCGAGAACGGGATCCGCGCCAGCAGCTGCAGGTTCGAGCGTCCGGTGCCGTAGTCGTCGATGGCCAGGCCGAAGCCCATCATGCGCAGGCGCACCAGGCGTTCGATGAAGTCGGCGTCGAATTTCAGGATCGACGATTCCGTCATCTCGAAGGTCAGGTAGTCCGGCATCACACCGTGGCGCTTCATGCAGGATTGAACCTGGCGGATGAAGTTCGGATGCGCCAGGGTCTCGGGCGCGAGGTTCAGCGAGATCGAGATCGGAATGCCCTGGTCGTGGTACTGGCGGCAGCGCTCGACCGACAGTTCGATCATGGTCCAGTCGAGGAAGTCGACGCGGCCGTTCTGTTCCAGCGCATCGATGAAGGCGCCCGGCCCCAGCACGCCGTGCTCCGGATGGCGCCAGCGCGCGAAGGTCTCGAGGCCCTTGACCTGGCCGGTGGCCAGCTCGATCTTGGGCTGGAAGAAGGGTTCGAACTGGCGCTGCTGCAGGCCGGCGCCGACCTCGGCGAAACTGAACGCCGGCGACCTGGCGACGGTGCGCGGGCGCGCCGCCGGCTGCAGATTGTCCAGCAGGGTCTTGAGCTTGGCGCTGGAGACCGGCTTGGCGATGGTGCCGAGCAGCTCGACGCCATAGGCCTGGGCCAGGGTCTCGACCGAGAACAGCACGCTGGCCGGCTGGGCGCCGACCACGATCAGGCGGACGCTCGACTTCAGCGCGGCGATCGCGTGCAGCAGCTCGAGGCCGTCCATGCCGCCCAGGGCCAGGTCGATGACGGCGACGTCGATTCTCGGCGTGAAACCGGCCTGCAGGGTGCGCAGCGCGGTGGGGCCGTCGGGAACGTCGGTGACGCGGCTCGCGCCCAGCTGGCCGAGCGCCTCGATCAGCGCGCGGCGCTGTACCGGTTCGGCTTCCGCCACCAGGAAATGTAGGTTCTGTAAAGCTGACTGCATTGTGTCCATCTCGACTCCGCTTGCCCAGCCCCAAGGGTACATGGAGCAGGCAGCGCCGTCTATGCCCGGCGCCGCGGCTGTTGCCGGGTTTGCCGTAATTGCTCGAAAAAGCACACCGCCGCGCAGGCCGCCACGTTCAGCGACTCCACCTGGCCGGCGTGCGGCACGGCGACGCGGCGGCTGGCGAGGTCCAGCAGTTCCTGCGACACGCCCTGCCCCTCATGGCCGAGGATCCAGGCCACCGGCCCGGCCAGCTCGACGTCGTACAGGCAGTCGGCGGCATAGCCGCTGGTCGCCAGCACCGGCACCCGGGCACCGCGCACCAGCGGGGCGAGGTCGACGTTCTCGAAGATCTCCAGCACGAAGTGGGCGCCCATCGCCGCGCGCAGCACCTTGGGCGACCAGCAGAAGGCGGTGCCGGGGCTGCACCAGACCTGTCTGATGCCGGCGGCGCCGGCGCTGCGCAGGATCGAGCCGACGTTGCCGGGGTCCTGGACGCCGTCCAGCAGCACCGCCGATTCGGCCAGCACATCCGGCGCCCGCGGCGCCGGGGTCTCGACCACGAACACCAGGTTGACGCCGTGTTCGACCTGGCTGATGGCGCCGAACAGGGCGTCCGGCAGCGCGGTGACGGCGCCGCGCCCGGCGTCGACGCGGGCGACGATCGCCGCCACCTCCGGATTCGACAGCGCATCCTCGGACACCACGCAATGCGCCGGCAAGCCCTTGAGGTCGAGCCAGGCCTGGCACAGGTGGACGCCGTCCAGCAGCGAGCGGCCGGCCTTGCGGCGCGCCTGCGAGCTGGTGGCGATCTGCTTGAGGTCCTTGTAGAAGGGGTTGTCGCGCGAGCTGACGGTCTTCATACGAAATCCAATAAGTCGGCCTGCAGCAGCGCGCGCACCGGTGCGAAGGAGCGGCGGTGCACCGGGCATGGCCCATGCAGGCGCAGGCGCTCCAGGTGCAGGGCGGTCGAATAGCCCTTGTGCTGGTCGAAGGCGTACTGCGGCCAGGCGTCGTGCAGGGCCACCAGGGCGGCGTCGCGCGCGGTCTTGGCCAGGATCGAGGCGGCCGAGATGGCGTGCACCTTGTCGTCGCCCTCGACCACGGCGTGGGCGCGGATGGCCTCCGGCAGTTGCGGGCAGCGGTTGCCGTCGATGAGGGCGATGGTCGGCATGGTTCCCAGCTGCTCGACCGCGCGGCGCATCGCCAGCATGGTCGCCTGCAGGATGTTCAGGGTGTCGATTTCAATGTGCGAGCACTCGGCGATGGCCCAGGCCAGCGCCCGCTCCCTGATGATGGGCGCCAGCTCGTCGCGGCGCGCCTCGGTCAGCTTCTTGGAATCGCGCAGGCCCTCGATCGGCCGCCTGGGGTCGAGGATGACGGCGGCGGCGAACACCGGGCCGGCCAGCGGGCCGCGTCCGGCCTCGTCCACGCCGCAGACGACGTCGGCGACGGTGAAGGGACGGCCCCTTGCGGGCAATCCCGGATAGAAATCGAACTTCTTCTTGCTCATTATCGTTGTCCTATGACCTCGAGCACCGCCTGGGCGCTGGCCTCGGCGCTGTTGCGCAGCAGGCTGTGGTGCATGTCCAGGAAGCGCTGCTGAAGGCGCCGGCGATTCGCCTCGTCCGTCAGCTGGAACCAGACCGCGTCCGCCAGGGCCTGCGGCGTGGCCGCGTGCTGCAGGAATTCCGGCACCACGAACTCGCGCGCCAGGATGTTCGGCAACCCGATCCACGGCAGGTAGCCCATGTTCCGGATGAGCAGCCACTCGGCCTGCACGACCTTGTAGGCGATCACCATCGGCTTCTTGAACAGCGCCACTTCCAGGGTCGCCGTGCCGGAGGCCGCCAGCACCGCATCCGCCGCCGCGATGGCCGCGTGCGACCGGCCGTCGATCAGTTCGATCACGCCGGAGCCAATGAGATCCCGCAGCCCGGCCTTCGCCATCAGCTCCATAAAATACGCCTTCTGGCGCTCGCCCGCCATCGGCGCGATGAAACGGATGCTCTTGTCGCGCCGGGCCAGCAGTTGCACGGCGCCGGCGAAGGGTCCGGTCAGGTGCTTGATCTCGGACATGCGGCTACCCGGCATCACCGTCACGACTTTCGCGTCCTGCGGGATGCCGAGCTCGCGCCTGGCCGCCGCCACGTCGGGTTGCAGCGGGATCTGTTCGGCCAGCGGGTGGCCGATATAGGTCGCCGGCACGCCGGCCTTGCGGTAGATCTCTTCTTCGAAGGGGAAGATCAGCAGCATGTGGGACACCGCGCGCTGGATCTTCTTGATGCGCCCTCCCCGCCAGGCCCAGATCTGCGGGCCGACGAAGTGCAGGGTCGGGATGCCGCTTGCCCTCAGCTGCTCTTCCAGCCCGAGGTTGAAGCCGGGGTAGTCGGCGCCGATGAAGGCGGCCGGACGCTCCGCGATCAAGCGGTCGCGCAGGCGGTTCTGGATACCCTTCAGTTCGCGGTAGCGCATCAGCACCGGCAGCAGGCCGCGCACCGTGAGCGTATCCATCGGCACATCGGACACCAGGCCCTGCTCCAGCATGCGCGGGCCGCCGATGCCGGAGTAGCGGACCCCGGGCAGATGCGGGCCGAGGCCGGCCATCAGGCGCGCCGCCAGCATGTCGCCGGAGACCTCGCCTGCCACCAGCGCCAGATGTACAGGCGTGGTCAACTCAGCGGACGATGCCACGGGTCGTGGTGCCGAGGAAGTCGAGCATGGCCTGGATCTGCGCCGTGCCCTCGCCGCCCTCGGCCGCCTCTTCCGTCATCTGCGCCTTCGCTTCGTCCAGGGTCAGCCCCGAGCGGTAGATGGTCTTGTAGGCGGCGCGGATGGCGTTGATCTGCTCGCGCGTGAAACCGCGGCGTTTCAGGCCTTCGATGTTGACGCCGTGGGCCTCGGCCGGATTGCCCGAGACCAGCACATACGGCGGCACGTCCTGGGTCAGGCTGGTGTACATGCCGATGAAGGCATGGGCGCCGATCTTGCAGAACTGGTGGACGCCGCAGTAGCCCGACAGGATCGCCCAGTCGCCCACGTGGACGTGGCCGGCCAGCTGGGCGTTGTTCGAGAAGATCGTGTTGCTGCCGACCTGGCAGTCGTGCGCCAGGTGGACGTAGGCCGAGATCCAGTTGTCGTCGCCGAGGCGGGTCACGCCTTCATCCTGGGCGGTGCCCAGGTTGAAGGTGACGAATTCGCGAATGGTGTTGCGGTCGCCGACTTCGAGGCGGGTCGGCTCGCCGGCCCACTTCTTGTCCTGCGGCGCCGCGCCGAGCGAGGCGAACTGGAAGATCCGGTTGTCCTTGCCGATCGTCGTGTGGCCTTCGATGACCACGTGCGGTCCGACCACGGTGCCGGCGCCGATGGCGACGTCCGGCCCGATGATCGAATACGGGCCGACCTCGACCGAGCTGTCCAGCGCGGCCTTCGGATCGACGATCGCGGTCGGGTGAATCCGGCCGCTCATTACTGCCCCGCAGCCGGCACTGCCGATTCGTTGGCGCGGATGGTGCACATCAGTTCCGCTTCGACGGCGACCTTGCCGTCGACGCTAGCCTGCGCCTTGTACTTCCAGATGCCGCGCGAGCTGCGCAGGATCTCGACGTCCATCCTGAGCTGGTCGCCGGGGCCGACCGGGCGCTTGAAGCGGCAGTTGTCGA
>Ga0308170_10001837_pt1 | contig 19122 bp, 22 predicted proteins | sample PhyBR2_2_FD_202136 | JGI IMG/M metagenome (GOLD analysis project Ga0308170, IMG submission 202136) | Phyllosphere microbial communities from UC Gill Tract Community Farm, Albany, California, United States - DLSLSB.R2 | ecosystem: Host-associated > Plants > Phyllosphere > Unclassified | place...
CTTCGTGGAGCTCCCCTGAGCACCCGGAAGCTCATTGGGTTCCGATCGTCAAGAACCCCTGCAAGTTCTTGGTTGCTTCGGAATCTCCCTTTCAACTCTTCTCATTCCTCTTTACTCTCTTCCCAAACTTTCAACCGTCGCAGAACTGGATCCTCGTACCTCAATTTCCAGCTATCAACCCTCTCAAACCTCTACCAAAGTCAACCACAACAAGATGTCGCTCTCAGAACAGAACGGTCACTCCTCGACTACCAAAGATATGTCACCGAATTACCTCGAGGAAGGACAAGTACAGAGACCAGTCACTACTCAACCTAAAGCTACTGGGTGAGTTCCTTCGATGTTCAAGTAGCTTCTCGGTGTTGATCTCTTCTCCGATAACAGAGATCGAGTCATGAACATGCAAGCTCTTCGCAAGGCTGATATGCAACCCTCGTACGCTCAAGAAGTAGCCGGTAGCGATGTTGACCATGGTTGTTACGGGTCGATGATCAACTGCCTCGTAAGTGAAACGAAGTGTTGCGAAATTTCGCATCTTTCGACGATACGATATTGACTCCGATCTCCTCTCTCTTACTCTCTCCCTCTCTCATACTCCTCGTCCCTCCTGCTCTCCTACACCCATCTCCTTGTCTCACAGGGAGCCGTCGCAGGAACTCTCGGATCCATTCCCTGTTGCTTCTGCTGCCCCAATCCTTACAAGCAAGTTCAACAAGGATCTGTTGGTCTCGTCTCGTCGTTTGGACAATTCTCCCGTTCCGTCGATCCCGGATTGTAAGTTCTCGCTTCCTCGTTCTCATTCTTCTCCGTTTTTTCTTGCCCTCTGCGGCGATCCTTTCTCTACCTCACTGCTACACCTAGAGAACGGTACTGATATCAACTGCGAGTCTCGCAGGGTCAAGGTCAACCCATTCTCTGAGAACCTTCGTCAAATCTCGGTCAAGATTCAAGGTGAGTCTCATTTTCGTTCGTCTGCTCTGAAACGTCGCTCATGCTCTCCCTGCTACAGTCGTCGATATTCCTCGTCAGACCGTCTTGTCTCGTGATGGATTGAACTGTCAGATCGAAAGTGTTATCATTTACGTGAGTCTCGTGATCATTTGCTTTCGCAGCAAAATCATTTCGCAACGAAATCTATACTTACCTCTGGCGATCTCTTCCCTCCTACAGCACATCGTCAACCCTTACCGCGCTGCTTTCGCCATTCAAGATGTTCGCTCTGCTCTCGTCGAACGTGCACAAACCACTCTTCGTGACGTCTGCGGTAACCGAAACCTTCAATCGCTCTTGACGGAACGTGAGGCAGTCGCATCGGAAATTGAGCAAATCGTTGAACAAAGCGCGGAGAAATGGGGAGTAGCTGTAAGTATTCGAGTCTCTGTGTCTCTCACCGAGTGCAAGTACTGATCTACTTACGTCTTGCGTACAGTGCGAGAGCATCTTGATCAAAGATATCGTCGTTCCCGCCGATGTTCAAAGCGCTCTTTCAGCTGGAGCTCAAGCTCGTCGAACTGGTGAAGCCAAAGTTATCACCGCTCGTGCTGAAGTTGACAGATAAGCTCCCTTCCACTCACTCTCCCCCGTCAATCTCAGACTGACACCCATTTTCGTTCGTCTCCACTGCTCGACTTTTCCGTGAAGCCGCCGATCTCCTCTCTTCTCCCGCCGCTATTCAAATCCGTCAACTCGAGACCCTTCAGTCGATGGCGAAGCAACCGAATACCAAGATCTTGTTCGTACCGATGTCGTTGGGTGCTGGAGGAGAAGGTTTGGTTCAAAACGCTATGAACCAACAAGCTCTTCAAGAAGTGTTTGACCCTTCGACCTCACGATCTCGTGGAACTAGTCGCGAGATCTAGTTCTGCTGTCCCCCTCTCACGCTTGACCTGATTTCGAAGCTTTTCACGTAGATACTCTTTTTGTGTCGTTATCGTTTTGTTCACGATTCTTTCTTTACCCTACTTCTAATCACCTGTATCTAGTTACTCGACGCACTTTACCTTAATTACTACTTCCGTATTCGCTCAACTCGTAATGTTTCATCGCTTTTTCATGGACTTTTTTTCAGCTGATGTCGATGTTTCGATTCGTTTCCACGACTCTCGCTTTCTCTCTCTCTCTCCTCTGTTCTCTTCTGTTCACTCCTCGTGCAGACCTCTACACAATGGCGCAACCCCCACTCTTTGACCAGATCCTGAATAAAATTCACCGACTCAAGGGACAAGCTGACCAACATGGAGTTGATGCAGACGCTTCTGCAAGATGGGAGCGGGAAATGAGGGATCTGTTCTCATCCACTTGGCCGCCCGAGATATGCAACGCTCCTAATTGCCCTCCCGCCCTAACGTATCTACAGTACAAGTTGTATCGTATCGCAGTGAGTGGTCTTTAACCGCAGAAGTTCGAGTGACATAACTGAATCCTGATCCTTCACAGGCTTTCATGAATACTCGTTCTATTCACAAGAAACTGCCCGCACCCGACACAATCTTCGATGCCGTCCAGCAAGCCGTCAATGTTCCGGAGGAAGTCAAGGCGCAACGACGAGAATGGCGAAATCGACTCGGCGACGCAGCACAGAACATCGTGCAAGAGAACAAGTACAGCAACGCAATCGTCGATACGCTCCATAGCTGGCTCTTCGAATTCTACGTTGCCATCGGAAATGATTACGATCACAACATCGTTATGCTTGCAAAAGTGATTGAAAGCGAAGATGACGTCGAGTATCTCTTGACGATGATGAACAACCTCAAGTACCTTTTGCGTCAATCGAAACTTCAGGTCAGCCTTACTGTATCAGTATCTCACTTCGGATGTTCAATCCGTGCTGACCGTTGAAGGACTGCATCTCGCGTAGAAAACTATCGCTACAGAATGTCACAGCTACGAGACTCAAGGGTATGAAGTGCGACAGCTACCGCCGTTCCTCCGACCCTGGGAACCCAACACGATGCTCCGCAAGTTGAAAGATCACAAAGCTCAATCCACTACGAATCATCATCATTCCCTACCGGATGTAACGACCGAACACAATCTTCGTCGTCAAGCTCACCTCTCGCCTCGTCGAGCCTGGATTTACCAAGAGGACAGCAAAGACCAAATCGGAGGATCAAGTTTCTCTCGTCTCTGACGGTTTCAGCGCTAGGTCTTACCCTCTTTGTCCATACCCCCAAGTTCTCCTACCGTCCTATCTGTTTTGCTTCCCAACCTCTGACCTCGTATCCTTTTGTGTCTAGATGATCTCTCAAATGCTTTTCCTCGTCTCGTAGTCTCTTTTCTCCCTGTGTCTCTCGCTGCTGCAAGTTACCAGTCCTTCACCATACTGGTCCTATCGCTAGGAGGACTCGCCCGACTCGGGACCCGAATTTGACTCGACAGGCGACGCTTGCGAGATCTTACGAAATTCCCCGCGAGCGAAATTGGGTTAGTCGCAATCCGTTCTCTTCGCTCACACTCGAGAGGAACCGCTTCTTGAGAAATGAGCAAGGACCCAGAGAGGAGCGGGAGTCAACTATGTTTTGAAACAGAGCTAATCCCGAGGAAACAATCTGGTACTGAAAAATTGTTTTCATTCTTCTCCCACAAATCGTCTACTTTTGTAGCTAGAAACGAAGAGTCAAAAGAAAAAGCATATAGTTTGTACAAGTCAAGATAGAGAGGGCAAGAAGCTAAGACGAGATCAACAAAGGGAGAGTCGGGGACAAGGGAAAAGGAAGAACTAGATTTGTTGAAGACCGATAGCGGAACCTCGGGTCTTGGAGAGTGCGACGAGGGATGCGATCGTATCTGTAGATTCGACGCAGCGAGAAAGCGAGTCAGTACGAGTCAGAGAGAGTCAAAAGAGCTTGCGAAAGAAACGCACAAGCTTCGAGAGCATCCTTGATTCCGAACAAGAGAGCTTGAGACAAGACAGCCTTCGTAATTTGAGCTTGCATACCCTGTGATAGCCAACAAGCCCTCATCAGCGTCCGACACAATGGAAATCACGATGAAGATAGAGATGAAACTCACTCTGTACCACCCAGTAGGACCCGATTCTCTGTAAACCTGAGTCAAACAATCGATCGCTCCCGAGTACCTCTCCTTCTTCTTGACTCTCTTGCCTTCAACAATCTTCGTGGTCGAATCGGTTTGAGTATCGGTATCGTCGTATTTCGCTTGTAAACGAGTTTTCGCCATGATGTAAGGGTAAGTGACCTGTACCATTGTCGCTCCTCTATCAGCTATCGTGAGAGCAGAGCTAGAGCTAGAGAGATACGTACGACAGTAGCCATAGTTTTAGATAAAGCGCCAATAATGAATGCTTTACCAGGGGTCATTTTCTCTCCTTCCTTCAACAACAAAGTCTTGAACCTCTCAAACATTCCATACGTAATCGCCGGGTTGATGCACAGTACCAAAGAAGGTTTGAGTCCCCTCCATAAACCCGTCACTCCGTCGTCGGCGAGAATCGCTTGGAATGTTTGACGGAACGAGAGATTCTTCGTCGCGAGTTGTTGACGAGTTGCAATGACCGAAACTGGAATCGTGAAGAGTTGGGCGAGCGCTGCTGCGAGTGCTCCGAGAACTAATTCGATACTGTAGGGAAAGGAAGGAAAGGAACGAAGTGAGTTAGTCCTGATCTACTTTGAACTCACAGATATGAGGATAGGAAGAGATATGAGTGCGACTCACGGAGTATTGAGAGCGGTAAGAGGGAATCGCTTGATGAAAGTGCTTCGAACGAGCGAATAAAAGTAAAAGTACGAGCTGCGAGCCCGACATTTCTTCAAATCAGTTCCCTTTCTCGAGTGAACGAGACGAATAAAAGGTCGACTCACAATCCAGTTGAGAAAGTGTTCAACATGTTTGCACCATAACCCCTATAAAACGCTAACGGACCACCTTCCTTCAAGATCCTCAACAACATTTCCCTCGCTCTCGTATTCTTTCGAGGCAAGCGGGAGGGCGCTCCGAGTCTTTGGAGTTGGGGAGGTACAGAAGCTTGTTGTTTCGCATCTGATACTTCGGTTTGAATTCGGGTTTTAATCCTGAAAAGAAAGAGAGTGGGGAAATGAAGTGAGCTCCAAGGCACAGAGAGGGAGATGGGATAGAGGGAGTGCTCACGTATCTAAAGGATAGCTATAGGTAGGAAATGCAAGAGTTAGTGAGTAGACCGGAGAATAAGGCAGGATTGAAAAGATGGAGCGAGAGATGGAAGGGATTGAGGAGAGAGGAGATGATGACGCACACTACTGATCCACTGACTACACCACCCACTGCACCTACTACTGCACTTCCGAAAGGTGAGAGCATAGGTAATGCCATTCTATTGACGTTATCGAGTTGCCGGGAATTAATTGAAAGAGAGTGAAAAGAGGTGGGGTCGAAAGCTGAAGACTACTATGTAGGTAGCGTTGAGCGTAGAGTAGACTAGTGTAGAGAAGCTGAGAGGTGAGAATCAGCCGAATGCGCAAGATGTGGGAAGAGCGAACCGAGGGAAATCTCTCTCGGTTACTAAACGCCGGTCGAGGTTTAGCCTAACAAAACTCGTCGACACTGGTTGCTCTCGCTCGTCTGCCTATCACGGTCGTCGAACTCTCGCTCTCACTCTTTCAGAAGCGAAAGAATCGTCTGAAACGAGTTTCGACTTTTGATTTTGAAAAACTACCATGAAAATTACTTCTATACAGCTTCAACTTCTCCCAAATAGATCACACCCTCTGTAGAACGAGAACCAGCAGCATTGTCAGTCGTGGACAGCGAAAGAGAAACGAGGACAGGGGAGGAATAGACGAGAACTTACCAACTCCTCCAGATGCTAGAATCGGTTCTTTCGGTGACCAATCAGTACTAATGACAGTTCCCGTATGTCCCGGGAGCTGTAGTCTCGTGAATGCGATCGATCAGTCATCGATTAGAAGAGATAGAAGCAAGACAAACGAGATTTACCTTGTAACGAATTTCACCAGTTGTCGCATCCCAAACCGTCAACGCCCTATCCGCTCCTCCAACCGCAATCATACTACCCCCACCCTGTATACTACTAGTCTCGTGTCTACTCCAACTCGCTTTCCTCAGTAATCCCTCGAATCCACTAGGCGCACCATAGAAACTTCTCAGCAACCTAGGATGTAACGTAGGGTTTGTCGTATTGACTGTAGGAGCGAAAGGTTGAATGTTCCAGAGGTTGAGGACAGAGTCGGCTCCTACTGAGAGGAGTTGCTGGGAGTTGGGGGAGAGCGAGAGGGAAGTGACGGTGTCTGCGTGGGAACGGAGGGAGTAGGTGACGGAGTGAGAGGTGAGAGAGAAGACGTGGACATCGTTGTCGAGTCCTCCGATGTAGAGGGATTGACCATCTTCAGACCATTTGACCTGTGAGAGGAGGAGTATCGTAAGTCGGCGCAGGATTCGTTTCCCACGTCGAGACATTCACTCACAGCAGTGATAGGGTAGCCTAATTCGACTACTTCGATCTCCTCCTTCGCATCCTCTGACCAAACCCTAACAGTTCCATCATCACTAGCGCTTGCGATCAATCCTTTCCCCATCCCACCTCTTTGCACATCAACCGCATTAATCACTCCATGGTGTCCCCTGAACCTTCTCTCAACTTCTCCACTCTTGAGATCGAATAGGAACAAAGTGTGATCTGATGAACCCGCGATCAAGTGGGTTTTCGAAACGAATGCGATACAAGTTGCGGCACCTTTAGACATTCTCAACAAACCGAAGCTGTGCATCTCCATTCTTCTATTAGCTCTATCTAGATGGAGCTCAATAGAGGAGCAGAGTGAACGCACTTTTGACATTCACCGTAAACTCTCCATAACAAGATTGTTTTATCCGCACTTGCACTAGCGAGAGTTTCTCCATCCGGTGAAAACTTGAGATCCAATACTTCTGCCGCATGTCCCTAATCGAACTCTCACTCTTGATCAGCGTGAGTAAGAGGAGAGAGAGAGAGAGAGAGATGGTTGAAACATACTCTCAAACACATGATAGGAGCTTGTAAGCCACTCGTTCGTTTCACTGTTTGAATGAGAGCTCCTTTGTTCCCTGTAGCATCTGCTGCTGCTACTACTAATTGTTGAAGGGTCGGATCTTGTTCATCTGTTCGCTGCCTCTTGATGAGAGCTTCCGATTCACTTGTCGGTCGTTTGGACACTGAACACGGGTACTAGTTAGCTCCATACAGTTCATTGAGGTCGCTAGAACTTACTGGTGAAGTAGCGTGAGTGGACAAGTTGAGAGAGACGAATCGAACAAGGTTGGTTTCCTACCTGTCACTCCATTCTCTAGCTGAGCTTCTCGCAGCTGTGTATTGCTCCGTATGGATCTCGCTCGGGTGTCTCAACCGCTCCCTCGATACATCGACGCGTTCCCACCTTGTTTCGACTAAAGTTCCCTTTCTTCTCACTTTCGCACTCAAGGATCGCGCTAGCTAGCTAATAGCACCTCAAGACGACTCTGGATTGCGTCCCTATCTCGCTAGTCTGCTCTTGCTCTTCTGCCGACCTCGTCTGTCGTCTTGAAAGAGGTGTTCCTCGTTTCTCGCTTCGGTCTCCACCTTCCGCTCACTCCTTTCCCCTTCATCGAGCACGCTATCCGAAATCTAGTACTGAAACAGGAGGAGGAACCGCCGAAGCTGACAAGGGATGCAAGGTCCTAGGTTACCCTTGTCGAACGAAACTCGTTCCTTCCTTCCTCTTTCCTTGTTTCTTCTCGTTCTCTTCTGTTCTCCTCCTCATATCTCGTACGTTCACTTCTCGAATACAGATGAGTTGGATGGCATTGAGCTGACTGAAGTTCTGATAAACGTGCAGGTCTCTTCTCCTTTCCTAAACCCGAACCAAGGCCAGGCGCCTCCTCCCTCTTCTCCTCCCTCCCTCTTCCCACTCACTTCAGTTCATCCCACCCTCGTCATTCCTTCACCCATGCATTTCCTCTCCTCCCTCCTTTGCGCGACCGGTTTCGCAACCCTTCTCCTCTTCTCGCCCATTTCCGCTTCTTCCTCCTCGTCTCCTTCCCGCCTCTTCACTCGCTCAACTAGCAAGATTTGTGCCCCCCAGACTTCAGAGTATTTGTACAACGTCCATGCGGATGGAGTGACCAAATTTGGGTTCATGGGTCATTATAGTTACATCAGATTGGTGAGTTCATCAGATAGACGCTTCATCTACCCATTTCGAAAGGGTGGGTTGATGAGGTGGACCTTTCGCTGAGTCACAGGCTACAAATCTTCATGCGCCTGCGTTCAAGGATTCAGATCAATTAGTTTGGAACCTCGCTCAAACGGAGAAGGATTCAAACTTGTACCAGATACAGTGCGTAATCGCGGATCTTCCACTTCCGTCATCGCTGCTGACGTGTTCGAACCTCGCTTTCGCACAGAACTGCGAATGGTTCGAAATGCGCAACGATTCGAGGCAAAGATCGTAAAGTTGGACTCAACACTTGTTCCGCTTCTTCAGCTACTACTGTTCGTCTCTCTCCCTCTCCTGCTCTCATTCGACGCTCACTCTCGATGGACCGCAGTACGAGATTACCTGTTCATCGTGCGGCGAAACCTCGTGTGGAGACCCTATCGCAAACAAATGTATGATTCGAACGACCGATTCTTCGGATGCGAAAGGACAGTGTTTGAGTCGAGTCGGCAAATTGATCATGACGAAGGAGTGTGACGAGAAGGATAAGAGGCAGAAATGGGGATTCAATTTGGCTTGAGCTCGAGGAAAACGGATCACGAGTACGGTTCTCGCGAGGAGCTCTGTTTCGCCTATCCCCGAGTAGCGTATCGCTATTAGATTATCTCTCGTACTGAGAAGTGAAGTTGTTTGCAAAGTTGAATGAATCAATAACAGAATAAGCCGCGAATAAGAGAAAAGGTGCAGATCTAAACACGAGCAAAGTCTCCAGCTTTCTCCCTCAATCCCCGCCTCGCCTTTGCAACAAACCGAGGAGAGATGTGCTTTCCGATGGAGAAACGGATGGAGTCGTCTTTCGCGTGAATCTCGTGTACAAGCGTCGAAGGCGAGAACTGGTCAAGCACTATGCCCCGATTGTCCATGATCTGCGGCCAGGCCATCCGTACAGCCGTCAGCTTGTTTCGTCTGAGGGCAAGGACCCAGAAAGGAAGTACCGGTTCGTGATGAAGCTCGATGTTATCCATCATCATTTCCAGGCGAGCTTCGACTCTTGCCCAGATCCAGTCCACTTTGAGGTTCTTGTATCTGCCCTTCTCGATAAAGCATATGAGCATTTGCTTCTTCCAATCATACATCTCCTCCGAATCGTTTCCCGCCTTGATGGCCGTCTTGACTATCGGATTGACTAGTTCGAGAAGTCTCCTTTCCTCCTTTACGGCCTCGGCGTTTGGTACCGGCATTTGCTGAGAGACGGAGGTCGAGCTTCAGTTAGAGGTGGACGCAGGTGAAAACGTTGAGAAAGACATTTCGGGGCGTACCCAAGCGAACGTCGGGTTTAGATACGGGAAAGCTGAGCCGATACCGGAGATGCAAGGGTGATCGGGCTGGGGTGGGAAGTGATCGATTAAGGAAGAGCCACAGAAGCGGTTCGTGAATGGGCGAAAGCGACGAAGCGAGAGCAGATGAACTCCGACCTTGACGACGACCACAAGAAGGGGGTTCGACATCCAGCAGCCGCGACCGAGACGAGAGATGCTCGATATAGATTGAAACGCAAGCCGAGTGAATCTGATCAGGAGGCTGCAATGCGAGCGAGATTTGTCGGGAAACGCTGATAATGGAGAACAAATCAATCCTACTGCGTCGTGACTCCTGCGAATGACGGCCTGAAGAGCTCGATGGAAGAGCGACACATAAGCACTGAAGCAGCGATCGGAAGCAGAGCAGACGAAGCTCTCTCGAAGGATGTCAAAGAACTCACCGACAGTCGCTTCGCTTCGATACTTCCTCCAGTTCCGGTGCCGCTCGTTTCTCGGACAATATATGCCTATATGAGAAGTTAAGAGCGGAAAAGGTATAGTTGAAGCTGACATTCCAAGGGATTTCGTTTTCAAGCGAGGTAATTCATGATTCGAATACAATCAAACGTCATTTTTCTCGTCTGCACCTTCTATGTCTGTAGAGACGTGAATCTTGTCAGTTGTTGAAGATGGGATAAGAGGGAGACCGCGTGGCTTACAGAAATCTTTCCAAAGTTCCCAGTGTTTCGAAGTCGTCAGCTCAACTCCCTTACTTCGACGGATGTCTTCCACCTTTGTCTTGTGCTCCTCGTCCCAACCCCAGTATGCCCGAGGGTAGTTAAGTTCCGCAAGATACGTATCACAAGGTAGAGCAGCGGCCAGTTCGAAGACGCCCTCCGTTCCGAGGTCGTTTTCGATCGAGAACCAGCGGAGCTTGTGAGGTAGGTGAGAGTGAATGATCTGCTTGAGTAAGTCGATAGGAATATCTGGACCCATTGTGCGAATAGCGAATCTGGTGAGCTGCTTGAAATGCTGAATGGCCTCGACGAGCAGTCCAAGCCCGCTGTAACTTCGATTGTAGTAAATGCGAAGACTTGTGAGGTTCGGAAAGCTGATATCTGAGTACGACTTCAGCAGCGGAAGCGCAACTGCTCGTAGACTGGTCGTCGAGGCCGCTAAGATCTTCGGAATAACCTCAGGTTTAAATTGGGTGTGGTAGCTGTCGAAGCTGGTCAGCGGGATCTTCAGCGGCGCGGTGAGCTCGAGGCGTTCTAAGAAGTTGGAAGCCAAATCGAGCCGGATCGACAGCTTGCCTCCGTAGTTTCCGAAATTGATTGGTAACGGCATCGATTCTGTCGGATCCCACCACCACTTGTTAAGGATCAAGATCTCGAGATTGGGGCAAATGGAGACGATTGTCGAGAGGAATTCGCGATAGACGACGAGTTGAGGGAAAGACATGTTCGAGCTGATCTGGAGTTGTTTGACAAGAGGCGGAAGAATCGGGTTGGAACGGAGGACCTCGATAGGGTTTTGCCAATGGTAAGACCAATGAACGTCTCGAAGCCTCAGGGGAAGTAAGGCCCAGACACCGTATCGGCGTGCTTCGATGGAATGGTAAAGGTTTTGGCGAGCGAAGGGGAGGAGAGTTTTACATGTGAGGGCGATTTGGGTGAGATCATGTGGACAGAGGGAATGCGAGCCTAAGATATGGTAGAGGAGCTCTGTAGGGAGTCGAGGGATCATGCTGGACGAGTGGGAGGGAAAGAGAACTGAGGAAGCGAGACAGTGAGTCATCAATCAGCGTTTTCGGCGAGGTTGTGCTGAATGGCTCACATTGAGCCCTTGAGACTATGTTTTGACTTCCGAGCTGACTAGAGCGTTCCTAGAGGCGAGGTATTCCAGTTGAGACGATGAAGAGATGAAGTCAAAAGGAGAGATCTTGAGGAGTTATTGACTAAAGCTGACACTTGGTAGTGGTCGAATAGGTGGTTCTTGTACTTCTGAGCTAGCTAGTAATCAATTCGAGTCAAGTCGAGTGGAGAGGAGGAAGTCAACTTCGAAGCGAGCAGTTTTGATTCAGACACTTCACCTGGAAATTCCAGAAAGACCTCAAGAGCAGCACAGTGCACTTCTAGAGCTACTCTACTCCCCTCCAAGTCAAGCGAAACATCCTAAACCCCTTCCCCCGTAGATACCACTTCTCATCCTCGAATCCTCTCTCGATCTCTCTCTCATTACGAACGTAAGACAAGACGAAGGGAGCTCTTGGACAGATCATACAGACTACTCGTATCATTCCAGTGAGCCTCATCTCATAAAACGACATCTACCCTTTCGTTGATCGAGGATTCCCTACGTTTCTGCAGCTTCGACTCCCGCTTTCCTTCTCTCTCGTTCCCATCCTATCCACCGGCACCACTACATCATGTCTCTGTCACTGCCCTTCGCCGTTCTTCAAATGATCCTCGACACGGCAGACGACTAAAGAACTCTCGCTTCTTGTTGTTTCGCCTCGAAAAACGATCCTCGACATCGCCCACCCACTCCTTCATCGCTCCTTCGACGTCGACATTCGAGCTCACAAGTCCTGAGAGCCGTCGAATCTGGTTGTACGACGAGGATCGACTGTTGTACGCTACGAGGCTTTCCGCCGATTCCTTCCTTGCCTCCGATCGCTCGATCAACACTCTCATCTCAAACCCTATGTGCACTACTTGACTATCTCGCAGCTGTGCTCAGCCGAGTCTGTTCCTCGATACACTCTGTCAAACTTCGCTGTTCCTACGAATTTGGCGACTACACTCTCGACAAGTTCTCGTAGATTCGAACTCTCGAGCATCACGCAACGACTTTTCCCAGACAAGTCTCAGCCGAGGCGTCAGCTGCTCGTCAAACCTCTTCACCGCCTACACGACTCACTCTATCACTCGTCAACCCTTGAACTTGCCAGCATTTCCGGTTCTCCCTGCCCAATTCCCGACGTGATCCTTTCCACTTCTCGAATCGTCGCCTACTATCCCTGCTAGATTACCACGCTATCGATCAACGCCAAAGTCAGCATCGACACCCTCGTCAAGCTCGGTTAAAGTCTCCCTCTCTCGACCGGAATCAAAACGCTCAAGATTCGATCGTTCGAAGGGGATCTGACGGAGTTGTGGGAGGAATGTCAGAAGAGGGAGATCAGGTTACGCTCAATTTGATCCGGATGCCGGCTGAAGTAGGTCAATCTCCCTACCTTGAATCAACATAGCTAACATACTCCTCGATTCTCAGTTCGGAGAACAGCCAGGAAGCCTCGAAGTCTTGTCGACCGGCAGGTGAGCGGGAAGTTACGCGGAGGCGAGAAGCCTGTATTTGGGCGCAAAGGAAGCGGAGACGCAGTTTTGAGGAGATCGTGCAATCACTCTGTAGCCTACTGTACATCGCGCACTCATATCTCTCCGAGGTAGAAGCAGCGACGACGAGCAGGAGATGGTGCATGGGACGACTCGCTCGTGAGGTTCGATCACATCTCTCCTCCGAAATCGAACGAAATCTGCGAGTTGTGGGAGAGAGTCTCTCTATAGCAGCAGTGTAGGGGTAACCTGACGAAGAGAGGGAGGAGGTAGTGGAGGGGCAATGCACGATGCGACGAGTATCGAGTTAGAGCGAAGGAGGGAAGAGAGTAGAGAGAGAAGGGTACGAAGAAGTAATAGTAACCAGAAGAAGATACACAAAACGAAGAGTAGAGACGACTGTATATAGCAAGAGAAAGACAGAGGAGGTATTAGGCGTTGATCTTGCCATTTTGTTTTGACATGAGTTGCGCTCGTTCGATTTGTGCCTATTCAGAAGACGAGTGAGAGGTGAGCTTGAGGAAACGAAAGAGAGGATAAGAGTGAGGGCTCACCATAGAGTTCTTGGCGAGGATAGCCTTGCACTGAGTGATAGTGATGTCGGACTGTGGAAGGGGAAAGGTAGAGTCAGTGTCGTGATTCGAGTTGGTCTAAATGTTATCCGAAGATTTCGCAAGTTTCGTTTGCGAAAAAGGATTCTATAGCTTACCTTTGACAAATCGACGATCTTTCGATCCTTGACTATGTGAAAAGAAAGTAAGGGAGAGTCAGTACAAGCTTCGTAGGAGGGGATGGGGGGTCGGGGGCTGATAAAAGGAAGTAATCGAGAGGAAACGACGACGACGACTACGCTACAACAACCTCCAAATCTCTCGACTCGGTGTGTTATAGCATCGTCCTTCGCTTCTTCGACCACTTCCTCCCATCTACCCCTCTCAACCATAAAGTGAAGGTCCGAACGTACTCCCACAGTTGTTCCGCGACTTGACTGATCAATCGGAAATCGTGAGAAACGATCACGACTCCTCCAGAGAACGCCTTGATCGCCTTTGCGAGAGCATCTCTCGGACCGCTCTACACGCAGGGAAGTCCGATCAAATGATAAAGGAATGATCAACATGGCAAGCAAAAATAGAAAACCCAGAAATGTTACGAATAAAGATACTACTTTCCATCAGTAAACCCGCAGCGACATCTAAATCTGGAAGACGTATCCCCTGGCCCTGTCGCCCTTCGCTTCGTATCCAGCTTTCTCCGCTCTCGCTGCCCTTCCCTCGTTGTTCGTTTGATTCGCACGTCGCATTCTCCAACTCATTCCAAGAGCCAAGAAGATTCCGCACGCAGTGTAGAGGATGGCGATTCCGTGAGGAAGTCGATAGAAATTGCCAGAAAGGTCGGGTCGGTCTGTATCCGAAATTTGAGGTTAGTAATTCTCTCGCCAACGTGGGCATGATAGGAACTTACAAATGAGAACACCAGCAATGGCTCCGATATCTCCAATCTGCACGCAAAACAAAGAGTATGAGCAGAGGATCTCTGAGTGAGAAGCCTTTTCGAGACTTACAAAGATTTGCATTCCAGTACTCGTCGCTCGCTTCGTCTGAGGCGATACGTTCTCACTCGGCCAAGAGAGAAGGAGACCTGGATGAGTGATCGACAGTCAGCTGTCTGGCCCAAGCCCAGAAACGTCGAATGTGGTCCGACGGGGAAGAAGTCGTTTGAGCTTACAATTCGCCGAGTAGATTCCGATGACAGCGACGAAGACACCGGCATAACGAGCTCCGGGCGTATGAGTGGTCAGAACGATGATGTAGCCGACGATCGCGATAAAGCCTGCAATCGCGATTGCTGGACCTCGGGCGTTGATTTTGTGCGAGAAGAAACAGAAGAAAAGGATGGAAAGGAATGCAGTAGCGTAGACGCTGTCGAGATGGAAACGACGAGATCAGTCACGAGGTCAGATGAAGATTCGAGAAATGGGACTTACGGAACTGTCATTAGTTGAGCTTTCCAAGCAGCGTAACCCAAACCGGAGATGATGAGGGGAAGGAAGAGCGAGAGGGAGTCTGTTTCTCAAAGAATCAGCGTCGGTCGTTCTGAAAGCGGGAGAATGATTGCTTACAGAGAGTCATCGCGAAGCAATGGAACAGCCAGCCATAAGATTGTGCGAGGGGATCCTTGAGAGCTTGCCAAACGCCGTTCCACGTGAAGGGCTCGTCATCTCCCGAATCTCCATCAGCTTGAAGACGAGTGATAAGGATAGCACGTTCTCGTCCGTTGAGGAACTGAAGGGAAGAGCAAAGTGGTGATTAGCCTCGAATCGGCGAGAAAACGCAGAGAACCGACTCACTTTCGCTTGTCGAGGGTAACCTGGAACCCACCAGTACGCACTGAGACCAACCAGAACCGTGAAGATACCTTCGAGGACTGGATATGGCGATACGATGCGTTAATTCGACCGAGAACGGTTGAAAGCGGGAATTTCGCATCGAGCTTACTGAACATCCACTGCCACCCATGGAGACCGGCTGCATTGATATGTCCTGGAGTTGCGAGGCCCCACGCTTCAGAACGGGTTCAGGAAAGCGTCAGTGGCTATTGTAGACAGGGACGAAGTGAGTTTCAGAACAGTCTCACCTAGAATGCCTCCGAAAGCTCCTGCCAAAGCTGCACCTCCGAAAAAGATCGATACGCGTAACGTACGCTCCTTACGCTTGTAGAACATTGAGAAGACAAAGCTGTATCGAAGAGAGACAGGTCAGTTCTTGGACTGTAGCCGAAATAATGAAAACCGAAAGACGAGGGAACGACCGATCAACTTACACGATACCAGGGAACAGTCCAGCCTCTACAGAGCGAATCGAACAAGGTCAGCTCAGATGAAGACGAAGATCTGAGTTTGGGTTACTTACCACTGACTCCCATGAAGAACCTCGCGATGTAGAACCCTGTCTCGTTATGAACCAATCCTTGTAACGTCGCCGTCACTCCCCATGCCACACAAAGCGTCGGTAACACGATCTTTGGGTTCAATTTCTTGAGCCTGTAAGCGAGACAGAGTCAGCTCAAAGGTTTCGTTGAGGATCAAAATCGATGAAAGCGACCGGAGAAAAAACGTACACGATATTAGCGGGAATCTCGAAGAGCACATATCCGAGGAAGTACAGAGCGAGTGAAGTGTTGTACGCCTCAGGTTTCGATCCCAATCCTATATCTTTCAACATTCCAGCAGCTCGAGCGTTTCCGACTATACTTGAACAGCGTCAGCGACTCGATCGTCAACCTCGACGAGGAAAGAGGGAGACGCACCATTTGAACGATCGAGGAAAGAGAGAAGGTAGAGGAAAGTGAGTCCGGGAATCAAAGCCCAATCTAATTTCCTCACTAACGCTTTCTCTTCGGCATCCGTGTACGAGACTTGCAGCGAGTCGGGATCCGAGAGTGCAGAGTTTGCTCCACTGTTGGCGAGGTGATCTTGTTTCTCTAGGAGTGAGGGAGAGGGTGAAGTCATCGTCGTTGCGAAGAACTTCTCGATGTCGATCGAACTGGGTAGGCGGAGGTTCGAAGAAGGAAGCAAAGGATGAGTAGAGAAGAAGCAGGTAGAAGCAAGAGAAGGAAGAAGAGGAAGCAGCGGAGAAGAAAGAGGGAAACTCCCGCATAAAGTCGCTCTTTTACCTAAGAATCACGCTATCGAAGAAGCCGCTTCTTAGCAATCCGAGCCCTGGCATCTTCCATGCGAGCCCGCATAGACGATCGAAGGGGGTCGCGCAAGTCGGACCGTAGAAAAGGTGAAAAGTAAAGTAGGAATTGCGCGATAGTCCGCAGCAGGTTGCGACTGAATTTCGCAATCGGATAATCTTCTTCGCTCAAAATCTGCTCAGGAGCGACGGAGATTAGTACGAATCTGTCAAACAAGAGAGATGGAGCCACTCACGGATCGAGAACTAGATGATCATTCTAACGGTCTTATCGAAACCTGCGCTCAAAATCGCCCAACCTCCTTCTTCTCCATCAATCTCGACGACTTCGACATCCCTCACGACCGAACTCCCCCTATCTCTCTCCCTCCTCGCTTTCGCCCTCTCGCTCTTGACTTCGTCACCCAATCCCCCGACCTCCTCCTCTTCTTCCCCTTCATCATCCCCCAAAGGTGCTGCAATTCCATGACACCCCTTCTTGAGTCTCTCTTGACCATTCCCACTCAAATCACATAATCTCACAATCCCGTCCTCACTGTTGACTACGACTGCTTCGCCCGAACGAGGGACGAATGAATGCCTCGGATTGAAATAATCGCTCTGAGACGCTCCCGTGTGAATCGTGCGCAGGCGAACGGAGGAATGGAAAGGGTAAAGGAAGATTCTGGCGGATGAGGTCGAGGTTTGGAGCGAGAGGAGTGGGAGCGTTGGGTGGAGCGAGAGGGAAAGGATCGAGAAAGAGGTGAAGGAATCTTTGTTTGGGTTTAGATTGTACTCTGTCATTTCGAAGGAGCTTGTTGGCGTTGGAGAGTTGGAGGAGGGAGATGGTAGGGAGAGGTAGTGCAGGAGGTGGTCATCTCGTGCGGTCCAGACGAGATGGGAGGATGAAGGGAGGAAGATGGCGGCTTCAGGGTTCGTACGAGGGTGGAGAGTGTGTGAGAGAGTGAGAGAAATTGTGGGTGAGTCGGAGGAGTCGGAGGGACCTGAAAGTGACACCGAGTAGACGTGAAGAAGCTTGTCGTAACCTATCGTAGCGATATGTCGACCGTCTGGAGACCAAGCGACTTTGACGATGTACTGTGATCGGAGAAAGCTCAATACGACAGCATCAAGGAAGCGTACAGAGAGGTTCGGCTCACCTTGCTGTGATCTTTGATCTGAATTACTCTTTCCCTCGAGACCAAATCTAGGATCTCTAACCCACCTGTCATTGTACCACAAGCAATGAACCTCTCATGTTCCGTGTTCGGATGCTGTACGAAAGAGAGAATGGGGGAAGGGAACGAATGGGATTCGAGTAGTTCGAGAGGGTTGCGAGATGAAGTTGAACGTGTCGGGTGTGACCAGATCTTGAGAGTCTTGTCGACGGTCGTTGTAAAGATACATGGGATCGTCGAGCTGGGGACGAGGGCGTGAGGTTCAGCTTGAAACTACCTCGAGGAGACGAGAAAGCGAGAATTATGAACTTGCGATTTGAATTCGAGACTAGCTGAATTCCACTCCATCTTCGGAAGTTGACCCTTCTTGACGTTGAGGATATTCGTCGCTTCTTTAATGACAGTCTTGACCACTCTTGGTAGTTTCCTATCGTCCAACTTTACTCTATTTAACTGATCCTCCAATTGTTGACTGTGATCCGTCAATTTGATCCTCGAGACCTTTCTCGCTATCCAATCCTCGACTAGATCGTTCCAGTCTTCACCCTGTTGTGTCTCGTGAGAGTGTATTCGTAGTTGAGGATTCTTTGAAGTTGCTTCCGAAAGGAATGAGGAGAGGGTTTGAGAGTAACCTTGTCGAGTGAGGAATCGCGCTATGAGTAGATGTGCTTGTTGATCTGCATCTGGGATGGATTCAGTCATCCTTTCGAGGTGAAAGCGGAGGAAGCAAGAGGGGACAAACGAGACTCGAACTCGATCCTCTCACTTCAGTCCACCCACAAACTCGCCAAACTCCTATCGAACGCTCTCAAGCGCACTCGGTACTGCCTACGAATCATTCACAGCCGAGTAATACTTTAAACAAACCAATTTGACCTACCTTCCCCCACTTCGTCATCTCTTGTCTCCCTCTCGCTCTACGACGACGGGACTAGCCTAGTCCAAATCAATACAGCGTTATCAGTGGTATCAGAGTCTGTTAGTATCAGTTCGAGATGGTGAGTTTTTCGATTCTATCCTCTCAAAATTTCTCTCTCTCTTTCTCTCTCTTTCTCTTTCCTTCTTCTCACTTCTCATTTCTCTTCTTCTCGTTATGTTCAGTCTACCACCAAGCGTACCTTCAGTACAACTCCACAAGATTGGTCATCAAGGTTAGCAGCAGCTCCCGTTTCCAAACAGTCAGTTTTCTCCTTTCTTCTCTTTTTTCAATCTCTCCCACCCTTCCTCACATCAGCAAAGAACCAAAGGAGGAAAAGGGTAGAATGTAAAGGATGATACTTTTACGAAGTGGGAATCTCTCCTATAGATTTTGAGGTCTAATCCACACTCAACATGCCGTAAGAAGGCGATCAAAGAGGACAAAACTTTTTTATTAAAATACTTCAACACTGAACAACTACATTCCATAACCCCTACCTCTCACACACACACACACACGCACGAGACTACGGAGCATGAAGGACTGACGACACATTCGAGCGTCTACAGTGATTTGAATG
>Ga0308170_10001841_pt1 | contig 19093 bp, 14 predicted proteins | sample PhyBR2_2_FD_202136 | JGI IMG/M metagenome (GOLD analysis project Ga0308170, IMG submission 202136) | Phyllosphere microbial communities from UC Gill Tract Community Farm, Albany, California, United States - DLSLSB.R2 | ecosystem: Host-associated > Plants > Phyllosphere > Unclassified | place...
CCAAGACGGCTTTGAAGCAGGGCTGGGAGCTGTGGAGGAACTCGGAGCCAGGTGCGTCGCGCTCTCCCTCCCTCTTCCCCTTCTCCCTCTCCTCGTCGCCGAGCTGACCTCTGCCCGGCCACAGAGTCGCCCACGTTCCCGCCTGCCGCCTCCCGCCTCACCTGCGCCAAGCTCTTCCTCGAGCTCGGCGTGCACGTCAGCGCTCTCGAGGTCCTGCACCAGCTCGAGGGCGAGGACGACGAGAACCCCGAGGTGTGGTACCTGAGCGGGTGGGCGTGGTGGCTCCTCGGCGAGTCGCGAGGGGACAAGGCGGCTGTCGCTGAGGACGAGGAGAGCCAGGCCGAGTGCTGGAGCGAGGCCAAGCTGTGCCTGCAGAACTACCTGACGGTGCGTCCCCTCACTTCCTCTCCCTCCTCCTCCTCCTTCCGTCGCCGGTATTCGATCTCGCAGCTGACGTTTCTTCTTCCCCTGCAGCTCGAGGAGCGCGACCCGAGCGGGACGGACGCCGACCAGATGGCGCACGTCAAGGAGCTTCTCAGCAAGCTCGACGCGGCGGGCGTCGTCGCGAGCGCGGGCGCGGCAGAGGGCGATGCAGAGTGGGAGGACGCGAGCGAGGACGAGGCGATGCAGGAGTGAGCTGGAATGACATGGCGATGCTCGCTCTCAGGCCCGACGCGTCGTTCGAGAGCTCGAGAGCATCTTGCAAGCGGCTCTTTCTCGGCTCAGCTCAACCTCGAGGACCGGTCTCTCGCTTCTGGAACGCGCCTTTCGCAGAGAAGAGACTGTGCGAGGCTGCTGGCGAGACGTAGCGAGCCGCGCTGAGCGATTGCGAGTCAGGGAGAGCTTTCCTCGACTTGAGAAGGTCGCTCGCGCTTCGAGAGAATGAAGGCCCGTCTAGAGATGGCACGGCGAGGGAAGGAAGGGGAACAGGTACAGGAACGACTAGATCGATGGCACGAAACAACAACAGGCAAGAAGCACAAGTAAGAGAAGAAGGGCGAGGGCGAAAAGGGAGGGTGAGAGAAGGACGGGTCGCAGCCGAAGGAGCGGCGAAAGAGGGACGCCCTGCCGCCCGACGAGAGAATCCAACGCTACCGGTACCACCTGGCTCTTTTATACCCGCTGCGTGCGCAGGCGGGCCGCTTTTAGGCTACCTCGTCGTCGGACTTGGTGGACGACGATCGAGGCGCCGCGGAGAGGCATCAGGCTCACGGTCACCTCGACTTCGCCGGCCTCCCTCAGTGGGCAGGCCGCCGCACACGGCCGGAATTGGTCATCGGTAGTCGTGCGCGCGAAAAGTCGAGGTGCAGTAGCGAAGGACCGCTCGGCTCGGCGACGGGCGAGCTCAGTCGCTGTCGATCGACCTTGACGAGTCCGGCTCTGCAGGGAGGCAGAGGGTGGGAAGATAAAGGTGGAGGTGGAGGATGACGAGGGAGGGCTGCGCGCGGAAGAGAGGGAGCGAGAGGGTCAGCTCTCGAGCTCGGGGACCGAGCGCGGGACGAGAGCGCCAAGTGCGAGGAAGCGAGGACGTACCACTATGCAGAAGACAACAAGGACGATATGAGATGTCGAAATATGTCTGCAGGCAAGCAGGAAGAGCGTCAGCTAACTGTGAAGCGCGAGAGAGAGGGGAGGAGGAGGAGGGGGAGAAGAGGGAGAGGCGCGACGCACGCACTGATGAGCCGAGAGTCCATGAACAGCTTGATGACGTAGATATTGATGATTTAGAGCGCCTTGGCCTTGGACTTGGCGATGTCGACGAGCTCGTACGACTTGCAGTAGCCGGTGACCTGTGAGGAGCGGCTCGACGTCAGCTTTCCAGCGGTCGAGAGTCGGCGAGAGTGAGCTTTGTATGCAGACGTACCTTGATGAGGTAGCTCGTTGTCGAGCCACCCTCGATCGCCGAGACGCGCACCCACTTGAGGCCGGGCCCCGTGAGGAGGATGTCGAAGCCCTTGAAGAGGGCGACGTTGAGGAGGATGCAGCGGTGGTCGCCCGAGCGCACGACTGCGAGCGATAATGCAGCGATGTCAGTATATCCTCAACGAAGAGAGCGAGGAGAAATAGGGTGGAGGGAGAGGGAGGACGCACAGATCCGCGCCGGCTTCTTGCCCTCCTCGTTGGCGACCTTGGCCTCGTTGAGCTGGAGGTAGCCCTTGCCCTTGAAGATCCACGCGCCGTCGACGAGCTGGTAGAGCTTGGACCAGCCGTGGAACTCGTTGTGCTCGTCCTCCTCGGCGCGCGGCGGCTGGACCTCGACGACGGGCTCGAGCGCCGGCGCCGACTCGACCTGGCTCGCACCGTCGACGGCGGCGACCTCGGGCGCGCTGAGCTTGACGTAGGCGTACGTCGTCGTCGGGCGGAGGGTCGCGATGCCCGAGGCCTCGAGGTAGACCGCGAACGAGGTCGGCTCGAGCGTGACCGAGCGCTGGGTCGAGAAGGCCGGCCCGGCGGCGGCGGCGGTGTCGAACGGCATCGACGACGAGCTGAGGACGCTCGTCGAGGTCGAGGCGAACGCCTTGCCCGAGAAGATCGACTTGATGCGCGGCTTGGGCGAGGCGCAGTCCTGGTTGACGATCTTGCGCGACGACGAGAGCGGGCCCTTCTGCTCGAGGCCGGCGACGATCGTCTTGGCGGCGTTGCTCCACCACGAGACGGCGAGGTTGTCGTCGACGATGTTGGCGACGGTCGAGGAGGTGGTGCAGGGGGGGAGGGCGAGGAGCGTGGCCATGAGGGCCGTCTCGAGGGCGTCGTTGAAGAGCGCCGTGAGCGCCTTCTCGAGCGCGCCGTCGACCTTGGCGACGGCCTCGTCGCTCTTGCCGCGCGTGTGGGCGAGGTCGAGGTGCTTGCGGGCGCGGAAGGCCGTGCGCTTGTGGTGAAGGTCGCCGCGGACGACGACGGCCTCCTTCTTGGCGGCCTGGGCGGTCGAGGCGAGCGCGGCGAGGACGTTCGAGCTGATGAGGCTCGAGCGCTCGCGCAGGTTGATCTGCATCTTCTTCATCGAGACGCTGCGGGCAAGGAAGCGGCGAAATAAAGAGTCAGTTCGAGCCGATCGCGGGAGCGGGGCGGGGAATTGGGAAGCGCGTGAAAGGGAGGACGCACATCTGGCGCTTCGTGAACGTCTCAGCGACGTTGTACGCGACGTTGGCGACGCGCTCCGAGTCGTCCTGGTCGTCGTCGGCCTTGCGCTTGCGGGCGAGCGGCGCCGGCGAGGTCGACGCGTCCGACGACGCGCGGCGGGCGAGGGCGACCTCGGCGGCGAGCGCCTTCTTGCCGGCCTTCTTGAGCGCCTTCTTGATGCGCGCGTCGACGAGTCGCTCGGCCTTGGCGGCCTTGTTGGCCTTGCGAGCGAGGCGAAGGGCGAGGCGGCGGTCCTGGCGGCGAGGGTACGGCTCACCGAGGAAGCGGGCGGGGAGGGGGGCGGGCATCTTGCTCGACGTGTGATGGGCGAGTGCAGATGGGGTGTGTGTGTGTGTGTGTGCGAGAGTGTGTGAAGGCGAAGGAGGGATGAGTGAGGAGGGATGAGGTGGGAGGAGTGAGGAGGAGGAGAGAGAGAGAGGGCGGCCGCCGAGGGCGGCCTTTTCTCAGGCAGGCCTGCCCTTCCTGGACCTGCCAAGAGTGCCACCAGTCGTGTCGAGGCGAGCCGTCGCGTAGTCGCGACGACGGGTCCCGCGAGCGCGACTGCGGCCCGGTCGAGAGAGCCCGCGAGCGCTTTGCCGTCCGTCGAGCGCGCTTTCCGACGCGCCGAGCAGTGCCACGTCTCTCTCACGTCGCTCAGAGATGCCCGCGTGTGCTGCACAATGTGTTCCTGCATTGCAGCCGCCGTGAGAGGGGTACGAGGGGGAGGGAAATGGCTGGCGGCGGGAGCTCGGGCGACAATGGCGGCGCTACTGAGCTCTGATCGAGCGCTCGAGTGCGATCTCGCTCGGGGCGACCAGAGCCCTCGATCGCCCTGCTCGAAAGCGCAGGTCGGGACGGTCGGCATGCCGGGCGGATGTGGTGGACGACGACGAGGAGGACGACGAGGCGGCGGCGACGAGTGCTGGGTGGGCGAGGGCGAGTGCTGGACACGGCGGGAGCGATGCTTGAGGACGGGCGTGCTAGCTTGCACACAGCGGTGCTCGGGAGCGAGCCGAGAGCGGGGAGACGAAGAGCCGAAGGTGGGACGACGACGACGACGACGACGAAGGCCGCCATGGCCCGCTCAGCTCGGGCGCTGGGGCGTGTTGCAGTGCTCGAGGCTCCTTGCTAGAAGTGTCCGACCTGCTGTAGCCACACGTCGGGCTCTCAAGCGCGAGGTGTTGTCGCCGCTTCCTCGACGGCGACGAGCCGCAGCTGTTGATGCTCTTCTTCGACATCGCCGTCTCCTCTGAGCCGCCAGGACGCGCTCGCGACCGCTCGGTACCAAGCGCAGCTACGCGCACACCACCCTCGCGCTCGCCCCGCCAGCCTCGCTCTCGCGACCTCGCCTCATCGCCGCCCGGCCCCGCTCAACCCTCCGCCGCTACCACCTCGACCCCGACAGCCCTCGAGCACAGCAGGCGACGCGACATGAGCCTGTTCAAGAAGAAGGCCGCCACCCGCAAGCTCAGCTTCGGCCCCGATCCCTCGACCTCGTCCCTCCCCTCCTCCTCCGCCCTCGACCCTCCCCCACTTCTCGCCTCGCCACCACCCTCGCCCTACGAGGCGTCGCTCCACATCGACGACTTTGGTCGACCTATCACGCAGCCCGCCTTTGCCGCCGCAGGAAGGGGCGGCAGCCCCCGCTTCGGCGACGGCTACGGCGTGGGCGACGACCTCGAGCCGGCGCAGCCCGCCGAGATGCAGCTCTTGTACGGCTACGCGCCCATCGCGACGACGCTCGAGCTGTCCATCGTCAAGCTCGACAAGGTTGTCGCAGCGTGCGCCGACGAGATCCGCCGCCGTGAGTGGGTTTCCTCATGTGGGGGAGGGAGCTCGTCGTCTCTCGCCGCGTGGCTCGCTGACTCTTCCTCCTACGCTCGCAGGAGGACTCGACACGCCCCTCATCATGTCGAGCCTGGCTCTCGACATCTCGCTCGACGGCGTCTGCTCCCTCATCCGCTCGTACCTCGACGATCCGGCCGACTGGGCTCAAGGTGCGGCCTCTCTCGCCTCTGTTTCTCGCTCACCTCGTCTTCACGGCTACGTCCTGACGCTGCGACGTACAGGCCTCAACTTGGCGCACCCGCTCTCGGTCGGCGCCTTCATGAAGTGGGCCCTGGCTCGCCTCGTCAACGAGCGCGGTCGGCGCGGCTTCCTGTCGGCTGCTGCGTACGATACTTTCCGGTCTGCAGAGCGAGGTGCGGACCTTCTCGTTCTTCTCAGCCCGCCGTACCGAGCTGACGGTGGCCCTGTACACAGCCAGCAACTTTGCGTCGACGGCCTGCGCGCGGTACCTCATCTCGTCCCTGCCTCCCTCGAACGCCCGCCTCCTGTGCGTCCTGTTTTCGAGCAGTCTCGGTTTGAGAACTCTCTGAGAGCCTCGGGCTGACGCCTTTCTTCGTCCGCAGCACCAACCTCCTGTCGCTCTTCTCGAGCATCGCCGCGCACAGCGCCGCGAACGGCATGCCCCCGAGAAAGCTCGCCTCGCTCTTCTCGCCCTACGTCTTCGGCCTCGCCGACGACCGCAGCTTCGACGAGACGTACCGCGAGTGGCAGCGCGCGACCGACGCCCTCGAGCACATCCTCCTCGCCTTCATCCGGGACCAGCAGGCGCAGGGCCAGATCCCGACCTTCCTCGAGCGCTACGTCGTCGGCTACCCCGACATACTCAACGTGTCGTACTCGGGCGCGCCGCCAAAGGTTCCAGCGGGCGCGAGGGTCGAGGAGGTGACTCGGATCAAGCGCGCGACGAGGTTCCACAGCCGCAACCTCATCAAGGACGCCCCGAGGTGCGTCCCTCTTCTCCCTCTCCACCTTTGTCTCTTTGCCGCGAGCCGCCGAGGCTGATTCGCGTCCTTCTGCAGCTGGGACGTCCCGCACTCGAAGGACTGGGCCCGCTTCTTCGCCCCCGGCGCGTCGCTCTCGGCTTCGACCTCCTCGACCGCATCCACCTCGACCTCGTCGCCCGACCGACCCGTCTACACGCCGTCGTACCGTCACCTCCTCAACATCCGCTCCTCGGCGTCGCACGGGCTCGTCGACGACGACGACGAGGGCGAGCTGCAGCGGTACAAGACGGCCGTCGAGAAGGAGTGGGCCAAGTTCGGCGAGATCGGCTTCTCGGATGTCGACGAGAAGAAGCTCGAGTTCGACCTGACCGAGGGAGAGCGCGAGGCGGTCAAGCGCAAGAGGGACACGATGGACTGGGTGCGTCTCGTCCTTCCTCAACCTTGCCTCGAGGTCGCTTCCGCACAGAGGTCGAAGACTGACTCGCTCTCGCACTCTCCCTCGTTTGCGCCGTCGCAGAGCACCTTCGAGTCGGCCGGCTTCACGCACGAGATGTTCGCGCCGGGTCACCTCGTCTTCCACCACACGCTCAAGCAGCAGCTCAACACGTGGCCCTCGTCGGCCAAGATCCTCGACCAGCGCCTGCGCCAAGCCGAGCAGGCCCTCCCGGCCTTTCCCTACGACACGACGCCGCGGGAGGAGGGCCGCATCACGGTCGACGCGGCCTTCTTCGAAGCGTGGGCCGACGTGCTCGTCGGCGGCGGGTGGGCCAAGGACGAGCTCAAGGAGAGCAGCTGGGCGCTCGTGCACTGGAAGGCGAGGCCTCGGGACGGCACGGTACCGCTTCGGGCGGCAGGAGGAGCAGGAGCGGACCCGAGGACCGAGGAGAGGTGGGTGCTCGTCGAGGAGTTCGTGCCGCACGAGTACCGCGAGGCTTTGCTCGCCGACCCCAAGGTGCGTCCGCTTCCGCTCGCCTCGTGCCAGCTCTCTATAGAAGTTACGCTGACGCACCGCCTCGCTCGCGCAGGTCAAGCTCAAGGAGAGCCGGCGCATCTCGTTCATGCGCGCCGTCCGCCGCCGCGGCTCGTTCGTCAAGGACTCGTCCTCCGCCTCGGCACCTACCCCTCGCGCACAGCCCGTCTCGTCCTCGTCCCACTTCCTCGCCGCGCCCCTCTCGTCGTCGCACGCCCGACGAGAACCCGCCCTGCGCCCCATCGACGAGGCCGTCTTCGACCCGGGCAGCGACGTCGAGACCAAGCTCATGTCGCTGTCGAACGTGCACCTCGCGCCCGAGGCGACCGGTGCCCCATCTCGGTACGCGCCGTCGACGTCGTACGCGCCGTCGGTCGTCTCGACCGCTCGAGCCGCAGACGGGCACTCGTCGACCATCTTCGGCGGCGACGACGCCTCGCTCGAGCAGCCGCCGCAGTCGACTCGTGCGCCTGCCGTCCCGCACAACGGCGAGCGCAATGGCCTCGGCAGCAGGCTCGGCGCGCAGCTCGGCCCGACGAGCGCAAGCGTGAGCCCGCTTGGACCTCGAGCGGCAGCGCAGCAGGCGCCGTTGCCGATGGGCGGCGCGAGCCCGTTCTCGTCCGTCCCTGTCGGGTACAGCAAGCCCGACAAGAAGGAAAAGGGCGGTTTCCTCAAGCGCATGAACACCAAGAAGGTGTCCGAGGGCATGAACCGACTCTGGCGCGGGCCGAACGGGACGGCGGCGTCGAGCGCGACTACCGGCGGCGACAGGTCAGTGCCAGCAGCAGCAGCGTCGCAGCAGAGCGCGCCGTACCCGACGTACAGCTCGAGGTCGACCGGCGCCGCCTCTTCCCCCTCGCCCTTCCCCGCGCCTGCACCTCCACCGCCGCCGACTGCGCCGCAGCTCCAGCACGGTCACTCGTACTCGACACCGGTGCCCGGCGTACCGCTCGCCCTCGCCCCTGTCGCCGCTCGCTCGCCCGCCTCGTCGCCGCTCGCGCCCACGGCCGAGGACAACTCGCCGTACCTGTCGCCCTCGGCCGGCGCCACCTCGTCGCCCTTCGACAACGGGTACCGCCAGTCGATCCAGTCGACGGCGTCGGGCAACCCGTACGACGGGCTCGACGACACGGATGCGAGCTTCGGCGGGACCGAGACCGAGGCGGACGTCGACGGCGCCGAGGTCGGCGAGGTCCTGTTCCGCGGGTCGAGGTCGTTCCCCGACGGGCTCGATGGCGTCACCGAGGGGCGCAGGCCGAGTGTGACGAGCATGGACACGGTCCAGCAGCCGCAGCCGCACGTGCAGGCGCCTACGCCGTCCACGAGCCCGCGCCTCGCGCCCGCCGCCCAGTTCGCGAGCCCGCCTCGGCACGCCTCGCTCCCCGACTCGCCCAAGCCCGACGCAGACGCGCCTGTGCGTCCTCTTTCCTTTTTCCTTGTTCTCCCTGTCTCTCTCGCCGTCGCTGACTCGCTCCTTCGCCCGCAGTACGACGCGCACGACCCTCGCTTCCCCTCGGCACGATACGCCTCGGGCACGTCGCAGCTTACGCAGCGCGTGGCTGGCATCGTCGGCCTGTACGAGCAGCGTGACCATGACGCTGTCGCACACGGCTCGCCGCCCAAGGGAGGCGACGACGTGCGGCTGACCCAGTTCGGCTTCGGCGAGGGAGCAGCGCCTACGCGGGCGTAAACGCCGCTTCCTCTCTTCTGCGAGCTTGTAGACCTCGTCTCTCTCTATCTCCTGAATGCAGTTTTGCGCTGCTGCAGTGCCTCGCCGCCTCGCGAGTCGCGCTCGTGCCGTCGTCTCGGACCGGGAGAGGGGCTCTCTCTCTCTCGCCTCTCTGCTGCTCGGGTCTGACTGTGAGCACACGAATATGCGAGATACGCACGAGCAAAGCCCGCTGCAGGCCTGCCGAGAGCCAGGTTGGCGAGCGAAAGTCGGCACCTCGTCGCGTCGCCGACTCCGCTCCTCTCCGCACCACCCGCTCGTCGACAAGCCCGCCAGAGCCCGACTTACTCGCCCAGGCCGCCAAAGCCGCCCTCTCGCTCCCCCGACTAGGACGCACTACAGCCGGTACGCGTCTCTCGCTCAGTAGGACAGTCCCCCCGAGGCGAGCGAGCGATGAAGTTGGCGGACGGCCTTTCTCTCCGACGGCGGCACGCAGGGGTCGAGTGACAGCGGGAGGGGTTGCTCGAGCTGCTGGAGGGCAACACGGTGCCACTGAGGCCGCCAGCTGACGCCTTTCTCTGATCCAGCAGCATGGCTCCTCTCGCCCCCGCCGCCTCTCCCCTCACCAAGCTGTGCGCCCACTTTCTCCGTCCCGTCCACTGGTGCGGGCAGCAGCTGATCTTATCTTCTACCCCTGCAGCGCCGACCCCTCGGGCGCGTGGACTGGGTGGGTCAGCGTCGAGCAGCAGCCCGTCGACATCTACAAGGTCGAGCACAAGGACAAGAAGACGACGTGCTGCATCGAGGCGCGCGAGGGCAAGGAGTTTGTCGTCCAGTTTGCGCCGGCCCTCCGCGGCGGCACCGACCTCGCCGTGTACGCCGTCATCGACGGCTCGAGGTGCGTCCTCTCTCTCTCCCTCCTCCCCTCGCTGTGCTGGCACAGCCGCACAGCCAGCGCCGAAGAGGCATACGCACTTCGGTCATCCTCGAAGATACCTTTCGCTGACCCGCAGCCTGCACCCGCAGGATCGGCGGCGTCTCGTTCACGAGGACAAGGGGCAACCACGCGTACACGTTCGAGGGAGCGCGCATCTCGAACACGGCCATCCGCCCTTTCCAGTTCGCCCAGATCGCTCTCACGGACGACGGCGACGAGGCGTGCGCCGCCGAGGCGGTCGTCAAGAACCTCGGCACGATCCAGCTCGACATCCACCGCACGCGCATCCTCGGCAAGGTGCCGAACTCGGAGCAATACAGCAACTTCAAGCAGCCTGTGCGTCGACACATCTCCTCATTCCTCCTCCTCGCGAGGTCCTCGCTGACTCTTGGTCTCGACGCTTGTGCAGGTCGTCGACGAGAAGTCGAAGAAGGCGACCATGTCGCACTCGACGGCGTGCGTCCTCCTCTCTCAGCTGTTACATCTCGTCAAGCTGACTCCTGGCTGACGTTCTGTATCTCCTGCAGATACGGCGCCGCCAAGGCGAGTGCCTCGTCGGGTCAGACCGACTCGGTCGACTGGATCGACCCTTTGGGCTCGCCGTTCTGGACGCTCGAGTTCAAGTACCGCTCGCGCGCCCTCCTCGAGCTCGAGGACATCGTCAAGCGTGCGTCCTCTCCCTCCATGGTGGCTCTCTGCGAGGTCGCCCTTGCTGACCCGACCTTGCCTTGCGCGCAGCCGTCGTCGGACCCTCCCCTCCTCCCGCCGACGCTCGCGCCGCATCCGCCTCCTCCTCTGCCTCGGGCTCGGGCTCGCCCGCCGTCAAGGACAAGGACAAGGTCAAGAAGCGCAAGGCGACGGCCATCTCGATCTCGGACAGCGACGACGACGACGACCTGCGCGCCAAGGTCGCCCGCCTCGAGGCCGAGAACAGCAAGCTCAGAGGAGGAGGCGTCAAGCGCGAGAAGGACGACGTCAAGCCGTTCGTCAAGGGTGAGCGCATCGGCAAGACGAGCAAGGACGAGAAGGGCAGGACCGTCATCGACCTGCTCGACGAGGATGACGACTGAGGGCGACGTTCTCTGGCGGTGTGCGCTTGTATCTGTGGTGCGTCCCCTCTCTCTTGCCGTCGTCCTCGTCTCACCCCTGTCGCTCACGATGGCGCTCTCCCTCTGCAGGTTTCCGGGTTCTCGTCTCGCCTCGTCTCGCCTCGTCGTCCTCTGTTGTTCCCCCTTCGACTTTTTGCTCCAGAGTCATCGATCAGTACCTTCTCTCGCAACCTCTTTGCAACCTGCAGCATTTCTTCCTGACCTCGAGCGAGCGAGCGAGCGAGACTGTTCCTTGTCAGCTTCCGCTTCGCACAGACCCTCGCGAGGCTGAGCCGTCGATCAGGCTCTCTCCGCGCGGCGGCAAGCTGCAACCGACTACGAGCGTCCGTGTGCGCCTTTTCGGCTCCTGTCCGTCGCCGCCGACCGTATCCGCGGAGCGTCCGTCCGCTCGGCTCTCGTCCGGCGCGCCTCGCTCCGCCCGCCTCACCTCGCCTCGACATGCCGCTCTCGCCTCCGCGACGAAATACACCGGCAGCGCGACCGTCTCGCTCGCTCCGCAAGGCGCGGTACCTCCCCGCCGTCTCCTCGTCCTCCTGCGACGGCGGCGATGACGACGACGATGACTTCGACTTCGACCCGTCGGCGGTCCCGCCCAAGGACCCAGTCGACCCGTTGCGCAGGGTCAACGTCATTCTGCAGCTGCTCGGCGCAGGCGCGCTCGCTGTCGGCTGTGCGTCTCCTTCCTCTTCCCCTCCTCGCCCCGTTCGACTCCGGCTGACCCTTCGACCTCGCAGCCGCCCTCCTCATCTCGCTCTACGTTACGGGACCGCCTCGGCTCGACGATATGGCGACGAGCAGCACCGCGGTCCTCTTCATGACGCTCCTCATCGGCTGCCTCGCCGTCGTTCCGTCCTGGTCCGTCCTCTCGAGCGAGCCCTCCTCGCGCGCACTCGCTGATCTGCTTCTCCCTGCAGGGCCGCCGCCATCCTCATCCTCCTCCAGAAGAAGCCGGCAAAGGGTATGCCGCCGCACAACCCGCGATGGCTGCGCTCAGCAGCCTTGCTCGCTCTTGTGCGTCCTCCCCTCGCCGTCGTCCCCTCCGAGACCGCGCTGACAGACTACTTGCCGTGCCCGCAGCTCATCGCCATGCTCTACGTGATCGCCGGCATCATCCTCTTCGTCGTGCTCGAGCAAGAGTCGTCGTTCGTCTCGTTCTGGTCCGTCGAGTTCTCCCTCTCCTTGCGCGAAAGGCGGCGGTTTCGCCCTGTCACTGGCTCACCTCGCTCCTCTAGCCTGCAGAACATTTCCTCTACGACGAGGGAAGATTGCGAGGAGCGCTACAATCGCGCCTGGCTCATCCTGCTCGCTGTCGGGTGCGTCGCTTCGACCTTCCCACCTGCGCTTTGGCTCCCACTCGCTGCGCGTCTGACCCCATTCTCTACCTGCAGGTTCGTTCTCTTCTCGCACATCGCTCTTGGCTTCCCCGTCTACCGCTACACAAGTACGTGCGGCTCCTCTTCAGGCCCCACCGCAATCGACCTTCTCAACCTCGAGCTCGCCCGCAGGAGGACCGGCTTACGGCGTGCAGCTCGAGGAGGGCTTCCTCCTCGAGCCCGGGAGCTCGGCTCTTCGACACGATGGCGAGGGGCGCGCACGGTACCTGCGCCGCTCGCCGTCTCGGCGTCGGTCGCCGTCCGCGAGCGGCTCGCAGGCTGTACGGCTCGGCGGCGCGACGGCAGGTCGAGCCGCGGCGGCGAGGCGAGCAGAACAGCAGATGGTCAGACTTGACAGAGGGAGGAAGAGCGGGCGCGCAGGGCGGTCGTCGGAGCCGTCGAGCGAGGAGGAGGGTTCGAGCGTCGGCGACGAGGATGACGAGCGGGTAGTGGCGCGGCACTTGCGGCGGGCGCCTGGGCGGCACTGACACTGTAATGTAACGAGCGTGTACGCCTTGTGCAGGCGACGACCCGGAGTTGGGAGCGAGAGGGTCGGTAAAGACGCGGCTCGACGCGCGAGGAGGTCTGGTCGAGCGAGCGGAGGCCGGCAGCCTCGCCCTCGCTTCCGCACTCCTCACCACCGCTCCAGCTCCTGTTCCACCCCGTGTACCCTCTAGACGCTCCTGCTCAGCCCCGCTGCAGCCTCGCCCGTCTCGCGCTCGCCTCTGTACTACTTTAGGTGCGCCGCTCCTCCCCCCCCAGCCTCTCATCGCGACCGGCCAGGCCAAGCAGCTGACTCGTTGACTGTGCAGGTCGCAGTGCGTCCGCAACGAGCAGCCATGAGCCTGCCCGTGCACACTGGGCCGGCCCAGGGTGCGCGCCTTCGCCGCGCGTCGTCGCACCGCCCGCCAGCGCTCCCTCTCGCCAACACCTCGCCTCGGCTCGACATCACCAGCCCGAGCGGCTCGACCTCGCCACACTCGCCAGCGTTCTACTCGCCCAACCCGCACCTCGGCGCACCCCGCTCCCCTGTCGCCGGCACGCCCAACTACTTCTCGACCCTCCCGCCCTCGCCGCCGCTCGTCAGCAGCGAGTTCCCGCCAGCACAGCCCCTCAAGCGCTCCGGCAGCGCAGGAGCCTACCCGACGCCGCCCACGACTGCGCCAAACAGCGCACGGCCTCGCGGCGGCTTCGACCTCTGTGCGTCGTTTGCTCCCTCATCCTGCGCACTCACGCTCTGCGCGCAAGCTCGCGCACTGGCTGACGCACCCATGACGACGCTCGCAGCGGTTCTCGTCGACGGCGCTCCTCTCGCGGCACCGATGCAGCGGCAAGCGTCGAGCGGTTCGTCGATCCTCCTCGGCGAGGACCTGCACCCGGGCGCCGACTCGACGGGCAAGCGCCGCCCGTCCCTCATCCTCACGTCCGCCACCGAGGAGCCGCACGGGCTCGCCATCGGCGTCGACATGGGCGACGGCAGGCTCCCGTCGCCCCTCCTCGGCAGCTCGTTCTCGACCTCGCCGCTCAACTCGCCCGCCCAGCCGTACTTTTCGACGAGCCCAGTCAGCTCGCCCACCCTCGGCAACTTCCCGAGCCCCTACCTCGCGGCGAGCCCGACGTTCGCGGCCGCGTCGACCTCGATGGAGCGCGCGCCGTCCTCTCCACGGTTGGCGTCGTTCACCGACCCGCTCGGCCGCCTCGCGACGGGTCTCGTCCGCCGCGCCTCGTCCAACTCGCTCAACACCGACCTCCCGACCTCGGTCAAGCCGCCGCCCTCGCCGACCCTCTCCGCGCCGTCCCTCAGCCCGTCTTTCGGCGCCGGCGCGAGCGGGCCCATCCGCCGCACCAGCTTCGCATCGGCGGCGCGCGAGAAGGAGAAGGAGGTCCAGGAGGCCGAGGTCAAGAAGCGCACCGACAAGTTCAAGCACTCGCGCATGTTCAGCTGGGCGGCGAGGCCCAACGACCCCAAGTCGGCGTCGGCCGCCGGGCAGCGCAAGCCGCAGACGGGCGCGAGCAAGGGTTGGCGCAAGCGTACCCTCGCGCTCTTTGCGCTCGTCGTCGTCGGCGTCGTCTACTTCGCGCTCGGCCAGCGCGCCAGCGCGACGCCGCCGCCGATGGGTCGCCGCCTGAGGGCGGCCGCCGGGCGGGTCCCGGTCGGCGGTCGGCTCCTTCGGCGACCCGAGACGGGCCGCAAGTTCATCCACCCGGCCGTCCTCGACCGCGAGGGCGGCAAGAAGGCGGCGTCGTCGTCGGGCAGCTGGGTCGCAGCGCCGGTTCGTGCGGCGCAGCGCCTCTTCGGCGGCGGCTCGGACACGGCGACTGTCGATCGCGCCCGCTCGGGCGAGATGCGCCAAGCCGGGCGTGCGCAGGAGCGCTCGACGGCGGCGCAGGCGTCGGCGACCGACAACGAGGTCAAGCGCCGCAACGTCTTCGTCGCTCGCCCGCACGTCGAGTTCGTCGAACACGAGGCGCTCCCGCCGCCGATCGAGCACAACGACCGCCCCGAGCGCGACACGCTCGTCCTGTACCGCATCCTCGGCAACGACCTCCCGCCCCGCCACTCGCCCGGCCAGACGCTGCGCAACCTGCGCTTCCTCCTCCAGCACGAGTCCGACTTCTCGGTCCTGCCGCCGCTCGGCCCGCACGGCATCCACCACTCGCACCTGTACGGCTCGGGCAACAAGGCCAAGGAGGCGCACACGCAGATGGGCGGCCTGCGCGTCGACAAGTACTTCGTCCTCAACCGTATCGCCGAGCCCGAGATGGTGAGCGCCATCATCGGCCTCCTCCACCTGTACTCGGTCCCGGACTCGCGCATCCTCGTCATCCCCTTCGACTGGAGCGAGTACCAGCGGCGCGAGTTCCGGTGGGACGGCGGCGTCGACATGGCGCGCGGCTGGGGCCTCGGCGACGGCACGGGCGACACGAGCGGGCTCCCGCAGAAGCTGTACCGCGCCGACCCGGACGAGCTCGCCGCGCTCCTCGAGGAGGCCGACGGCGACGAGGCGCGCGCGCACGAGGCGCTGCAGCTGCGCCGCCGCAAGGCCGAGACGCTCGGGCGCCTGCGCGCGCTCGACTTTGTCTACCACGAGAAGAACCTGTACGCCATGAACAATGTGCGTCGACTCTCCTCTCTCCTCTTCTGCTCGCTGGTCCCTGTGCGCAGCCTGCTGACGGTCCTCGTCGTCGTCTTTCTCCCTCTTCCCACCCCACAGAACGGCGGCCGCAACTTCGCCCTGCAGCACGGTCGCTCGCTCCCGAACGCTCGATGGATCCTCCCCCTCGACGGCAACTCGTTCTTCACGCCCGCCGCCATGTACTCGATCGTGCGCACCTTGTCCATCGCCGGCGAGGGTCCTGCGGCGTCGCGCTACGTCATCATCCCCATGGCTCGCCTCCTCGACAACGAGGACGTGCGCAAGAACAACACGGTCGCCCTCGTCCCGCTCGGCGTCGAGGAGTCGGCCTCCGCCATCGCCGACGCCGAGGTCCACCACCGCCCTGCGGCGGCGCCCATCACGCCCGAGGAGCCGCAGGTCGGCTTCCGCTACGACTCGACCGAGTCGTTCCAAGAGGCGATGCGGTACGGTCGCCGCAGCAAGCTCGAGCTCCTGTGGCGGCTCGGCGCCATCCCGTACTCGCGCGGGCTCGACCGCCGCACGCTCCCCTGGGAGGTGACGGACCGCGCCCACATCACGCCCAAGACGTGGGGCTCGATCCCGGGCGTCGAGGGCGCCGCAACTCGCGACTCGGTCATCCACGCGCCGCACGGCGAGGTCGACGCGTACGGCGAGCCCAACCCGGACCGAGGCGACCTCGCCTACGTCAAGGCCGGCTGGGTCTACCGCCTCTTCGCCGGGTACAAGATGCAGGAGGAGCACAGCACCGAGGCGGCGACGCTGCGCAACACGAACCGCATCCGCGGCATCGTCGCCTTCCTCGAGCACCTCGACGAGCTCGTCGCCCGAGGCGAGCACGGCTGCTACGGCGAGGAGAACCCGTTCCACTGCGGCTTTCACGTCGACCGCCTGTGGAATTGGGACATGTTCGACGTCGACCGCCTGCGCCAGAAGTACCGCCTGCACCGCCGCGACGCGCTCGAGAAGGTCGACCGGTACGAGGCCCTCATCCAGCCGACGCTGCGCGACGTCGCGCACGCGCTCAAGGACCCGCAGGCGATGCGCGACCTGCACGCGCAAAAGGCGGCAACGGCGTCGATGCTGCTCGCGATGGCGGGCTACCTCACGGGCAACTCGACCTACTCGAACGCGGCGAGCGACTTCCTCCACGAGCGCTTCGTGCGCCGCACGCCGCACTTCTACCTGCGCGTCGACCAGCACGAGCAGTTCCTGCGGCAGCAGGACGACGAGGGCGCCGCCAACCTGGCCGACAGCGAGCGCGACATCATCGGCTACGCCTTCCCGCCGTTCCCCAAGGACCAGGCGGCGACGTGGAGCGCGAGCCTCGCCGGCAAGCTCTCCGAGCCGGGCGCACCTCCTTTGCCCTTTGACGCCCTCACGTTCGACGTGCGTCCCTCTCTTTCTCTCTCCCTCGCTCGTCTCGTCGTCCTCTCTCAAAGGTCCGGCTCGCTGACGCCCTCTCCCCGCCCTCTCCTCGCCCTCTCTCGCCCTCTCCCCCGCCCGCAGCCGCTCCTCCTCCTCGACGCCGTCCGCCTCTTGTCGCACCCGAGCGGGCCCAAGCTCGCCAACCCGTCCCAGGTGTCGCGCAAGGCGTTCCAGCCCCTCGTCAACTCGCACCTGTCGTACCTCCTCTTTGCGCCCTCGGCGCTCGCCCTCTCGGCCGACCCGCCCAACGGCGAGACGGGCGCGACGTACGACGCGCGCGTCGCAGCGCTCGCCGCGTTCCTCGACGACGTGCAGCTCGTCGGGCGCGTCGCGAACCGTGCGCGGCTGCGGCTGCCGCGCGGGATGCGCGCCGAGGGCCTCATGGACAACGACCGCGCCGTGCAGGAGACGCACTGGAGGCTCCTGCAGGGCCTGCGCAACCTCAAGATGCGGCCGTGGAGCTTGGCGGGCAAGGTCGAGGACGAGGAGGCGCTGTGGGCCATGCATCACGGCGGCGGCGAGACGCCGCTCGCCGTGCTCGGGTTCTAGTTGCCGGGCGCGAGGGTGCGGGCGAGCTGTCGAGACGGTTGGCGGCGTCGTCGAGGGGCTCGTCGCGAGGAGGGGAGGAGGGTTCACGCATCTTGATGACTCACGCTTAGCATTCTCAGCATTCCCTCACGCCCGCATTCTTCTCTCTCTTGATCCGTCTGTCATTCGAGCACGTTGTTCTCACTGCTCTTCTCGGCTTTGCGCGAGCTCGAGAGCGAGATGGACCCTTTCGTGTGCGACGTCGAGAAAAAGGCGCTTGAGACGATGCGCGTGACGGGTTCGATTACACGGCGACAGTACGTTCAGCTACTGCAAGAGATCGAGAGTATCGACGTCGACACGAGCGAGGAAGAGCAGAGGAGGAGGAAGACAGAGGAGGACCAAGAAAGAGAGAAGGCGGGAGGACGAAGCAGTGCCAGCGCACGAGCCTCTCGAACTCGAGCCCGCTCTCACTCCCTCCCGAACGCAAAGTCCCCGACGTACGCCGTTGCGCTCGTCGCACCCTCGATGATGGCGCGGTAAATGCCCGTCTTGAGGTAGCCGTTGGCCGGGAGGCTTGTGCCCGAGCGCGAGTAGCTGAGGAGGCGGGCGTTGGTGCGCTGGTCGCGGATCGTGTCTGCGAGGGGGGAGAGGGAGTCAGCGAGAGTCAGAGCGAGGGCGAGGGCGAGGAGGAGTGCGAGGCGGAGCTCTAACGAGGATTGGCTGAGGAGGAAGGGCGAGAGGGAAAGGAGGAGGTCCGAGCAACGCACAGTCGAAGAAGCCCTGCGCGCCCCACCTGACCCTGAGGACATGCCTCGTCGTCCTGCCGACGAATCTGCTCAGCGGCAAGCTCGGGCAGTCGCCCCTCGCCGTCGCGCACCGTCCCTGGTCGCTGTCAACGATGCGCACGACCGGTCCTGCGCCGTCGCCGAGGTCGAGCGCGTCGAGCGCAAAGAGGAAGCCGTCCGTCGTGCGGCTGAAGAGCTGGACGAGGTGGAAGAAGTGGTCCTGCGGTCGGGCGAGCGGAGGGACGGCGAGCGAGCGTCAGTGAGGCGACTTGAGAAGGTTGCCGAGGACGCGGAAGGGACGACGCACAGAGGTGCTGACGCCAGGAGCGAGGCGGTACGACCAAGCGTAGGTCCACGCCTCGCCGTCGCGCGAGTTTGGGCGCGACAGGAACTCGATGCGCTGACGAGGCGCCGTGCGCGGCTCGAGCGAGCTGCTGCGCTCGTCGAAGGTGAAGGTGGAGCGGCGCGCGAGCTGACCCGACGGCGCGAGGGCGAGCGTGTGGCAGTCAGAGATGCCCGTCGCGATGCTGTCGCGGAGAGGGAGACGGTATCAGGGTCCGTCGAGGTGCGAGGCGGAATGAGCGTGAGGAAGAGTGGGACGCACTCGCAGCCGTCGAGGAGGACGCCGCTCGCCTGCCAGTCGACCGAGTCGAAGAGAGTGCCCGACTGGAGCGATGTGCCGTCGGCGATGACGGTCGCGCGCTTGTTGAGCTGGCCCGAGAGTGCCGAGTGCGACGAGTTGCGCGTGTCGAGCGGAAGAGCGACGACGAGCGAGGCGGCGAGGAAGAGGGAGACGACGAGGCGCATGTCAGACTCTGTGTGGGAAGAAGAGGAAGAGGAGGGCGAGGTCAGAGAAGGTCAGAGCGAGGCGAGACGCGCTCTTGAAAGGGATGAGCGAGCCAGGACGCACCTGACCCTGCCCGACCATCGGCACGACCGAGCAGCAGCGGCCATCTCTAGGGCCTCGAGCTGATATGCCGACGATAACCGGCGAGTGAATGAGCGTCGCCTGTGGGTGATCAGGGGGTTAGCTTGCGCTCGAGGCTCGGGGGGAGAGGGTGAGAGGAGGTGGAGGGCGATGGCTCACAAGTGCAAGTTATTGAGGGCGTCGCCGTGCGCGCACAGTATGTCGGGGCGATGGGCCGAAGCAAGAGCCGTGCAGATACAGTGAGCCGCTCTCCTAAGCCTCATCAGTGCCGAGAGCAGAGCTGCACCGAGAGAGACGAGTGCTCGACGAGCGGC
>Ga0308170_10001844_pt1 | contig 19073 bp, 20 predicted proteins | sample PhyBR2_2_FD_202136 | JGI IMG/M metagenome (GOLD analysis project Ga0308170, IMG submission 202136) | Phyllosphere microbial communities from UC Gill Tract Community Farm, Albany, California, United States - DLSLSB.R2 | ecosystem: Host-associated > Plants > Phyllosphere > Unclassified | place...
ATCGGCTGCGCGAGATGGCACAGGATCCCGAGACGCTGCGCTTCCTCGTCGAGGCGGCTCGCGCGGCCGCCTGGGGCGATGTGGCCGGCAACCTGCAGAGCCGGCTCACGGTCGAGGCCATGCGACCGGACGAGGATCCGGACTACGCGACCATGCGCGAGGCGCGGATGCAGGCGCTGCGACTCGTCGACCTGCAGGCGCTCGCCTCGGAGCAGCGCGCCCGCCGCAAGAACCGCGAGAAGGCCGACAAGGCCGTGGAGAAGGCTGGCAAGGCGGCCGCGAAAGCGGCGGAGCGCGAAGGGAAGCGCGTGACCAAGCAGGTGCGCTGACGCCGTGCTCCCGGAGGCTCCGTGCACGGCGCCCTCGATTCGCGTTCCGCCCCGCCTCTGGGGTATTGTTGACGAGGCCCGCGAGAGCGGGCGGTCTTGTGAAAGACCGGATGCGCCTGTAGCTCAATGGATAGAGCATCTGACTACGGATCAGAAGGTTGGGGGTTCGAGTCCCTCCAGGCGCACACTGTGTTGAGACAGTGAAAAGCCCTAGTCAGACGGTAGAACGTCTGGCTAGGGCTTTTGTCGTTTCCAAAGGTCGTGCAGCCGGGCGTGCAACGTACGTGCAATCGCGAAGTCATACCGGGGCTGACCGCAGACTCACAGCGCATGAGAGTGCCCCGCATGCTGCGCTTAGGCGGCATGCGGGGCCGGATCTCGGTTCGGACTTCTATGAGTCCGCGTGGTGCGCGTTCCGGTCGACCCAGTCGAGCGCTTCAAGCCGGTCGTCCGTGTCCAGGAAGAGTGCGAGCTGACTGATGAGATCGAACTCACGGCAGAGCGCGAGAACCAACTGCGCACGTTCCATGACGAACGACGCACCTTCGCGCCCGCGCGACCCGTCGGGGTTCACCAGGTTCGAGTACAGAAACACGCTTCCAGGCGCGTGCGAAACCTCCTCGAACGTGATCATGCATCCGCCGTCGGCATCGAGTAATGTAGTAGACATTCCAGTTCCTCCATTGAATTGGGATCATGCCCCGGGATAGCTGCAACTATCGCCGGGGTCTATTTGTTGACTTGTGATTATCCTATTGCAATTGCGCGTCAAAAGCAATAGCAATGCGCCCTGAGTAGTCAATCCATTTTGAATCGCAAGGGTCGAGAAAGAACTCAGATTTGAAAGAACTCATACGGGCGTAGCCGACTCTTGGCAGAATGCGCGCAGAATTTTCTTTCATCCTATTTTGACGGATTTCATTCATGTCGCAATTGACACTCTAGTGACTTGCTCCCCTTTGGTGGAGTGGTATCCGCCACCCCCAAGCGCTACGCTCAGCGACATGACCCGAGTCGCCGCCGCGCTCCTTCTCACTGCAACGCTCTTCGCCCTATCCGCTTGCTCAGCTTCAGTGACTCCAGAATCTCGATTCACCGAGGATGTCAAGGCGGCCGCTTCCGCGCAAGGCGTCGACCTCTCCAAGATTCCAGACCTCGTAAAACTGGGAAAGTCGGCATGCGGCCTCGCGGAATCCGTGGCCGCGCCTCCAAACCCATTGAACATCACGACAAAGGGGGCGCAGATCGACGCTGCCGCGGCCCTTGGATCGGTCGCTGATCCGAAGGGTTATGGCCGGATGCACATTGTTGTCACTGCCGCGCTTGCCGATCTGTGCCCGAAGGTGGCCCTCCCGTGAGCCAGTAACCCCGCCCGTCGCTTCTGGTCTAAGCGAAGTCCGGATGCGGTACTGTGCGCGTTTGGCTGACTTAGGGGACAAGGACAGATCTGATTGCCGGCGCAACGTTCGGCGAACTCCGGGGTACACGCTCGAGCGCGTGCGGCGCCCCACCGATGGCGTGGAGCCTCCATTCGCCAAGCTCGCGCCGCCAGACCCACGTGAAGACGAACGCGATTTCTACTGATCGAGCGGCGGTGATCAGACCCGCTGTGCCGTCCGGCCGAATCAGCCAGACGTAGGCGACATCTCGAGCCCCAGGTACCTGCCTGGCGGTATCGACGAGCGCGAGTGGCTCCTGTTGACGAAGGGCTTCGCTGACCTCTCGGAAATCGCCCCAGGCGCGCCTCGACTCTGGTGTGACGAACTCGCCAACGATTCCAAAGTCCTCATCACCAGTCAGAGTGTTTCTGATCGCAGCAGTGAGCTTGACGGGATCCCGCTCCGGGATCACCTCGAATGCAAGGCACTCATCGTCGAAATCTGTCCACTGCTCATCGGTCACGGCCCGGAGTATAGAGGACCTGAGGATTGCGGTGGGTGCGGCTTGTCAGATTGGAAAGCCGGTCACCGCCTGGGCTTCGAGGCCCTCATGCGCGGTCGACGCCGATATTGGAGCCTTTGAGCGTCCTTGGCCTCATCTTCATCGACCTCCATCGACGCCATTGATGCGAGGAGTGTCCAGCCCAGGCCGAGCCCCGAGAGAATCGTGCAGGCCCAGGCGAGAAACGCGAGCGTGTCGGATAGGCCGTCCATGGCACAGCCCAAGATAGCAAGTGTGAGTCCTAACAGGGAGGCGACCAAGACCCCAATTGCGATATCCCTAAACCACTGTCGCTTCCGGATCTTGATTGCCGTGCTCCGTCGCTCGAGCACCAGTGTGATCATCACCAGGGGAAAGAGCGAGACGAGCGCTTGGCACGTCGCTGCATTCATCGCCACGTCGATGGATTCCTATAGACAATGCGCATCGGTGACACGGCTCGTGAGGTCAGCGGTGGCTTCGCTCGTGTATTTCAGCTCCACTACGGCCGGATGCTGAGGATCGAGAGCACCGGTGATGGAGTTTGTGGTGCCTACGACGATGCCATCGGACGTTTCGAGGTTCGCCGCTATGTAGACGCCGGTCAAGCACGGGCGGACAACAGCCACGGCGAGCCACGAACACGGCAGCATCGTAGTACAGCCCCCTTCCATCCCCTTGATGAACACCTCGCCGTCCGCCGTGGGCGATGGAGTGTATCCTGCCGCTTGTGCGGCGGCGTCGGCCTCGGCCTTCAGACGGGCGGTCTCGGCGGCTGCCGCTGCAACGGCTTGCGCCGCCGAAGCCGCTGCTGCGGCGGCGGCTTGGTCCTTCGCGTTCTGATCCGCCACAGCTTTGTCCTTTGCGGCCTTCCTCTCCAAGGCGACCGCGCGCTCCGACTGCGCCATGGCCAACTGCGTCCGTTCGAAGACGAGGAATCCGCTACCACCGGCGGCGATAGCCAGCGCGACAACCAACATGAGCGTGACGCCGGCGCGAGTGAGCCCTCGCGTCGGACCAGGCTCCGATCCAGAGGCCAGTGACTTCGATGGAACAGGCTGCTCCACGTCCGACGCCTTACCCATTCGTGGCGTCCTGCTCGAGCGACGCCGTCTGCTGCTCGACTGTCCGCATCTGTTGGTAGGTCTGCAAGCCCAGGACTCCCGCGCCGACTGCGCAGACGAGCAGCAGTGCGCTGATGGTGATCCATGGCCGGGAGTGACGGACCCGCCTCTTGCCCCACCGAACTTCTGCGGCAGTCCTGCGCCTGGACCGGATGCCCTCGGCCTCCGTCTCGAGACGATGCTCGGCCTCGGGTGTCGATCCCCATCCATCGCCTCGCGGAGGTCGCACATTCCACTCTTGGATGTACGCGATCTCGTAGTCGGTGAGAAACCACGGCCACCCGCCGTCGGGCGCTGGATTGCTGCCTCGAACGAGTGTCGGGCTTGCTGACGCCACTTTTGACATGACATGCCTCCCCAGAAGGCTTGATTCACACAAGGTAGCGCCTGGGCGGGGCGTTCAGCCAGACCTGGATCTGAGATAGTCAGCGGGCCACGTCGTCCTGGGTTTTAGCGCGATCACAAGATCGACGGCCACCTTTCCCCGGCGCGGATGTCGCAAACGACCTCCGACATCCTGCCGTTGACGGCACAGGTCAGTACCGTCCTTGAGAGTTGGCCGCCGCGTTGGCGGAACGCGCCGCGGCGCCGATCGCGTCGGGGCTGATGGTGAGGCTTGGCGCGTAGTAGGAAATCGCGCGGGCCAGCGCGTCGATGTCCGCGGGGTTCCAGCGACTTCCGTCGCCGCCGCCCGAGAAGCCGGCGAGTGAGTGGTTCTTGCCAGCCATGTGCAGGCGGTTCATAAAGGAGAGCCCGAAGAAGTCCACGGCGGGCTTAGACATGACGAACTCTTCGTGATGCACGTTCCCGGCGATGTCCAGCGCGGCACCCGCACCCGTGTAGCCACCCTCGGAGTAGTTGCCGGAGGACAGTTGGGAAGAGAGGGCCTGGATCCGTGCGAGCAGATCGTAGTTGCGGCTGACCTGTGAGTCCGTGCCTGCGTGCGGGAGCATGAGGGCCTGGAGCGCACCGATCTGCGCGGTGAGCGCCTGGCCGCGGGAGAGCTTGCCGTAGTCCGGTGCCTGCACATGGACAGGCACCTCGAGAGGCGTGTTCGCGATCTGCTGCTTGGCGCGTGAGAAGAACTCGTTGAGGGCCTGGAGGGCCGGATTGGCGTTGGCGTCAACTGTGACGTTGCGGGGCACGTTGTCGATGACCGTGGTCAGATCATCGAAGTGGTTGGCGTACACGTCGATCTCCTGGCCGGAGAAGCCCATCTGTGTTGCCTGTGCGATGAACTCCTGCTTCAGCTGGGCGACGCGGCGCTTCAGCTCGTCCTGGGAGAGTCCGGACGCGGCCAGCATCTTGATGTACGAGTCGTACGACTGGACGAGGCTGAGAATGTCGCCACGGTTCTGAATCGCTGCGGCGGAGTTGCCCTGGAGGGAGACGGTCATCGCGTCCTGCGCCTTGATGATCTCGATCTGGTTCGCAGTCATCTGGTTGTTCAGATCCCCGATGTCGGCACGCAACTGCTGAGCCTGCTTCGCATCCCCATAGGTTTGCGCGATCCCCAGCTGGTACTCCTTGGTCGACTTGGACGCGGCGAGTTGAGCCTGCTTTGCGTACAGGTCGGAGAGCTTCGCGTCCGCGTCGGCGATCTGCTGCTTGATCTTGGCCCAGCCGGAGGCAATGGAGTCAAGCCCCTGCTGGCCGCCGAAGCGGATGTCGAAGGCGCGAGAGAAGACGCCGCCCAGGTCGTTGGCGTAGTCGACGAGGGTGCGAACCTCCTTGACGGCTTGCTGTGCGGAACGCTCCGCGGCCTTCGCCATCTGGTCGAGTCGATCCTGCGCCTTCTGTGCGCCGGTGTCGATCCCGGCGAAGAAGCTCGAGAAGTCCTGCACGGCAGGCTGGACGGTCTTGCCACCGGCCAGCGAGTTGATCATGTCCTGGAGGAAGGACAGCTGGTTGGTTGAGGCGTAGCCACCCTGCACGATGGTGTTGAAGAGCGCCTGGAGGTTGGAGGCGATGGCCTGCGAGTCGCCCGGCGTCTCAGCAGCGATCGCCTTCACCACGGACATGAGGGCACCCATGTTCGCGCGGCCAGCCTCGGAGTAGACACTCCACTGGGCGCCGTTCTCCCCCAGGGCGGAGCCGAGATCGTACACAGAGGACTGCGTCGACAACATCGCATCCTGCACATCGAGGAAGTCCTTGATGGTGTTGGAGATGTCATCAGCGGTCTGCTTCGACTGCTCCGAGAGGAGCTTCTGCGCGTCCACCCCGGAACCAATGGCAGCGATCGCCGGCGCCATGTTGATGCGCCAGCCCTCTTCGAAGTCGCGCGCCGACTGTCCACCCGCGAGGGCGGCGTCCTTGGCGCGCTCCTTGAGCTGGTTGAAGGAGTCCAGGACCGCCTGCTGCTGGGTGGCCGTGCCCGCCTTGGTCCACGCATCCGCGTACGCCTGAGAGAACTTCTGGAGCTGATTGATCGAGGGACTCAGCCAATCGTTCGCGAAGCCGAAGTCTGGTTGGATCTGCCCCAAACGGGTAAGCCCGGCCCGCATCTTCTTTTCTGCCTGGTCGAGATCGCTCGTAACCTCTGTCGTCCAGCGCCCGGCCTTGCCACCGAAGCTGGAGCCGCTGGCGTTTTCGTTCGCCCCCGTTGCGGCCTTGCCCAGCGCCTTGATCTGCTCGTTGATCGCTGCCAGGTTGGCCTGCGTCTTGTCGCCCGATGCGATGCTATCGAGCGCCTTGGCGAGCTTGTCGGTGTTGATCGTGGCACCCGCGGCCTCAGCGTTCCATTCGCGGAACTGATCGATGATGGGCAACGCGATCATGGCAGCAGCGGCGATGCCCAAGGAGAGCATCCCGAGGCGAACGCCGACGAGCGCGCGGGACGTACCCACCGCGGCCGTCTCCGTGCCGACGAGGGCCGTCGACAACGACGTGACGGAGAAGATGGAGGTGGTGCTCGCGATCCCCATCTCGGTCATCGCCGTGCGCACAGCCAGCAGGGAGGCGACGAAACGCGCCATGCCGCCGACTGCAATGAGGGTGACGCCGCCGAGGAGCGTGATGCTCAGAAGGATCGCCGCGATGGTCGCAGAGAAAGGGTTGTCGACGAGCTTCTGGAGCCAGCCGACGAGTCCGATAAGGCCGTCGACGAAGCCGCCCAGCACGGAGGTTCCCTTACCGACATGCTCGATGAGCAGCTGGAAGTTGTTCACGAGGATGCGGATCTTCTCCGCGACGGTCGACGTGATGACGTTGTAGTGCTGTGCTACATCCGCGCCAGAGTCCCAGCCGCCCTTGGCGTCGTTGAGCGCCTTCGCGAGCAGGTCCGTGTTCTGCGCGAGCCGGAGCATGGTGGGGATGTCTCGAGCGGACTTGACGCCGATGTCCCCGAGCGCCTGAATCGCCTGCCCCTGATCGAGCTTGCCGATGTTGGTCAGCAGGGTTTGCAGGGCGCCGGAGGCGTTGGTGCCCCACGACTGAGAGAACTGCGCGGCGCTCTCATCGCTGAGCCGGGCGAATGCATCCAGCTTGGTGCCGCCATTGGCGACGCTGGTGGCGATGTTCGTGAACAGGCGCGTGACCGTTCCCCGCGCCAGCTCCGGCTGGACACCGAGGGAGGCCAGCGCTCCAGAGAGGCCCACAACCTGATCGGCGGTGAACCCGGCAACGCGGGCCATGGGCGCAATCTGCGTGGTCAGACCGAGGATCTGCGACTCCGTCGCGACACTGTTCACACCGACGCGAAGCACCGAGGATCCGAGGTTCTGGAACTTCTCGGAGGGAACATCGAGCAGAGCGGAGAGGCGACCGAAGGCGGTTCCAGCCTGGTCGACGCTCACATTGGTCACGGAGGAGAACTGGGCGACGAGCTTCGTGAACTCGGCAACGTCCTGGTTCGCGATACCCAACTGGCCGGCGAGAGCGCCGATCTGCGTCAGGTCACCCCAGGAGGTGGGGATCTCCGAGAACAGAGCCTCAAATTGTGAGCGCAGGGCCTCTGTCTGGTGCCCCGTCGTATCCATGTACGTACCGGTGGTGCGCACGACATCCGCGAACTGGCGGTCCATCTTGATGGCTACGGCGCCGACTGCGATCGAGACGCCGGTCATGGCGATGCCGGTGTACGTAGCGGTCTGGGCTACGTCGTAGAGGGCGTAGCGCAGGCGGGGGAGGGACTGGATGGCGCCCTGGCTGGCGGAGTCCAGCAGGCTGATGTTCGCGCCCTGCTGGAAGGCGTTCAGATCGTTCTGCGAGACGCTCTTGGTGTTCGCAGGGGACGCGAGGAACTGCTGTGCGCTGACCGGGCTCTGACCGGAAGCCAAGCGAGCCTGATTCAGGGTGCGGTAGGCCCCGGCGGCCTCGAGCACCTTCGCCTTCAGGGTGTCCCACGATGCGCCGGCCCCAGCAGGGAGCGTCATGGAGGTCTTCGCGGTGTTCGCGGTTCCGGCGAGTTCCTTGAAGGTGGTCTGAACACTCTTCAGGGCGCGGTTCATTCCCTGGCTGGAGGTGCCCGTCTCCTGCTCAAGCTGACGGACAAGCTTCACGACCTGCTCGAGGTCAGCCTGGCCCTGCACGACGAGACGGAGGACGTTCTCGTTGACGTTGTCAGTCACAGATCACCTCGCGCTAGAAAGCCACGCGAGGAGATCGACCTCGCGAATTCGGTGTCCATTGCCGATGCGAAGTGTCGGAAGGTCCCCGCGGTAGATCATTCGATAGACAACCTGAATGTTGACATCGAGGCGGTCGGCAACCTGCGCAACAGTGAGAATTCGGAATTGGTCGGCCGAGTTCACTTCCACGGGCATCCCTTTCAATCGATTCGAACGGCGCGTAGTATAGGCGTTTATCGACAAGTTGCGGCAGGTCACGTACGCCGCCGGGAAAATACGGTACGCATAGGACCGTACGAGACCGTACGAGATCGCAGGAGCCTCGAAAAGGTTGCACAGGTGCGCATAGTTCGCTATCGTTGACATCACGCGGGACTCTGATCTGATTCCCTGACAACCCCCTGAGCGAAACGCCACTATTTCGTTGTCTCAGGAGGAAGTCCGTTGGAGCCCAAGTCCCTCATCACGATCACTGAGTGCGCTGAGTATCTTCGCGTCTCGAGTGATACAGTCCGCCGCATGATCTCGCGTAGAGAGATCACGGCTCACAGGTATGGACCGAGGCTGATACGGATCGACCGGTCGAGTCTCGACGCCGCCGCATCGTCCATGGGATGGGGTGAGGCCGCGTGACCGCTGATCCGAGGTCTCTCGATCAGGGCCTCCTTGACGGCGCGATCCTCGGGCTACCGGCCACGGAGATCGCCGCTCGACTGGGTGATGTTGTCGCGCCCGAGTATGTGGTCCAGCGGACGAAACAGCTCCTGGCCGGCAGCGATTGGTTGACCGACGCTGAACGTGAGCGCGCACTGCTCGGTGAACTCGAGCGGCGCATCATCCAGCTTCGAGGAGCCGACGACCTCGATTCGATCAAGGTGCAGGGGACCATCCTTCGCGACCTTCTAGACCGCTTGGAGCGGCGACAGCTGGATATCGGCGAGAAGATCCTGGTCTACAACCGGGCACTCGGTAAGGAGTTTGCCGATCTCGTCTGGCTGTTCGCGGAGCAAATGCGGGCGGCGATGCCGCCGGGAGTCGACGAGCCCCGTTGGGACCAACTCACCTTGGACGCGATGGTCAGCACGAAAAGGACGATCGAGGCCCGCAGCGGGGGTGGCGCGTGAGTGCAACCGACCTGCGATCGTTGCACAAGGCGCTCGCCGAGCTTCGGCTCACCGGTGCCCCGGAACCCGCGGCGGTGTCCGCAGCGGAAGAGGCGCTCGCCCAGGCCGCAGCACTCGCCTGGAGCGACTACCACGCTAAGCACTCCGTCGTCGAAGCCGCACGTCAGGCGGAGATCCAGGCAAGAGTGCTCGACCGCCCCATGGCTGACGCAATTGATAGAGCGGTTCGACTGCTCCTGGATCAGGGGCCGATGAGTGCTGTGGATATCGAGGCCCGACGACTTCCCGGGCTAAGTCACAACGCGGTGCGCCCAGTGCTCAGAGAAGCTACCGCGCGCGGCCTGGTCGAGAAAATCCAGTTGGGCAAGCGCGTCGTGTGGTCGGCGGTTGGCTGAATTCATCCACTTCAGAAAGTGCTTCGAGTGTAGACTCCGGTTCGCCAGGGGTGGCGTAATTTGCACCCTCGTCTCGCGAATTAGTCCCGAGGCGGGGGTGCTTTCTTTTGTCGTGGCCCCTCAGGCCTCGTCTTGCGCCCTTTAAACTGCGAATCCGCTCCACTCGGAGTGCCGCAACGCTACCCCTGCTTGCGGTCCACATTTCTACCCGGAAGGGCACATAATGACCGCAATCCAAGCAGTTTCGATTCCGCTTCATGGCCTCGGTGTCGTGAAAGTCACTATCGTCAATGAGGCCGAAGCTCTCGTTGAGCCAGTCCTTGGCTGCGTGGCAATGGTGCACGGCGGTGCCCCCCACGCTTCTCTAGTAACGCTCGCCGACCTCCCCGGCGAGAACGGCCGCGATGATGATCTCTTCGCGGAAGCCCTGCTGGCCGGCGGATCGCTCATCGTCGAACTCGAGCGCATCAAACGGATTTCACCGACGGCTGCGCGGATTCTGCTGACTCGAAAGCTCGACCTGCTCGACGAGGAGATGTCGCCCGCGGGACGAGCAAAGAACGTGTTCGAGGCCGCCATTGCGGAAGTGAAGAGGATCGGGCGGGAGCGAAGGGGCAAGGCCGCGTGATACCGACAGGCCAGGTTGAGGTGGACAGGCTCCTCCCTCCCGATCCCATCACGAAGGCGCTTGCCCTTGCGAGAATCGGATGCGCGGTCCTCCCGGTGATGAGTGACAAGAAGCCCGCGTCCGGTTGGGGTGTGACTCGTGCGTCCACAGACCCGCAGGTCGTCGTCGACGCCTTCGTTGAGACGGCCGCACCGCACGTCGGTGTTGCCATGGGTGCCAGCGGCCTGGTCGCGATGGATGTCGACCAGCACGAGGGCGGCGCCAACGGCGAAGAGTCGCTGGCAGGGCTGGACGTTGAGGTGCCGACCACCTGGGAGCATACGAGCATGTCTGGTCGTGGCCGGCATGTCGTCTTCGCAGCACCACCAGGGGCCGCTCCGCACGTATTGGCCGCTGGTATCGACATCAAGGCGGGGAACGGCTACATCGTGTGGGGCGGCGCGGTTCCCTCAAGCAGGGAGGCGTTCGCACCGGCTCCGATGTGGACAGTCAAACCCGAGCGCGCGGCGTCAATCGAGTTGGAACCACAAGCTCTTGTGGACTGGCTGGAGGGCAACCCCGGTACCCCAGACGGCGTGCTTGCTCAGGCGCTCTTGCGGCTACCGGAGTATGCGTCGGAGTCATGGTCGAACAACAACTTGGTCTCTCTCGCATTGCCTCTCGTGAGCGCGGCGCGGTACTGCCGTGGAGGGGCGGCCGCGAGACAGGAGTTCGTCGATCGCTACGCCACCGGAAAGTGGGCAACCGTTGAGTATCGGCGAGATGCCGAGCGTGCTTTCGAAAAGGCGATCTCGATTGCAGGCAGCCTGTCCCTCGCAGATCTTCCCACTGATGTCGAGGCCAGGTTCGGGGATGGCGGTGCGGTGCGGACGGAGGATGTTGGCGCCGCCGATGAGCGTGCCTTTTGGATATCCCGGCCGGTTCTACAGTCTCTGCACGCGAACGCTCGGCGACTCACCGTCTCGCCGTGGGCACTCCTGGGCGAGGCGCTGTTGCGCGCGCTCCAGACCATCCCGCCGGACGTGCCGTACCAGTCGTACCGCGGCCCGGCGGCGTTGAACCTTGCAGCCGTGCTTCTCGGTCCCACGGGGGCGGGCAAGTCAATCATCGCCAGCGCGCTCGATCAGTGCCTGCCGCTCATCGGGCCGGGTGGCGGTATCGCCAACTTCTACGCGGTCGAGGTCGGTTCGGGGGAGGCCATCGCAGAGCAGTACGCAAGGCGGGCCGGGAGAGGCGACGAATCCGATGCAGATGGCGATGGACTGGTTTGGACCCGACGGGCCGTCGCATTCAGCTTCGACGAGGTCGGACGCCTCGAGAAGCTCGGCGCGCGCCAGGGCGCCACCGTTCTCGAGTACACGAAGACTGCGATCTCCGGTGGACGACTCGGCCGGGCACTCGCGGGTCGGGGTGGCGTTGAGTTGCCCAAAGATAGCTATCGGTTCACCGCGACCATCGCGGCGCAGCCAGAGCGATGTGAGGTTCTGTTGAACGCAGACGAGGTCGCCGGGGGCCTTCCTGGACGACTGCTGTGGTTCTCATCGGTGGATCCGCTTGCACGCAAAGAGCGCGACCGGTCTCCGGTTGAGCCTTTCGCTGTGAAGACCGTGGCGTGGGAGGCAGCAAAGGCCATACGCGCGTTGCCGGTCATGGATGACGCGCATGAGGAGTCGACCCTCGCTGCACACGAGGGCTCATGTGACCCGCTCGAGGGACACGAAGGCCTTGCTCGAGCCAAGGTCGCGGTAGCGCTCGCCCGACTGGATAGCAGGCCTTACCTCACCCAAGAGGATTGGGAGCTGAGCGGGAGCGTCATGGGTCACTCCCGGCGTACGCGCTCGGTTGCGATCGCCGCACTCGCAGCGCGGTCTGAGCGCTCGGCTACTGCTCGAGGCCGCCTCGAAGGGGTGCGCGCCGCTGTCATGGATGATGCGCGAGACGAGCGGCTCCGTGGGCGTACACGTGCGAACGTCGTCAGGCTCGTCGACGAGGGTGTTACTGATCGTCGCGAGATTCGCAATCACCTCAGTCGGCCTCAGCGCGACTACTTGGATGATGTGATGGGCGAGTTGGGGATCGCAGCCTAGGGGGAGTGGCCGATCGTCAGGGACCGTGCGCCAACTGCGCAGGAACAAGACACTTGGCCGTCCGCCAGGCCGGACCGAGACCATACGCAGCATCCGCCCTCCTCCTCAGCTCGAACTCGCAGTCGCGTCGCCTTCACCAAGCAGAAGTTCAGGTGCAACGACTACGTCGGGAGCGGCGTTACAGTGCGAAGTCCATGAGCTGATCGAAGGTGGGGCGCTCGAACCTCTCTCGTTGGAAGCCCCGCAGCTCGCGGTACTGGTAGCCGGTCGCCGCCTTCCGCACGGTGCCCAACGGGCGGTGGAAGTCGGTGCCGATGAGGACGAGCAGCCACACGTCATCTCGCCATTCGAGTTGGTAGTCGCGCTTTCCCACGGTGAAGCGCATATGCTGCCCAAGTTCGGGTTCTTCGAGTGGTGGGGTCATGGATCCAGTCTGGCCGTGTTTTTGACTGGTAATTCCAGCAGGGTCGCTATCCGCTCAGCCAGTAGTCTGTGGAGCTGATCGAGCGATCGACCTGGATGCGCTTTAGCTGTGCGTCGCCGTGATCGTCGATCCAGTGGACGTCCATCTGGCGGCTGAGCGCATTCCATCGCTGCGCGTCGACAATGCGCCCAGCGAACGAGACAGACTCGCCTTGCTTGATCCTGTCCCACTCGGCGGCGCCGAGGAACTCGAATCCGTAGGCGCCGTCAAGTCGAACGTGTTGGGCGGTGCGGGCTGCGTGGTTGTGGAGCACGTATCCGTGTTGGCGCGACCGATTGGTGGACAGTGACCACAGGTCACGCAGGTTGGCGCGGTGGTTGGCCTCATCGCGCAATGTCTGCATCTCCTCTTCGGTCTTCTCGGGCGGGATAGACCACGGCTCGGCGGCCGGAGCGAGTTCGGTGCGCACTTCGTTCACCGCAGAGTCGACGGCTTCCTGGATCGTTCGCTCGATCGTCGACTGACGCGTGAGGCGAAGGTCCTTGACGAGATTCATCGCTCCGTGGCCCAGGTGCTGGAACCATCGCCGGAGCGGCCTGAGGATCCAGATCAGGACTGCGACCACAACGGTCCCGGTGATCGTCTGGCCAAGCCAGAAGCCGAAGAAGAAATCTCCGAGCATCCCGAGCACATCCGCGGGGGATGCCTGGGGTGTGGGCGGCGCGGTTGGCATGCCCGAACAATATCGAAGGGAGTGACGCCATACGTCGAACTGAAAGCATGACAACGATCTACGCGGCGTACTGGCCGCGGCACGGCGTCCTCAGGAGGGTCGCACGAAGAGCGCACGCCTCTATGGCGAGATGTGCGCGACGAGGAGACGGACAGGATCCGGCGCGAGATGGACGGAGCCGGCTCGATCGACGTGGACGATGGTGCTGTGACGACGCGCGCGGTCTCGCTTTGGAGGAAGCCGGGTGCTACATCCGAAGGCGTGACTCTGCGTCTGGCCGGCGCCCCCTAGGCCCAGCGCTGAAGTCGACATAAGCCACGTTGTCACGATGTTGCTCGGGACCGCCAAGAGGATCTGGCGCAAGCGACCGCAACATTGCTACCGGCAACCCAAGTTCATTCGCAGCGCGATCGCCGGTGAATGGTGCTGCACCGAACTTCAGTTCAAGGAGCTTACGCAGAAGCTTCGGCGCTTCATGGGGCACCTCCACGGGCTCACGCTTCCGCCATCCTCGCGCGGAGATCTGGCGAAAAAGAGCCTGACCTCGTTCAGGACTGATGACGCCTAGATGCTGCCCCCTCATCGTAAGCGCCTGCATCGACACACCCCACCGTGCCTTCATCAGGGCCAGCGCCTTGAGTCCCATCGAGTCGTCGAAGGCACTCTCGATCGCGCATTTCGGCGCAAGTAGAGCACCAGCAAAGAGGTTCGCTTCCTTCTCCTTGACATCCGGCTCGATCCAGGGCCGGAACGTGTGCAGGACCATGTGCCCGGCTTCGTGGGCCGCGGTGAAGCGGTCACGATCACCCGAGGACCCGGGAAACAGTGAAATGACTGCCGTCTCGCCCACGCCGAGCCAGTAGGAAGCACCAAAATGTTGTACCCGGCCCTCGCCATAGAGCGGCTCTTCTGCACTTGGCAGCACAAGAGGTGCGACCACGATTCCACGGCGCTCCATCGCACGCACCAGGTGCCCAATCGGAGCGTCCGGGCCAAGACCCCAAGCAGCGCGCGTTTCCTGCGCGATCTCTTCGATGCGATCGAGGGAAAGCTCGCCTTCTCGGTCGTCGACCACCGGCAACGTGGGTCGAGGGTACCCGGAACCCGCGAGCAGCTGCTCGGACACTCGGAACGCTTCCTTGAAGAGCTGACGCGCTTGCTCGGTCTCTTTCGCGCTGGCGGTCTTCATCCGTCGGAAATCAGGCGAGGTGCCGGGGCCGTCTGTCGGTCGGACCTCGAAGAAGGACTCGGGGAGACCGAGAGCGCGCGAAATGGCCTGAACGTGCTCCTGACTGGCTGTACGGTCGCCGCGCTCAAACATCGAGATGAGGGGCTGCTGTAGACCGCTAGCCATGGCGAGATCAACCTGAGTGATGTTCATCAGCACCCGGCCATCGCGGATGCGCGAGCCATCAGGCATTTTCGACATCCTCCTCTGCCTCGACACTCTCGGAGAAGTACTCCAGATCCTCATCGCGCTGTTCGAACGCCATGTCCGAGAAAGCGACTCCGCGTTCGAGATAGATGTTCAGGTCAAGCTGCGCCCGACGGTTGAGTCGGACGGCACCAAGGGTGTGCACCAGGCGCAGAGCGACCTCGGACCCTCGCTGCTCCCAGAGCAGCAGGAAGTTGTGGGAGGAGAACAGCATGTCGGGATCAGCCTCAAGGAGACTATTGCTGAAGTAGCTCACTCTCGATGGATTGCGCCCAGTCGGGGGCACAATGTCGGACCCCCAAGTGTGTAGCACTCGGATCGAGTGCGGACCGTTGGCGAGCCACACCGGGCAGTTGGGCCCCGCGTCTTTGACAAGCGACCAATCACCCATTGCGTGGTCTTCGAGTCGATCAAGCTCGCGGTGCACGAGAGCGCGCGCAACGTGCGTTCGAGTGCTCCCGTAGCCACCGATCATCTCGAGGGGACCGCCTTGTCCGAAGGTGGAACCAAGCAGGGGCGCTGCCACGTCGAATGCATCAAACACGGCATCGCTCGCAGGCTGGACCGACTCAAGGATCTCCGCGACCTGATCTGGTGTGCTCACGGGCGTTATATTATCACGGCATTCCGCACACGCTACTGATCCAACGACCGCGCGTCGGGCCAGTGATCTGGGAATCGGATCGGGGTCACGGTTCCCCGCCAATCTGGTCGCCTCGCACGTGCGAGCCACGCTTCGAAACGGCCCTCGCGGATGCACCACGAATCGCCGGCCATCTGCTGCGAGCCGTGGCGCTGATCGGCTTCGAGCGCGAGGCGAATCGTGATGACGCTTCCGGGAAGACTTTCCCCATGTCGGTACGACTGGCCAGGCGTCGTGGGCGTTGGGGCGAGTGGATCGGCACGGCGATGGGGGCACTTCCCCCTCGGGGGGCGGTTCGGTGGGGGCAGTGCTAAAGCGCCGCCTATCTGGTCTTTTCGGTTGAGGGCACTTGGGGGCACTGCCCTCAACGAGGACGGCAATTTGGACATTTCTCATGGACTATGCATAGGAACTACATAGAAATATGTTGAATCGCGTAGGTGATCTCCGTGGGTGCGTGAGGGCACTGCCCCCAACTGCCCTCACTGCCCCATCCGCGGAATTCGGCGGAAGTTGACTGCCCTTGGTGAGTGCCCACGCTTGACGAAGTGCCCTCACGGTCGCGCGTTGGTGAGAGGTGACTATATGCAGGTGAATACAGTCTGATGCGCGCTCTCTCGAATGCGCCGCGGATCCGCAGTGGCCGCCATGCGTCGTTTCCCTCGTGTCGCCGCTGCGAGGCTAGGCCTGGTCTGGACGGAATACCTCGACAGGGATGATCTCGAGGGTGTGGGACGGCCCAACATGGACGGTTAGAACGGGGGCGTCACTGTCGCCTGCGAGTTGAAACCTCATGTTTGTCGGCGGCGCCTCCCCGGCCAGCACCCTCATCTGGAGGTCGTACAAGCGGCGGCCGTGCCACCAGGTTGTCTCATATCGTGTTCCGTCGTAGTCGACCCAGTAGTTGGAGTTCGGCATGCCCGCATGTTAGTCGCCTTAGACCATGAGCCCAACGCTCCAGGAGACCCACCGCGCGCGAGTGCCAGTGAACGCAGGGGTCACGCGTACTTGATCGGGAGTGTCAACTCCCGGTTGTACTGGGTGCTACGGCCCCACCAGCGCCGCCGATTCCAAATGATCACAACGCCACGGGATCGGGATGTCCTTACTCCGAACGCCTCCCCGGGTTCGAGGGTCGCGCTGCTCGGCGCTTCGAGTTCAAAGGTGGGCGGCTCAGTCGGCTTGTCGGGGAACAGCGGAGTCGCTGATACCTCGAGGAGGTCGGCGCGGCAGTTGGTGTTGTTTCGCACCAGGAACTGGGTCGGGTTGGCCATTGGCTCGATGATCCAGGAAGGCCGGAATCTCGACGGATACCACGCGGCAAGCCAAGCTCCAACGGCGGCGACGGCACCGACAGTGCCAATGATCCACCCGATCAGATCCATGCCCGGCACTCTATCTCGGCGCAAGCGCCTATGGCTTCGCCCTCAAGGGGCAGCGTGTGACGAGGTCGCCGCGAGCGCCGCAAACCGTGCCAACGTGATGAGTCCGTACGAGGCAATCTAGGCTGGCCTCGTTCAGCCTGCGATGCGGGACGACTGATTCGACGCTCGACATCGGCCCCGTATGCATGGCCGTTCTGCGCGCCGCGGCGCCGCACTCGTTCGGAGTTGCGGTCGAAGTGTCCGAGCCGAAGGGCGCCGAACGCCAACCGCTAGACAACCAGGCGGTCTTCCGCTCACCGCCGGCGAGTCTTGAGCGGGGTTCCTTCGTTGGCCTCGCCTCGTCGCTGATGGAGACACTGATCCCCGCGCATCCACGCGCGGAAGCAGGGCTCCTCCACATGCCAGGTGCCGCGCTTGAGACGCTGGCCGCCGTGAAGCTCTCCGCGCTGGAGTGCCGCGAGGACTGTCCCTCGGGAGAGGCCGCTCTCGATGATCATCTCGTCAATGCGGAGTGGCTGACGACTGATGTGGATCGGCTCAGCGTCGCTCGAAGACGGCAGATCCCCGCGAAGCCGCTCTTCGATCAGCACCTTGATCGCATCGCCAAGCAGGTCCGCAAGCCGGTGGACGACCGCGTCTTCCCACTCAGGAGGCATGCGCCCCGCTTCCGGTGTCGCGATGTATCTGGTCATGACGCGTCGTCCTTCCGGGTGACTCTATGCGGTTGGGGGAGAGGGGGCGGGGGTCGAACCCGCTCTCTTGGGTGGAAGCGGCATGCGATCTGCGATCTCGCGGAGGCGGTCTTCCGCCGCATATTGATAGCTCATCGCTGCCGCGGTGGTGGAGTGACCGAGGAACGCCATGGTCTCGCGAAGAGTCGCTCCCGACTGTGCATGCAGTGTGCCGGCGAAAGCGCGGAGGTCGTGCTCACGAACGATGTTTGTCCATGCGATGGGTTTGCCGTCATCGTCACGCTCGGTCGGCAGGCGGACTCCTGCGGCTTCTCGTGCAGGGTTCCATGCATCCGTGAATTGACGGTCATGCAAGAACTCTGAGCGTCCGACCGGCGCGAAGAGCAGCGACTCCGACCCGGGGTCGACATATTGCTCGAGGTGCTCGTCTATCTGGGCCGTCATCCATGTGGGGAGCGGCGTCACACGGACTCCCTCGGCGCTCTTCGGGGCGCCGACGACCCACCCTTGGCCAGTGATGTGTTGAGCCTGCCGCTCGATGTTCAGCATGTAGCGCTTCACGATCCCTGTGGTGTCGTCTGCGAGCTTGATTTCGGCCTCAGTCGGCAACAGGTCGCGGCGACGAAGTGCGCGCCACTCTGAGATGCGAGCGCTTCCGTACGCGGCAAGAAGGACGGCGAGTCGAAACTTCGCGTCGATCGCATCGAGAATCACTCCCAGTTCGTCGATCGTCGGCGGTCTGTGAGCGCGGCCCGTTGAAGTTCTGGTGAGGTGCCCTGGCACGGGATTGTCGACGATGAGCCCGTCGACAAGCGCCGTGTTGAGGATCGCACGCAGCAGGCGAGCTTCGGCTCCGGCCGCTGTAGGTGCTACCTGGGCTCGCCGGCTATGCCACTCGCGCACGCGAGCTTGCGTGATGGAGATCAGCCGATCGCTCGAGAACTCGGCGAGACCGTGAGCCAGCTGACGCGCGTACTCCGTGCTTGTCTTGGGGCGGAGGGGGGCGCCTTTGCTCGAGCGTCGCTGGGTAACCCATGCGGCTGCGTAGGGGGCGAACGTGTTCGCCGCGCTCTTCTTGGCTTCTGTCTTCAAACGCTCGGCGCGCGCGACGGGCGACTCCCACGCGCCGCGCTGGATGGCTCCTCGGGTCGCAGCGAGCCACGCCCGCGCGTCTGTCTTGGTATCGAATGTCAGCGCGGTGTTTGCATCCGTGCGGGCCGTCCAGCGCTCGCCGTCGCCGCCGACGTACGAGGCTTGAAATCGTCCGCTGGGCAGCTTTCTGATGGCACCCCAGGTTTCCTGGCGTCGTCTTGTAGTCATAGCAACCCAACCTCGAAATCGTGCAATGTACGTGCAATCCAGTGTGCGGTCTCGTGAGGGCTCAAGCGTACTAAGTCAGACGGTTGCGGTCCATAGATCCACGTAGTTCAGCCAATATTGCGGCGCGTGCGGCATTCTGCAATCTCCTGCTTGTTCGGTTGGTGTCTGACTACGGATCAGAAGGTTGGGGGTTCGAGTCCCTCCAGGCGCACACTGTGTTGAGACAGTAAGAAACGGCCCGCTTCGGCGGGCCGTTTCGCTTT
>Ga0308170_10001845_pt1 | contig 19070 bp, 17 predicted proteins | sample PhyBR2_2_FD_202136 | JGI IMG/M metagenome (GOLD analysis project Ga0308170, IMG submission 202136) | Phyllosphere microbial communities from UC Gill Tract Community Farm, Albany, California, United States - DLSLSB.R2 | ecosystem: Host-associated > Plants > Phyllosphere > Unclassified | place...
CTTGCTCGATGCGCGAGGACAGCTTGCCGGTGGACCATTGGCCCTGTTCGGAAGCGGTGGGCAGCTGGCTGAACCCGGCGCCCTGCAGCACCCGGACAAATCCGCCTTCCTGATCGGTGGCCACCCATACCGGCAGCCCGCCAGGAACATTGGATTTCAGGGTTTTGGTTATGCTCCCGACTTTCGTAGCGGTTTGCTTGAGTGAAAGCTGCGACCGCCCGCGCAAGAATACGTTGCCAATGCCTTGCTTCTTCATGGCGTTCAGTTCGCTGCTGCCTGCTCCTGCCGCTGGGACTCCTGCCATGACAAGGCTTGCTGCCTGTTGCTCAATCGACAGCTGGTCTGCCAGTTCTTCCGCCTGCTGGCGCACCGTCGGTTTCTGGCTTGGCGGGGGCGGTGCTGAAGTGCTGGACGCGGGACCGGATGGCCTGCCAGTGGGCGAGGCTGGGGCTGAAGGCACGGCGCTCGTTGAGCTGGGAGCATTATTCTGCGAACTGGGCGCGCTGCAACCACTGAGCAAGAGCATCGTAAGCATTCCCAACGACATGAGCTGTCTGACGTGAGTAGTCATGATTCAATCCTCCCACCGGGATCTGCGAAGACGCCGAAAGCTTCTTCAGGTGGCCTTGTTCAATGTTCTAGGCTCGAACTTCCAGAAGCTCATCCCATTCGGTGGTGTAGCGCTGGGAAATATGTTCGCGCTTCATCGTCCAGGCCGGGCTCTGGGCCATCCCCGCGGGGCCCAAGCCGATGGACTTCGCCCCGAAACGGGCGGAAATATCCTGCACAACCGAAGAAACGTTCTTCTGCTCTTCCTCCGCCTGCTCGTCGCCAAGCCCGAAGAGATCCAGCTGCTTTTCTCCCGGCGAATCGCTCAGCCCGGAAAGGATCACTCCCCCGCGCACGTAATCCATGCCCGGCTGCATCAGGTCCCCCATGGCGGCGATGGCCAGCTTGCTCAGCAGGATCGGATCGCGTGTTGGCCGAGGCAGGCGCACCTGCGCGCTGGGGAACGACGACTCGCCCTGGGCAAATCTGCTGGTCCCCGCGGTAACCGTCAGCAGCGAGGCATAGCGTCCTTCGCTCGCCAATCGGCTGGCGGCCTTTTGCGCGTAAATGGACATGACTTCTTCCATGGCCTCATGGGTGCGCACCGGGGTCGAGAAGGACCGGGTGAACATGACCTGTCCACGATCCGCGCGTTCTTCCACCGGGCCGATGCAGCGCTGCCCATTGAGCTCGAACACGGTGCGCTGCAGCACCACCGAAAATTTCTTGCGGATGAGCAACGGGTCGGCGTCCCTCAAATCCGCGATGGTTTCAATGCCCATGCTGGCCAGCTTGGCTCCGGATTTTCGCCCGACGCCCCACACATCGGTCACGGGAACCCGGGAAAGAATATTGCCCAGAACCTGCTGGTCCATCAGCTGCTGAACGCACACGCCGCCGAGGCCCGGATTGTGCTTGGCGATATGGTTGGCCAGCTTGGCCAGGGTTTTGGTGGAGGACACTCCGACGCAGACCGGGACACCGACGACCTTGTCGATGGCCTTGCGGATCTGCGCTGCGGTGCTGCGCACCTGTTCCAGGCTCCCTTCCAAGCCGATGAACGATTCATCGATGGAATACACCTCATGCCAGGTTCCGTAGCGGCCGAGCAGTTCCATGACGCGGGCGGACATGTCGCCGTAGAGTTCATAGTTGCTTGAGCGCACGGCCAGGTGGTGGCTGTCCATGAAACGCTGGACCTTGAAGAATGGCTCGCCAGTGGCTATGCCCAGGTCTTTGGCTTCCTGCGACCGGGCCACAACGCAGCCGTCGTTATTGGAGAGCACGACTACCGGCCGGTTGCGCAGCGAGTAGTCGAAGGCCCGCTCGCAGGACACGTAGAAATTATTCACGTCCACCAGGGATACATGGTCAGCGGACATGATGCAGGCACCTGGTAATCACGCCGAAAACTCCCACTTCATCGCCTTCGTCCAGCCAGACCGGCAGCGGCGATTCGTCGCTGAGCAATCCAACTTTGGGCCCATCGATATGCCAGCGCCGCACCAGCATCTGGCCGTTGAGGTTCACAATGACCACCGAAGCATGGCGGACCGATAGCGAGCGGTCGACGATCACTTCATCGCCATCATGAATCCCGGCGGACTGCATGGCATGCCCGCTGACCCGCATGATGAAGGTGGACACCCGATCCCGGACCAGCAGCCGGTTCAAATCCAGGCCGCCGTCGAAGTAGTCGCGCGCTGGCGAGGGGAATCCCATCGCGGATACGGCTTGCACCGGGCCCTGGCTGGCGCCCGGAGGCATCAGTTCCTGTTCGTCGGCCACACCCACCACTCCCTGCCGCAAGCTAGTACAAATGTTCGAATACAAGAATTGTACAGCGCCCGGCAGGATGCTTCACATCGGTGATGCTTCGAGCAGCTCCCGCGGCTTGGCCCACAAGGCAATCACCAGGCACAACACCATGCCCACCACCGGGACGGCAGGCCAGATATACCACCAGGCCGCCAGCTCATGATCCGGATGGATGCCAAAGAAGCGGATGGTCCATTTCGCCGAAACCATCAATTCCATGCTGAACAGCACCAATATCGCCAGCATGATCCGCCGCGGCCATGCGTCCAGGCGGAGGGCCACCACGGCCCACGCATAGGCCATCACCGGGCCCCACACCCAGTGGTGCGACCAGCTCACCGGCGACACCAGCAACGGGCATGTTGCGGCAATGCCCAGCAGCACCACCGGCTCAACGGTTCCATCCAGCTTGTAGAGCAGGGCAATAAACGCCAGGCCGACGGCGAGCGCCAGCACAAACCAGATCAGCGAACCCGCGCCCAGTCGGGTCAGGAAACCCTGAAGGGAAATATTGTCGATATAGCCGACATTGCCCACGCGCGAAGGGTCGCGCACCACGTCGAACCAGTAGTCCAAGGTGTTGCGCCATTGGAAGACCAGCCCAATGGCCTGGGTACCGAAAAATGCCAGGGTGCCGATGATGACCGCTCGCCATTTGCGCATGGCCAACGGAAGAATCAGCAGGGCAATGGGGGTGAGCTTGATGCCCGCGCAAATACCCACAGCAATGGCAAACGGGGTCATGGACTTGGAATTCACCAACGCCAAATAGCAAGCGCCGAGAATCAAGATATTAATCTGCCCGAACCAAATGGTGTCCCGGAAGGGCCCGGAAATCAGCATCAGGCAGGTCAGGGTCAATGGGGTGACCCAGCGGCCGAGCCGTGGCCAGCGCCGGGCAATTCGGGTGGCCAGGTCCTTGCCGACAAGGAAGGTCAGGACTATGGAGGCCAGCATCGTCACCGCCACCGAGACCCAATACGGGAAGATCGCCATGGGAAGGAAAAGCAAGGCGGCAAAGGTCGGGTAGGTGAAGGGCAACCCCGGATCGTTGATGGGACCCACAAAGGGCCCGTACAAATCCTCGGGTTCGCGCAGCAGGGTCAGTGCGCCTTCGCGGTACACCGACAGATCCCAGCCGGTAGGCTCGATGGCGATCAACGTCCAGGCCAGGATCAAGACCATCGCTATTTCCAGGATGGCTGTTGAACGCGGAACTGGCCTGATGATTGAAGAACGGATAAATCATCACCCTAGCATTGGTGGATCTGGCGGCCCGGCAGCCCAAGCGCCTGGCGGCAGTAAAGGAATTCTGAAAGCACAAACAATAAAATCAGGCGGAGCGGCTTTCATCATCGGTGCCGGTCCGCGCCAATTCCTCATTTGCGCCTGCCATTAACCCTAGAGCAAAAACCGAAAGCCCAATTCCGCTGCACTTTGCCTTTTATCCTCGCCAGAATTCTGGAACAAACCGGTGGAATCAGGACAGCCAACAATCTCCCTTGCCCGGCGACCCGGATAAGGATCTGCGATGAATCCATCGCAGCACCATGAAAGCAGACGGAACTTTTCCATCGGGCGAGAAGTTCTAATCTTGAAGCAGAAGAATTGCCCACGAAGGAGCGCAGTGAAAGTTTTACTAGTCAGTTGCGGCGATGTCGCCACCGAAGCCGGACTGCGCTTCCATGCCCAGGGACACGATGTGACCGGGTGGCGACGCAACAGCAGCAAGCTTCCCGAGCAGTTCGCCGGGCAGGACGTCGACCTGCTGGATCCTGGCCACTGGCCGGACATTGATCCCGAGACCGAAGTAGTGGTCCTCACCCCGGTCCCGGTGACCCGCGATGTCCAAGGATATGAGCGCAGCTATCTGCAGGTGGCCCAGGAACTTTGCGCCCGGCTTCGCGAGCAGGCGCCACGGCTGCGCCGCCTGGTCTACATCTCCTCCACCGCCGTGATGGGCGGCGAGGACGGCGAATGGGTCAATGAGCAGGCACCGGTGGCCGCCACCCGCGACACCGCAAAGGTTTTGGCACGTACCGAAGCAGCGCTCGCCGAAAGCGGACTGCCGGTGACCATCTTGCGCGCCTCGGGCATCTACGGCCCGGGGCGCACCAGGCTGATTGATCTGGTTACCTCTGGCACCGCTAGAATTCCGGCAGGTTCGCACTGGACCAATCGAATTCACCGCGATGACTTGGCCGCGGCCATAGTTCACGTGGCCAGCTTGGGCGGCCAGGCTGCTGATCTGTATTTGGCCTCGGACAGCGCTCCGGCCCAGCTGGGCGAGGTGTACCAATTCCTCGCCGCCGAACTGGGCCTGGAGCAGCCGGAGCAGGAAACGGCGCCGGCCACGCGGCGTGCCGGTGACCGGCGCTTGGATAACTCCGCGCTGCTGGGCAGCGGCCTGGCCTTGCAATTCCCAAGCTATGCCGAGGGATACCGCCAGATCCTGTCCGGCGCCTCTACCCGGCACGCCTAGCTCCAAGGCATCGCTGGGCCAGCTGGATCAGCACCCATCTCAAATGCCCGCTGCGCCTAGCCCGGGCCTAGAATCCCTTGCGCAGCGGATTGAAGTGACGGGCAATGGCTGGAACTTGTTCACCAGTGATCTGGGCAGCCAAGATCTTCCCGGTCAGCGGGCCCAGAGCCACTCCCCACATGCCGTGGCCGCCGCCTACCGACACGCGAGCCGAGCCAGTTTGGCCAATGAGCGGCAGTCCGTCGGCGGTGCAAGGACGCCCGCCCACCCACTCTTCCCTGCGGTGCTCCCAGTTGATGCCCTTGTAGACCGGGGCCGCAGCGGCCACGATGGCTTCGATGCGCTTTGGCTCCAGCTTGTGGTTCACATCCCGGAATTCCATGGTGCCGGCAATCCGGAAACGGTCGCCCAGTGGTGTGCAGGCCACGCGTTGGGTCGGGAAGTAGATCGGGTGCGTCGGCATATGTTCGGGCTCGACGGTGAATGAGTAGCCGCGTCCGGCCTGGACCACTACGTTGACCCCGAACTTCTTGGCCATATCGGTCATCCAGGCGCCGGTTGCCAGCACCACATGGTCCGCGGTGATTGCCCGCCCCTCGGAACCGATCACAGTCACCGAGTTCTTGTTGTCGCGAATGTCGGTGACGTTAAAGGATCCAATAATGTCGCCGCCGCGCTCAACGACTGATTCAGCGAGCGAAGCCATGAACTTCGGAGGGTTGATGTAGCGCTGGTTTTTGATAGCAACTCCAGCGGCAACGTTATCCGAAAGTGTTGGCTCTATTCCGCGCAGTTGGTCGCCGGTGAGCAATTCATAGTCGACACTGCCGCCGGTTTTCTCGATCATCTCAAACTCATGCAGGAACGATTCGCGGTCCTTGAACGAGGTGAATCCAGCGAGGAAGGGGTTTGCCGGCTTGGTCAATTCATGCACGCCAGGACCCGCTGTCGTGGCCTGGGCAATCTCGTCGAAGGCGTCAAGGCCGCTGCCTCCGATTTCCGAGAAAATGCGCATGGCCGCCTCCCACCGCTTGGGCATCGAGTGCCACGCGAAGCCGAGCAAGAAGCGCAGCAACTTTGCATCGGCCTTCAACGGAATGTACAGCGGCGAGGTCGGGTCAAGCATCATTTTCAGCCCGTTGGCAAAAATCGCCGGCTCCGCAATGGGCAGGGTCAAAGCCGGAGTCAGCCACCCGGCGTTGCCCCACGACGAGCCTGAGGCTACGCCGCCTCGATCAACAACCGTGACTTTCACGCCCGCTTCTTGCAGGTACCAAGCGGTGGACAAGCCTACGAACCCCGCACCGACAACGACAACATGATCTGGCGCAGTTACCCCTGCCATGACCCACTCTCCTTGCAATCTTTTGGCCTCTTTACACGAGGTCGCATGGGTTCACTGTCGCGCGATCCGCAGTGAAATTCAACGCGTTCTGAGGATTTAACGGTGAGCGCCACCACATCATGGTGTGACGTGTGTTTTCTGCGGAAATCTTTAACATTCGCCGCACTTTTAACAATTCTCTGACGAGAGGCGAAAACTTTAACCGCATGGCATGCAACGAATCACATCAAGAAATTACACCTGAAGCGGGCCCTGCGTACACTGAAAGGAAGCGAAAATTGCCCTTTCTCGATCAGCCATCTCAAAGGAACGCCACCACACACATGGCCTCACGCAAACCAGCCAAGAAAAAACCAGCTCAGGGACATCCAGCTCGCCGTGCAGGCGCCAGCTCCGTACCTTTTGAAACAGAGGTGCGACAGGCACTTCAGCCGTTCAAATCGCAGCTCTTCCGCCACTTTCAAGAAGAAGACCAGCCTGCCAGCGAAACCCGCGCAGCGCTCGAAGGGTTGACCACCCTGCTGACCGTCCATGCCCAATTGCGCAAGAGCGTTGACGTACAGTCACTGGATCCATCAATTCTTGGTGAGCAGCTCGGCCACCTGTCCTCGCTGGGCAAAGAAGTTGCTGCAACTAGTGCAGCAATCCTCAAGCACTACCTGACATTCTTGGGCACCTCCGCCAATTTTGGCGGCACCGTGGAGGACTTCAAGCAGACTTTCGAGTTCCTCTCCCGCATGGCTGGTGACTCACCGATCGTCGCGCCTTACCTAGAAGACGAGGAAGCAAATGGCGCTTTTGAATCCATGCCATTCGTCTTTGCAGCGCGCGAGCTGATCCAGTGGGTTGGCGAAGGCAAGCCCACCACACCGGCCGGAGTATTGACGGCGGAAACCTTGCAGGATGCAGCCCAGGCACTGGGCCTATTCATCAAGGTCGATGAGAATGCTCCAATCCCCGAGGATGTCACCTGGGAACCAGAAGACGGGACTGCCGTTCCTTCGCTGGGAGACATCCCCCGGCTTTCGGCCTACTGGGATGCGCTGATCGGCACTGCCATGCTGACTTACCAAGCACCTAATGCCAAGCCAACCGAGTCGCTCAGCGAAGCGCTGTTGGCTTCCAGCGGTGCCGGTGCACGCGTGGTCAAGGAACTGATCGCGGAAGTGCTGTACTCGCACATCCTGATCAACACTTTGGAGAAGCCAGGCCAGGCGCAGATCGCGGAAATGGTGGCCGGGGTCTTGAGCAACGCCGCCTCATCCACGCCTCCGCGCTCCGAATTTGCATTGCAGATTCCCACCACGGATGACCTTCCCGAAGAACAGCACCACCTGATCCCAAGCCTCGAGGAGGTTGTGCCACAGGTTGAATCGCTGCTGCGCATCTTCGAGCGCGAAGGCCTGGTAGAAATCGACGAGCACATTACTGTTCCCGTTGTGCTTCGCTCTTCATTGGAGCGGGCATTAGGCAAGGTTTCGGATCATGTGCTGAAACAGGACACGGATTCGAGCGCACCGGAAGCGTAAGACTCCAGTTGCCCAAATGCGATGTGCCCGGAGGAGCTCCGGGCACATCGCATTTCTATGTGATTCTCAGATATCGGGGAGACCACGTCGGTCTGGACTTAAATTATAAAAGGTACGCTGCATTGTAGACAGACAACGACGGGCGATGGGGGCGCAGCCGCCGATGAAAGATCAGTCCGTTTGTCCAATGCAACGTACCTTTTAATCACCCTCAGGTCCTCCATGATGCCACTCGCAAAACACCACCAAGTACCTTATTGGTGATCGGTCTTCACCGATACATATCTAACCTATCGCGTTCACAAGAATTTCGAAATCATACTTTAGTAGGAGGGCAGCGTCTTGAACGGGATGCTGGCGCGAAGTGTCCACAGTCCCTTTTCGGAGCTGGTCGAGAACTTTCCGCCAAAGGTGCGCATACGATCGGACATTCCAATCAGCCCGCTGCCACCCTCTGGCAACCCCTTTGCCTTCCTGCCTGAAATGTCTATCTGATTAGTAACTTCCAATACAGCCTCAGTGCCATTGGATATCAATTCGAGGGTGCAGACGCTTCCTGGAGCACCATGCTTTATGACATTCGTTGTAGCTTCTTGCATCACGCGATAGATCGCTGTCTGCGCTGAACGGGGAAGATCAGAGATTCTCTCGTCCGTGGTTGAGTTCACTTTAAAATTCGCGTCCTTGAGACGTTGCGCGAATAGTTCCGCCCCCTGAAGCGCGTAAACGGTCGTTGCAGCGGGCTTGTCGACACCCAGCGCCGCTTCGTCCGACATAGTTCCATCAGCCCGCAAGACATTGAGCATCAGCCGCAAGTCGTGCAGAGTTTCGGAACTCAGCTTGGCAATGACGTCTAAGGCGTCGAGAGCCATCTGGCCGTCGTTGGCGAATTTCGCGGCCTTCGACTGCATGGCCACGATGGTGATGTCATGCGCAACAATGTCATGAAGGTCCCGAGCGATGTTTTTACGTTCTGTCTCGATTGCCGAACGAGTTTGCTCTTGGGCCTTGAGCATCTGCTGCACGACTTCTGCATTCTTCTCCCGCAGAATAAAAATGCTGCGGGTCAGGAAGTAGGCCAAGACTGTCAACGGGATCAGGGCCACCAGCAAAATGGCGTCCTGCTCCGCTTGGATTCCAAATTGGATCATCCAGGCGGCCGACAAGGTCAGGAATAGGGCACGAACACTTCGCGCTGCGACCGTGGCCGCAAGTGCGCCAAAAATCATGAACGATACTATCGTCCATACGAATATGGATCCTTCGTTGAGCAGGAAATATGCGACGGCAATAAAGATCCCGAGCGACACCGCAACCCAGCGCAACCCCAATGCCAGGGTCAGGCACAGCACAACCCCTACCAGTGCACCTCGCACAGATACAGCAGAGGCCCCGTTGAACCCATCTTCCAATATCGTTACGAACTCACTGCTTGACAGCAATATGAGGATTGCGATGCCAACCCAAATAATGACACCCCGACCAGCCAGTAGCTTGGTCAGGGTGTCTTTCAGTCGCTCACTCATACGCCGAATAATTCACGGCAAAGCCATTCAAGTCAAATAATCTTGCTCATGGGCAACCTACCCCGTAACGTTCGCAAACCCACTTAGAGAAATCCGAACCCCAGCCAGCTGGTGTAGCAACCGGACCGCTGCTAACCTCCTGGTCCGATGCCGCGGATGCGGGAGCAGCCACAACAATCAGTGGTCCTAATGCCAATGCGGCAACGGCCAGCATTTTCAAACCCTTCATAACAAACCCCACATCTCGTCAACTTATATACTTGCAAGTAGTCAGCCCGTCAGGTGGTGTGCAACATCGACCCAAAGGAAAAAATGGAACAAATTAAGGTCCTAATCGTCGATGATGAGCCCCTTATTCGACATGCGTTGGGCACAATCCTAGCAACGGATCACGGAATTGTAACCGTATTTTCTGCAGAAAATGGCAAGCAGGCAGTTGAGTATTGTTCAGACAATGCCGTCGACGTAGTTCTGATGGATTTGCAGATGCCTATTATGGATGGTGTTAGTGCTACACATGCCATTAAATCGATCAAAGACAGCCCGGCAGTTCTTGCAATAACAGCATTCTCATCGGATGAATATTTGGTGCCTGTTCTAACGGCTGGTGCCAGCGGCTACCTTGTCAAGGATTCTGAACCGGGCGAAATTATCAATGCAGTTCACGCGGTTCATCAGGGCACGGCAGCCATTTCTCCGTCAGTTTCTTCGGACCTAATTTCAGCGGTGCGCGAAGCTTATGCCGACAATTCCCAAGCTGTCGAAGACCTCATTTATGATCTCGGGATTACTAATAGAGAAATCCAGATTTTAAAACTACTTGCCAAGGGTTTAAATAACACTGAAATTTCAAAAACTCTGGGGATCACCGAAACCACTGTTAAGACACACATGGCCAAGATCTTCGCCAAACTGGATGTTCGAGACCGCGTACAAGCACTCGTGGCCGCTGCACGCATGGGAATTGTCGAAATCCCCAAGGGCTGAATATCGCTTCACACAAGTGTGAGCTCGAGCGCTCCGGAAGATATTTCGAGTGCCATGGGAATATCTTGGAGCCTCATGCGTTGAACATGAGCATAGACCGCTCAAGTTTCTACTAGGAGGCTCACTTGCCAGCATTTTTTGGTGCACCATCAGACGGCTCGTTTGAGGAGTTCCTCTCTCGGTTCCTCTCGTCGCGAGCACAGGCAGCACGTCCAATCGACATCACCCGCCTGCTTTCCACGCGGACCCATGAGGCAGTAGCAACGGCCGCAGGGATTTCGCATGAGCACGGGCATGACGAGATCGACTCCTTGCACCTGCTCGCGGCGCTGATACGCACAGAACCCATTGGCGAACACCTCGCCGCCATGGGCATCGACATCGAGGCGTTGAGCCAAGATGCCATCGCCCACCTGCCAAAGAGCCAAGAAAAGGGCGAAAAGCCAACGCGGCTGTCTTCTGCTGCCCAGCGCAGCCTCTTTGATGCCTACCAGGTGGCACGCAACTACGGTTCGACCTACATCGATCCTGACCATCTCTTTCTCGCTTTTGTTTTCAACCCGGAATCCCCGGTCAGCCACTTGCTGGCACAGCACGGAATCACCGGCCAGTCCCTGCAGCAGGCAGCCATGGAACAGGCCCAGCGCGCCCAAAACGGCGGACAGGACCAGGGCCAAGACGAGTCCAATGCCTCGATGCTCGAACGCTACGGAACCGATCTGACGGCGCTGGCCGCCGACGGCCAGATCGATCCGGTCATCGGTCGCGACGACGAGCTGGACCAGGTCGTGGAGATCCTGGCTCGCCGCACCAAGAACAACCCTGTGCTGATCGGCGAGGCCGGCGTGGGCAAGACCGCCATCGCCGAAGGACTGGCACGGGCCATCGTTGATGACCAGGTTCCAGAGCAGATCCGCGGTTCCCGGCTGATCTCCATCGACCTGCCCGGCATGCTGGCCGGCACCCGCTACCGCGGCGACTTCGAACAGCGCCTCACCGGCCTCCTCGAAGAAATCGCCGACGCCGAGGGACAGGTATTGGTGTTCATTGACGAAATGCATCTGCTGGTTGGCGCCGGTTCCGGCGAATCCGGAAATATGGATGCCGCCAACATCCTCAAGCCGCGCTTGGCTCGCGGCGAGTTGCACCTGATCGGTGCCACGACGCTGGATGAGTTCCGCAAGGTGGAGAAGGACAGCGCTTTGGCCCGCCGCTTCGGCAAGGTCATGGTTGACGAGCCCTCGCAGGAAGTCAGCCTGGCCATCCTGGAAGGCTTGCGCGAATCCTACGAGGATCACCACCAGGTGCAGTACACCCCGGCTGCGCTCAAGGCCGCTGTAGCGCTTTCGGCCCGGTACCTCACAGATCGCCAGTTGCCAGACAAGGCCATCGACCTGATCGATATCGCTGGCGCCCGGCGTTCCATTGCCGCTGGCGATACCGAGGATGTGCAATCCCTGCGTTCCGACCTGATGGAAGCCGAACGCGAGAAGTCCCGCGCCATTGGCGAGGAACGCTTCGAGGATGCCAGTGCCTGGCGCGACCACATCGCCGAACTGACCGCCCGGATCAACGCGGCCGAGGAAGCCGGCGACGCCGGAATCACCCGTGTCGTGGATGAGGTCCAGATCTCCGAGGTCATCGCCCGCTCCACCGGCATCCCGACCTCGCGGATCACCGGCGATGACAAGTCGCGGCTCGCTACGCTGGAACAGTCGCTGCATGCCTCGGTGATCGGCCAGAAGGATGCCGTCTCCGCCGTGGCCCGCGCGGTGCGGCGCAATCGTACCGGCCTGTCCCCTGCGGGACGTCCCATCGGCTCGTTCCTCTTCCTGGGCCCCACCGGTGTCGGCAAAACCGAGCTGGCCAAGGCCTTGGCAACCAACCTGTTCGGGTCGGCTGACTCGCTGGTGCGTGTGGATATGAGCGAATACGGCGAAAAGCACACAGTTGCCCGCCTGATCGGCGCCCCTCCGGGATATGTCGGCCACGACGAGCCCGGCCAGCTGACCGAGAAGGTTCGCCGCAACCCGTACTCGGTGATCCTGCTTGATGAGATCGAGAAGGCCCACCCGGACGTGTTCAACGTGCTCTTGCAGGTGCTCGATGACGGGCGCTTGACCGACTCGGCCGGACGCACCGTGGACTTCTCGAATACGCTGATCCTGATGACCAGCAACCTTGGTGGCGAGTACCTGGCCAACAAGGCCGGAAACTTCGGTTTCACCTCGGCCAAGGCCACCAGCGAGGCCGGAGAGATCCGCGCCAAGGTGATGAGCAAGGTGCGCGAATTCATGCGCCCCGAGTTCCTGAACCGGCTGGATGAGGTTCTGCTCTTCTCGAAGCTTTCGCAGTCGGAGATCGGCCAGATCGTCAAGCTGGTCATCGCCGATACGCGGAAGCACCTGGCAGACCAGGAACTGGCCCTGGAAGTCAGCGAACCCGCCGTGAACTGGCTGACCTCCGAGGGCTACGACCCGGAGTTCGGCGCCCGCCCACTGCGCCGTTTGGTTCAGCGCAAGGTGCAGGATGCCATCGCCGATCTGCTGATCGACGATTCGCTGGCTGCCGGTGACACCATCTTGGTGGACTTCGCCGAAGACAAGCTGGTGGTGCGCAAGAAGGTAGATGCGCCAACCCCGCCAGCACAGAACGAGCAGGTGCCCAGCTTCTTCGATAACTAGGTCGAATTAGCCGCAAAGGGGCTTGATGCGCCGAAGCTTTTGCTTCGGCGCATCAAGCCCCTTTTGCATGCCCAAACAAAGTAAGCCGGTGGTCAGTTGGCCGGGTACGGAATCTGCGTCACGTCGACGCCACAGGTAAGAACCAAGTCAGCGTCCTGCCTCTCAAGAGAGCAATGATCGGCGACAAAATGCCCGGACTCTGCCATGCCGCTGATCCCGTCGACCTCTTGAAAAACGAAAGCAGACTTCGGGGCGTAAACAGCAAAACTCGCAGGGTCGAAACCCGGTTTTGACACTACAACGCTTTCGCCGGAATTCGCGTTGACCTTGTGGTAGTCAGACACGAGCGCATTTAGCCCTGAGATCAGCCAAAAACCGAGCCAGACCAACGATGCCGCAGTGATGCCTAGGTGAACGAGAATCCGCACCAATACACGAATGCTTTTTCGCCTGATCCCGCTGATCATCTTGGGGACAAGACACAGCAAGCCTGCAGCGGCTGAAAAACCGCTAATCAGGAATCCGCAAAAAACCAACGGCCAGCCCGACAGTATGAAAAAGACCACCTGTCCAGATGGCCGTATCTGCTCTAACCATGCCCACAGCCAACCAGCGCCCATCCCAAAAGTCGCCGCGACAGCAAGAAGTAAGACGCCCCAAGCCAGCTGCTTCCGGCTCATCTTATTCTCTTGCGGTTCGGGGATCTGGATACTCTCGACATCCGTCTCGTCCATCTCAGCGCATTCCTTCACGAAATGACGCGGGCGTTCGAGATAGCATCCTTGGGAGGAAATTCATCCGTTCAGTCTTTCAGGACACCAGCTGAAAAGCCTCCGACCCGGGTATGAATTAGTCCAAGCAAATTACGATGCTCCGCAAAGCGGACGGCCCGGCCATGTTAGCCTGAAGCAAATTCATGGACATGCAGGGAGCAACTGAACAATGGAAATATCCACGGCAAAAGTCCCAACCCATGAACAGATCATCGCCCTCTACGATTCGGTTGGCTGGAGCGCATACACTGACCAGCCTGACGTTTTGGCCAGAGCGCACGACAACTCGGATTTTCTTGCCTACGCCTACGACGAGGATCACCAGCTCATTGGATTGGCTCGCGCAATATCTGATGACGCGACCATTTGCTACCTTCAAGACATCTTGATTCACCCGCGGGCCCAGCGCACTGGAGCCGGAAGAGAACTGTTCACCGCCGTCCAAAAACGATTCGAGCACTTGCGCCAGTTTGTGCTCATTACCGATGACGAACCGGGCCAACGGGCATTTTATGAATCAATGGGACTGACCGAGGGATCTGATTTCGGGCATGGCCCTGTGAGAGTCTTTGCACGGTTCAACTAACCTGTTCCTTGTTCGCATGGCTCACCGATTAGGCTTGAATCCATGACGCGAGAACTGTCGATTCCGTTTAATGATTCTGAGCTCAGCGCCCTATGGTTACCTGCAGAGCAAGCGAGCGCGATGATGATTCTGGCTCACGGTTCCGGCGCAGGCAAAGATCATGATTTCATGACCGGCTATGCTCAAGCTGTCGCGGATCTGGGGATCAGTGTCCTGAGCTTCAATTTTCCTTACATGGACGCAGGCAAGAAATTTCCGGACAAGGCACCCACCGCAATTGCGGTCTGGCATCAGGTTCGCGCTTGGTCCGAAGAACATTTGGTCGACGGCCTGCCCCTTGTTGTTGCCGGGAAGTCTTTTGGCGGACGAATGGCATCGATGGCTGTCGCCGATGGAATGCCTGCGCAGGCGCTGATCTTCTTGGGCTACCCGCTGCATGCGCCCAAGAAGGAAGACAAGCTTCGCGATGAGCACCTCTACCCGTTGACGGTTCCCATGTTGTTTTTGGAAGGCACCAAGGATCCTTTCGCCACTCCAGAAAAGATGGAAGCCGTCGCTGCGAAGCTCAATAAGTCGACGGAACTGGTCTGGTTTGAAGGCGGCAATCATTCCTTCAAGGTAGCCCGTTCTCAAAGAACGGTGGCGCAGGATGGTGCCTGGCTGGCCGAAGCGACCGCCAACTTCATTTCGAAGCACACCTCTTAGATACTGTCTCGGCGCCAATAGCTGTGCGGGTCATCCAGGAAATCGTGCCATCCCCGCACCAGCTCCAGCTGTTCAAAATCATTTTCGCGAAGTCCCCATGACCCAGCCTCCAAGATCCGGGCGTCCGGGAATGCAGCCAGAATGGGCGCATGGGTGGAAATGAGCAACTGCGATCCCCCGTCAACGATGGTTTGAAGCAGTTTCATCAGCTTCACGCAACCCGCCAACGACAAGGCAGACTCTGGCTCATCCAAGATCCATAGGCCCTGGATAAAGGGAATTCGCTCCTCAACGAGGTCCAGGAAAGACTCGCCGTGGCTCCGATCATGCAACTTGGTCTCGAATTTTGATTCTTCGAGATAGGTGTAGAAGTTGTGCATGGTTTCTGCGCGCAGGAAGAATCCCTTCCGCGAAGCCGCGGCACCACGCTGAAGCTTGAGCTGCCGCCACAGCTCGGACTCGCTCGTCCGCGTCGTATTCATCGCGCCCGTCGAACCACCCTCAGCGTTCATGCCATAAGCCATCGCCAGCGCTTCAACGAGAGTCGACTTTCCAGTGCCGTTTTCACCGACAATGACGGTGACTTGTCCCAGGTCAAGTCCCTCATAAAGCAACTGGCGCACCGGCGGCAGGACAAAGGGCCACCGTTGATTTCCAAGCGACGCCTCAGGGTCAATAGCCTCGACTCGTCTCACCGGCATGAACATCTGCGAAAATTCCACAGGCTCAGCCCTCTTGGCGCTGCAAGAAACTATAAACCTCGGTCTCATCCACGCCAGGGAAGGCGCCGGTGGGCATCGCCGCGAGCAGGTGCGTATTGGCACGCGTGGCCGGCCAGGCATTGCCGAACCACTGATCCGACAGGTTCGCCGGCGGGCGGCGGCAACAGTTTTCATCCGGGCATGTGGACTGGCAGCGTTCTTTGGTATCGCGGCCACGGAACCATTTCACGTGCTCAAATGGGACCCCGATAGACAGCGAATACAGCCCCGATGAATGTCGTTCGGTGCGAGCCGTGCACCAATAGGTTCCGTTGACTGTATCGGTGTATTGCTCAAAGGAGCGGAACTTGTCCATCTGCTCAAAGACGACCCGGCTGGTCCAATATCGGCAAATGCTCTGCCCTTCGATGGCGCCAGTATGATCCGCCGGGAAATTCACGCGGTCGTTTTCATAGGCCTTGTGCAAGATGCCGGACTCATGCACTTTCTGGAAGTGGCAGGTCATGCCCAAATGCTCGGTGGCCAAATTAGTGAATCGGTGTGCTGCCGATTCATAGGACACGGCAAACGCGTCTCGCAGGTCCTCGATGGCCAGTTCACGATTGTTCTTGGCACGGCGCAGATACTCGACTGTTGATTTCTCAGGCATCATCAGCGCAGCAGCAAAGTAATTAGTGGCTACTCGCTGGGAGAGGAAATCGAAGTAATCCGTCGGCGTCTTATGGCCCAGCACGTGATGCCCCAAAGCCTGCAACAGTACTGACCGCGGATCGTGCTCGGTCCGGTTAGCCTGGGTCAGGTAGATCCGCATATTTTTCAGATCGGTCACCGAACGCGTGGAGTGAGGCAAGTTCCCCACGAAGCGAAGGCTGAAGCCTAGATGTTCAGCAATATCCGCTGCCCGGTGGTGAGACAGCGGACCAGAATCATGGCCGACTGCCGAAAGAACCTTGGAAGCTTCCTGCTCGATTTCCTTGTAATAGTTATTGCGGCGCCGCATCTCTTGCCGTAAAGCGGTATTGGCCCGGCGAGCCTCTTCAGGGGTCGCTGCCTGTTCGTTCAATCTGCGTTCGAGTTCGTGTTGCAGGCCTACCAATGACTCGAGCACGTCCATCGGAAGGCGGGTGCCCACGCGTACGGTCGGCAGTCCCAAAGACTCGTAGAGCGGGCCCCGCTGGGCACGTTCCAGCTCGATTTCCAAGGCTGCCCGGCGTGAGGGAGGTTCGGTGCCCAGCAGGTCGTCAACGCCGACGTCGAAGGCTCCGGCCAGCGCTTTGAGCAGTGAAAGCTTGGGTTCGCGCTTGCCATTTTCAATCAGAGAAAGTTGGCTCGGCGCTGTATCGACCACGGCCGAGATATCGTCCAAGGTCATTTGCTTGCTTTTGCGAAGGAACCGAATCCTTCGCCCCAGGGCAATGGCATCCATCTCCGGAGTCTCTCCGGAGCCATGGCCATTTTCCGGCGTCTTCGCGCGGTTCCATGTGGTTGCAGTCACATGTCCAGAGTATGTGAAGAATGGCCAACTTTTCCAGGGCTTGGCGATAAAAGAAGCTTTCATGTGTCCTCGAAGCCCTCGCGCGCAGAAATATATTCAGTTCTTCCAACTTCAGCGCCCCTTTCGCCATTCATACCAAATGCACAGCGCACCAGCGGAATCATGCAGACCCGCCATTCGTTGAAGTAGTCAATCAACCAAGAACGAGGAGCACGCATGACAGCCATCGCAGAAAAAGTCCTCTTCGCGAAAAACTCTGCCCACGATCCGCCACAGACTTTTGTCGTCATGGGCATCGATGGAGCAGGCAAGAGCACCGCTATCAACACCTTGGTGCAAGAATTGATCAACGAGCGGATTCCTGCACGGAGACTGGCCAATGCCGCTGGCCGACGTTGGCTCAACAACTTCTCCCACAACTCCGGCATTCAGATTCCACTTCTCATCCAGTCACTGATCGAGACGACCTTCCGGCTCGTCAACGTTGTGCGCAATTCATTCACTGCTGCGCAGGCCCCGGGACTAACGGTGATGGACCGCCACCTGTATTGCCAGCTGGTTCTCCGCCAAGTCCGAGGCCAGAATCCAGGCGTGCTCCTGCCGTGGCTGGCACGGAAAAGCACCGAACACGCAACCGTCATTCTTCTGGATCTTGATCCTCACCTTGCGTTCCAACGCATCGAAGCGCGAGCCGAAGACAAGGAACCCCTGGAATTCCTGCAGGCAGCACGCACCGAATACCTCCGCCTGGCCAAGCTGCATGGTTGGCTGGTGCTTGACGCATCCGTGCCCGCGACACAACTGGTGGAGCGATTGCGCATGATCGCAGACAAGTAGACTCGACTCATGAGCGAAGCACAGGCTACTTTTGCACCGGAATCCATTCTTGAGCTGGCCAAGAGCGCCAAGAAGCAATGGGAACTAGGGCAGGTGAGGCTCATCGCCGCCGGCACTTTGGCCGATAACGGAACTTTGCTGCGCAGCTCCGAAGCCGAGGCTAGTTGGCAGGTATCCATTCGCTCCATTGAGAAGGAAGCTCCTTTCTCCTCTGCGCTCACAGCCCAGGTCATCACGCTGGTTGCTGGTGATTTTGTTGAACTCACCGTCGAGGGCGAACAGCACGGACTAGAGCCACTGCGCCCGTTGAAGTTCACCACCAGCGGCCCTGTTGAGGCCAGCCAGCCCGCCGAAGAACTGCTCACCGTTTATGTTGCCGCGGATCCGCAAAAGGTTCGCCCCACGGTGCGAATCATTGAGTTGTCGAAGAAGCGCGAACAGCACCTCTTCGACGGCCAGCTCGGCATCCTGCTTCAAGGATCAGCCACCTTGCTGCTTGGCGATGAGCAGCAGGCGGTGAACCTGCGCGATACCGTCGCCGGATCGGATGCCCAAGAACCACGCATCTTAGGCCGCGGCGTCATGGCAGTTGTTTCTCTCGACCTCGCATAGCCAACAGACGGTGTCGGCCCTCTTCTGAGCCCCACAGTAAAAACGGCGAATTTTCGCGCCGCTTCCCTGCTTCTGCGCGCCGCCCCAGAAGTAGAGTCGCCCTCGTTCTGCGTACCCATCACTCCCCTGGTTCAACTTCGCCCTTGCCGGGACTTCACGTTTTCACCACCTGCCGCACCATCAAATCCTGGCTCGAATCCTTTGGCCGTCGGCTAGTTCCCATATCAGACGGGGTCGTCGCGCTGCTCGTCCGGCGACTCTGACCGCGTGCGCTTCCCCGCAAACATGCGAGGCATTCTAAAATTTCACACTTCTTCTCATCAATTTCTCTCGATTTGCTCAATTTTTAGCGTCCAGCTCCGCTCTTAACCCAAGAAGTGCAGATCTTTCATTTTTGAGAAGAAGTGAAGATCTTAATGT